>Ga0326597_10011854_pt1 | contig 11521 bp, 13 predicted proteins | sample RVTome_12_FD_203789 | JGI IMG/M metagenome (GOLD analysis project Ga0326597, IMG submission 203789) | Soil microbial communities from uranium-contaminated site in the Upper Colorado River Basin, Wyoming, United States - RVT100D185 | ecosystem: Environmental > Terrestrial > Soil > Contaminated >...
CGCGCAGCGCCAGCAGCGGAGCGAGCAGCGCGAGGGCCGCAGATGAGAGGGCGGCCTCGCGCCAGCCGGCGTCGGGGCCGATGACCAGCCCGGCGTACAGGAACGAGAGCGACGAGCCCGCGTAGAAGGCAGCGACGAACGCCCCCACGGCGGCGCCGCGTCGTGCCGGGTCGACCGTCGCTGCGATGATGCGGACGCCGGGCATGTAGACGCCGGCGAGCCCCGCGCCGGCGACCAGCCGCGTGAGCACGGCGACCGTGACGTCGTGCGCCAGCAGCGGGAGGGCGAGGCTCGACGCCGCGGCCACCAGCGCGCCGGTCACGACGATGGGCCGCGGCCCGAAGCGGTCAGTGAGCGGGAGGACCAGCAACACCGCGGCGGAGTAGCCGAAGAGGTGCGCTCCGACCAGCCAGCCGAGCGCGGCGTTCGACGCGCCCCATTCCGTGGCGAGCAGCGGGATCGCCGCGGCGGGGATGTTGGAAGGCAGCAGGGTCAGGGCGAGCGTCGACCCGAGAAGCAGCGTCCGAACGCGAGCGAACCTAGCAGATCAGGCGCCACCGGGCGCACGGCACACGCTCTGCTCGTGCCGGAGGCGAGCAAAGGCAGGGAGGTCGAGATGCCCGAAGGGCAGGCAGAAGACATCAAGCTCCCGTCGTCCGCGGCGGCGATCGTCGCGGAGTTCCCCGACCGGGGCGCGGCCGATCCGGCCGTTGAGAAGCTCGCGCGCGCGGGATTCTCCGACGATCAGGTCAGCGTCGTCGCGCACGGCGCCGGTGAGGTCGATGGGCGCTTCCGGCCCGGTGGCCTCATGGTGACCGTCCACCCGGGCGGCCGCGACGAGCTGGTCACGCGCATCCTGCGCGACGCGGGCGCCTCGGACGTGCGTACCGGAGCGGTCAGCGCGGTCGACGAGGTGACCGAGATCGGCGAAGAGGAGCGCGAGGAGGCCGCCCCCTCCTAGGACTCGGGAGCGGCCTCCGTCTGCGGCGTCTCCGGGCGCGCGGGTTCCCGCGGAGCTTCGGGCCGCGGGCCCTCGACCCGCGGGCCCTCGGTGCGCGGGCCCTCGGTGCGCGGGGCGTATGGCCGGTACGGTGGCCGCTCGGGGCGCGGCGGCGGCGGGCCGCCCGCGAGCGCGCGGTCGCGCGCCGACATCATCCCGCGCACCTGCTCGGCCGTGTACGGCAGCAGCGCCATGAACCGCGCGCGCTTTAGCGCGGTGGTGAGCATGCGCTGGTGCTTGGCGCAGGTGCCGGTCTTACGGCGCGGCTCGATCCGCGCGCGGTCGCTCAGATAGCGCTGCAGGCGCGGCTTGTCCTTGTAGTCGATCCGCTTCACCTTGTCGACGCAGAACACGCAGACCTTGCGGCGCGGGCGGCGCGCGCCTGGCGGTCCGAAGGGCCGCGCGCCACCCATACGGGGTCCGCGGGCACCGGCAGGACCGGCGGGGCGCGTTGCCCCAGCGGACGGCGCCGCGCCCTCGCGGGCCGCGCCGGACGCGTCTGGCGTCTGGGGCATCTCTGTCGTCACTTCACATCACTCCCTGCTTGTTCAACACGCTCGCGTCGGCGAAGCCGGGCGCTCGCTCGCGCCTTCACTAGAACGGGATCTCGTCCGGGTCGAACTTCGCGGCGTCGTCGGCCGCGCCCGCGGGCGCCGCGGCGGCCATGCCCTCGCGGTCGCGCCGCGAGTCGAGCAGCTGGAAGTCGTCGGCGGAGATCTCGAGGCTCGTGCGCTTCACGTCGTCCTTGCCGGTCCACTCGCGCGCCTGGAAGCGGCCACTGACGAAGATGAGGCGACCCTTGCTGACGATCTGCTGGGCGGTCTCGGCTTGCTTGCCCCAGCACGACACGCGGTACCAGTCGGTCTGCTCCTCGCGCTCGCCGCCCTGGCCGCGACCGGTGACGCGGTTGACCGCGACCGAGAACTCGCAGACCGGCCTTCCCTGGCCGGTCATCTTCAGCTCCGGATCGCGGCCGACGTTGCCGATGATCATGATCTTGCTCATCGATGCCATCTGAATGATCCCTTCTTCCTACTCGTCACGCCTCACCACGAGGTACCGCAGGACGTCCTCGGTGAGTCTGATCGTGCGGTCGAGCTCGCGCGACTGCTCGGTCGGCAGCGAGAACTCGACGACCGCGTACTGCCCCTCCCGGTGGTGGCCGAGCTCGTAGGCGAGGCGGCGACGGACCGGGGGCGCGGCCTTCCCGACGGTACCGCCGAGCGAGGTGATGGCGTTCTGGATGCGCTCCGAGATGGCCCCGAGGCGCTCTTCGTCGGCGCCGGGCTGGACGACGTACATGAGCTCGTAAGGACGCGCTGGCACTTCGCTCCACCCCCTCTCCCTGGGATTGCCGCGGACCCTCTCCCGCTGGGGGGCACCCGACCGCAGTGGTGGCGGGGATGCCAGGTCCGGGGCGAAAAGGCGCCGCGGCCGTTGACCGCGGCGGTCCTACGTAGTCTAGGGCAAGCGGCACGACCGAGGGTGATCGGCGGCCGCTTGTACCGGCGAGGAGGTGGGCGCTGCTCAGGAGCGACGGTACGGCCGAGTGCGATGCCTGCGGGATGCCGCTGTTCCCGCAGGGGATCGCGAGCGACGTCGTGCGTCTCGAGTGCGCGAACCATCACCACGCCGAGGCGCCTCTGCCGCGCGATCCCGCGGTCAGGCATGCGGTGGAGGGCTGGGTCGCCCGCCGTGGCGCGCAGCTCAACGTCCAGCACGAGCGCTGGGGGACGGACGACGAGGAGCTGTAGCTAGCTCGGCTTCGTGGCCGCGCGCCGGCGCGAGAGCCGCAGCGCGTAGGCGCCCGCGACGACCGCGAGAGCCGCGACGGCGGCCAGGCCGACGATCGCGCTGGTCTCGAGCCCGCCGGCGACGCCCGGCTGAGGCGCCGAGCCCGCGCCGAAGAATGAGACCTCCTCGGGGCTGGGTGCGCCGGAGTGGCTGCCGCTGCAGGCGTCCGTCACGTAGCGTCCGCCGCTGCCCGCGCGCAGGTAGAGCGTGTGGTCGGTCCCCGCGGTCACGTTGTAGTCCACGCTCGTCGCGCCGACCGTGCCCGGCGCGCTGTCCACTTCCGGCCCGAGCAACACGACGATCGACCCGGCCACGCTGCCCTTGAGCACGCGGTCGAGCTGGAACCGCGCGATGCGGCCCGGGGGCCCGAGCGGCGCGCCGCCCTCCAGACCGATGACGCGCCCGTGGACGACCGCATCCGCGCGTTGCGCGTATTCAGCGACGGACACCGGAGGGGCGCACGAGGCCAGCGCCGGCGCGCCGCCGAGCGCGCTCACGAGAGAAAGCGCCACCGCTGCGAGGACCGCTCTGGCGACAGCCATCCGTCTCATATGGTGAACGACGGACGAGCGGTCCTCTCGGTTCCCGTCGATATGCTTGATGTGCCGCCGTATCCCAATTGGCAGAGGACGGGGTCTTAAACACCCCTCAGTGAGGGTTCGAGCCCCTCCGGCGGCACAGCAGGCGCCGTTTTCAGCGACACTCTCCCCACCCATCGACTTCGAGGAGGCTGGCGCGTGGGCTCCACCCCTACCCGCTTCGTGATCGTCGGCAACGGCGCGGCCGGGACCTACTGCGCCGAGCAGCTGCGCAAGGACGACGCCGCGTGCGAGATCCTGCTGATCACCGACGAGCCGTACACGCTCTACAACCGGGTGTCGCTCCCGCGCTACCTGCGCGGAGTGCTCCTCGAGCAGCGCGTCTACGTCCGCGACCAGGAATGGCACGAGAAGAACCGCATCGAACTGCGGCGCGAGACCCGCGTCGCCGCCGTCGACTTCGAGGGCAAGGCCGTCGCGCTGTATCCCGGAGGCGAGGTCCCCTACGACCGCCTGCTCATCGCCACCGGGGGGCGGCCGAACCCGTTGCGCGTGCCCGGCGCCGAAGAGGCCAAGTACGTGTTCAACTTCCAGTACTTCGACGAGGCCAAGGGCATGGTGGCGCGCATCGCGGACTCCAAGCGCGCGGTGGTCCTGGGCGGGTCGTTCATCGGCTACGAGCTCACCGAGGCCTTCGCCCACCGCGGGCTCGAGACGCACTGGCTCATGCGCGGGCCCTACTTCCTGCGCAAGGCCCTCGACGCCGATGGCGGTCAGGTCGTGCGCCTTCTCGCGGAGGACAAGGGCGTGCACATGCACGTCGAGGAGGCCATCGAGCGCCTCGATCCGCGCAACGGCGTGACGCGCGTCGTCGGCACCGCCGGGTTCGAGGCGGATGCCGATCTCGTGGGCGTCGGCCTCGGCCTGACGATGAACACCGACATCTTCAAGGACACGGCGCTCCAGACGAACGTCGGCGTCCTCACCAACGAGTTCCTCGAGACGAACGTCGCCGACGTGTGGTCCGCGGGTGACGTGGCCGAGTTCTACGACGTCGTCTCGCAGCGCCATCACCGCATGGGCACCTGGGACAACTCGCTGAACCACGGCCGCCACGTCGCCAAGAACATGCTGGGGGCCAAGCAGCCCTACGTCGAAGTGCCGACCTACGCCTCGGGCATGTTCGACTCGAACATCTCGGTGATGGGCGTCACGACGGAGGAGGAGCCGAGCGCCGAGGCCATCGTCGAGGTGGACCTCGCGGCCCGCAACTACAAGCGCCTCTTCTTCCTCAGGGGAGACGACGGGACGGACCGCCTCGTGGGCGCGATCCTCATCGGCAAAATGAAGGGCCGCAAGAGGGTGCTCGAGCTGATCTCCAGTCGCGCGCCCATCGAGCGGCGCCATCAGGTCTTGGAGATGCTCGCCATGCCCGAGGTGCCCGCGAGGCCGGCCCCCAGCGCGGACTAGCGGTGCTCCAGAGCGTCTCGTTCCCGGTCGCGGGAGGCGAGGTGCTGGCGATCCTCCACCTTCCGCAGGGAGACGCCGCCGGCGCGCTTGTCGTCTTGCCGGACCGCGGCATGAACTACGAACACCCCGACGTGCTCCTCACGTGCAACGCGCTGGCCGAGACGCGCGTCGGCGCCCTGCGCTTCGACTGGCGCGCGCCGCGCCCGGGGCTCGACGATGCCGTCAGCGACGTCGCCGCGGCGCTGCGCCTGCTGAAGGCCCATCCCTCGCTCCCCGGCGCGATAGGCGTCGCGGGGTTCGGCTTCGGAGGGGCGGTGGCCGCGATCGCCGCAGGCCGCGACTCGCGGGTCAGGGTCGCCGTACTGGTGGACGCGCCCGCCGAGGTGGATGGCTCGCGCCGCCCGCTGGTCGAGGTCACGCGGACGCGTGGCCGCGTCCTCCTCGTGCACGGCGAGGAGGTCGGCGAGGCGGAGCGCTACGGCTCCGTCCTGTCGCAGGCGCGCGTGACGCACCGCGTACTCGCGCGAGGGCCCCGCGAACGCCTCCTACGCGAGATCGCGCAGTGGGCGGCAGCTTCCTTCTAGGGGCGGGCTTGCGCTCCTACCCGACGGCTGCTTAGACTCCCGCCCTCGGTCGTTGACCGGAGCAAGTAGCCGCGGAGAAGCGGGCCGCAGAGAGCCGGGGACGCTGCGAGCCGGCGCCACGCATCCGGGGTGAATGGGTCCGCGAGGCCGAGCGGACGCCCCCCGTTAGCGCAGGGCTGGTCGGAGACCCCGACCCGCGAATGAGCGGCGCCGCACGCTGACCTGGACCGCGCGTGTCGCCGGAAGCAAGGGTGGCACCACGAGGCTTCGACCTCGTCCCTGGCGGGACGGGGTCGCACTTTTTCCGGGCACCGCAAGGTCCCGGGAGGCAGGAGGTGCCTCACTGATGAAGACCCTGGCGCAGCGCACCAAGTTCGTGCTGGACGAGTCGCGTATCCCGCGCGCGTACTACAACATCGCGTCGGATCTGCCGGCGCCGCTACCGCCCGTGTTACATCCAGGCACGGGCCAGCCGATCGGGCCGGCCGACCTTGCGCCGCTCTTCCCTATGGCGCTCATCGCCCAGGAGGTGAGCACCGAGCGGGAGATCGAGATCCCCGAGCCGGTCCGCGAGGCCTACGCGCTCTACCGGCCGACACCGCTCATCCGCGCGCGCCGCTTGGAGAAGGCGCTCGATACCCCGGCGCACATCTACTTCAAGTACGAAGGCGTGAGCCCGGCCGGCAGCCACAAGGCGAACACCTCGATCGCCCAGGCCTTCTACAACAAGGAGGCCGGGGTCAAGCGACTCGCGACCGAGACCGGCGCCGGGCAATGGGGAAGCGCCCTCGCGCTCGCCGGCGCGCTGTTCGGCCTCGAGGTCAAGGTCTACATGGTCCGCGTCAGCTACGACCAGAAGCCGTATCGCCGGATCCTCATGGAGACGTACGGCGCGAAGGTCGTCCCGAGCCCCAGCCCCGACACCCAGTACGGGCGCCGGCTGCTGGCCGAGGACCCTAACAACCCGGGCTCGCTCGGCATCGCGATCTCGGAAGCCGTCGAGGATGCGGCCGGCCGCGAGGACACCAAGTACTCGCTAGGGTCGGTCCTCAACCACGTATTGCTGCACCAGACCGTCATCGGTCTCGAGGCCCGCGAGCAGATGGAGATGGCCGGTGAAGCGCCGGACATCCTGATCGGCTGCACCGGGGGCGGTTCGAACTTCTCGGGCCTGGTCCTACCGTTCGTCGGAGAGAAGCTCCGCGGAGAGGCGAGCTACCGGGTGATCGCGGTCGAGCCGGAGGCGGCGCCGTCGATGACGCGCGGCCGCTACGCGTACGACTTCGGGGACACCGGCCAGATGACCCCGCTCGTGAAGATGCACACGCTCGGTCACTCCTTCATGCCAGAGCCGATCCACGCCGGCGGGCTCCGCTATCACGGCATGGCGCCGATAGTGAGCCTGCTCAAGGAGCTCGGCGCGATCGAAGCTCGCGCCGTGCACCAGCGCACCACGTTCGAGGCCGGCGTCCAGTTCGCTCGGGCCGAGGGCATCATCCCGGCCCCGGAGTCGGGCCACGCCATCCGCGTCGCCATCGACGAGGCCATCCGCTGCCGCGAGGAAGGCCGGCCCCGCGTGATCCTCTTCAACCTCTCGGGTCACGGGCACTTCGACATGTCGGCGTACGAGAGGTTCCTCGCTGGCAAGCTCGAGGACTACGAGTACCCCGCCGCGAAGGTGGAAGAGGCGCTTGGGTCGCTACCGCGTGTAGCGCTCTAGTCGTTCGGGAGGGGGCCGGCGCCCGCTTGAACGGTCGGTCCCCTCCCAGCGGAAGTCCCCGTGCTCCCGTAGATAGGCGACCACGCCGCCGGCGGCGAGGATCTCCTGCGCGAACGGCGGGACCGGCCGGAGGCGCGCGTCGCCGCGCGGCGTGCGCAGGACCCCTGCACCCATGTCCACGGTGATCTCATCACCGTCCCGAACCAGCGAGATCGCGTCGGCCGACTCGATCACGGGGATCCCGAGATTGACGCAGTTGCGGAAGAAGATGCGGGCGAAGCTCTTGGCCACGACCGTTCCGACGCCGTGCTTCTTGAGCGCCGCGACGGCGTACTCGCGCGACGAGCCGCAGCCGAAGTTCTCGCCGCCGACGAGCACGTCCCCCGGCCGCACCGTCTTCGCGAACTCGGGGCGCGCGTCGCAGAAAGCGTACGTGTGGAAGCGGTCCTGGCCGACCATGAACGGCGCGTAGCGACCGGGAACGATCTGGTCCGTGTCAAGATCGTCGCCGAAGACCCAGGCACGCGGCATCGGCCTAATCCTCCACTTCGAAGCCGACGAGCATCGGCTCCGTGCGCTGCGGCATCGCCGCCAGGAGCTCGCGCGCGCGGTCCCCCGAGCGCGCCGAGGCCGCGCCGCGGTCCCCGCGCTCGGCCCGGCGCCGCTCGACCAGCGCGTCGAGCTCGCTGTCCCGCGCCTCGAGGTACGGCCGCGGGTCGTCGATCAGGCCCGTGAGCGCCGCGACCGCGGCCACGTACGGGGAGCCGAGGTAGATGGACGCGTCGGGCGAGCCCATGCGCCCGCGGTAGTTGCGGTTCGCCGTCGAGAAGCAGACCTCCTGGCCGGCCAGCACGCCGCCCGTGCGCCCCAGGCACGGGCCGCAGCCGCTCGTGCCGATGACGGCACCGGCCGCCGAGAGCGTCGCGAGCGTGCCGTCCGCCATGGCGTCCTCGAACTGACGGCGCGACGAGGGCACGACCTCGAGCCGCACGCGCGGATGGATGCGCCGGCCCCGCAGGACCTCGGCGGCCTGACGCATGTCCACGAGCCGGCCGTTGGTGCACGAGCCGAGGAACACCACGTCCACGGCGATACCGGCCGCCTCGGACACGTCGGCCACCTGGTCCACGCGCGGCGGGATGGCGATCTGCGGCTCGAGCGCCGTCAGGTCGATCTCGACCTCGCGCGCGTAGACGGCGTCCTGGGCCGGGCGCAGCCACGCCGGCGCTTCCGGCGTACCGACCACGATCCCCGCCTTGGCGCCCATCTCCGTGGTCATTCCCGCGAGCGTGACGCGGTCGCCCTGCGGCAGGTCGCCGGCGCCGTGGAACTCGACGCACGCGTAGCGCGCGCCGTCGGTGCCGATCTCGCGGACCACGCGCATGATCGCGTCCTTGATGGTCACGCCCCGGCGCGGACTCCCGCGGAACGTGACCTTGATCGAGCCGGGCACGCGCAGCCAGGTGCGCCCGAGGGCCAGCGCGACCGCGATATCGGTCGCGCCCATGCCGGCCCCGAACGCTCCGACCGCGCCGTAGGAGTTGGAGTGCGAGTCGCTGCCCACGATGAGCTTGCCCGGCTCGCAGTAGCCCTCCTCGACCATGATCTGGTGGCAAACGCCCTCTCCCGCGTCGTAGAAGGCAGCGATGCCCTGCTCGCGCACCCACTCGCGCAGGACACGGTGCGAGTCGGCGACCACAGGGGTCGGCGCCGGGGAGGCGTGGTCGACGAACACGCAGACCCGCGAGGTGTCCCAGACGCGCTCCCTGCCGAGATCCGCGAGGCCCCTCATGACCGCGTCGATCACCGAGTCGTGGACCATGACGCGCGAGACGGGAGCGATCACGAGATCGCCCGCGCGCACGTCGCGACCCGAGACGCGCGAGAGGATCAGCTCGGCGAGCGTCGGCCCGGGCCTGCTCCCCATCTCTTAGGCCACCACGTACGAGCGCAGGACCTGGTCGAGCTCGTCCATCGAGAGCGGACCCGCGTCGGCCATGGCCTTGATGCGCCTCGTGATCTCGCGCAGGTCGTCCTTGCCGAACGAGAGCCCCAGCTCCTGCGCGCGGCGGCCCACCGCGTTGTGGCCCGTCAGCCGGTGGGCGATGTTGATCGTCCGGTCCAGCCCGAAGTCGGCCGGGTCGATGATCTCGTACGAGTTCGGGTTGAGGTAGATGGCCTTGGTGTGCATCCCGGCCTTGTGGTGGAAGGCGTACCTGCCCGTGATGTACTCGTCGAAGGGGATCTCGATCCCGACCATGGACGCGATCAGCTCGTCGAGCTGCCTGAGCCGGCGGAGGTCGTATTTCTTGCGGATCGCGCCGGGGTCGTCGGCATACATGCGCGCGATGAAGCCGCCCAGGGGCGTGATGCCGTTGCGCTCGCCGATGCCGAGGACGCTGGTGTCGATGTGCGTCGCGCCGCCTTCGAGCACCGAGTAGGAGTTCGCGATCGCGCAGCCGGCGTCGTTGTGGCCGTGGAACTCGATGTCGCACGAGACCTGCCGGCGCAGCTCGTGCGCCAGCGCGTAGCACTGCCGCGGCGTAGCGATGCCGACCGTGTCGGCGATGCCTACGCGGTCCACGCCCATGGCGGCCACGGCCTTGTAGACCTTCAGCAGGTCGCCCTCGGTGGAGCGGAAGCTGTCCTCGCTCGAGAAGCGGACCTCCTTGCCGTGGTCCTTGATGAAGGTGATGACCTCGCGGGCCTGCTCGATGATCTCGTCGACGCTCTTGCCGTGCGAGAACTCGCGCAGGAACGAGGACGTGCCGAAGAGCACGTCGATGCCGTCGACGCAGGTCTCGACGGCGACCCTGGCGTCGTCCATGTGGCAGCGCACGTGGGTCAGGACCTTGGCCCGAAGCGGCAGCGCGGCGATGGTCTTGCAGTCCGCGTAGCTCTGCGGGCTGGCCACCGGCGAGGTGAGCTCGATGTACTCGACGCCGAACTCGTCGAGCGCCTTCGCGATCTGGACCTTCTGCTCGGTCGTGAAGTGGGCCGCGCTGAACTGCTCCCCTTCACGAAGCGTCGAGTCGATGATCGCGAACCGCTCGATCGGCATCCATTCCCTCCCTGCGCAACGAAAAAGGCCGGCGCCTCACGCACCAGCCTTCACCGTCCCCGCCGGGGGACCGGAGCCACTGATGCGGTCAGCGCTCCGTGGCGAGGTGCCCTCCCCGCCACGACAGTCCGTGCCCTTCCGGGTCACGTCCCAGGCCCAGGTCCCGAGCCGGACCTTCGCCTTCGGCGGTCGTCCCTGCGCCGGACCTCGACGGGAAGCTCGTCCCTCTGTCCGACCGCGTGACGACCGCGACCTCTGGCCGCGTCGCGTATTCAGTTGCGCGGAATGCTACCCGAGCCGCGACCCCGCGTCATCGATGAACTCACCGAGCCTGTCGCGCGCCGTGGGGACGATGAGCTCCACGCCGACCTCCTGGTAGCCGTCGACCCACTCCTCCATCCAAGCCAGGCCGTCGGCGGCGGCGAGCAGCTCCCACCAGGCCGTCGCAGGCAGCGGCCCTACGCGATCCTCTACCGCGGCGTGGAAGGCGCGAGCGGCGTCGCGGCCCAGGACCAGGTGAACGTCGAGCCGCGCGTAGCCGAGGTCGCCCGCGGGGTCACCCACGCAGGCCCCCGACCAATCGAGGATCCCGCTCACTTCGTCGCCTTTCCACAGCGTGTTGCCGAACCAAAGGTCGCGGTGGCGCAGCACTGGAGCGGCGTCCGCTCCTGGATGGAGGTGGCCCCGCAGCAGGTCGAGCAGCCGCTGCCACTCGGGACCCTTCCGGCCATCGGCCGAGCGGCGAACGAGGCGCTCCACCTCGCCGCGCCGGTCCGGGCAGCGCGGCAGCGCAGCGAGGCGGGAGGGGTCCACGCGCTGGATGGCGGCGACCACGTCCGCATAGCCCTCGGTCCAGGCCGCCGGCTCCGCGGGGGGCGGACGGATGGCGCCGGGGCAGCGGCTCATGACCACCAGCGGCGCGCCGAGCAGCCTCCCGTCGTCGAACAGGATGGGCCGCGGGATCGGCAGCTCGACGTCCCGCAGGCAGGTCAACACCGTCCACAGGCGCCTCGCGACGTCGCCGGCGCGATCGGCAGGGCCGTCGTGGCGCCGAACGACCAGCGACCGCCGGCCCGACGGCGTCTCCAGGTCGATGGCATAGGTGCCCCAGTCCAGGCCGCCGAGGAGCGGCTCGCTGCCGATGGGGCGGGCGTCCGGGTCGATGGCCCGGGCCAGGCGGACCAGCTCGAGTCCAGTCAGCGCTCGCCGTCGGTCAAGCACGCCCTGAAGGATGGGCCGATCGAGATGACTCGGGGGGGTGCAGCCTGCGGACTGAGGCGACGACGGGATTCGAACCCGTGGTGGAGGTTTTGCAGACCTCTGCCTTGCCACTTGGCTACGTCGCCGTGAGTC
>Ga0326597_10011855_pt1:5000-11519 | contig 11519 bp, 9 predicted proteins | sample RVTome_12_FD_203789 | JGI IMG/M metagenome (GOLD analysis project Ga0326597, IMG submission 203789) | Soil microbial communities from uranium-contaminated site in the Upper Colorado River Basin, Wyoming, United States - RVT100D185 | ecosystem: Environmental > Terrestrial > Soil >...
CGTGCGCAAGGCGAGCGCTGAATCGCTATTTATAAGCGAGTCCACCTCGCCGTCCAAATCGAGGTAAGCGGCGGCCGCCAGGTAATCCTCCGGCAGCCAGGGGGGGATCAAAACGCCGTATTCCTCTCCGTACGCGCGGTACAGCGACACGGCGTCGCGGAAGGAGACGACGGCATCGTTGACCTCCGCCTGCGACTCGTAGAGCAGTCCTGTGAAATATTGAAGGAACGCATCCTGCCGGATCGCGGGGTCGTCGGCGTTGGCTTCGGCGTACCGGGCGAGTTTGAAGTTGGCCTTGCGCGCCTCCACGAGCGCGTCGTCGGGCTTCCCGAGCTGCAGGTAATTGAGCGCCCGGTAGTACTGCACGAGCTGAAGCTCGTAAGGCATTCCGCGATAGGGGAGCGCCAAATCGGAGGTCAGAAGGGCGGCCACCTGCCGGGTCACGCTCTTGGTATACAGCTCGTCGGCACGCTGTTCGGCCGCCTCGAATGCGAGGTTGCTCTCTTCCCAGCGCCCGGCCAGATGCATCATGTAGCCGCGCTCGAGCAGATACAAAAGGTCGGACTTCTTCTCCTTGCGGGATTCGAACTCCTGGACCGCCCTGGGGACGTCGCCTTCGACGAGCGCGGCCTGGACATCCGCAAGATCGCGCGTATGCGAGGCGCACGCGGAAAGACAGAGAAGAGCCAGCGCGCCCGGGAGGCGCAGCCATCGAGATGGCAGCATGGGCTAAGACCGCCGGTAGGCTACGGGCTGTACTTCCGGTAGGCCACGTACTTCTTGATTTTCTTCTGACCGAGCCAGGTCTTGACGTTGGTCTCGATGTCGACCAAAGTCAGGTCGACCTGGTAATAGCGGATCTGCTCGCCGCCCTCCTGGTCGTTGATCTGGTTGATCTCGCCTTGCAGCATGAAATCGGCACCCACTTCCATCCCCATCTGCTTCAAAGTCTCCGGCGATGCATTAACGCGCTGGTCCTCGCGCTCTTCCCGCACTTCGCCGCGTTCCTCGGCCGAGGCCACAACCTGGATGGTGCCGCTGTTGACCAAGGCTCTTTCGATGTCGTGGAGGAACGTCCCCACGGCGATATGCTCGAGCGACTTGTTACGGATCGAGCCTGCGATCAAAGTCGGGTTCTTCCCTTGCTCGCGAATGAACGTGGTCAGCCAGGGACGGCCCATGCAGTCGGCCACCATTTCTTCGGCCACCAGGCGCGAATCGGTATCGTTCCAGTTGCCCGACAGGTCTACGGTCTCGCCCGAGTCGATGCGCGAAACCTGTTTCTTGGAGCAGCCGCCCAACCACACCAGGATTGCGGCCAGAGTGCAGATCAAAACCCCAAGGCGTGAAATGCGTGACATGGTCTTCTCCGTTTCTTTCGAACTTCCCCTCAGCATTCAGAATCGGTCGATGGCCCGCAAGAATGAATGTCGCCGTGGGGATCCGCGCAAGATCATTTGCCCGGGTCGCCGGCGAGGAGACCCGTCAGCAATGTGCGCAGAGCCTTTAGGGCGCGGCCCCGGTGTGAGACGGAGTTCTTTTCCGCGGGCGTCATTTCGGCGAACGTCTTGCGCGTCTGCGGATACAGGAACACCGAATCGTAACCGAACCCGAAGTCGCCGCGCTCTCCCTCGGTGATCCACCCGCTGACGCTCCCCTCGACGGTAACGGTCTTCCGGCCCGGGCGCGCCAGTGCCACGACGGTGCGGAACCGTGCCGTGCGATGGCGCAGGGAGACACCCAGGAGCAGCTCCAGCAACTTTGCGCGGTTGCCTGCATACGTTGCACCGGGACCCGCAAAACGCGCCGAATAGACGCCCGGCGCGCCGTTCAGTGCGTCCACCTCGAGCCCCGTGTCGTCCGCCACCGCCCACATGCCGGTGAACCGGGCCGCGGCCTCCGCTTTGAGGGCCGCGTTGGCTTCGAGCGTCCGGCCGGATTCCTCCACCTCGGGCGCCTCGGGCCACTCCCAGAGGCCTCGCAGGTTTACAGGCAGCGGCGCAAGGACGGCCTCGATTTCACGAGCTTTATCACGGTTCTGCGTGGCGATGACCAAAGCCGCCCCGGGATTCGGCAATCAGTACTCCTCGATCGACACCTGTTCGGCACCGTCGAAGGTCCGGCCGAGAAAAAGCGGACCGATGGTGGCGAACTTTTCCGGCGCGTCGGATACGAAGAAACGGTGCGTCGGCTCTCCCCCGCCGGCCAGAAGATCGCGCTTCGACAGCATTTCCCGCGTGGCATGGGCGGTGGCTTCCGCTCCATCCACCAGGGCGACACCGGCTCCGAGCACTTCACGCAGCACTGGGCGCAAAAGCGGAAAGTGCGTGCAGCCGAGGATCAAGGCATCGAAGCTGCCGTTGTTGAAGACGCGGAGATATTCCTCGGCGATGAGACGCGTCGCTTCCGTGTGGGTCCAGCCCTCCTCCACCAGGGCGACGAACAGAGGCGTGGCGACGGAACTCATGGCGACGCCCGGGTCGATCGCCTCCAGCGCCTGCTCGTAGGCTCTCGAGGCGACCGTGCCGGCCGTGGCGATAAGGCCAAGGCGCCCGCTCTTGCGATGCTTCAGAGCCGCCCGCACGCCCGGCTCCACGACGCCGATGATCGGGATGTCCAGAGTCGACCTGAGTTCGGGAAGGGCGTGGGCGGACGCCGTGTTGCACGCCACCACGATGGCCTTGGCTCCCTGGGACTGCAGGAAGTGCACGTTTTGCCGCGCGAAGCGACGAATCACGCCGGGCGAGCGCGTACCGTACGGAAAGCGGCCCGTATCCCCGAAGTACACGATCGACTCGGCCGGCAGCACTTCCCAGAGCGCCCGCACCACCGAGAGCCCCCCGAGTCCGGAATCGAAAACCCCCAAAGGCTGCGTGTTCACGGCTTGTCCTCATACTGGTTTCGGAAAGCGACGACACTGCGGTAGATGGCCTCCGCGATTTTTTTCTGCGCTGACTCCCTTGAGAGCCAGGCTTCCTCGTCCCGGTTGGAAATGAATCCCGTCTCGACCAGAACGGAAGGCATGTAGGCATGGTAGAGAACGACGAAGCCGGCCTGGTTGACCCCTCGATCGGGCGCCTTCACGGACTTGGCCATCTCCCTCTGAATCGACTCGGCCAGCGTGGCCGACTCGACCAGGAACTGATTCTGCAAGAGATCCGTCAGGATGAAATCGATATCCGCGCCGGCGAATTCGTTGTCCCGGCTCTCCTCGAATCGGAGCGAAGCATTTTCGAGCTGGGCGGTCGCCCTTCCCTCGTCGCTCTTGGCGGCCGCCAGAAAGAAAGTCTCGAACCCGCGCGCCGTCTTGCGCGGCGCCGAGTTGGCGTGCAGCGAGATGAACAGGTCGGCGTTCGCCTCGTTGGCGATGTCGGCGCGGCGTTTGAGCGGAATGAAGCGGTCGTCATCGCGCGTGAGGATCACGCGGAAATCAGGGTCCTTCTTGAGGAACTCCGCAAGCTCCAGCGCGATCGCCAGAACGACGTCCTTCTCGCGCGTGCCCCTGGGCCCCACCGCTCCGAAGTCATCGCCCCCGTGCCCCGCGTCTATGACGATGACATCGATGGGGTCGGTCTCCAGCCCGCGGCCCGCGTACTGCCCCTCGGGCACCAAAAGACCGGGGGCGAAAGATGAATCCACCGTGAAGGTGGTGTCGATCAGGGTCACCTGAATGCGATCGGGAGTGGTCAAGAGCCGGTGCTCGAAACGCACGCGCCCGGGCCGCAGGCGGAAGGAAATCTGCGCGGATTCCGCAAACTGATACGTCTTGAATTCCCAGATGTAACGGCTGTAAGGCTTGCGATCGAAGCGCACGTCCTTCATGCGACCGCCCGGCACCATGATATTCAGCCAGTCATCCATGGACTGGTACACTTCGTAGGTCACCGGGCCCCCGGTGTGAATGTCGATGATCAGTCCGTTGCGCTTTTGCTGGGCCGAGATCGTGGAAATCTCCCCACCCGCATGGAAGAAGCGTAACACCTCCCCTTCCGGTTCCCACTGGAATTTCAGCCCGAGGATTTCAGCCACCAGCTCGGCGGTGGTGGCGAGGGGCAGGGCAGGGTCGCCGCCGCGCAGCAGAACCGGGAAGACGAGGTTGTAGACCGTGGTATCGTAGCCGACGAACGGCGAATCATAATAGAGGGAAAGCGTATGCCCGCGGAGGAGCACCTGAGCGTCCACGGGATAGCGGCCCGGGTCCACTGTGCCGTCGAGGATGGTGAACAACTCGGTGGCGCGCACATAGGTGACCCCGCCCTCCCGCCAGGTGGCCAGGCTGGAGGGCTCTGACCAGGGTGTGCTGATTTTGGCCGCCCCGGCCGTCACCGCAAGGAGCAGCCAGATCAGGCTGATCTGCGTGAGTCTAGTAGTCATCCCCCCGCTGCTTTGCACGCCGGATGTCCTTCTCCTTGATGGCGGCACGCTTGTCGTACTGCTTTTTGCCCGTGGCGAGCGCAAGCTCGACTTTGACCTTGCCCTTCTGGAAGTAGAGGGATAGCGGCACCAAAGTCAGCCCCTTCTCATTGACCTTTCCGAAGAGGCGGCGAATCTCCTGCCGATGCAGCAAGAGCCGGCGTTCGCGCCGCGGGTCGTGATTGTCCCGCGCAGCCGGATCGTAGGGGCTGATATGCGCATTGACCAGGAACACCTCTCCCCCCTCGATGCGCGCGTAGGCGTCCTGCAGATTGCCCTTCCCCTCTCTCAGGCTCTTCACTTCGGAACCGCGCAACTCTATGCCGGCTTCCCACCGATCGAGTATATGGTAGTCGTACAGGGCCTTCCGGTTCCGGATGACCGGGCCCTCCCCCCCGGCCTTGCTGTTCACGGGCGGCAATATAGACGCACGCCTGCCCGGCGGCAAGGGACGAGCGGCTTGCCGGCGCCTGATCGGACAGTGCCCGTGGACTTACCGCGCGCGATGCGCGGCCACCAGCACGGGTACTGTGGAGCATTTTAGAATCGCCAGGGCAGTCTTCCCCAGCGTCATCTCGCGCCCGGAACTCTTGCCGGTAGCGCCGATGACCACGACGTCGGCACCCCACTCGGAGGCGAAGCGCAGGATGGACTCCGTGGGGTCCCCTTCGAGGATCCGGTGATCGGCCAGGATGCCCCGGTTCTTCAGGTCGCGGCCATAGTCCACGAGGGCTTCCTCGCGCTCAAGCAAGAACTTCTTTCTTTCGTGCTCCTCAGCCTGATGGGACACGAGGAATACGCCTTCCCGGGGCCACTCATCTTTTGGATTGAAAACGATGAGTACCATTAGGTCGGCAGGGCCGCCCCCCTGCACCAATTCCTCGGTCAGCCACTTGGCGGTCTGGGCCGCCTCGGAGAAGTCGGTGGCCAGAAGAATCCGCTTGAACATGTCGGCCTCCCTTTACTGCCGCTGCTTCGAAGATAACGGAACCCGTCGGGAATCGCAAGCCCCGCGCCAATTCTAAGGCGTCGGCCTTTTTCGCGATTTGAGGTTGTCCGGTCGGGAACGGCCCCTTATACTCGATTTCTTTGGCAGGAAGAGCAATTAAGACCATGAAGGTGATCATCCCCGTCGCGGGCATCGGCAGGCGCCTGAGGCCGCACACGCACACGGCGCCGAAGCCGCTGTTGCACGTGGCCGGGAAACCGATTCTCGGACACCTCTTGGACGAACTCGAAGATCTCAAGCCGGAGCAGGTGGTCTTCATCATTGGCCACATGGGAGAACAGATCATCGATTATGTGAAGGCCAACTACGAATACGAGGCCTTGTTCATCGAACAGACGGAACTGCTCGGCCTGGGCTACGCCGTCTACCTGGCTCTCGAAGAGACCGGCGATTCGGACGTGCTGGTGCTTCTGGGGGACACCATCATTACGGCGGACCTCCCCTCGTTCGTGAAGGCCGGACCCAACGTCGTCGGGCTCTGTGCGGTGGACGATCCATCCCGGTTCGGCATCGCCGACATCGACGGCGGCAGAATCACGCGCCTGGTGGAGAAGCCGGCCGATCCCTCCTCCAACATGGCCGTCGTGGGCGTCTATTACTTCTCCGAGACACGGGAATTGAAACACCAACTGCACACGCTCATCCAGAAGGACATCACGACACGCGGCGAGTACCAGTTTACCGACGCCCTCGAGGCCATGATCGCTGCGGGACACACGCTGGTCCCCTTCGAAATCGACGGCTGGTACGACTGCGGCCAGAAGGAAACGCTGTTGGCCACCAACCGCGCGCTTTTATCCCGGGCTCCCTCCGCTTTGGGCATCGCCGGCTCGGTGCTGATTCCGCCGGTGTACGTCGCACCCGACGCCACGGTGGAGCAGGCGATTGTCGGGCCCTACGTCTCCATAGGCGCCGGTGCGGTGGTGCGCGACTGCATCGTGCGCAATTCGATCATTTCGGCCGGGGCGCAGGTCTCCGACATCGTGCTGGAAGGCTCGCTGATCGGCACCGCCACCGAAATCCGAGGACATTTCAAGAAGTTCAACGTCGGCGACGATTCCGAAGTCGCCGATCTCTAGGTTCGACTCAAGAGGATT
>Ga0326597_10011856_pt1 | contig 11517 bp, 10 predicted proteins | sample RVTome_12_FD_203789 | JGI IMG/M metagenome (GOLD analysis project Ga0326597, IMG submission 203789) | Soil microbial communities from uranium-contaminated site in the Upper Colorado River Basin, Wyoming, United States - RVT100D185 | ecosystem: Environmental > Terrestrial > Soil > Contaminated >...
AGGAACGGGTAATCGTAGTGCCGCATGCCCTTCGGGTCGTCGTAGACGACCATCTCCACCGCGGGCAGCTTATCCTTCATCTCGAGGATCTTGTCCACCTGCTCCTGGTCCTCGCAGACGACCATGCAGGACTCGGAGTGGTCGATGACGTAGTGCATCTCCGCGGCGATGGAATCCTGGTAGATGGGCACGGGCGCCCCGCCCAGCGCCTGGACCGCCACCATGGTCCAGTAGAGCTGCGGGCGGTTATCGCCGATGATGGCCATCTTGTCGCCGCGGCGGAAACCCAGGCTGGCCAGTCCGAGGGCGATCCGCTTGACGTGGTCGGCATACTGGCGCCACGTGTAGGCCTGCCAGATCCCGAATTCCTTCTCGCGGATGGCGGCGCGGCGGTCGCCCCAGCGCGCGGCCTGCGCGAGCAGGAGCTGCGGCAGGGTGTCGGTCGAGGGCTCCATCACGCCGTCGTGGCGCAGTCGGGGCGCGGACTCCCGCGCCCTGCCGCGCGAGCCGCGTGGTCGAACACCGGGACCTGCCCGCCTACGCCGTCGGAGTGCATCTCCATACCCCTATCCCAAGCATTCGTCCCGCCACCTATCTGGAGATCTCCGGAGTGTTGCAGCGCGCGATCTTACGCTGGAGTGGCGAGAGTCTAGCCGAGGGCACTCGACCTGTCAAGCCGTTCGCTCAGTAAGACAAGGGTTTACGGCCCCTCTGCTAGGCTGAGATGACTATGGCGGAGTGGTTCAAATGGATGGTTCTCTGGGCCGCGGGGGCGGCCGTCCAACTCGACCTCGACTGCGCCGCCCCTGAGCGCGCGCGGGCCCTGATCGAGTACGCCAGACTCTCGGAGATCGAGCAGATCGAGGACATCCACCGGGACTTGCTCGACAAGGCGCTCGCCCTCTGCCCGACGGGAGCCGGCCGCGAGCCTTGCCGCGCCGAGCGCCGGCGGCAGGCCGATCTCGACTGGGAGCGCAAGCTGGCGGACATCAAGGCCAGATACGACAAGATGCAGAAGGAATTCGAGCAGCGGTGCCGGGCCTCGATCGCCCTCAGCGGCCGAGTGACTACAGAGGCTTCTTGATGAGCTGGGCAAGCGCGCCCACCACGCCGCGGCGGAAGGTCAGTACGCAAACCACGAAGATCAGCCCCTGGACGATCGTCACCCAGGCGCCCAACTGGGCCAGGTAGTGCTCGAGCGTGATCATGATGAAGGCTCCGACGACGGGCCCGAAGACCGTGCCGAGTCCCCCCAGGAGGGTCATGAGCACCACCTCGCCCGACATCGTCCAGTGCACGTCGGTCAGAGAGGCGAGCTGGAAGACGATGGCCTTGGTGCCGCCCGCGAGCCCGGCCAGCGTGCCCGAGAGCACGAAGGCCAGAAGCTTGTAGCGCTCGGCGGCGTAGCCCAGTGAGACCGCGCGCGGCTCGTTCTCGCGGATGGCCTTGAGCACCTGGCCGAACGGCGAGTGGATCACCCGGTAGATCGCGAGGAAACCCGCCAGGAATATCGCCAGCACCACGAAATACATCGTGAGCGTGTCACGGAGGTCGAGCACGCCCAGGAACATCCCGCGCGGCACGGCCTGGATGCCGTCTTCCCCATGGGTGAAGGGCGCCTGAAGACAGAAGAAGTAGACCATCTGCGCGAACGCGAGCGTGATGTTGGCGAAGTAGATGCCCTTGCTCCGGATCGCCAGCGCCCCGATCACGACGCCGAGAGCCGCAGCCGCGGCGGTGCCCGCCAGGATGGCAAGCTCGGGCGGCCATCCCCAGACCTTGGCCGCGTGCGCCGAGATGTAGCCGGCCGACCCGAGGAAGACGGCGTGCCCGAACGACAGGAGCCCCACATAACCGATCAAGAGGCCGAACGCGCAGGCGAAGAGGCCGAAACAGAGGGCCTTCATCAGGAAGAGCGGGTAGACGAAGAAGGGCGCCAGCACGAGCGAGACCAGCATGACCGTGAAGGCCGCCGCCTGGTGGTGTGCGGCCGCGGTCGGCTCCATCGCGACCGCTGCGTCGACCTGTTCCCCCAGGCCGGCCACGCTAGCGCTCCCGCCCGAAGAGCCCGGTGGGCCTGAACATGAGCACGACGGCCATGATCACGAAGATCACCGTGTTGGAGGCCTCCGGGTAGAAGAACTTGGTCAGCCCCTCCACCACGCCCAGCGCGAAGCCGGTGACGATGGAGCCCATGATGGATCCCATGCCGCCGATGACGACGACGGCAAACACCACGATGAGGAGATCGGCGCCCATCAGCGGGTTGACCTGGTAGATGGGCGCCGCCAGCACCCCGGCCACACCGGCCAGGGCGACGCCGAACCCGTATGTGAGCGTGACCATGCGCGGCACGTTGACGCCGAAGGCCTGGACCAGCGCGGGGTTCTCGGTGGCGGCGCGGAGATACGAGCCCAGCTTGGTCCGTTCGATGACGTACCAGGTCCCGAGGCAGAGCCCCAGCGACGCGACGATGACCCAGGCGCGGTAGTTCGGCAGGAACATGAAGCCCAGGTTCCGGCCTCCTTCGAGCTGCGCCGGCATCGCGTAGGGAAGCCCGGAGGAGCCGAACTGGTGTCGGAACATCCCCTGGATCACGAGGGCGAATCCGAAAGTCAGCAGGAGGCCGTAGAGGTGGTCGAGGTGGTAGAGCCGCTTGAGCATGGTCCGCTCGAGGACGATACCGAAGAGACCGACGACGAGCGGCGCCACGAGAAGCGCCCACCAGTACCCGAGCCCAGACCACTGCAGCAGGAAGTACGCGGCGAACGCGCCCATCATGTACTGGGCGCCGTGGGCGAAGTTGATGATGTTGAGCAGGCCGAAGATGACCGACAGACCGAGGCTCAGCATGGCGTAGAACGAGCCGTTGATCAGCCCGATCAGGAGCTGGCCGAAAAGAGCCTGGGTGGGAACGCCGAAGACGGTGGACATCGCTAGCCACCCCCTCTCCCTCTGGAGGGAGAGGGGGTGGGGCCGGTCACGCTACTTCTTCACCAACGGGCAGCCGCCCTGGTCGATGGGTCGGAACGCCTGGTCCGCCTGGATGGTCGCCCGGATCTTGTAGTAGTCCCAGGCGTACTTCGACTCCGAGGGCTTCTTGACCTCGATCAGGTAGGCGGGGTGAACCTTCCGCCCGTCGGCGCGGATCGTCCCCTTGCCGAAGAGCGGGTCGTCCGTCGGCATCTGCTTCATCTTGGCGATGACCTTGGTGCCGTCGTCCGACTTGAGCGCATCGACCGCCTTGAGGTAGTGCAGGACGCCAGCGTAAACACCCGCGTGGATCATGGTCGGGTGGATGCCCCGGTTGCGCTCGGCGAAGCGCTTCGCGAAGGCGCGCGTCTTGTCGTTCATGTCCCAGTAGAACGTCTCGGTGAAGAGCAGCCCCTGGGCCTTCTCGAGGCCGAGGGCGTGGACGTCGGTGAGGAAGACCAGGAGCCCGGCGAAGTTCTGGCCGCCCTTGACGATGCCGAATTCGGCGCCCTGCTTGATGGCGTTGGTCGTGTCCGCGCCGGCGTTGGCGAGGCCGATAACCTTGGCCTTGGAGGCCTGCGCCTGGAGGAGGAACGACGAGAAGTCCTGGGTACTGAGCGGGTGCCGCACCTTGCCCAGCACCTTGCCGCCGTTCTTGAGCACGACCGCCTCGGTGTCGCGCTCGAGGGCGTGGCCGAAGGCGTAGTCGGCAGTGATGAAGAACCAGCTTTCTCCGCCTGTCTTGACGATGGCGTTGCCAGTGCCGTTGGCCAGCGCCCAGGTGTCGTAGGTCCAGTGGATCGTGTTGGGCGAGCAGGCCTTGCCTGTCAGGTCGGAGGTCGCCGCCGACGAGACGATGAAGGCCTTGGCCTTGTCGCGCGTGATCTGGCTGACGGCAAGCGCCACGCCCGAGTTGGGCACGTCGACGATCAGGTCCACCTTGTCCACGTCGTACCATTGACGGGCGATGGCCGAGCCGACGTCGGCCTTGTTCTGGTGGTCGGCGGCGACGACCTCGACCTTCATGCCCTTGGCGGCCGCGCCGAAGTCCTCGACGGCCATCCGCGCGGCGATCCCGGAGCCGAGGCCCGCCAGGTCGGCGTACAGGCCGGACTGGTCGTTCATCACCCCGATCTTGACCATGCCGTCCGAGATCTGAGCCTGAGCCGGGTCAGCGGCGAAGGCGAGCAACGCTGCCAGCACGATCAGTGTCCTTTTCATCATGGGTCTCCTGCTCCTTTGTTCGGGTGGTGACGGATCCGGGCGGCGGGATTATACCCCAAGGTAGTCGTGCAGCCTGCCCATGCTCGCCTCGAGCGCGGCATTCGGAATCATGTCCACGACGCGGCCCCGCTCCATGACGTAGTGGCGGTCGGCCATGGTTGCCGCGAAGCGGAAGTTCTGCTCGACAAGCAGGATGGTGAAGCCGTCGGCCTTGAGTCGGCGGATGGTGGCCCCGATCTGCTGGACGATGACGGGCGCGAGCCCCTCCGTCGGTTCATCCAGTAACAGAAGCCGGGCCCCCGTGCGCAGGATGCGGCCGATGGCCAGCATCTGCTGCTCGCCGCCGGAGAGCTTGGTGCCCTGGCTCCTCAATCGCTCCTTGAGGTTGGGGAACAACGCGAAGACGGTGTCCACCGACAGACCTCCCGGCCGGACTTCCGGTGGCAGCAGCAGATTCTCCTCGACGTTGAGGCTCGCGAAGATGCCGCGCTCCTCGGGGCAGAAGGCCAGGCCCAGGCGCGCGATGCGGTTGGACGGCATCGTGATGAGCTCTCGCCCGTCAAAGCGGACCGACCCGCGGCGGCGGGACACCATGCCCATGACTGACTTGAGTGTCGTAGTCTTTCCCGCGCCGTTGCGGCCGAGGAGCGTCACCACTTCGCCCTGCCGCACCTCGAAGTCCACGCCGTGGAGGATGTGCGACTCGCCGTACCAGGCGTGGAGATCCGCCACCTCGAGCAGCGCGCCCTCGGGCACCGTGCCCTCAGACATCGCCCTGGCCCATGTAGGCCTGGATGACGTCAGGATTGCGCGACACCGCCGCGTAGTCGCCCTCGGCCAGGATCTCGCCGCGCGCCAGGACGGTGATGGTGTCCGACAGGTTCGCCACGACGCTCAGGTTGTGCTCGACCATGAGCACCGTCCGGTTCGCGGCGGCCTGCTTGATCAGCGCCGAGATACGGTCGACGTCCTCGTGGGTCATGCCGGCCGTCGGCTCGTCGAGCAGCATCATCTCGGGCTCGAGGGCCAGGGTCGTCGCGATCTCCAGCGCGCGCTTCCGCCCATAGGGCAACTCGACCGCCGGGAGCCCGGCGAAGGCGCCCAAGCCGACCGCCTCCAGTAATTCCAGCGCGCGGCCGTTGAGCGCATCGAGTGCCCCCTGCGAGCGCCAGAAGTCGAACGACCCGCCGCGCCGCCGCTGGAGCGCGATGCGCACGTTCTCGAGCACCGTCAGGTGCGGGAACACGGCCGAGATCTGGAACGAGCGCACGAGTCCCTGCCGCGCGATGTCCGCCGGCCGCGAGCCCGTGATGTCCCGGCCTTTGAAGGTGATGCGCCCGCGCGTCGGCACCAGGAAGTGGGTCAGCAGGTTGAAGCAGGTCGTCTTCCCCGCCCCGTTCGGCCCGATCAGCGCGTGGATGCTCCCGCGCCGTACCCGGAGGGTGACGTCCTTGACCGCCACGAAACCGCGGAATTCCTTGGTCAGACCATCGGTCTCGAGGATCACGTCGGCGGGCATCGTCGGCCGATGATAGCGGTGGCGTTCGGACCACGCAAGCGGATATCATGCGCGCCATGAGCCCACGACTCCTCTTCATCGGCGCAGGCGCGATCGGCAGCTATCTCGGCGGCTTCCTCTCCCGGGCCGGGCACGAGGTCACGCTCGTGGACCCGTGGCCCGAGCAGGTCGAGGCGATACGCGCCCGCGGCCTCAGCGTGACCGGGCCGCACGAGCCCTTCGAGGCGCGGCCCGCGGCGCTCCACGTCCACGAGGCCCAGCGGCTCGGGGCCGACTTCGACGTCGCATTCGTGGCCGTCAAGGCCTACGACACGGCGTGGGCGACACACATGGCCCTGCCCCGCCTCGGGCCCGGTGGCTACGTCGTCTCGGCGCAGAACTGCTGGAACGACCCCGTCGTCGCGGCCATCGCCGGTCCGGATCGCTCGGTCGGGCTCGTCATGTCCAAGATCGCGGTCGCCCTCTGGGAGCCCGCGCGCGTCGAGCGGGGCGCCGAGAAGGGCAGCGGTTCCGGACACGACGTGTTCCGCGCGGGCGAGCACGACGGCAGGATCACTCCCCGCGTCGAGGGTCTGGCGAGGATGCTCTCGGTCATCGACGGCGCCAAGGCGACGGACAACCTCTGGGGCGAACGCTGGTCCAAGCTCTGCGCGAACGCGATGGGGAATCCCGTCCAGGCGATGACCGGCCTCGGCAGCCTCGAGATCGCCGCACAGCCGCGAGGGCGCGAGATCACCATCCGTCTGGCGGCCGAATCGGCGCGCGTGGGGCTGGCGGCCGGCTACTCGATCCCCAAGTTCGGCGGGGCGGAGGCGAAGACCTGGGCCGCCGCGGACGACGCGACCGTCTACGCCGGGCTCGACGCCATGCTGGTGCCCAAGGGCGGCTCGGGCCGGAACTGGCGCGCCTCGATGGCGCAGGACGTCGCCAAGGGTCGGCGCTCGGAGATCGAGCAGATGAACGGCCACGTGATCGCGCGCGGGCGCGAGCTGGAGGTGGCGACTCCGCTCTCCGCGGTGGTCGTCGGCCTCATGCGCGAGATCGACGCGCGCACCCGGAAGCCCTCGCCCGAGCTGATCGAGCAGGCCCTCAAGGCAGCCGGCGGCTAGCACGCCAGTTCGCGCAGGCGTGAGCCGCTCGGCGCGCAGCGCTTTTTTCGCTTGACAGCCGCGCGCGTGGCGCCTCGCCTTGGACTGGCAGCTCGCGGTCGATGCCTGCCCAGAGGCCCTTCCGAGCCGCCCGTTGGGCGAACGGTCACGGTCGAATAACGAATGGCCTCGCGCTCACCGATCGTCCCTCCTGGCCGCTCCCGGCGCCCCCGAAATCCGGGTGTAGAGTCGCCTCACCGCCAAGGGAGGGACGCGCCATGACGCTTGACTCACTGAAGGATTCCGCCGTTCCCCGTCGTGCCGAACAGCTGGACCGGCTCGGCGACGAGATCGCCGAGCTCTCGGCTCACCTGGAGGCCGCGACCGCGCGGCTGCTGGAGCTGATCCGCGAGTTCGATGCCCGCGGGGGGTGGAACACCGGCTTCCGGTCCTGCGCGGCGTGGCTGAGCTGGCGGGTGGGGCTGGAGCCGGGGGCGGCGCGGGAGCGGGTGCGGGTGGCGCGGGCGCTGGGGACGCTGCCGCTGCTGGCGGAGGCACTGGCGCGAGGGGAACTGTCGTACGCCAAGCTGCGGGCGCTGACGCGGGTGGCGACGCCGGAGACGGAGGAACGGCTGCTCGGGGTGGGGCGGGCGGGTACGGCGGCGCATGTGGAGCGTATCGTACGGGGCTGGCGACGGGTGGACCGGAACGCCGAGGCGCGAGAGGCGGCGCGCCAGCACACGCGGCGAGGGTTACAGGTGTACGAGGACGAGGACGGCATGGTCGTGGTACGGGGGCGACTCACGCCGGAGGTGGGGGCGCTGCTGCGCCGCGCGCTCGACGCCGCCCGCGAGGTGCTGTACGAGCGGGCCCGGGGGTCGGAGGCTGCGGGCGACCAGGCTCCGACCCCGGCGCAGCAGCGGGCGGACGCGCTGGCGCTGGTGGCGGAGACGGCGCTGCACCACAGCCTCGATCCCGGCGCCCCGGGAGAGCGCTACCAGGTGGTGGTCCATGTCGATGCATCGGCGCTGGCCGATCCGGATCAGCCGGGGCAGTCCGTCCTCGAGGACGGCGCGCACGTTCCCGCGGAAACGTCTCGGCGTCTGGCCTGCGATGCGAGCCGGGTGGTGATGCGCCACGACGACGCTGGGCGCGTCGTGGAGATCGGGGCGCGGACCCGGACCATTCCTCCCGCCCTCCGGCGCGCGCTCCAACAGCGGGACTCGGGCTGCCGCTTCCCGGGATGCCGTGTGCGGGTGGGCCAGGGGCACCACTTGCGCCACTGGGCTCAGGGCGGCCCCACGGCGCTCTCCAATCTCGCCCTGCTGTGTCGGCGCCACCATCGCGCGGTGCACGAGGAGGGCTATCAGGTCGCCCGAGGGCCGGACGGGGAACTGCGGTTCTCGCGTCCGGACGGCCGGCAGCTCCCGGAGGTGCCGGCGCCCGCGCGGGTGCCTGACGATCCGGTCCAGGCGCTCCGGGCGGATCACGCCTCGCGGGGGCTCCTCGTGCACGCGCGGACTGGATGCCCCGGCTGGCTTGGGGAGCGGCTCGACCTGGGTTGGGCGATCGATGTGCTGCATCCGCGCGCTCAACGCGCGGAGGGCATGGTAAACCGGGCCCAGACCATGAATGAGGGTAGAATCGGGCGTCCGTATTCGAGATCGCGGCGGACGATCCTGCGGACGGGCGCGAACGACTCGGAAGCGGCTCGGAAGTCCAGCGCTTCCGAGTCGAGGTTCGGCATCGGCTGCTCGTCGAAGGCTTCGCCGCGCCCGAAGCGGCGCAGCTCCTCGACCAGTTCCCGGTCGGCCCGCCGGTTGGTGGAGCCAACGCGCACGTAGACGCCGCCGTCGGGCCCCGCGCGTGCGAGATAGTGCGGGCGGCTCGGGCTCGGGTAGACCCGCACGGCCAGGACCTGGGTGCGCCGCCAGGGCAGGATCTCGATCGAGCACCGCCGCCGTCCGGAGCGCACCAGACCACGGCAACGGTCCTGCTCTCGATGACGAGGCACCGGCCGACACGCGATGTCGGGGTGTCTAACTGGGCTAGTCCCGGGGCGGGGGCGGGTAGAAGCGGACGTGCTGCTTCGAGGCGTCCCAGGCCCGGTTCGCCGCCGCGATCTCCCACGACCCCATGCAGTCCTGCTGCGCGCGCACGACCTCCTCGATCATGTCCCGCGGGTCCGCGTGGAAGGAGGCGTGCAGGAGCCGCTTGGCGTGGCCCGTGGCCGTGCGCGAGGCATGGAAGGCCTTCTCGACGATCTCGCCGAGCTTGGCGTCGATCTGCGCCGCAGGCACCACCCAGTTGACGAGCCCCATGGCGAGCGCCGCCTCAGGTCCGATGTGATCGTTCAGCAGCGTCAGCTCCTTGGCGCGCCCGAGGCCGATGAAGCGGGCGAGCCGCAGGATGGAGCCGTCGGGGATGAGGCCGTGGCGCGTGGCCCCGAGCCCAAGGACGGCGTCGTCGGCCGCCAGGCGCAGGTCGCACGCAACGGCCAGCTGGAGCCCCCCGCCGATCGAGTAGCCGTGCACCACCCCGATCACGAGCTTGTCCATGTCCTCGAGGCAATTGAGCGCGCGGATCCAGTGCCGGTAAAAAGCCTCGCCGATGCGCCCCGCCGAGAGCGCCTTCCTGTCGATGCCTGAGCAGAACGCCCGGCCCCCGCCCCGCACGACGACCACCCAGACGTCCGGGTCCTTGGCCGCGGCCTCCGCGTGATCCGCCAGCTGCGCCGCGAGATCCGTGTGAAGGGCGTTGAGCACGTCGGGACGGTTGAGCGTGAGCGTAGCGACGCCGTCCCGCGCCTCGTAAAGCACGCTCGGCTGCGTCATGGCGACGCCCGCTCCTGATGGAAGCCCAGGATGTCACGGGCTATGACCATGCGCTGGACCTCCGAGGTGCCCTCGCCGATCTCGGTCAGCTTGGCGTCGCGGAAGATGCGCTCGATGGGAAACTCCGTGATGTAGCCGGCGCCGCCGTGGATCTGCAGCGCCTTGCTCGCCGCCTTCATCGCAACCTCGGAGGCGAAAACCTTTGCCATGCAGGCGGCCGTCTTGGCGGGCCGTCCCGCGTCCTTGAGGGCTGCGGCGCGGAGCGTGAGGAGGCGCGCGGCCTCGACCTCCGTGCCGATGTCGGCGACCATGCCCTGGAGCCCGTTGAACTCGGCCAGCGTCTTGCCGAAAGCCCGCCGCTGCTTCATATAGGCGAGCGCCTGGTCGAGCGCGGCCTGCGCGATGCCGACGGCCATGGCCGCCATGGCGACGCGACCGCCCTCGAGCACCTGCAGGGTGTTGACGAAACCCCTGTGGAGCTCGCCCACGAGGTTGGCGGCGGGCACGGCGACGTTGTCGAAGACGAGCTCGGCGGTGTTCGAGGCATGGAGCCCGAGCTTGCGGTAGGGGCGTCCGGCGCTGAAGCCGGGCATGCCCCGCTCGAGCACGAAGGCCGAGATGCCCTTGTTGCCCCGAGCCGGGTCGGTAACGGCCATGACAACCGCCAGCTCCGCCACCCCGGCATTCGTGATGAAGGCCTTGCTGCCGCTCAAGACGAAGCGGTCACCCTCGCGGACCGCTCGCGACGTCATTGCCGCGGCGTCCGATCCCGATCCCGGCTCGGTCAGCCCCCAGGCGCCCAGCGCCTCGCCGCGCGCGAGGCGAGGCAGGCACCTCGCCTTCTGCTCCTTCGAGCCGAAGAGCGCGATGTGGTTGGTGCACAGGGAGTTGTGGGCCCACATCGTGATGCCCACCGAGGCGTCGACGCGATTGAGCTCCTCGACGGCCAGCGCGTACGAGACGTAGTCGAGCGCGGCGCCGCCGTATTCCTCCGGCACGAGCGCGCCCAGCAGCCCGGTCTTGCCGAGGCTCCGGAGAATCTCGTGGGGGAACTCGTGGGCCTCGTCGTAGCGGTGGATCACCGGGGCGACCTCGGCGAGGGCCCAATCACGCGCCATGGCCCGGACCGCCCGCTGCTCCCGCGTCAGCTCAAAGTCCACGGCTCACCTTCCTGTCAAGCGGCGGGTGGGCGCATCACCCGCGTGGTCCGCCGGTGCCCCGAGGCGGGGATGCCTTACTCCGCTCAGACCTCCTCGCCTCGACGCGCCACCTCGCTCGGGCACCTCCGCCTGCCCCCCATCCCCCGAGACGGGGGTGCGCTCGCCGCCCCGCTGCGCGGAGGCGGCTCGCGCGGCGGAGACGCCCTGCGCTTCGGGGCGCGCTGCGGCTCGTCGGATTCGCTCCGGAAAGCATCCCCGCCTCGGGGCACCGGCGGCGTGCGGGCACGCGATCATGCGGTGCGAGCCCCGGCTCGCGGCGCCGGCGGATCGTCCGCACCAGAATCATACGGTAGCTCGAATGTTCTCGCGGACGAAGCGGACGATGTCCTGGGTCGAGGTGCCCGGCGTGAAGAGCTCTCTCACCCCCATCACCTTGAGCGCCTTGATGTCCTCTGCCGGGATGATCCCGCCCCCGAAGACGGCGATGTCCTCCGCGCCCTTTTCCCTGAGCAGCTCCAGCACGCGCGCGAAGAGGTAGTTGTGGGCGCCCGAAAGCACGCTCAGCCCGACGGCGTCGGCATCCTCCTGGACGGCCGTCGCGACGATCTGCTCGGGCGTCTGGTGCAGCCCGGTGTAGATGACCTCGAAGCCCGCGTCGCGGAGCGCCCGCGCGACGATCTTGGCGCCGCGGTCGTGCCCGTCGAGACCCGGCTTGGCTA
>Ga0326597_10011857_pt1 | contig 11517 bp, 8 predicted proteins | sample RVTome_12_FD_203789 | JGI IMG/M metagenome (GOLD analysis project Ga0326597, IMG submission 203789) | Soil microbial communities from uranium-contaminated site in the Upper Colorado River Basin, Wyoming, United States - RVT100D185 | ecosystem: Environmental > Terrestrial > Soil > Contaminated >...
CGCGGGACTCGCGGGCGCCGCGGTCTGCGAGCGGCTCGCCGCGCGCGGCTGGCGCATCGAGCTGATCGAGCGTCTTGCCACGCCCGCGGCGGAGGCATCGAGCATCCCTTCCGGCGTGTTTCATCCGAACGTCTCGCGCGACGACAGCCTGCTGTCGCGGTTGACGCGCACGGGTTATCTCTACTCGCTCGCCCGCTGGCGCGCGCTGGAGACCGCCGGCCACCGGCTTCCGTGGGACTGTTGCGGCGTGCTGCAGATGGCGAAGGACGCCCGCGAGGAAGCGCGCATGGCGGCGACGGTGCGTATGCTCGGGTTTCCGGCGCGCTACGTGGACTACCTGCCGCGCACCAGCGCGGAAAACAAAGCAGGCCGGGACGTGCGCGCCGGCGGCTGGTGGTTTCCGGACAGCGGGTGGATGCGTCCGGCCGGGCTCGTCGCCGCACAGATTGCCGCGGCAAAAGCCCGCGGCAATCTGAAATTGCACATGGGCGTTACGGTGCACGCACTGGATCGCACCGGAGAAAACTGGCGCATCCTGTCCACGGAAGGAACAACGGTCGCATCAGCCCCGGTCGTCGTCCTCGCAAACTCGCACGATGCCGCCCGTCTCGTCCCGCTCGGCGTGACGTTGAAGCGCGTGCGCGGTCAGCTCACGCGCCTGCCGGCGGGCAGCGTGCCGGCGCCCACCGCGGTGCTGGCGGGCGCGGGCCACCTGATACCAGATACGGATGGTGGAACGATCGTGGGCGCAACTTACGATTTCGAGGTTGAAGATCCCGCGCCGCGCAAGGAGGATCACGCCGGCAACCTCGAGCGGCTCGAGCGCCTGCTGCCCGGGATGGCCGCCCGCTTCGATCCCGCCGCGCTCGACGGCGCCGTCGGTTTCCGTTGCGTCGCGGCGGACCGCCTGCCGCTGATCGGCGCTTTGCCGGATGCGGGCGCGTGGCGCCCCGGCGGACTGGCCCGAGACCTTCCGCGGCTTCCCGGGCTTTTCGGCGCGTTTGCCTACGCCTCGCGCGGCCTCACGTGGGCGGCGCTGGGTGGAGAACTGATAGCAAGCGCCGTGGAGGGCGAGCCGCTGCCGCTCGAGGGCGATCTCGCCGACGCGATCGACCCGGCGCGCTTCATGCTGCGGCGCGCACGGCGGGGAATGCTTTAGCGGCCATCCGCGGTGCCGCCTCATTTATGATAGGCATACTCACCCAAACCATGTCCCGCGAGAGCACCCACCACAACGGCAAGGCGGAGCCGGTCGAGTCGCTAACGCGCTCGCGGATTGAAATCGCTGAAATTCTCGCCGCGGTGGCGAGCGCGGAATCGCCAGTGACCGCTTATCTGGAAAGCGGCGAGCTGCTGTTCGTGACGCGCATCCGGCACGTGGACGCCGACGCCGGCCGTATCGTGGTGAATTATGGCATCTCCAAACCGGCGAACGCCGCGCTGTTTTCGACCAAGGCCATCATGCTGCACTGCGAGCACGGGCACCTGCATGTCCGGTTTCTCGCCCTCTCGCCCGTCGAAGTCGAGTACCAAGGGGAGCTGGCGATTCAGATGGAATTTCCGGAGTACCTCCTCCAGTACCATCGGCGCATGCATCATCGTGTCAGGATCCCCCCGCAACTGCGGATGAAATGCATCGTGGATTGTCCCGGGTTCATTCCGTTCGAATTGGAGGTCGTGGATATCAGCCGCGAGGGACAGGGCACGATCCTCCATGATCCCGGCATCAAGCTCGAGCCAGGCGTTGTGCTGACCGGTTGTCGCATCAAGCATCCATTGCGTCCCCCGATATCCGTGGATCTGGAAATCCGCTATTCGTCCAGGATGCGACTCGCGGACGGCAACTTGAAGGTGCGCGCCGGCTGCCGGTTCGTCGGGCATGCAGACGACGTGGCGGAACTGGTTGGCATGTTCAGCCTCGATTTCGACGAGCGCATGTAACCGGGCGCACGCACGGGTCGCCGTCATCACCTCGAAATTCGGACAAGAGCGCCAAAGTCGTGTATAGTGCGTCCCAAGGTTTCTGTTTCGCGTCATCCGGTTAGCGTCACAGTCGTTTCACGGTCCATCCTGGATCGTCGAATCACCCAGCCTAGATTCACATCTGCCTGAACCGGTGCGGAAGGCCAGTCCTTCCCGGGCCGATATCAGGAGATAACCATTACTACGTCATTTGAAAGCCTCGGCCTGTCGGCCGAGCTGCTCCGCGCCGTCGCCGAGCAAGGTTACACCAAACCCACCCCCATCCAGGCGCAAGCCATCCCGGTCGTGCTCTCGGGGCGCGACCTGCTGGGCGCCGCGCAAACCGGCACCGGCAAGACCGCGGGCTTCACCCTGCCCCTGCTGCAGCGGCTTACGGCAGGCGGCAACACGAGCGCTTCGCCCGCGCGCCATCCGGTGCGCGCGCTGATCCTGGTGCCGACCCGCGAGCTCGCGGCGCAAGTGAAGGACAGCGTGCGCGCCTACGGCCGATTCCTGAAGCTGCGCACGACCGTGATCTTCGGCGGCGTCGGCTTCAACCCGCAGGCCGACGAGCTGCGCCGCGGCGTGGACATCGTCGTCGCGACGCCGGGGCGCCTGCTCGACCACGTGCAACAACGTACGATCGACCTGCGCCACGTGGAAACCCTGGTGCTGGACGAAGCCGACCGCATGCTCGACATGGGCTTTATCCCCGACATCCGCCGCATTCTGGCGCTGCTGCCGGCAAAGCGCCAGAACCTGCTGTTTTCGGCGACCTTTCCCGACGAGATCCGCAAGCTGGCCAACTCTTTCATGAAGAGCCCGGTCACGGTCGAGGTCGCGCCGCGCAACAAGCCGGTCGAACTGACTTCGCAGGTCGCGCATCCCGTGGATTCGGGGCGCAAGCGCGAGCTGCTCTCGCATCTCGTGAAGACCAACAACTGGCAACAGGTGCTGGTATTCACCCGCACCAAGCACGGCGCGAACCGGCTCGCCCAGCAGCTCGAGCGTGACGGCATCGACGCCGACGCCATTCACGGCAACAAGAGCCAGGGCGCGCGCACGCGAGTCCTCAAGCGCTTCAAGGACAACGAGCTGCAGGTGCTGGTCGCGACCGACATCGCGGCGCGCGGGCTCGACATCGAGGAGCTGCCGCATGTGGTGAACTACGACCTGCCGCACGTCGCCGAGGATTACCTGCACCGCATCGGCCGCACCGGCCGCGCGGGCGCTTCGGGCGAAGCGGTAGCATTGGTGTGCGGCGAGGAGCGGCCGCTGCTGACCGCGATCGAGCGCCTGATCGGCCGGCGCATCGAGCAGCGGGTCGTCGCGGGTTTCGAGCCCGGAACCCAGTCCCACGCTCCGGCGCAGCGGCACGAGCCGCAGCGTCACGAGCGCGGCCGGCAGGGCGCCGGGCAGTCGCGCCACCGCGGCGGCAACGGCAACAACCGCCAACAGCAGAACCACCGGCAGGAGCCGCGCTCTCCCGCGCAGACGGAGGGACAACCCCGGCGGCACGGGCAGCACGGACAACGTCCACAACAGCAGCGCCCGCAATCCCAGAACGCCGCGCAACCGCGGCAGCGCGGGCACGACGAGGACCGGCAGCCCTCGCCGGAGCGCGCCGGAAATCAGAAGTTTCCGGGGTTGCTGGGCGACCTGGGCCGAAGAATGTTCGGCCGCAAGGCGGGCTGACAAGGCACGGCCATCAGCCGCCCATCCCTCATCCCTTCCCCTTCTCCCCAAGGAGAAGGGGAAGCTCGAGCCTCCCCTCTCCGCTCGGGAGAGGGGCGGGGGTGAGGGTCGAACGCCGATACACGCCGATTTTGACTCTGGTCAAGTCGGAGGTGAATCGTTCTTCGATTCTTTCCGCTGATGGAGTTATCATATTTTTCTCCGCCCCCGGGCCATGCAATGAGTAAAGGTCTCCGGAGAAAAATATGAAGCTCAACGACACCGGCTTCGCCCTGCCCCCGCAGCAGGTCACGCTCGACGTGCTGCTGGAGAAATACGCCAAAGGCGATGAAAAGACGGTCGAGGCGGTGCGCCGGCGCGTGGCGCGCGCGCTCGCCGCCGTCGAGAAGGATCCCGCGCGCTGGGAGCCGGCGTTCTTCGACGCGCTCGAGAGCGGCTTCATTCCCGGCGGCCGCGTCAATTCCGCGGCCGGCACGCGGCTCCAGGCCACCCTCATCAACTGCTTCGTGCAGCCGGTCGGCGACTCGGTCTCCGAGACCGTTGACGGCAAGCCCGGCATCTACGTCGCGCTGATGGAAGCGGCGGAGACGATGCGGCGTGGCGGCGGCGTCGGCTACGACTTCTCCGCAATCCGGCCGCGCGGCGCGAAGGTGCGCGGCACCGAGAGCATGGCGAGCGGGCCGGTGTCCTACATGCGCGTATTCGACAAGAGCTGCGAGACGGTGGAGTCGGCCGGCTCGCGCCGCGGCGCGCAGATGGGGATCCTGCGCTGCGACCACCCCGACATCGAGGACTTCATCCACGCCAAGGACCAGGGCGAGCTCAGGAATTTCAACGTGAGCCTGGCGGTCACCGACGCCTTCATGCGCGCGGTCGAGCAGGATGGCGATTGGGAACTCGTGCACAAGCAGCCGCCGGCGCCGGACTTCGAGGGTGAGCCGCTGCCGCGCGCGGACGGGATGTGGGTGTACCGCAGGGTCAAGGCGCGCGAGCTCTGGCAGCAGGTCATGGAATCCACCTACGACCACGCCGAGCCGGGGGTGTACTTCGTGGACGCGGCGAACGCGGACAACAACCTGTCCTACGTCGAGGAGATAGAGACCACCAATCCGTGCGTGACGGCCGATACGCGACTGCATACCCAATACGGCCTCGTCTCGATAGGCGACCTGCATTCGACCGGCGAACCGCTGCAAGCAACGGTTGATATGCGCGCTCTGGGACAAAACGGCCGCGGCGTGACGCTGCGGCCAGCCGCACCGGCGTTCATGACTGCGGGCGCGGCGGACGTGTATCGCGTCGAGACGGTGGATGGGTACGAGATCAAGGCAACCGCCTGGCACGATTTCTATACGACCCGCGGCAAAATTAAGCTCAAGGATCTCAAACCAGGCGATGAATTGTTGGTTCAGTCCGGCAAAGGCCAGTTTGGAAGCGAGGGCAACGGTGAGATCGGATTCCTGATCGGTTTGATCACGGGTGATGGCCACTTTACCAACCGCGGGAAAGGGAAAGAAGCGGCGATCATCAATTTCTGGGGTGAGGATCGCGAGCTCGCCTCGGCGGTGGCCAACCACGTCAACAGCGCGATCGCGGGTCTCTCGTTGACACCCCGCACTTACCAGGTGGCCCCGACCGCTATCCCCGCGCGAAACCAGGTTTTCGTCCGCTCCGTGCTGCTCGCCCGTTTCCTCGAGCACTACGGGTTTACTGCTGCCACGAAATTGCGCGTGCCCGAGGTTGTCTGGCGTGGGACGGAGGACTGCGTAAAGGGCTACCTGCGCGGATTGTTCCGGACTGATGGCACCGTCAATATTTCGGGGGCAAGCCAGAGCTGTTCGGTCCGCCTCGCGTCTAGCGAGCCCGGCCTGCTGAAAGACGTTCAGCTGCTGCTCGCCAATTTCGGCATCTTCTGCCGGATTTACAAGCGGCGGGAGGCGGGTGGCCGCTGGATGCCGGATGGCAAGGGTGGACAACGACTGTACGCGTGCCGCGCCGATTACGAGCTCATCGTCGACGGAGAATCGCGCGAACATTTCATGCGGGAGATTGGCCTCCACTCCGAGACCAAGAAGGCGAAGTACCGGGAGTGGGTGAAGGACAAGGTGTTGCGCAAGTCCCAGTCTTTCGTCACTAAAGTCGCGACAATTACTTACGTCGGGCGTGAGGCGGTGTACGACACCACGCAAGCTGATCACAACACGGTGATCTTCAACGGATTGGTTACCGGGCAATGCGGAGAACAACCCCTTCCCCCTTATGGCTGCTGCTGCCTTGGCTCCATTAACCTGACGCCGTTCGTGCGCGAGCCGTTCGGCGCGAAAGCGCGCTTCGACTTCGAGGCTTTCGGGCGCGTCGTGCGCCCCTCGGTGCGCATGCTCGACAACGTGCTCGACGCGACGGTGTGGCCGCTGAAGCAGCAACACGATGAAGCGCGCGCCAAGCGCCGCGTCGGCTTGGGCTTCACCGGGCTGGGCAACGCGCTCATCATGCTCGGCCTGCGCTACGACACGGACGATGCGCGCCGCTGCGCGGCGCGAATTATGGAAGCAATGCGCAATGAGGCATACGCCGCATCAATCGAACTCGCGATGGAGAAATGCCCGTTCCCGCTGCTTGATGCGGAGCGGTATCTTGCCGCTCCGCATTTCGCCTCGCGCCTGCCGGAAAAGCTGAAGACCGAAATCCGCCGGCACGGCATCCGCAACAGCCACCTGCTCTCGGTCGCACCCACCGGCACGATCTCGCTCGCCTTCGCCGACAACGCCTCCAACGGCATCGAGCCGCCTTATGCCTGGACCTACCAGCGCAAGAAGCGCATGCCCGACAACTCGATGAAGATCTACGACGTGGAGGACCATGCGTGGCGGCTCTACCGTCACCTCGGCGGCGACCTGGGCAATCTCCCGCCTGCCTTCGTCACCGCCATGGACATCTCCGCGCTCGACCACATGCGCATGGTCGCGGCGGTTGCGCCGCACGTGGATTCCGCCATCAGCAAGACCGTGAACGTGCCCGAGGACTACCCGTACGAACAGTTCAAGGACCTCTACCTGGAAGCGTGGAAAGCGGGGCTGAAGGGCATCACGACCTACCGTCCCAACAAGGTGCTGGGAAGCGTGCTGTCGGTTGCATCGTCACCCGCGGCCGAGCAGCCGAACGACCTCGACACCAGCGCCGACCGCCGCATCCGGCTCGATGCCGCGCCGCAGCCCGCGCTCTCGAGCCTGCGCTGGCCGGGGCGGCCGAAGCTCGCCGCCGGCAACCCGTCCTGGACCTACATGGTCGAATATCCAGCCGGCCCCTTCGCGATCTTCGTCGGCCACGTCGAGAACGGCGATCCGCACGCGTTCGAGGTGTGGGTGAACGGGGCCGAGCAGCCGCGCGGCCTGGGGGCGGTGGCGAAAACACTTTCCATGGACATGCGCGCCCAGGACCCGGCGTGGCTCAAGATGAAGCTCGAGATCCTCGCGCGCACCGCGGGCGACGACGCTTTCGACTGCCCGATGCCGCCGGATGGCGATTTGCAGCGCGTGCCGAGCGTAGTGGCGGCGTTCGCGCGCATCGTGCGCTGGCGTGTGGACCAGCTGGGCGCGCTGGCGAAGCCGGACGGGAGGTCCCCGGTGCTGGACGCGCTGTTCGCCAGGAAAGAGCCCAAGACCGGGCCCTCCGGCACGATGTCGTGGACGGCCGACGTCCACAACGCGCGAGCGGGCGATGATTTCGTGCTGATCCTGAAGGAGCTGCAACTGCCCGGCGAGCAGCGCCGCCCCTACTCGGTGTGGATGGCGGGTGAATACCCGCGCGCGCTCGACGGGCTGTGCAAGCTGCTCTCGCTCGACATGCGCGTGATCGACCCGGCGTGGATCGGAATGAAGCTGAGAAAACTGCTCAACTACGCCGAGCCGCTGGGCGACTTCATGGCGCGCGTGCCAGGCGAGCAGCGGCAGCAGAACTTCCCCAGCACGCTGGCCTACTGCGCGCGCCTCGTCATCCATCGCTACGCGATGCTCGGCGTGCTCGACGAGCGCGGCTACCCGGTGAACGAGATGGGCGTGCTCGAGATCCCCGAGGACGACCGGGTGGAAGCGCGCTCCACGCGCTACCGCGTTCTGCATGGAAAGAAATGCAAGGAGTGCGGCAACGCGGCCGTGATCCACAAGGACGGCTGCGAGTTCTGCACGGCGTGCGGGGCGATCGGCGCCTGCGGTTGATGCCGCGTAACCCTCTCACCGCGGAGGACGCCGAGGACGCGGAGGAAAACAAAAACAATAATTGAACCGCAGAGGCGCGGAGAGAAACAGAGACAAGAATAAGATCAAAATCAATCGAACCGCCAAGCACGCCAAGAGAATCAATAAAATAATAATAAAAACAAGTAGTTATGTTGTTTTCCTGCTAGATCCAGAGGTGGCTCGATGAAGAAAGTCTTCAGGACGTCGCGCCGCTGGTGCGCCCCGGCGGGCTGATCGTCGCGCACAACATGGCCTCGCCCCCGCCCGATTCCCGTTACGTCGAGGCCGTCACCACCAACCCGGCGTTCGACACGGTGTTCCTCAACATGCATTCGGCCGGAGTCGGCGTTACGCTCAAGAAACGGTAATCCAACAGCGCATCCGTTGGGCGCCCCGTTCGAGTGCGGGGTTAGCCGTCATGGCACCTCGACCTCTGTCAGCGTCGCCTCCGTCGCACCATCGATGGCGCGCACGATGCCAGCAACAGCGCGTTGGATTCTCGGCCAGCTTTAGTTTCGACCAGCCGCGCTCGAAGGAGGTGGCCACCTCATGTTGCGTCAGGAACTCGCGCAACGGGACCGGTGTGCCCTGGTCGAAAAGTACCCGCACTTAGGCCGGGGTCAGGGCGCTCCGGGCCGTATGCTCGAGCACGGCGCGGACTTGCTCATGGGTAACGCCCGGGAACCAATCCAGAAATTGCGCGATCTGGGCGCCGTCTTCGAGGTTCTCAAAAAGGGCCGCAACCGGCACGCGCGTGCCGCGGAACACCCAGGCTCCACTCACACGTTCGGGATCACGCTCCACGGCAGGGCAGGACGACCAGTCAATCATGCGCTACATCCTACCACTGGCACGGGTCGACGGCTAAATCCGGTTAAATCCGGACGCTGCGCGCTGGTTTAACTCCGCGCGTTCGAACGGACACCGTCGCGCCGTTCAACGCTCGGGAAACACTAGCCGTTCAGTTCAATCTCGTGGTCCACGCACCACTGCCGCAGCGCTTCTCTCTGAGCGTTTGCCTCGTAGGCATACCACCGTTGCAACATGCCATGGTGTTCCAGCAAGTCCTTGAAGCGCGCGTAGGCGCCCGCGCGCCTGAAGATTTCCTGTACGTTGTTCAGCGCGTCCGGCAGAAACTCCTCGACGAACTTCAATACAAGCGGCTTGCCAAGGCCGAGATCATTCCTGTGCGGAATCGGGATGTATTTTTGAGAGTCCTCGATGTCCTCCGGCAGCGGCTCTTCATCGTCTCCGTATTCGTTATGCCAATGGATTTTTCCAGTATTCGCGCAGAAATACGCTTCGTGCTCCCCAGGCTGCCCGAAGCTGACAAACTCGAAGGCCTCGAGTAACGCATCAAACTTTGCCACTGCACCAGTCATCTATTGATGGTTAACGAGACCAAAGCCTCAGGTCGCGCGCCGTGTGCAGTAGCCTGAGGACCACGATTCGCCTTGATTCGTACCAGTCGAATCCGCCGGCCAAATCACGTCCAAAACGCCGGCGAAAAACGAGCGGCAGCGTCACGAAACTTTACGAACCTCCGCCAACACCTGGCCGATCGTCAGGACATCGTCCGGACTCTTCCGATGCTCCGCCAGTTCCTCGTCGATCGCCGCCCGATGGGCATCGCCCAGCGGAACGGCGGAAGGAGTCGCATTAAGGCTCTCCCAGATCAACTCGACCAGGCGGAGCCTTTCCTCGGCGGGAAGCTTGAGAATTTCAGTGATGTCGTTGTCGCTCATGAAATATAGCCTATCACCAACGCCCTAATCCTGCTAACGAACCTGCAAAACCCCTCCCGACTACCTGCAGAAGCTCGCCCCGCTGGTGCGCCCCGGCGGGCTGATCGTCGTGCACAACTTGAGTTAAATCCGGACGCTGCGCGCCGGTTTAACTCCGCGCGTTCGAACGGACGGGCTGCCGCCGCTCAACGCGCGGGGAAGGCATTTACGTCGTGTTCTGCCCCAAGCCAGCGCGGCTGTTGATGAGTGACAACGCTTGCGGCCCGTCGGCAGCAACATAGGGGTTGGGCCGTGGTTGCGATTCATTGCACACCTGGCACGGACCCTCGAACGGCCAAAGCTTTGGCTTGCAACGAGAACGGGCGGTCGGGACTGTCGCCGAGGAACCGCTTCCGTATCGCGTTTCGCAGTGCCTCGCGCCGATCTGGGGACAAACTGGCGACGTACACCCCGGGCGGGCTGACCCCCTTCAGATACGGTTGCCAGTAATCGTCGAAGGAACTGAAATCCATCGAAATCTCCAGCGCCACTTCCTCTACGTGCTGCAAACCTGTGGCACGCCATAGCGCGGTGAGCTGTCCCGACCGGGTTAAGTGGCGGGGTCTTTCAGAGCGTGCCTCGGCCTCGGGGTCTAGGGTGACAGCTTCTTCCCAGAAGACAGAGCTCATTTCGAGACCATCGCGATCCCAAGTACAAGCGGCAACGGTTCCACCCGGGCGGGTCACGCGACGCATCTCCTGCGCCGCCTTCTCGGGCTCTGGAACGAACATCAGGACAAGCAGCGAAAGCGTGTCGTCGAACGAGCCGGTCGGATAAGGCAGGTCTAACGCGCTTGCACGATCAAAGGTAACGCGGGGATCGCTGAACTGTGTGCGGGCATACTCGATGAATGGTTGCGCTGGATCGATTCCAACAATCTCGAATCCGGGGCTCGCAGCGGCTAAGAATTTCACCAAGCTACCTGTACCACAGCCGACATCGAGCACCCTGCCGGCGTTGCCTATCCGCGCAAACCTCACGAACAGGGGGGCCAAGCGCGCGCTCCAACGGCCCATCATGTCTTCATAGCCCAAGGCATTAGCAAACATCTCGGCCATAATTACCTCCTGAACAGTGGATCGACGGCCCAACGTCCACGACCACCGGCGCGCGCCCGCAGACCTTTGCAAGACACGACGCTCGCGCGCGCGTCCGAGTGGGGCGTGCTGTTAGACGCCTTCGTCATACCTAAAGCCTGCTGCCCTGATATCCGGATCAAATGTTTCGAGCCATTCTATGAATAGGCCATAGGTCACTACTGCGGCCGCCGCTGCGGACTCGGCCTGCTTATTAGTGAATGAGTACCCTTTTCGCCAAAGTTGGTGAACCATTCGATTACGACGGCGATTGAATTCGGTCAAATCTTGAACGAAGGTGGATTCAGTTTGACCTTGCTCCTTCAGGAACTGCTCGTAGCGCTCGATCAATGCTTGAAAAGTCGAGTTTTCGTGAACTCCTAAGAAAACGCGGAGAAGCGACTCCATGAGCGCATGAATAAGCAGGTACGCATGTACGTGGTCGCCAGACTTTAGCGCGCGGGCCGCAGCGGCCTCGTTGTCGCTAATGATGAAGGAGTAATCTGGCCGGGAGTCTGCCATTTGGAGGCGTCTAATCGGGATAGGGGAAAGCCTCACGGCCTCCCCCTCCCACACCACCGTACGAACGGGTCACGTATACGGCGGTTCGGCAGATTGAGTCAATACACATGCGTCCATTGTGCCGGATCGGCTCAGTGGCTGCATACGCATCAACCGGAGCGTCTTTTCTGGCCGCGCCAATCCCGCTTTCATCCCAGCCCGCAGGCTTACGCCCTCGGGACTCGCCGGATGCAATAGCGGTCT
>Ga0326597_10011858_pt1 | contig 11517 bp, 7 predicted proteins | sample RVTome_12_FD_203789 | JGI IMG/M metagenome (GOLD analysis project Ga0326597, IMG submission 203789) | Soil microbial communities from uranium-contaminated site in the Upper Colorado River Basin, Wyoming, United States - RVT100D185 | ecosystem: Environmental > Terrestrial > Soil > Contaminated >...
CCCCAAAGCGTGTAGTCCAACCCCAACGTCACCCAGGTGAGGGGCCTATAGTTGGTCATATGAAAAGTCGTAAACATCCAGCGAAGCTGTGTCCAAGCCAGGCCCCGGTAATAGGGATTCCCGAGCAGATTGCCTTCATCGTCGTAGTAAACAAAATCGTTCTGCAGCACAGGGAAAAAAGCGGCGCCGGTTAAGCCGATGATGAGCGTAGGAATCAACCAACGCGCCAGAATGGGCTTAGAGGTTTTCACTGATGGGCTTTCTTTCAGACTTTCGAGCCGTTGCTCTCCGAATCGGACGGTGGCTTCAACGCATTCAACTAGCCAGAAGGCGGCGGCTTGGCGCGCGACTTGTGAAGCCGGATGGCCTCTTGGTAGTGTTTATCCGCCTCTTCTCTGTTTCCTTGCTGCGCCAAAGCCATGGCCAGGCTTTCATGAGCCTCGGCAAATGCCGGATTGATCAGTAAAGCCTGACGGAAAAGTTGAACGGCCCTATCCAATTGGCCGTGGGCCGCCGCCAAGCGACCGAGATTATGATAGCCGTCGACCAGGTTGGGTTGAAGCTTAATCGCCGCTTCGAAGTGGGCCATCGACTCATCCAGGCGCCCACGCCTGACTAAAGCGTTCCCGAGGTTAAAGTGGGCGAGAGCATGAGTAGGCTCGTGGTCCAGAGCGCTCCGGTAATATTGGATTGCCTGATCGACTTCACCCTTCACAGCAAAGGCGTTGCCGAGTTTATAATAAGCGTCTGCCAAAGCCGGATCGAGTTGAAGCGCCATGCGGAAGTGTTCGATGGCCTGATCCAAATTCCCTTGCGTGGCTAGAACGTCGCCCAGGCTGTAATGAGCCTGGGCGAGTTTGGGATCGAACTCCAACGCCTCGCGGTATTCCCGGATCGCTTCGTCGAGCTCGCCGCGGTCCGCCAGAGCATTGCCCAGATTGTGGTGCGCCACGGCATAAGTCGGATTGATCTGCAAGGCGGCGCGATAATGGTGGACCGCCTCCTCTAGCTTGCCGCGTTTGAACAGCGTCGTGCCCATGTTGTTGTGCGCGACGCTCGAACCCGGGTCGAACGTGAGAACATAGCGCCATAATGTCTCCGTGTCGTGCCAAACCTGCGCCTGTCTCCAGGTCAAAACCGCCAGTCCCGCCAGCGCCAGCCCAGCCAATCCCAAGGTAATTAATCGCGCTTGGCGCGAAAGGCGAACTGCCCACAATAGCCCGCCCCCCGCCAGCGCCGTCAGCCCCAGACAGGAAAGATAACTATAACGATCGGCGACTAGCTGGACACCGCTCTGAGCGATTCCCGACACCGGCGCGAGGGTGACAAGATAAGCAATCCATACGGCCAATCCGGCAGGCCAGCTGCGGCGCAAAGCCAACATGGCCGCGCTCACGGCCAGAACCACCAAGGTAGCTCCGAGATAACGCGCGGCAAACGGGTCCAAGCTAGCGGGCGCTTCATATAACGGCGATAAGCCAAGCGGCCACAGGGTCTTCCACAGATAAAAAACAACCCCGAAGAACGCTTGCACAAAGCGGGACAGCAAACTATATCGCTCGAGCGACGTAAGGGCTCCGGCATTGTGCTGGGCAAGGAGCGCGACAAGCGCGAATACCATCGCCAGAATAAGAAATGGCGCCTTTTCCCACCATACTCCACGCGCCGCGCGTCCAAACCATTTTCCCGGCCCGCCGCCCAACCTCCTGAGAGGATAAAAATCGAGAACCAGCAGTACGACCGGAAGCGTCATGCCGGCGGCCTTTGACAACAAAGAAAGGCTAAAAGCGATCAGCGCCCCCGCCATCCATCGCCATCGCGAAATCCCAGGCGCCGCGGCGGCACGCAAATAGCAAAGCACGGTCAGCAGATAAAAGAAGCCTGAGAGCACGTCGCGGCGTTCTGTGGCCCAGGCGACGGACTCGACTCTGAGCGGATGAAGGGCGAATAGCAGAGCGGCGAAGCCGGCGGATAGCTGAAGCGTGCGCTCGTCCACCGGCAAGCGAACCGAGAGAGAAAACAGGCGCCGGCTCAAAAGATAGACCAGCACCGCATTCGCCCCGTGGAGAAACAGACTGGTCAGATGATAGCCAAATGGCTTCATTCCCCACAAGAGATAATCGAGTCCGAAGCTCGTCCAGCTCAGCGGCTGATAGTGACCGAGATCGAACGTCGTGAACATCCAGTAAAGCTGGGGCCAGCCCAAACCGCGGTAATGCGGATTTTCGAGCAGATTCTTGTCATCATCCCAATTGACAAAGCCGTTTTGCAGCGCCGGGAAAAACGCCGTAACCGTAACCAAGAAAATGCCGACAGGCACCGAGACCGCGAGCCACCGCTCTGCGTCCGATCGATATCCCGCGTTTTTCTTTTTGGCCGCGGCGCGTATCGGTTTTGAGTTTTTCATGCGCTTTGATTACCTCGTGATGCGGGCCTCACGCCGGGATGCCATACGCACTGCCTCCTGATAATGCCACATTGCTTCATCTCTCTTGCCTTGCTCGGCAAGGGCCATCGCCAGGCTTTGATGAGCCTCGGCAGACTCCGCGTCGATTTGTAAGGCCCGACGAAAGAACTCAATTGCATTATCCAGTTGACCTTGCGCCGCCCAGACCTTTCCCAGATTGAGATAAGCCTGCGCGTAGTCGGGTTTGATTCTCAGAGCCGCTTCGAAGTGCGCCGTTGCTTCCGTCACACGGCCTTGAAGAGCAAGCGCGCTGCCCAGGTTGAAATGGGCTTTGCTGAGCGTCGGGTTGCGCGCCAGAGCCGCCTGAAAATTTCTGATCGCCTCGTCCAATTGGCCCCGTATAGCCAGCGCGCTGCCCAGATCGCTGAAAGTCGTCGATTCGGGATTGATTTCGACAGACAAACGAAGATGCTCGATCGCTCGATCCAGCTCGCCCCGGTCCGCCAGCAAACGCCCCACAAAATGGTGGGCAAAACCCGATCTGAAAGTTGATCTATCTGTAATCTCGAGCACATGTTTCCATAGTGTGTCCGTGTCGCGCCACACCTCTACCTGTCGGTTAGTCATAACGCCCAGCCCGAGCACGATGACAACCGCCCCGGCCCCAACAAGGAGATCGGCCGACCGGCCGCCGCCGTGACGATCGACACTCCATCTCCATAAGTAAAATATGCCGGCTCCCGCCAGTATCGCCCACGGCAAGCACGATAGGTAACTATAGCGGTCCGCAACTATCTGCCGTCCGCTTTGAATTAGCCCTAGAACAGGCGCAAGGAGGGCCAAATAGTAAATCCAACTCGCCAGCCCGGCGGGCCATCGTTTTCTCATCGCGAACACGACGAGGCTGATTGTCGCCACAACTGCTCCGCTGAGCAGGAAGGGCCAGTCGAATGGATTCACACGAGCCGGAAGCTCGTATAAGGGCGACAAGTCTATGGGCCAGACCGTTTTCCACAGGTAAAAGGCCAGTCCGAAAAGCGCTTGGGTCAACCTTTCGACAACACCGTGTTGCTGCAAAGGCGCTGTCGCCCCTGCTTCATATTGGGCCAGGGGAGCAATCGCGGCGGCGCCGGCCGCGGGGACAAGAAAAAAAACTTTTTCCAACCATACCTTTTTGGCCCCAGGGCCAAGCCGGTTGGCCGCATTGCCGCCAAGACGCTTCAAGGGATACACGTCCAGCACCAGTAGAACAATCGGCAGTCCCACTCCGCTCGCTTTGGAAAGAAGAGATAAGAGGTAAGAGATCAAAGCAGCGCCCAACCAGCGTCGCCGGTCAGAGCTGCTCTTGGTAACCGCATTCGCCCGCAGGTAGCAAAGGATTGCCGTTAGAAAGAAAAGCCCGCAGAGCACATCGCGCCGCTCAGTTGCCCAGGCCACCGACTCGACCCGCAAAGGGTGGATCGCAAAGACAAGCGCGGCAAAAGCTGCCGCTGCTCTGATGCCGAAGTCCGCTAACTCAAAACGCTCCGATAGAGCCAGGCAAAGCAAGCGCAGCGCAAGAAAATAAAATAGCGCCGCGTTGGCGGCGTGCAGAACCAGATTGGTCAGGTGGTACCCGAAAGGGTCCATGCCCCAAATAAGATAGTCCAGGGCAAACGTCAGCCAGCTCAGCGGTTGATAGTGACCCGTGTGAAACGTGGAAAACATCCACCGAAGCTGCGCCCAGCCCAGTCCCCGGTAGCGAATATTGTCCACCAGAAGTTCGTAGTCGTCCCAGTTCACGAACTGATTGCGCAACGCCGGATAGAAAACGGCGAGGGTTACCAACGCAACGAAGAGAGCGATCCAACCACCCGAGGAGTTGCTCGATTCGCTCGGAATTGGCGCTCGAACACGCTTTTTCTTAGGCTTGGACATTTGGTTTACTCGCTCCGTGAACCGTGAAGGTCGGAAGCGAGATATAATCCAGAATTGCAAGCCGGAGTCCCGGATTAGGAGGTACGGGAAGCCGAGGTGGTTTCCCTCCGCAGGTTCGCCGGTTCATCCTTTTTTGCATTGCCAGCGCCCGCGCGAGGCTCGCGCGTGCGTCGGCGAACCCAGGCTCAATACGCAGGACCTGTTGGAAGTGTTCAATCGCTTTATCGAGGCGGCCTACGGATGCCATCACATTGCCTAGATAGTAATGTGCCTGAACTGATTCGGGATTCAACGTCAACGCCCGCTCAAAACTGTCGGCGGCCGCGGCCAAGTTTCCCTGATTCGCTAAGGCATAGAACCCATTTCAGCCGGGTTGGACACGGCAATGCGGAATAATACAACCAGATCCAAGGCGGCAAGACCAGAGACAAAATAGTTCTCCAGCACCGGAAAGAAGGCCGCAGCCGTTAGTGCAATAATGAGAGTAGGGAAAAGCCAACGAGTCAGTTTCGCACTCGAACTCTTCACTTCCGGGCTCCCTCGCGGGACTTTAGAATCCTTACGGCTTCCTGTTTGTGCCTCATCGCCTCGTCGCTTTTCCCTAGCTGCGACAGAGCCATGGCCATGCTCTCATGGGCCTCGGCAAATTCCGGCTGAAGTCGAAGTGCCCGACGGAACAGATCAACAGCCATATTGAGTTGGCCCTGCGCCGCCATCACCCGGCCCAAATTATGGTAGGCCTTAACCAGGTCCGGTTTGAGTTTGATAGCCGCTTCAAAGTGAACTGCCGCCTCGTCCAACTGGCCCCGTCCGACCAAGGCGTTACCCAGGTTTAAGTGAGTTTCACTTTGCAGGGTTGACGGAGTTTCACTTTGATGCTCCAATATCTCCAAAGCGAGGCGAAAGTGTCGGATCGCTGCCGACAAATTCCCCTGCATACCCAGAATATTACCCAAGTTGAAGTGTGCCTGGGCGTGTGCGGGATTAATCCTGATGGCCTCACGAAAGTGCCTCACCGCTTCTTCCAATTGACCCTGCGCAATTAGCACATTGCCCAAATTGTTGTGCGCGTCCACTAAATCAGGGTTCAGGGCAATGGCCTTCTCGTAATGGCCGACCGCCGCCATCGATTGTCCCTGCGCCCGATAGAGATTCCCGAGATTGTAGTGGGCATCAGGATAGTTCGGTTGAATTTCCAAAGCCTTCACATAACTTTCCTCGGCCTCGTTGATTCTGCCCTGGCGGGCCAGCGCGACGCCAAGATTAAGGTGTGTGGGCAAATAGTTAGGTTTGATTTGCAGAGCTTGGCGGTAGTGGTCGATTGCTTGATCCAAGTTTCCTCGATCCGCAAGGAAATTTGCGATAAGATGATGGGCAAACCCCGATCGGAAAGTCGATTTATCCGTGACCGCAAGGACATGTTTCCATAATTTCTCCGTATCGTGCCAGACCTCCACCTGCCTGCGAGTCAGAACGCCTAACCCAATTATGATCATGGCCGCTGCTGTGGTAACAAGAAGAAAGGGTTTCCGGCCGCCTCTGCGACGATCAAGGCCCCACTTCCACAAAGAAAATTGGAGGCCGCCTAAGAGTGTCGCCCATGCCAGGCACCCCAGATAACTATACCGATCAGCAACCATCTGCTGTCCGCTCTGAAAGACCCCTAGAACTGGCGAAAGAACGACCAAGTAACAAACCCAACTTGCCAATCCGGCCGGCCATCGATGACTGATAACGAACAGGCCTACACTGACCGTAACTACAAATACTCCGCTCAGTACGAAGGGCCAGTCTAAGGGATTCAGATTGGCCGGCATCTCGTACAATGGTGATAAATTTATAGGCAGGATCGTCTTCCAGAGATAAAAAGCCATGCCGAAAAGCGCTTGGGCAACACGAGCAACAACACCGTGTCGTTCCAAAGTTAGCATGGCCCCAGCTTCGTGTTGCGCGACGGGCGCGATGACGGCGGCGGCCACTGCGAGTAGGAGAAAGGGGACTTTCTCGCGCCATACCTGTCTGGCTAAAGGGCTGAACCAGCTCCTCGGATTACTACCCAGACGCCTTAAGGGATATACATCAAGCACGGAAAGAACAATGGGCAGGGTTACGCCGCTGGCTTTGGAAAGAAGCGACAAACCGTAGAAGATCACGGCGGCGCTCAGCCACCGCCAGCGAAAGGAGGTACGGTCTGCAATCGCTGTAGCTTGAAGGTAGCAAAGGATCGTCAACAGGAAGAAAAGCCCGGACAACACGTCACGCCGTTCAGTCGCCCAAGCCACTGACTCAACCCGCAATGGGTGAATCGAAAAAAAAAGAGCTGCAAAACCGGCGGCCGCCCTGAGGCCAAGGCCCGCTGACGCAGAAGGCGTGGATAGGGCCAGGGTCAGCAAGCGCAGTGTGAGAAAGTAAAAGAGCACCGCGTTGGCAACGTGCAAGACGAGATTCGTCAAATGATAGCCGAACGGGTCCATGCCCCAGGCGAGATAATCCAAGGCAAATGTGACCCAACTCAGAGGCTGGTAGTGACCCAAGTAAAAAGTCGAAAACATCCATTGAAGCTGTGTCCATCCCAATCCTCGGTAGTGGGTATTATGAATCAGAAGTTTAAAGTCGTCCCAATTGACAAACTCATTCTGCAATGCGGGATAAAAGACGATGAAGGTCGTCGAGGCAACAAAGAAAGCGATCCAATGGATCGAGGGGTTGCTCGATTCGTTTGAAATTTGCGATTGAACTCTCTTCTTCCTGGAGGTGGACATTCTATTGACGTACACCCTGAGCCGTATATGCGGCGACGAGGTATAATTCACCGTTCGAAAGCGCCAGACCAGCGCTATGACGCAGCGGAGTCCGAGGCGGATTGCCTCGCCAAGTACTCGGGCTCATCCTTTTGTGCCCTGCAGACCGCCTCGATGACCCAAGAAATTTGGTAGATGCCTAAGATATGTATGGGCGTCAGACTGCCTCCGATAACCAGCAAGACAGTCTAAAGCAGCCATAGTTTACGCCATCGGCTTCGTGTCACCAAAATACCGCTCAGTCTGAGCGCACTTCCTCTAGCGGCGCGACCGCAAAAGCTCCGCCGCCTTTTCAAAGTGCGGCTTGGCCTCGTTCTCTTTGCCCGCCAACGTCAAAGCCCGGCCCAACGCCTCGTGGGCCATGGCGAATCCGGGTTGCAGACGCACAGCCTCGCGGAAGTGATCTGCCGCCCGATCAATATCGCCTTGAAACGCCACGATATTGCCCAAATAGAAGTGTGCCTCGGCCGAATCCGGTTCGGTCTGCAGGCTCTGCTCGAAGTGAGACTTGGCTTCCTGTAAGTTGCCTTCTCTCACCAACGCCATGGCCAAGTTAAAGCGGGCCCCGCTGAAGCCTGGGTTTAGTTCCAATGCTCGACGAAATTGTTCAACGGCCTCTCTGAACTCACCGCTCATCGCCAGGACATTTCCGAGATTATTTCGCGTTCCGGCATCAGCGGGGTTTAGCTCAAGCGCGCGGTGGAGGTGCTTGCTTGCCTCTTTCAATTTTCCTCTTCGCGCCAGAGCAAGCCCTAGCCCGCTTTGGAAGGCGGCGTTCTCGGATTCAATCTCGACCGCCTTTTGAAAATGCCGCGTTGCCTCTTCTAGGTCGCCTCGGGCCGCGAGAGCCTCACCAAGATTGGCGTGAGCAATTGCATACTGGGAATTGATGCCGACGGCCTCACGAAAGTGCCCAATAGCTCTTTCTGATTCGCCGTGTTCAAATAATGCTTTACCTAGGTTGTTGTGCGCCAAAGCCGATTCCGCCCCCGCGCTGATGGCGTGTTTCCAGAGCGTCTCCGAGTCGTGCCAGACCTGAACTTGCCTCCAGGTCAAAACACTCAACACGACCACGATCAGGCAGGCCGCGCTCGAGATCAGAAGCAGGCGCCCCGCTCTGATCTGCGGTGCGACCCAAGCGCGCCAGCAGTGAAGCAGACCAGCCGACGCCAGAACCGCCCATCCCATACAGGAGAGGTAGGTGTAGCGGTCGGCGGCAAGGTGGGGCCCGCTTTGGGCAATGCCCGAAACCGGGAACAAGAGGGCGAGATAAACGAGCCAGGCTGTCAACCCCGCCGGCCAGCGCCGCCTGGCCCGGTACAATAATAGGCTCACTGCCACGACCACAATGCCGCTAAAAACGAAAGACCAATCGAGCGGATGAACATCCACCGGGATCGCATACAACGGAGCTAACGGCAGAGGGAACAGAGTCTTCCATAGATAAAAGACCGCGCTGAAAACGCTCAGCGCTGCTCTCAGGGGAACGCCATGGTACTCAACGGATCTAAGCGCGCCGGCTTCATTTTGCGCAACCAGCGCGACAGTGCCGGCGCCGACAGCCAGAATGAAAAACGGAATCTTCTCCACCCATACGCGTCGCGCCTCGGTCCCGAGCCATCCGTCGGGCGCCTTCCCCAACCGCGCTAGAGGAAAAACGTCGAGGATCAGCAGCACCACAGGCAGAGTCATGCCGCTGGCTTTCGAGAGCAGAGACGCCGCATAGCTAAGAACGGCCGCGCCCATCCACAGCCGCGGCCCGGAAGCGCCCGCGCAACCTTTAACCGCCCTCAAGTAAAGAAGAACGGTAGCCAGAAGAAAAAAACCCGAGAGCACATCGCGCCGTTCGGTCGCCCAGGCCACTGATTCCACCCGCAGCGGATGGATCGCGAAAAGAAGCGCCGCGAAAGCCGCCGCCAGGCCGATGCCGGCCTGCCGCCCGGGCAGAGCGGCACCGCCATCGATCGCCGCCGACAGCAACCGGAGCGCGACCAAGTAGAACAACAGAGCGTTTAGCGCGTGGAGAACCAGACTCGTGAGATGATAGCCCCTTGGGTTCATGCCCCACAGCAGATAGTCCAGTCCAAGTGTCGCCCAGCTCAGCGGTTGGTAATGGCCCGTGTGGAAGGTCGTAAACATCCAATGGAGTTGCGCCCAACTAAGCCCCCTGTAGCTCGTGTTCTCGAGCAGGCTCCAATCATCGTCCCAATTCACGAAGTTGTTCCGCAAGACGGGATAAAAGACGGCGAGCGTCGCCAGGACCACCACCACAGGGATTACCGCGCGATAAAATCCCGTTATCAGGGCGTTCGGCGTCCGTGTTCTTGACTTATTCGCCGACCCTGGAATAAACATTGTGATTCGACTGGCACGCGGGATAGAAGTTATCTGCTTGAGTCATGACTTATAACAGCCTACAGGATTTCGTTCAAGTTTTAGAGCGCGAAGGCGAGCTAAGGCGAATCGACCATCCGGTCAAAGCGGAACTCGAAATCACCGAGATCGCCGATCGCGTGATGAAAAGCGGCCTGTCTGCCGGCGCACAGGCAGGCGGTCCGGCGCTGCTGTTTGAGAACGTCAGCGGCAAACGGATGCCGCTTCTGATCAACGCCTTCGGCTCCATGAAACGGATGGCCCTGGCGTTGGGCGTCGGCGATGTCGAAGATATCGCCCGCGAGATCGACCGGCTGATCCGCACCAAGCCGCCCAAATCGTTCAAGGACAAGCTTACCCTTGTCGCCGAACTGGTCCGGCTTGCCGGCATTCCTCCGAAGCTCGTGAAAGAGGCCGCCTGCCAGGAAGTCATCTTGCGCGATCCCGACTTAAGCATTCTTCCCGTCCTGACCTGCTGGCCGGGCGACGCGGGACCGTTTATCACCTTGCCAATGGTTTTTACCAAGGATCCAAAGTCGGGCACGCGCAACGTCGGCCTTTATCGCATGCAAGTCTACGATAGCCGCACCACCGGCATGCACTGGCACCTGCACAAGGTAGGCGCACGCCACTTTTTGCATCAAAAAGAGCAAGCGGGACGCTTAGAATTGGCAGCGTGCCTCGGCGGAGACCCGGCGATGATCTATGCCGCCACCGCGCCCCTGCCGGACCAGATCGACGAAATTCTTTTCACCGGTTTCTTGCGCAAGAAGGGAGTCGAGCTGGTCAAGGGGGTAACCGTGGATGTCGAAGTGCCGGCTAATTCGGACATCGTCATCGAAGGCTACGTCGATCCCGCCGAGCCGCTGCGTCGCGAGGGACCGTTCGGCGATCACACCGGCTTTTATTCCCTCGCCGATGACTACCCGGTGTTCCATGTGACCTGCATCACGCACCGGCAAAATCCCATTTATCCGACCACCATCGTCGGCCGCCCGCCGATGGAGGACGCGTTTCTCGGCAAGACTACGGAGCGGCTTTTTTTGCCGCTAATACGCGTCACGCTACCGGAGATCACCGACATGAACCTGCCGGTTCACGGCGTTTTTCACAACCTCGCGATTATCTCGATCAAGAAGGAATATCCGGCTCACGCGCGCAAGGTCATGCACGGCTTATGGGGTCTCGGCCAGATGATGTTTACCAAGATCTTGATCATCGTGGATCATGACGTGAACGTACATGACTTGTCCGAAGTCACCTGGGTGGCCGCCAATCATATCGATCCGCGGCGCGACACCGTCTTGGTCGACGGTCCGGTGGATGTTTTGGACCACGCGGCGCCGGTGATGGGCTACGGTTCCAAGATCGGCGTCGACGCAACGCGCAAATGGCGCAGCGAAGGTTTCGAACGAGAGTGGCCCGCCGCCATCGTCATGGATGACAAGACAAAGAGGTACATCGATTCGATCTGGGAGAAACTCGGCCTATGAATTTTAGTCCGCGGGGCCGCTTTTCGATTTTAGATTTTAGATTCCGGCCTCAATCGCAAATCCAAAATCTAAAATCCAAAATTTTGAACTACGGCCGGCTCATCCGTTTCTCCCACACCGTCTTCGCGCTGCCCTTCGCGCTGGCCTCCTTGGCGCTCGCCTGGCCGTCCCATCCGGTAACCCCGCGCAATCTCTTTTGGATTCTGGTCGCCATGGTCGGCGCCCGCAGCGCCGCCATGGGCTTTAATCGCCTCGCCGATCGAAAGTTCGATGCCCTCAATCCGCGCACGAACATGTGGGAGTTGCCGAAGGGAGCCGTGAAAATTTGGGAAGCGGTCGTGCTTACGGTAGCGGCCTCATTGGTTTTCATCCTAGCGGCCCATCAGCTCAATTGGATTTGCTTCATCCTATCGCCCGTCGCATTGGCCATTGTTTTCTTTTACTCCCTGACCAAACGCTTTACCTGGACCTCCCATTTATTTCTCGGCCTAGCGCTATCCCTAGCGCCCGTCGGCGCCTGGTTGGC
>Ga0326597_10011859_pt1 | contig 11516 bp, 9 predicted proteins | sample RVTome_12_FD_203789 | JGI IMG/M metagenome (GOLD analysis project Ga0326597, IMG submission 203789) | Soil microbial communities from uranium-contaminated site in the Upper Colorado River Basin, Wyoming, United States - RVT100D185 | ecosystem: Environmental > Terrestrial > Soil > Contaminated >...
GCATCAATTATGTGCTGGATAACTTTTGCGTGAATGTTATTTTCGAGACAGTCCGGTTTTAAAATAGCAAGTGTTCTTTCCATTATTTATAGTTTACCCATTTATTGTAAAGTTCAAACTTAAAATTAGTTTTTGATTTATTAAATTCATAAAACAATTCCCTTTAGCTGATTTTTGGGCAGATTGATTATCCTTTTTAAAGATAAATCACATTTCTAATTTTGCTTAAAAATAGTTAAAATTTTGAATGACTTAAGCCAATATTCAGAGCAACAAAGCCAGGAACCATATTTAATTCAGCAGGAACCGGAAAAGAAAAAAAGATACGGTGTTTGGTTGAATATATTACTCTTTATATTTACTTTATTTACAACGATCCAGGCGGGAGTTGCATGGCTGAACCGTGACCCCTATGATCTCGGTAATTTTAAGTTTGGCTTGACTTACTCCTTACTAATTTTAATTTTTTTAACATTTCATGAATTCGGTCACTATTTTGCGGCAAAGATTCATAAGGTAAAAGTTACGCTGCCTTTTTATATTCCTTTTCCTTTTTTATTTTTAAATCCTTTCGGAACAATGGGTGCCGTTATAAGAATTAAAGAGCGAATTACATCACGAAAAGCTTTGTTCGATATCGGCATAGCAGGACCTGTAGCCGGTTTTATTGCAGCTTTTGCAATGCTTGTTTACGGCATGGCTAACCTGCCCCCCTTTGAATATATTTACAATATTCATCCTGAATATCAGGTTACAGGCGTTCCAACCAGCGGTTTTTCATTCGGCTCGAATTTATTGTACTGGGGATTGGGCAGGCTTCTTGCTGATTCACCAAACGTTTTTCTTCCGCCTATGAATGAAATGTACCATTATCCGTTCTTATGCGTCGGCTGGTTCGGCCTTTTGGTTACAGCGTTGAATTTGCTGCCGGTTGGTCAGCTTGACGGGGGACATATTATTTATGCCTTGTTCGGAGCCAAGAGTAAATACATTGCCCGCGCGTTTTTCGGAATAATACTCGGATTAGGTTTGATTGGGCTGCTTCCTTTTCTTGGAATTGCAGCTTTAGCAGAATACGGACTCTTAAACTGGCTTGTATGGGCTGCGCTGATTTTTTTTCTTATAAGAATTGACCACCCCCCATTCTATGACCCGGAACCGATTGGAACAGCAAGACTGCTTTGGGGGGGATTTGCTCTGTTTATGTTTATTTGTTCTTTTACACCTGTTCCGATTACAAACCTATAAGCTTAAGCTTCAGTTAGCTTCATGTTTTCTGAATTTAAAAACCAGATAAATTTTCCCGCTTCATTATCTAAATCATATTCAACTTTACAGACGCTTGCATTCTTGAAGTTTATTTTCAAGTCTTTGAAATTACTGCTTTTTATAAGGTTAAGCGTATAAGTATTTACATCCGGAGCATGAGCGAATATCCCTATCGAGTTGTGGTGTGAGTTTCGTTTTATAAGCTGAAGGAAACGGCTAAATGAACTGCCGCTAATTAGTTCATTTGCTGTCCTGATTTCACCGTCATGTTTCAATACGGAAGCAAATATTTCGGCTGTTTGCACAGCTCTGATAAGAGGGCTTGAAATAATCGCATCAAAGGTAACCCTCATATCTTTAAGTCTTTGTGCGACTATTTTACAATGATTACGCCCATGTATGGTCAAGTACCTGTAACCTTCTTCGGAGATTTCACTGTCAAGCTCAGCAGCTGCCCCGTGCCTCACAATATAAAGTTCCATTAGTTTAAAACCTCAGCTTCACAAAAGCTGTATGAATCTGCTTTCTCTATAACAACAGGCAGAATTTTATTCTCGTATTCTGCATTTGCTGGAACTCTAACTTTAATATAATTTTCAGTGAAACCGTAAATATAACCATCATCTTTTACGGTTTCAAAAAGGACGTTATGTATTTTGTTTACACTGCTACGGTTGAAATTATATCTTTTTCTGTTTGAAAGCGCTCTTAATATTCTGCTTCTCTCTTTTCTTTCCAGTATTTCAACACTTCCTGGAAGAGCCGAGGCATGAGTATCTCTCCGTTCTGAATATGTGAATACATGCAAATAGCTTATGGGCAATACTTCAAGAAAACTAAAAGTGCTGCTGAATCTTTCATCTGATTCCTGCGGAAATCCGACAATAACATCAACTCCGATTCCGATGTTTGGAATTTCTTCATTGAGCTTATATATCAAATTTTCGTAATAATCTATATTATATCTTCTTCTCATTAGCTTTAAGGTATCTGCATCCCCGCTTTGCAGCGGTATGTGGAAATGCTTGCAGAATTTTTCTGAAGACTTTACCAATTGGATAGTTTCATCGCTGAGAAGGTTTGGTTCTATTGAGCTGATACGTATTCTCGGTATATTCAGCTTTTCTAATTCATACAAAACATCAATCAACTTATAATGTCTGCTGTTAAAATTGGGCTGATAATTATAATCACCGGTATTTACTCCAGTTAAAACAATTTCCTTATACCCCGAGTCTAAAAGTTTCCTGGCATTTTCCGTGACATTATAAATTGACTCGCTTCTTGACTTTCCTCTTGCAAGAGGTATGGTGCAAAATGAACAATTGTAATTACATCCATCCTGAATTTTCAAAAATGCGCGTGTTCTTGAATCTATATCCGATGAATATGCGTATTCAAAATCGGTAACTTCACTTATGGGAGAAGTAAATACACATGAGATGGATTTCTTTTCGAAATTATCTGAATAATCGAACAGCTTGAATTTTTCGTTTGCTCCGAGAACTAAATCAACACCGTTTATTTTAGCAATTTCATTTGGCTGAAGCTGAGCATAGCATCCTGTTATGATAACATAAGTGTCAGGATTGTTATTTAAAACACTGCGGATAATTTGCCTGCATTCTTTATCAGCATTATCAGTAACTGAACAAGTATTTAGGACAAAAATATCTGAGCTTTCACCGTAGGTCTTTATATTAAATCCTCTTTGATGAAAATTACTTGCTAAAGTGGAGGTTTCGGAGTAATTTAACTTGCAGCCTAATGTATGTAATGATACTGATTTAGTCATTAATACTTTCAATTTGGGTTACCTGCCTGCTGCAGGCAGGCAAATTTAATGAATTTTCAAGGGATTAACTAACAATATTAAAATACTATTTTTACGGCTAAGTTTAATATTATTCTGAATTTGGGATTTGATTTCTTTGTAGGTTTGTCACAATATAAGATAAAATGTGTCTTAACTTATATTATTATTGGATTATTAATAACATATAATTGGTTTTAAATTTAAACCATTTATTAAAAGGAAGCATCTTAATAGCAAGTATTTACCGCATAACTCGGGGTGCCTGCAGCAGGCAGGCCGTATAGTTTCTGCTTTTGGAAAGTGAAGAGCAGTGCGATTGGGCGACGCTTGTTTTTGAGGGCTCAAGCGTGAAGGCGGCTTAGAGAAAAGTAGGCTGCCGCCTGCCTCTAAAATATTACCTATTATTGACCCATAGGCTGATTTTTAGAGGCAGGCATCGCACAGGCTCTCTTTAAAAAAGCAATTATCGAAAAGTAAACATTTATTTATTAGCATAAATTGCAGGTATGAGAATAACAATTTTATTGATTTTAATAGTTTTTCTGGAGCAAATTCGGGGACAATCAAGCACTGAGATAACATCCGCACCGCAGGTTAACGGTAAGATTGAAGATTCCGAATGGAAAGGTGCCAAAGTATTTACGGATTTTTACATGACAATCCCAAAGTCAGATGAAAAATATTATGACAGCACAATTGTGCTTGTTAAGCAGACTAAAGACGCAATATTTTTCGGGTTCAGATACTGGCCCAAAGGCAAGGTTCTAAGGCAATCCCTTACTAGAGATGTGAGCACCGAGGAAGAAAATGAGTTTTTTATAGTATTAGACTTAGAAAATAAAAACAAAAACGGGTATTTATTTGCAATCAGCTTTCAGGATAACCAGCGTGATATGCTTATTTATAACGAGAGAAACCTTTCATCGGAGTGGGACTGGATTTGGGAAAACAGGGCAAAAATTTACAGAGAGCCGAAGGACGGCAATCCCGGATATATCGAAGTAGAAGTAAAAATTCCCGTTGACAGAATTCAGAACAAAAACAAAAAACAAATCGGATTTGATATACAAATGTTTTCATATAAGCCTGACGGAAATTATTACTACTATTCAATTATCCCCGATAGCGAACTGCTTAGTGTTAAGAAAACCTACAAGATGGATTTAACAACACCTTTTGATGAGAGGCTTAACCTTAGGTTTAATGCAACTCCTTTTATAGTTGCAAATAAGTTTAATAATTTTAAGGGTGATTTTGAATTTGGCGGAGAGTTTAACGTCAGCTTGGATAAGCATAAGCTGAAGGGAACATATAATACAGATGAGTCAACCCTTGAAGCGGACCCGTTCAGGTTCTCATTTTACGGCAGACCGATTTTCCTGCAGGAAAAAAGACCTTTCTTCAGCAAGGATTTGGATATTTTCAGGACGCAAAATTTAAGTCTGTTTTATACCAGGGTAATTCAGAATATTGATTATGGTGCAAATTATACTTACAGGAGTGATAATCTAAAGTTGGGAGCGGTATATGTACAGGAGGAGCCGGACACTATTGCAGGCTCAAAAAGAAAATTGGCTGCTTTAAGACCAAATTTTAACTTTAATGATTTTAATGTCGGAGGATTGTTTGTTTATACACATGATACTTTAGGGAATACTGATGAGAAAGTCGTAAGCTTGGATGGAAAAGTTAATCTTCCGTTAAGATTCAGAATGTCTTCTCAATATGCAAGAAGCTTTAATTCAGACGGGACCGCGGGGAATGTTTATTCAGTTTCTTCTTGGTATGAATTCAATAATTCAGGGGGTCCGTATGGTGACTTAAACTATACAAGGTATGACAGTAACTTTAGTGCAACTACGCTTTTTAATGATTACGGCAATGATTATGATGCATTATTTGCAGGGTTCGGATGGAAATTCGTAAGAAACGCAAAAACTTTCAGCGACTTTAATTTATATACCCGCTATTATAGGGCAAGAAAACTTTCCGATAATTTTGATTTCCAGAACGGGTTTTTCTGGGAAGTCTTTTATAAAGTTAACGGATGGCTCAGCTTCTATCACAATTTAGAGTATGACAGACCAAATGATTTTGATGAAAATCAGCTTCTTTTAAAAAGAGACAATGTTTTAACTGAGCATAATTTTAAGATAGTATTCGGCAACCACTCCCTTCAGGCGGGATTTTACGGAGGCAAATATTTTGGGACTGTTCTTAAAAACCCGTATGCAAATATGAGCTTAACTTTTTTTGGGAGGCTAAGGTCAACTCTTAATTACACCTACAGGGAATTATTTGATATAAAACAATCCATATACAGCGCAAAAATTGATTATAAAGTAATCGAAAAGCTGTATTTAAGAACTTTCTTTCAAAAGGATACTTACAACAGGCGCGCACTGTGGAATACACTTGTTCAGTATGAATTCTTCGGCGGAAGCAGTGTTTATCTTGTGCTGAATCTGGACGGCGATCGCCTTCAGTATACCAGAAGGTATTTTAAAGTAGGGTATGAGTTTAACTTTTAAATAATTATTTAAATAATTAAATTACTGCCTATGAAAACAGCGCTCTCAATCTTTTTGCTTTTAGCCCTCCAAAGTTTAGTGATTGGGTCACCAAAGAAAGAATGTCTGAAAAATTCCATTGGGCCGCAGAAACTAAAATATGCATATGTAGTTGAGACCGATTTATCTACTGAAAAGTTTTCCGAAGTTTTTTGCGACCGCCTAAGCTCTAAGCATAACTGGAATAAAGTATCCACAACAATAAGCTGTGATGAAACATACACAAGCTTGTTTAGCTTTACGGATAATGCAAGCCACCGCTGGAAATGCGAAGTAAAGATAAAAAAAATTATTAATGAAGCAAATAAAATGTCGGTAGAGATGACTATGGACCCGTATTTGGAAAGCTGATAACTTTTTTTTGAAGTTTTTACTTTATTGTAAGTATTACCTGGTTTGAACCTACTTCACCTTCCCATGCCCTGAAATGAATTTTTCTTTTTTCCTTGTCAGATATTAAGATAGTATAAAAATTATCGTTTTCCTTTATTCTCAAGTTATATTGCAAAATAATTTTCCAAACTTCTCGGGGAGGAGCGCTTCTGCACATCCAGTAAATATCCAAGGGCTTTATCATATTAATTTCACCGCCGGGATATAAAGTTTGAAAATCTCCAAGTTCCTTATTATTATTGTTGCCGTAGAAATTTTCGCCATGTATATAAGCCGCGAAACAATGCTTTTCGACATAAAAGCGCCCCATATCTGATAAAATTATTGTGTCATTTGATATATTTTTAATTTTATAATTAGCAAAAATTGTATCATTCTTGTAATACTCGGTCTTATCTGTTTCAAGCTTAATTTCCAGCTGTTGGGGAAATATTAAGGAACTGGCTGATAGTGCGAAACAGAGCAAGAATAAATTAATATAATTCATACTCTTATTTTATCTCTAAAATTTGTATTTTAGCACGATGGCTAAAAAATTTATTGCCGGCGAAAAAGCTTTTCTCTTAGCCGTTCTGACTCTTATTATATTATCAATCATAGGAAATGGTTCCATAGTCAAAGAGTCTTTAATTATTGAATCCATTCTGTTTTTCCTGGTTTTTAGCATTATAATAATTGCTGCAATGGGTGTTGTTCACCATGCCGAGCTTCTTGCGCATAAGCTGGGTGAGCCATACGGAACAATGATACTTACGCTATCTGCCGTTACAGTTGAAATAATAATGGTTTCTGCAATGATGCTTCATGGCGATGCTGACTCCGAAATTGCAAGAGATACAATTTTTTCAACCCTGATGATTTTATTAAACGGATTGACAGGACTAATAATGTTCATTGGAGGATTAAAATACGGCGAGCAAAAATATAACATAAAGAGTACCAATTCTTTTTTTTCTATGATTTTTGCTGTGATTGGACTTGGAATGTTCCTTCCTCTTATTATAAATTTTGAGAATTACTATGTTTATGAAATTTTCCTGATAATAATATGTTTAACTTTATATACATTCTTCATTAGAATGCAATCAAAAGAGCATAACTATTATTTTAAGTTTGAGCATAATAATAATTACGGCAATTCTCACGACAAATATATACCTGCAAAAAATGAAATTAATGCTTTGTATCATGCTGTTATGCTTATTGCTACAATTGCATCCATTTCAATTCTTGCCGAGAGCTTATCCGTTTTTGTCGATGACGGCATCGAAAAGCTCAGCTTGCCTGCTGGAGTTGCGGGACTCATCATAGCTTTAATCATAGTTTCTCCCGAAGGATTAACAGCCATACGTGCGGGACTGAAAGATGATATGCAGAGAGTGGTTAACATATCCCTTGGCTCTATGCTATCAACGGTTTCCTTAACTATTCCTGCGGTCCTAATTGTGGGTTTAATCATTGGCAGGGATATTATCCTTGGATTAACACCGATTCAAGCAGGAATGGTTATAATCTCGTTTCTTGTCGGAATTCTGAGCTGTAAGGACGGCGAGAGCAACGCATTGCAGGGTTTTATTCACTTTATGCTTTTTATTACCTTTGTTTTTTTAATTTTTATTTAACCAATTTTGAAAAATTTTTTACTGCTATTTTTTCTGGTTATAATAAATTAACCCTTTCTGATTCTTTCCAAAAGCTTGCCTGAAATAACTGCATCAGCTTTTTTTAGTGCATTCAGGTGCTCGTCGGGATTATAGGTGGCCGCAAATTCAACTTTAGAAATTCCTCTTTAGTTCAGAGTATTTGGCTTTCCAGTAATCGTTGAATTTATTAAGGGAAGAGAATGTTCATTTAAAGGTTATTTTCCCTTTTTCTGATTTAATTCCTTAAGCATATTTTTAGCTTGAACATCATTCGGGTCGATCTCAAGCAGCTTGTTGAGATAAATAACCGCCTCTGCGACTTTCCCCTGTTTATTTAATATAAATGCAAGATTGCCGTATGCAGGTGTAAATTTAGGGTCAATTTTAATTATGGATACAAATATATTTTTCGCCTTATCTGTATTGTTGCCTTGTAAAAACAGATTGCCTAAGTTTAACATTGCCATAGTAAAATCCGGGTCGTATTTCAGTGCTGACTCAAAATAAACTTTTGCCTGGGCGGTATCATTTAATACATGAAAATAAACATCACCAAGATTATTTAACGCAATTGAATAACTTGATAGGATTTCGATGGATTTTTTATAGCTCTCTATGGCTTTTTCATTGTTGTTAAGGCTGGCATAAAGATTTCCCAGTGAATTGTACGCTTTATAATTTTCGGGAAATAGCACCGTTGATTTTTTTAATACTTCAACTGCTTCGGTTTGCCTATTTAACTTTTCTAAAGCATTTCCAAGCATATAGTAGCTATCGGCGTTCGTTGAATCTAATTCAACGACTTTTCTGAATTGTTTCTCGGCGTCCCCATACCTGCGGTGATAGTAGTAAGCCCTGCCTAAATAATAAATTGCATTTTTGTGTTGGGGAAAATTATAAGTGCCCCTCTCCAGTATTGGTATCGCAATTTTCAGATAATCGTTAAGGTTATGCCTTTCCTCGTAATACTTTATGTAAGCTATTGCTAAGCTTATTTCTCCATATTCGTCATTTTTATTATTAAATGCTTTAAGAGTGGCTGCTTGTAGTTGTTTATTACTATCGTTATTCATTGAGGAAATTGTTTCCGATTCGGGCATGTTCCCTATCTCCTTTTGAATCCAGTGGTCTGTAAAGTTAACGTGTGGAACATTCGCAGTGCCTCCCTGCTTCATATGACATTTAATGCAGTCAGCAGATTCTTTATGATTGGCTTTTCGGTTAAAAGTAGATAAGCTTTGTATATTATGACACTCCTTGCATTTATCATTTAATGAAACTCGGTTGATATTTTTTACAGATTCATGCGGATTATGGCAGCTTGTGCAAATAAGCTTTCCCCCGGTTTTAGTGAAACACTTACTCAACATAAGTCTTGCACCGTGGCTTGCTATTTTAAACTCACCTTCTTTTATATTATCATGAAAATAAAAACTTTTGACCTCACTTAGTTCCATGCCGGGCTTAAAATCGTTTTGTTTCCTGCCTTCCTTAAGTACATGCATATCACCCTGCAGGTGGCATTGAAGGCAAACGTCAAGCTGCTTTTTTAATTCAAGGTGTTTAGGATTTACTATTGTAGAGTCAAGTTCGGTTTTTACATTTTTCTCTTTTTCTGTTTGGAATTTTACATGCAGTTCGCCCGGACCGTGGCAGCGTTCACAGCCTATTCCTAATGGAATTTCCCCTCTATATCTGTTATCGGAGTACTCAACATAATCTGCAAATGAATTATGGCAGTTAAGACATTCTTGTCTTATCGGTCTGGAAAACCGTAAGTTAATTTTCTCGTAGCCAGGACTTAAATCCCATTTTTTCTTGATGGTGTACCATGTTACCGGCATTTCATACAAGAATCCATTCTCTTTGGTTATATAACTTCTTGTTTGATTTCCTGAGCCGATTACATAATCGATTTTTCTTGTTAATTCATGGGTTTTATTTCCTTTTTCATCAAGACGATATTCCATCTGAAAATATTCGTCACCGGATTTGTACATCTTATAGTAAAAATTTGAGTTCTTGTCAAAAATTACATTATTTTTTTGAAAGTCCTCAATCATATTATCGTTAATCGGGAGATATAAAGATCTGCCCATGCCGTTTTGTTTAAAGGATTTATAAATGTTCGAGTGACAGTCATAGCACTCTTCGTCACCAACATATTTTACCCCGCTTTTCAAATTTTTGAAGCCTGTCAATGTTGAATCGTCCTGCTTATTTTCAATGACTTCAGATTTATTACAGGAAATTATAGCTGATGCAAGGGTAATAAGGTGAACCCAAAGTATTATAAGAATTAAATTAATTCTTAAATTTGTCATTTTTAAAAATAACTGATTTCTATCTAAAGGTAAATTGAATAGTTAGAGTCTTAAGAAAACATTATCTTTTAAAAGGCTAAAAACAGCTCGTATTTTAGATTTAAGGAACGGTTGTTGCAGAAAACCAATGAATTACTCGGCTAGTACTTCGTCGCTTACGAGATAAAACCTCCCGATTTCAGCTTCAAATTTTTCTCCGTTTTCCCTCATTATTGTATATGAGCCTTCCATAGTTCCCCAGCTGGTATTAATAGGGCAAAAGCTTGTGTATTCAAAAGATTCACCGGACTCCAGCTCCGGTGTATAGCCGACGACCCCGGGCCCATTAACTCTTTCCTGGTCACCTTCGGAGTTAATTATCAGCCAATGTCTAGAAATAAGTTTAACTTTTGCATCACTTTCGTTTGTGATAACCACTTTGTATGAAAAAGTGAAGCGGTTCAGTTCAGGGTTTGACTGTTCAGGTATATAATCAGGATATACCTGAACGCGGATTTCTTCTGTGATAGTATCAGAATTAGTACTTAGAAGCATTTGTAATTTTAATATAATATTTAAACATAATCAAGTAAGTATACGGTCACTCTTAAGTTTTAAGCTCGCTGTGCTCCAGTTCCTTTTGAGGGATGCCGTTTGCGCTGTGGCGCTCACCGATTTGCTGGCGCCACATTGCATAATATAAGCCTTTTGCTTCTGTAAGTTCGTTATGCCTGCCTTCTTCGATGATATGACCCTTTTCGAGAACGTAAATTTTATCTGAATGCATTACGGTTGAAAGACGGTGAGCAATTAGAATTGTAATATGGTCTGTTCTTGCTGAAACATCGCGTATAGTTTGGCCGATCTCTTCTTCGGTGAGTGAATCAAGAGCAGAAGTTGCCTCGTCAAATACTAATAGACGCGGTTTTCTTAGCAGTGCCCTTGCAATTGATAATCGCTGTTTTTCGCCACCCGATACTTTTACTCCGCCCTCGCCGATTAACGTATTAATTCCGTTATCGGCTCTGGCAAGCAGGCTTTGGCATGCTGCCTTATTGAGCGCATCTAATACTTCGGCATCGGTTGCCTGCGGATTAACAAATAACAAGTTTTCTTTAACTGTTCCGGCAAAAAGCTGCGTATCCTGGGTCACAAATCCAATTTGGTTTCTTAGCTGGTCAAAGTCAATTTCATCACCGGGAACCCCGTTGTAGTAAATTTTACCGTACAGAGGTGTATATAGGCCAACCAAAAGCTTTACAAGTGTTGTTTTTCCCGAGCCCGATGGACCTACAAAAGCAATTGTTTCACCAAGATGAGTTTTAAATGAAATATTCTCAAGCGCCTTCGTCGATGCACTTTTATGCTTATAACTTACGTTTTCAAATGAGAAGGTGATTATATCTCCTATGGATACGGGTTTTGCAGGCTTTCGTTCCAAAGGAGTATTAATTATATCTTGAAAGTTATTTAAAGATACTTCGCTCTCCCTGTATATATTAATTATATTTCCAAGTTCCTG
>Ga0326597_10011860_pt1 | contig 11516 bp, 13 predicted proteins | sample RVTome_12_FD_203789 | JGI IMG/M metagenome (GOLD analysis project Ga0326597, IMG submission 203789) | Soil microbial communities from uranium-contaminated site in the Upper Colorado River Basin, Wyoming, United States - RVT100D185 | ecosystem: Environmental > Terrestrial > Soil > Contaminated >...
ATATTTATCTTTTGTTTTATTTTTTCTGGTAGTATCCTGCAGGCACAAGACCATAAAAGCAAGGTCGCCATTTCTGGTTTGGCTGGAGTATCCTTTCCCGTAGGCAATTTTGCCTCACCCGATCCGAGCAAAGGGAATGCCAAGAAGGGCTACACTTTTGGCGGCAGTCTCGAATATTTTTTCAAGAAGAAGGTGTCCTTGGGGGTAAACTTGATGTACAGCAGTTTTGATGACAAGGACACCAGCAGTATGAAAAATCGAATCGTCAGCTACGGATTGGTGGGAAGATACATTTTGAATACCCATCCGGAGGTGGATTATTATCTGCGCTTCGGTTTGGGTCTGGCTAAGTTCAAGATTGAGGGCTCGAATGCGACCAGATCTTACGACCTGAAACCTACTATCGCGGTGGGATTGGGATTTAGCTACAAGCTTAGCTCGTCTTTATCCTTGCTGGGTGAAACCGTCTACAACCAGGTTCTGGAGGAAAATGCCAAGTATTCTCTCGGCGGGGTAAAGCAACCGGCTCTGGGTTATAATCTGCAGCATTTCGGAATTTATACCGGACTGGTTTTTTATATAAAAACCAAACAGCCGGATTCCTCGTATTAATTATAAGACTTTTCATTTCTAATCTTGACCAAGAAAGGAGTCGCTATGTTTAGTAAACTAACCGGAGTTTTTGCACTTGCTCTGACCGTTATGTATTTTACCAGTTCCCCGGCTGTGGAAAGAGCCCAGAGAAATAAACTGGAATTGGGAGGGGATTTTTCCTTCAGCTATGACAATTACGACTTTCAGGGTTTCGACCAGGGATCCATAACCTCCATCAGTTTATCTCCCCGCTTCGGATTTTTTGTTGGCAGGAATGTGAACTGGAGCCGGAGATGAGCTTGGCTTATGTCTCGGATGAATCCTTCGGAGATGACTTTGAGGTGTTGAGAATGGGGTTTCTCTTCCGTGCGGCGTATAATTTCATGCCCCACCAGAAAGCTTTCCCCTTTATCTTTTTGGGTGTAGGGATGACCGGCAATTCCATCTCGGGTGTGTCCGATGAAGCCACATCTTTCGTAGCTCCTGAAGTGGGTTTGGGGGTCAAGGCCTTCATCGGAAGGAGTTCGGCTCTGAGGTTGGCGGTAAAATTTATCCACGAGGAAAACAGCCTGGGGATAGATGATGTGGATGCCAACACCCTGAATATTTCGGCCGGATATTCGGTTTTTCTGGGGCGGTAAATTCGGAAACCCTTAGTGTTGATATTGTAAACCAGATGATTTCTTTTTCCACCAGCTGGAATGCTGCTCGTAATCATTCTGGTGTAAGAATAGTCCAAGAAATTAAAGAGTTGGGGTTTGATTGGCTGGAAATTAACTTTCAGGTTTCCTCCGAAAAATTTGAGGAGATTAAAAAGTCAAAACAACAAAATCAAATCCAGATCTCCAGCCTGCACAATGTAGCGCCCATGCCGGAGGGATTTGAGCCTCATTCTGTTCATAAGGCATTTCCCCTGAATTCTCCGGACGACTCTTTCAGGAAAAAAAGTATAGAACTGACTAAAAATACTATCGATAACGCTCACCAGTTAGGAGCCAAAGCAATGGTTCTGCACCTGGGAGAAACTCAAGAAAAAGAAATTTTGGAGCTTGAGCAGGAATTTATAAAAGCTAAAATAAAGTCTGAAACCGAATCAGATAAAATGAAAGAGTTGAAAAACAGATTAATTCGAGAAAGAAATAAAATATCAGCTGAAGGGACTGAAAAAATAATAACAGCCCTAAAAGAAATTATTCCTTATGCCCAGGATAAAAATATCAAATCGGGATTTGAAAATAGATATTATTATTCCCAGTTTCCTACAATAAATGAGATGGAGATTATTTTAACTGAATTTAAGAATGAGAATGTCGGTTTATGGCTGGATGTGGGGCATCAGGCAACTCAGCAATACTTAGGATTCATTGAAGAGAACGCTTACCTGAAAAAATTCGGCCACAGATTAATCGGGACTCACCTGATGGATTGTAAAGAAATTTATGACCACAAAGCTCCGGGTACCGGGGATATAGATTATTCTCTTCTAAAAGATTATTTAAAGCCCGACACCATCAAAGTCTTAGAACTAGGTCCAAAGGTTACTCCACCAGAAGTCAAAGCCGGCTTTGAATATCTGCAACAGATGGGCCTGGCTTAATTTTTTCTTGCCTTTTTTGATTTTATCCGTAAATTAAATATAGAAATCGGAGGGTAATAAATGTCTGGCCATTCCAAGTGGAGTACCATCAAACGGAAAAAGGGAAAGACCGACGCTGAACGGGGGAAGGTTTTCACCAAAATCATCAAGGAAATCACGGTCGCGGCCCGCACTGGAGGAGGGGATGCGGAAGGAAATCCTCGTCTGCGAACAGCTATCGTGGCTGCCAAAGAAGCCAACATGCCCCAGTCCAACATCGAAAGAGCCATCAAGAAAGGGACCGGGGAGCTTCCCGGAGTAACTTATGAAGAGATAACTTACGAAGGATACGGTCCGGGTGGAGTGGCGGCACTGGTGGAAGTCACCACTGACAATAAAAACCGGGCGGTAGCCGACATCAGACATCTTTTCGCCCGCTTCGGCGGAAACCTGGGAGAGACCGGCAGCGTCAACTGGATGTTTGAGAAAAAGGGAGTAATTACAGTCGAAAAAGGTAAAGTCAAAAATGAAGATGATTTACTGATGGTTGTGCTGGATGCCGGGGCATCGGACATGACTTCGGATGCTCAAAATTATGAAATACAGACACCGGCCAACACCTTCGACAAAGTCAAACAGGCCCTGGAAAAAAATAAAATTCCTATCACCAGTGCCGAACTTACCATGGTGCCGCAGTCCACGGTCAAATTAGAGGGAAAAAACGCCGAACAGATGATAAAACTGATGGAAGCTCTGGAAGAGCATGAGGATGTGCAGAAAGTGTATGCCAACTTTGACATCGAAGAAACCTTAATGGAGAAATTGAGTGCTTAAAACTTTTGTAACTCTGGGAATCGACCCGGGAATTTCAAGCTGCGGTTTCGGTCTGGTCAAATTTTATAATAATAAGTTTCTACTTTTGGATTCGGGGATAATCAAAACTAATTCCAAAAATTCTATCTCCGAAAAACTAAAACAGATTTTTTCAGGTCTGAATGAAATTATAAAAAAGAGTCAGCCGGATTTTTTAGCTGTGGAAGACAGTTTTTTTTCCAAAAATGTCAAAAGCTTAAAAGTGATGAACCAGGCCAAAGGGGTGATACTCTTAGCCGGAGCCCAGGCCGGTTTATCTATCAAAGAATATTCAACCCGGGAAGTAAAACAGTCTGTGGTGGGCCGGGGAGAGGCTTCCAAAAATCAGGTGCAGTATATGGTGAAGGCCTTGCTGGGTATAAAGAACGGCCAACTTTCAGAGGATGCTTCGGATGCACTGGCAGTGGCTTTTTGTCATTCTCAAAAAATTTCCAACCAGCATCAATGGTTACACCATGGCGTAGCCAAAGGTAAAAAGTGATTGCCTATTTGGAGGGGAGATTGGCTGAAAAAAAACCCACTACTGCTATCGTGGATGTCAAAGGAGTCGGTTATTCAGTTAATATCCCTATTTCCAGTTTTGACAAACTGCCGGAGGTCGGCTCGGCTGTAAAACTTTTCACCTGCACCTATGTGCGGGAAGACGCTTTTCAGTTGTTCGGTTTTGCCACCACCCCGGAAAAAGAGCTCTTCGAGCTTCTAATTTCGGTCAACGGTGTGGGCCCCAAATCGGCTCTGGGAATTTTATCCTCCATTTCGGTGGAGGATTTTCAGGCTTCTATTTTAGAAGAAAATATCGATATGCTGACCAAAATTTCTGGAGTGGGAAATAAGACCGCCCAAAGGTTAATTGTGGAATTGAAAGAGAAAATCGCCAAGAATTTCGTTCCGGCTGAAAGCAAAAAGGTCTCTTCCGACCAAAATTCCGAAGAAGCCGTTTTAGCCCTGGTTTCTTTAGGGTATAACAAATATGAAGCCAGAAAAATCATAGACCAAGTTCTGGAAAAAGATAAAAAAATAAGCTTAGAAGAGTTGCTGAAAAAAGCGTTGAATTTCAATCCCAATGCTAAAAGCAAAACTCAAATTTCTAAAACTCTTTAGTTCAAAAAAATGAAAGACCGAATCACCCAGCCGATTCAACAGATTGAAGAGCAGGAGTTAGATTTAACGCTAAGGCCTCAAGGTTTTGATGAATTTGTGGGTCAGGAAAAATTAAAAGAAAATCTTAAGATTTTTATCTCGGCCGCCAAAAAAAGAAAAGAGCATCTGGACCACGCTTTGTTTTACGGGCCCCCCGGTCTGGGGAAAACCACTCTGGCTCATATAATTGCTCATGAGATGGGGGTCGATGTCAAATCTACTTCCGGTCCGGTTTTGGAGAAAGCGGCTGACTTGGCTGGAATTTTGACCAACTTGAATGACAAAGATATTTTATTCATTGACGAGATTCACCGCTTGAGCCATGTGGTGGAAGAATATCTTTATCCGGCTATGGAGGATTTCACCCTCGATATCATGATTGAAAAAGGACCGGCCGCTCGTTCCATTAAATTACCTTTGAAAAAATTTACTCTTATCGGAGCAACCACCCGGGCCGGACTTTTGACTTCTCCTTTAAGATCACGTTTCGGCGTGGTGGGGAGATTGGATTATTACAACACTGAAGATTTGTTGAAAATAGTTTTGCGTTCAGCCAAAATTTTGAATATTGTTATTGATAAGGACGGAGCCAATGAAATCGCCTGCCGTTCCCGAGGCACACCTCGAGTTGCCAACCGCTTGTTGCGGAGAGTGCGGGATTTTGCGCAAGTCAAAGCCAAAGGAAAAATTAATAAAGAGATTGCCGAATCTGCCCTGCAGATGTTGGATGTTGACCAATTGGGTTTGGATGAGATGGATAAAAAGATTTTAGAAACGATCGCTATGAAATTCAAAGGAGGTCCGGTGGGAATCGGTACCCTGGCAGTGGCGGTGGGTGAAGAAGCGGATACAATCGAAGAAGTGTACGAACCGTTTTTGATTCAGGAAGGGCTCTTGCACAGAACCCCCCGGGGAAGAGAAGTCACTGACAGGGCTTATAAGCATCTGGAAATTCAGAAAGAAAAAATTCAGCCCAGTTTGTTGTAAGTTATATAACCTGACAGATTTTTGAAAAAACCAACTACTTCTTAATCTTTTCCTCAAAAGATAAGTGCCAAAGAATTGTTTCATTTCTGCCATAATAGTTGCCGGGGGCTCCGGCAAGAGATTTAACTCTTCGACACCAAAACAATTTTTAAAATTGAATGGTAAACCGATTCTGGCTTATTCTATTGAAAAATTTGAAAAATCTAAACTAATTGATGAGATAATTTTAGCAGTCCCGGGTCAATTTATCGGTTTCTGTCAAAAGAATTTGGTTGCTAAGTATCGCTTCAGAAAAATCTCTCAAATTATCTCCGGAGGAAAAACCAGGCAAGCTTCAGTTTATAGTGGTTTGCAAAAAGTAAATAAAAAATGTAACTTGGTCCTGGTGCATGACGGAGTCAGACCTTTGATTGATTTAAAACAGATTGAACGGGTGATAAAATTAGCTCAAAAATCTAAGGCCGCTATCTTGGCCGTACCGGTAAAGGAAACCGTCAAGCTGGTGGATAACAATACGATTGTAAAAACTGAAGAGAGAAAGAAATTCTATCTGGCTCAAACTCCCCAGGCTTTTGAAAAAGCTCTTTTGCAAAAGGCATTTGAAAAAGCTAAAAAAGATAATTTTGTGGGGACGGACTGTTCCTCACTGGTTGAAAGATTGGGTGTCAAAGTTAGAGTTTTAGAAGGCTCGGAAAAAAATATTAAAATTACAACGGCAGAAGATTTCAAATTGGCTGAAATGTTAATGAGTAGATGACAATGCTCAGAGTTGGTTTTGGATATGATGTGCATAAATTTGTAAAAGGGAGAAAATTGATTTTGGGAGGAATCCATATTCCATATCCTAAAGGGCTTTTAGGGCATTCGGACGCGGATGCTTTGCTGCACTCGATTTGCGACGCTATTTTAGGTGCTCTGGCAGAAGGAGATATCGGAAAACATTTCTCGGATACAGATAAAAAATATAAAGGGATTTCCAGCTTGAAACTTTTGTCAGAGGTTTCCGAGATTTTGAATCAAAAAAAAGCTAAAATTGTCAATATTGATACAACTATTGTGGCAGAAAAACCAAAATTAGCCGGTTACACTGACAAAATGAGAAAAAATATCTCCAGCACTCTTAAAATCAGCTCAGACAGAATTTCAGTCAAGGCCACCACTCAAAATGGTTTGGGATCTATAGGCAAAGGAGAAGGCATAGCCAGTTTTGCCGTGGTATTACTGGAGAAAGGATAAATGGAATCAAGTTTCGCAGAGCAGATGCAGGAGTTGTTGAGATACGCCACCACCCATAAAGTGGCCTGGCTCTACTTTTTCTTTTTTATGAGCGCTCTCATAGAAAATCTTTTTCCTCCCTACCCGGGCGACAGCATCATTTTCGGAGGTGCGCTATTAGCCGGAATGGGGAAGCTGGAACTGTGGGGAGTAATTTTATTTCCCTGCTTAGGGAGTTTAAGCGGGGCTATGATTTTATACTGGGCCGGTAAAAAAGGGGCCCGGAAACTTTTCTTTCTGAACGGCATTTTTTTCAACCCGGAGCAACTCTCCAAAATCGAGGGGTGGTTCAAAAAATACGGTGAAAAAGTGCTGATGTTAAGCCGATTTATGACAGGAGTCCGTTCAGCCGTGGCGCTTTCAGCCGGAGTGGGAAATGTGCACATCAGAAAAATGGTGATTTACACCGGTATCTCTATTTTAATCTGGAACGGGGCCCTGATTACAATCGGTACGGTTCTTAAAGGCAATTCCGAAGATGCTTATGGTTTCTTGGTTACGTACAATAAAATAATTCTGACTATTTTCGCTCTGGCGGTTTTATACTGGATATTTAACCTGTTGAAGAAAAAATTCAAAAAGGAGCCGGTTTGAAAATTTTAGTCCTGATGGGAGGAGATTCCGCCGAAAGGGATGTTTCCCTAGCCAGCGGAGAAGCAGTAGTGGAAGCTCTGAAAAAAATCGGCCATAAAGTGATTCCGGTGGATACCAGCAAAAGCTGGCAGGTGCTACCCAATAATCATGTCCAGTATCTACCTGAAGGAATAAAAACCGCTCCGCCGGGTATGCAGGAATTGAAACCGATCGATTCGGATGCGGTTCTAAAACATTTTGAATCCCAGGATTTGAAAGACGTGGATGTAATCTTTCTGGCCTTGCACGGGGGTAAGGGAGAAGACGGGACCATACAGGCCTTGCTGGATTTGACCGGAAAACCATACACCGGCTCCGGAATGTTGGCCAGCGCTCTGGCGATGAACAAAGCCATGTCCAAAAAAATTTTTGAGAGAGAAAAAATAAAAACCCCCCGGTGGATTTTATGGGAATCGGATAATTCTTCTGATATTTCAGAACTGCAAAAAGAAATAAAGAAGAAATTTGGGTACCCGGTGGTGGTAAAGCCCAACAATCAAGGTTCAACCATAGGTTTGACCATACTTCAGAAGAATGGAAATTTATCTGAGGCAGTAAATTTAGCGGGTGGATATTCCCATCAAATTTTGGTGGAAGAATTTATTCCGGGGCGGGAAATTACAGTGAGTGTTTTAGAGAATCAAGCCCTGCCTGTGATTGAGATTGTGCCGGAGCATGGAATTTATGACTACGAATGTAAATATACACCGGGCAAGAGCAAATATGTCTGTCCGGCAGAATTGACCAAAAAACAGACCCAGGAAGTACAGGAAATGGCGGTTCAGGCCTTTAAGGCTTTGGGTTGTGAAGGATATGCCAGAGTTGATTTTCGCTTAGAGAAAGATGAAAAATTTTACTGTTTGGAGGTCAACACTCTACCAGGAATGACCAGCACCAGTCTGGTCCCCAAAGCCGCCAAAGCGGCCGGAATTGAGTTCCCCCAGCTGGTGGATAAAATTGTAAAACTGGCCTCCCAAAAGAAGAAAGTTTAACTTATTTCTTAATCTTTCGTATAACTAACTGGTTGTAAATCCAGCCCCTTTTTACATTTTGCTTGTAGAAAAGGTTCAATTTTAGTATATTATTTTTCTGAAATAAAATTTAACAATTCTATAAATTAAAGGTGTAAACTTATGAGTTTCAAAGGAATTTTGTTTGATTTGGGCAGCACCCTAATCGAGTTTGACAATACCGAATGGGACAAGCTGGAGAGAGCTTGCGTCCGGCAGGGTTATGATTTTTTGGTAAAACGGGGCTATAAGATACCGGATGGGGAAACTTTTGGAAAAACTTTCCTGACTGAATTTCATCAGGCCTGGCAGAAAGCCCAGGAAAGTTTGGTTGAAGTGAAACTACCGGAGTGGGTAGCCAATTTTCTGGTCAGATACGGAATCTCCAGCCCGGATGGTTTTGCTTTGGAATTTTTGAAGCATTATTACGAGCCGATTTCCAAGCAGATAACTTTAATTGATAGTGTCCAAGAGGTTCTGGAGGATTTCAAAAAACAGAATTTAAAAATCGGTTTGATTTCCAATTCCTCTTTCCCCACCGAATTTCATATAGAAGAGTTAAAAAACTACGAAATCGTACACTTTTTCGAGGAAACTTTGTTTTCCTACGATTTCGGTTTGAGGAAACCGCATCCGGACTTATTCAAACATGTTCTGAACAAGCTGGAGTTAAAACCGCAGGAAACAATTTTCATCGGGGACAGATTGATTGAGGATGTCTCCGGGCCGCAAAAAGTGGGGATGAAAGCCATTCTGAAATACAAAAAAGATAGAGATTATTCGGCCCCGGTGGTGCCGGATTATGTGGTCAATCACTTAAGCGAACTTCCGGAAGTAATCCGCAAATTCAAATAAGCCATGAGCCTGGTTTTCTTCAACACCCTCACCAGACAAAAAGAGGAATTCGTTCCCATCGAAACCGGAAAAGTCGGAATGTATACCTGCGGTCCCACCGTGTGGGATTTTCCCCATATAGGCAACTACCGCACCTTTTTATTCGAGGATTTGTTGCGGCGCTATCTGAAATACAAAGGTTTTCAGGTCACCCAGGTCATGAACCTGACGGATATCGATGATAAGATAATCAAAGGTTCACTGGCAGATGGAATTTCCTTAGACGAATTTACGGCTCCCTATAAGAAAATATTTTTTGAGGATTTGAAAACCCTGAAGGCCGAGTCGGCTGAATTTTATCCGGAAGCTACCAAACATATCAAAGAAATGGTGGAGATTATCAAAAAACTTCTGGAAAAGAAACATGCTTACGAAATGGAGAGCTCTATCTATTTCAAAATTTCCACTTTTCCGGGGTACGGAAAACTTTCCAAAATGAATTTAGAAGAGCTGAAAGTCGGTGCCAGAGTCAAAGCCGACGAATATGAGAAAGAGCAAGTTTCCGACTTTGCTCTGTGGAAGGGCTGGGACGAAAAAGATGGTGATATTTTTTGGGAAACGGAAATCGGAAAAGGGCGTCCGGGCTGGCATATCGAATGCTCGGCCATGAGCATGAAATATCTGGGGGAGCATTTTGATATTCACACCGGCGGAGTGGATAATATCTTCCCTCATCACGAAAATGAAATTGCCCAGAGCGAGTGCGCCACCGGCAAAAAATTTGTCAACTACTGGTTGCATGCCGAGCATCTTTTGGTGGAAAATAAAAAAATGGCCAAAAGTTTGGGGAATTTTTATACTCTGAGAGATATTTTGAAACAGGGCTGGTACCCCATGGCGATACGGTATTTGCTTTTATCCACCTATTACCGGCAACAGCTGAATTTTACCTTTGAAGGGCTGGAAGCGGCTAAAAATTCTCTGCAGAGGATTTATGATTTAATGGATGAATTGAAAACCATCGAAAATGAAGGGAAAAATTCCCAGGTAGAAAAACTGGTGAACTTAGCCAGAGATAAATTTGAAACCGGACTGGATGACGACCTGAACGTTTCGGTGGGTCTGGCAGCCATTTTTGACTTAGTCTATGAAGTCAATAAACTTTTAAGGGAAAAGAAAGTTTCCAAAACCGATGCACAATTGATTTTGAGTTTGCTGGATAATTTCGATAAAGTTTTGGGGTATTTGAAAAAACCGGAAGAGAGTTTGGATGATAAGGCTGTGCAATTAGTAGAACAAAGAGAAAAGGCCAGACAAGCTAAAGACTGGCAGTTGGCTGATAAGATTAGAAAACAACTCCTTGAAATGGGAATTATTTTGGAAGATACCTCCTCCGGCACCAAATGGAAGAAAAAGATTTGATATTGACAAAAAACTGACGTAAAATATATTGAATTTTCTCATTACGGGTGTTCTTTCACAACCAACGGAAATTGCTGGAGTAGCTCAGAGGTAGAGCAGGGGTTTTGTAAACCTCAGGTCGGGGGTTCAATTCCCTCCTCCAGCTAAATGTTAAATGGGCAATTTGAGTTGTAGCGGTCGGATTTATCCGACTACATTTGATGTGCGATAAATCGCACCGCTACACTGAAGATATTGGAGAGGTGCCCGAGTGGCTAAAGGGGACGGTCTGTAAAACCGTTGGCTTTGCCTACGGTGGTTCGAATCCACCCCTCTCCATTTCATTTAGCATAGATTTTCACTTTTCACGAATTTTTGCTTGACCATCAATTATATCCAGCTGGGTTCAGCCACCAATGCATTGTGGCAATAAAGTGAAAAAAAGCTATTGACAAATCCCTCATATTTATTATATTAGCGGCTGGGTGAATATGAATAGACTCCCTTACAGAAGTTTGCAGATTAATCTCAATGCTTATTGGTGGTGGTATTATGCCCACGGCACGGATAGTGGGTTGAAGGAGTTTTTATACCCTTAAACCGATAAATTTTGGCTTAAAGCCCACTATCTGAAAAGGTAGTGGGCTTTTTTATTGGATGCAAAGATGAATATAAAAACCATACTAGAGAAAAAATTCCAACCCCGAAGTATCCCGATTTTCCCGGTGGTGGAAGAAATCCCCGGGGATTTGGAGACGCCGGTCTCGGCTTTTTTGAAACTTAAAAAATACGGAGCCAAATTCTTACTGGAAAGTGTGGAGATGGGAGAAAAATTGGGCAGATACTCTTTCATCGGGCTGGAGCCCCGCATAAAGATAAAAATAACAGAAGAAAATCTAATTTTAGAAGAAAATGGGCTGAAATGTACCCTCCCCTTTGAGCAGGAAGACCCTCTCTTAAGCCTGAAGAAGATTTTGGAGACTTTCTCCATTGAAAAAACCGATTTTCCCAGACTTTTAGGGGGCTTAGTAGGTTACCTCAGTTATGATTACGGTCGTTTCTTGGAAAAAATTCCCAGTCATACCAGCGACAGTTTGAACTTTCCCCTGGGTCTGTTTTACTTGGTAGACAAATTGATAGTTTTCGACCATCTGCGAAGAAAAATAAAAATCGTTTCTTTAACCGACAGCAGC
>Ga0326597_10011862_pt1 | contig 11514 bp, 11 predicted proteins | sample RVTome_12_FD_203789 | JGI IMG/M metagenome (GOLD analysis project Ga0326597, IMG submission 203789) | Soil microbial communities from uranium-contaminated site in the Upper Colorado River Basin, Wyoming, United States - RVT100D185 | ecosystem: Environmental > Terrestrial > Soil > Contaminated >...
GCGGCGGAGAGCGGCAGGATCAGGAACAGGGTTGCCGCGCAGATCATCAGCGCGTTTTGCCAGCCGAGGTGCGTGATCAACGTCTGGCCGTAGGGCAGCATCAGGAACTGGCCGAAGGAACCCGCGGCCCCGGCGATGCCGAGGACGACGGTGCGCTTCTCCGCGGGGAACGCGCGGCCGATGACGCCGAATATGGTGGCAAAACCGGTGCACGAAAGCCCGGTGCCGACCAGCAACCCGGCGCTCAGGGTGAACTCCCACCCGGTCGTGGCGTGCGCCATCAGCACCATGCCCAGCGCGTAGAGCAGGGTGCCTCCGATGAGCGCCCTGGCGGCGCCGAACTTGTCGGCCACCATGCCCGCGAACGGCGTCGCCAGACCGTACACCAGGTTCTGGATCGCGAGCGCGATGGCGAAAGTCTGCCGGTTCCAGCCCAGGTCCAGCGTCATCGGCTGGAGGTACAGGCCGAAACTGTGACGCGTGCCGAGCGAGAGCGTGAGGATGATGCCGCCGCAGATCAGGATGACGAGCGGCGTGCGCCAGTTGGACTTTGACATTTCCCGTTGGTTTTGTTGCGAATCGCGCATTCTACACGTGGACTGACGTCATCCCACTGCGCAAGGTTCCGGAATCGGCGTTGGCGACGGGGCGGATCCTAGTTGACGCTGGCGCGCGAACCGACGCACAATACGCCCCCTTGCGCTCACGATCCGGACTCACATCGGATCGGGCGCAGTCCCGAGTGGGTCGCTAGCTCAACTGGTAGAGCAATGGACTCTTAATCCGGAGGTTCGGGGTTCGAGTCCCCGGCGGCCTACCACTCCTCCTGATTCCGGGCGCAATGTGCCGCCGCGGGCATCCGCAGCGCATCATTAAATTTTTTTTCCCATTGCGTTCCTTGCGACAGGGCGCGATCCACCGCTCCGATCAGGCGCCGATCACGCCGCCGTCGTTCCTGCGGATGACGAGGGTCGCCGAGCGCGGCCGTCCGCCGGACGCGCCGTCCGGCCAAGAACTGACCGCCTTGGGATGCGCCGGGTCGGAGCGTCCCCTCGGCGACTCGCCGGGATGCTGGATGTTGACGAACATCGTGCGCGCGTCCGGCGTCATGACGACGCCGGTGACTTCGCAGCCGCGCGGCCCGGTGAGAAAGCGCCGGATCTCGCCGCTGCGGATGTCGGCGCACAGCATCTGGTTGTTGCCGATGCGCTCGTAGTGCCCGCGGTTCTGGGTGCTTGCCGAGACGTCGGTCTGGATCCAAAGCAGGCCGCTGTCGTCGAACCACAGGCCGTCCGGGCTGCCGAAGGCGTCGCCCTTGATGTTGCCGCGCTTTCCTTCCTCCGGGTGCCGCGGGTCGCCGGCGTACACGAAAACATCCCACCGGAACTTGAGCGAAGCCGGATCGTTTCCCGCCTCGCGCCAGCGGATGATGTGCCCGAACACGTTGTTCGGGCGCGGGTTGGCCGCGTTGAGCCCGGGCGTTCGCTGCGAACCGCGGCCCGAATTGTTGGTGAGCGTGCAGTAGACCTCCTGGGTCCGCGGATGCACCGCGATCCATTCCGGCCGGTCCATCCGGGTCGCGCCGAGCGCGTCCGCCGCCGCGCGGGTCCTGATCAGCACGTCGGCCTGGTCGGCGAATCCGTTCTCGGCGGTGAGCTTGCCCTGGCCGTGAGCGAGCGCCACCCACTCTCCGCCGCCGTCCTCGTGGAATTTCGCGACGTACAGCGTGCCGTGGTCGAGCAGGTCGCGGTTTGCGGTGCGGTCGCCGGGGTTCACGCGGTCGCGCGAGACGAACTTGTAGATGTACTCGAACGCGCGGTCGTCGCCCAGGTACATGACGAGCCGCCCGTCGGCGGCCACGGCCGGACAGGCGCCCTCGTGGCTGAAACGTCCGAGCGCGGTGCGTTTGACCGGCGTCGACTGCGGGTCGTACGGGTCGAACTCGACTACCCAGCCGAAGCGGTGGGGCTCGTTGGGGTGTTTCCCCGCGTCGAAGCGCTCGTCGAACTCTTCCCAGCGGTAGCCGCGGCCCTTGGGCCTGATGCCGTTGCGGCGGTGGTCCGCGGTCAGCGTGCCCGCATTGACGAAGTACGCATCCCAGTTCTCCTCGCACGCGAGGTAGGTTCCCCACGGCGTATGGCCGTGCGCGCAGTCGTTGAAGGTGCCGAGCGCCTGGCGGCCGCCCGGGTCGGCCTGCGTGCGCATTGCCGGGGCGCCCGCCGCCGGTCCCGAGATCCGCATCGGCGTGCGCGCGGTGACGCGGCGCGCGTACTTCGAGGGCCGCACCACCGTCCACCGCCCGTCCCTCAGCTCGATCTCGATCACGCCGGCGCCATGCGCGTTCTGGCTCTTGCGTACCTTCTCCGCGCTCCAGTTGGCGAAACCGTCGGAGTGGAGCAGGCCGTCGTCGGTGTATTCGTGGTTCATCGCGAGCAGGCCGCGGGTCGAGTTGCCCGAGCCGTACGGCAACGGGAAATAGTGAATGCCGTCGTGATGCATCCCCGCCTGCAGCGCCTGCTCGTCGGCGGTATTGCCGCCGTCCTGCCTGAACGCGGGGGAGCCGGAAGCGTGCCCGACCGGGTCGCCCCAAGCGTAGACCACCGTCGCCGTGTAGCCGGGAGGCACGCGGACCGTGTCTTCGGCGGAAGCGGCGATCCCGGTGAATCCCAGGGCGCCTGCGCCGCGACCGGCGGTGGCGCAGCCGCCTGCAGGCAGCAGGCCGAGCACTGTCAACGCGGCGGCGCCGTGGAGCACCTGACGGCGCGACAGCCGGGCTTCGAGCACCTGCTGGAAGCTGGCGCCGTCGGCGGGATTGAGGGTCTCGAGTTCGAAATTGCTGTGGCTCATTGCGCGTGGCTCCAATAGTGGTTCGCGAAGTCCGCAATGTTATGAAGAGTGTATGACAGCAACGTGAAGGGCCGCCGCGCCGTGCGGGCAAGGCGGGGGCTCGACGAGGTTGACGGGCGACCATCATTTCCATATATTTGGAAATATGGAAACGAAAGCCGCGGTGCAGTCGTTCGGGGCGCTGGCGCAGGAGACGCGCCTCGCCGTATTCCGGTTGCTGGTGGCTGCCGGCCCGGAGGGCATGGCGGCCGGGTCGATTGCCGAGAAGCTGGAAATTCCCGCCGCGACGCTTTCGTTCCATTTGAAGGAGCTGAGCCTGGCCAGCCTGGTGCGCTCGCGGCAGGACGGGCGTTTCGTCATCTATGCCGCGAACTTCGACACCATGGTCGGGCTGGTCTCGTTTCTGACCGAGAACTGCTGCGGCGGCAGGTCGTGCGTCCCGGCGTGGTTTCCCCAAGCCGGCGTCAAAAGCCGGGCATCGCGCAAAGTGGCCTGAATCATGAACGTATTGTTTCTGTGCACCGGCAATTCCGCGCGTTCCATTCTCGCGGAAGCCTATCTCAACGCCAACGGGAGAACGCATCTGAGAGCCTATAGCGCCGGCAGCCATCCCGGCGGCGCCGTGAATCCTTTCGCGCTCGAGCTCCTGCGCAAGAATCGCATATCCACTGAAGGCCTGCGCAGCAAGAGCTGGGACGAATTCGCCGCGGCGGGGGCCCCGAAGCTCGACTTCGTGTTCACCGTTTGCGACAACGCGGCGGCGGAAGTCTGCCCGGTATGGCCGGGGCAGCCGATGACGGCACATTGGGGCGTGCCCGACCCCGCCGCAGCGGAAGGCGGCGACGAGGACAAGCGGCGGGCGATGTTCAATGCCTACGGCGTGCTGAGCACCCGCATCAACCTTTTTCTCAACCTGCCGCTCGACAAGCTCGATCGCGTCAAGCTCAAGGGCGAATTGGACAGGATCGGCAAGGGGTGAACGTCTCCGCCGGCCGGATCTGGGCGGGCGAGGGCATCGGCACCGCCTTCCTCGTCATGGCGGTCGTCGGCTCGGGCATCATGGCCGAGCGCCTGGCGGGCGGAAACGCTGCGGTTGCCTTGCTCGCGAATTCGATCGCGACGGGCGCTGCGCTGCTCGCGTTGATCCTGTCGTGCGGCCCCGTGTCCGGGGCCCACTTCAATCCGGTCGTGTCGCTCGTGGAAGCCGCCGGGGGACGCATGCGCTGGCGAACGGCCGCGGCCTACCTCGCCGCGCAATTCTCGGGCGCGGTGTTCGCCGTGTTCGTGACCCACGCGATGTTCGGGGAACGGCTTGTCCAGTTCTCCGGCCGCGCGCGCAGCGGCCCGGCGCAGTGGCTCGGCGAAATCGTCGCGACGTTCGGCCTGCTTTGGGTTATTGCGCTTTGCTCCGCCAGGAGAGCGGAGGCCGCCGCCTGCGCCGTCGCGGCGTACATCACGGCGGCCTACTGGTTTACTTCGTCCACTTCCTTCGCCAATCCGGCGGTAACGCTCGCACGCGCGCTGACCGATACCTTCACCGGCATCCGGCCGGAGGACGTGCCGGGATTCATCTCCGCCCAATTGATCGGCGCGCTCGGCGCGGCGTTCCTGGTCCGGCGGCTGGTGCGCCCCGGCGGCGACACCTCCCGCTGACCCGTAGTGGCGCGCAGCATTAATCTAAATATCTGTTTTAAAATAAATAAATTATAAATTGGCCACTGTCATGAAGTTGCAATACCGCTGACTTATCGTGTGCGCCAGTCACTCCAATGTCTGAAAACCGTGAGAGGAAATCCATCATGAAGAAAATCGTGCAAGTCCTGTCGCTGGCGGTCGCGGCGCTCATCTCGGCGGGCGCTGTCGCGGCCGATATTACCGGGGCGGGAGCGACGTTCCCCTATCCGATTTACGCCAAGTGGGCCGATGCGTACAGGAAGTCGAGCGGCATTGGCATGAACTACCAATCGATCGGCTCAGGTGGCGGCATCAAGCAGATCACCTCCAAGACCGTGGACTTTGGTGCTTCCGACATGCCGATGAAACCGGAAGACCTCGAGAAGAACGGCCTCCTGCAATTTCCGGCGATCATGGGCGGAGTCGTTCCCGTGTACAACATCAAAGGCATGAAGGGTGGGGAAATCACGCTCACGGGCCAGTTGATCGCCGACATCTACCTCGGCAAGATCAAGAAGTGGAACGAAGCGCCGATTGCCTCGCTCAACAAGGGCGTGAAGCTGCCCGATCAGGCGATTTCCGTGGTGCACCGTTCCGACGGTTCGGGCACGACCTTTCTGTTCGCCAACTACCTTTCCAAGGTAAACCCGGAGTGGAAGTCGGCCGTGGGCGAAGGCACTTCGCTGAAATGGCCGACCGGCGTGGGCGGCAAGGGCAACGAGGGCGTGGCCAACTACGTCGCGCGCATCGACGGCGCGATCGGCTACGTCGAGTATGCCTACGCGAAGCAGAACAAGCTGGCTACGGCCAAGATGGTGAACCGCGATGGTCAAATCGTGATCCCGAACGATGATTCGTTCAAGTCGGCCGCGGCGGGCGCTGATTGGGGCAAGGCCCCCGGCATGGCGGTGCTTCTCACCGACCAGCCCGGCAAGCAGAGCTGGCCGATTACCGGCGCTTCGTTCATTCTGGTCCACAAGGTGCCGGGCAAGCCGGAGAACATGAAGCAGGTGCTCAAGTTCTTCGAGTGGTCGTTCCAGAACGGCGGCAAGATGGCCTCCGAACTCGACTATGTTCCGATGCCCGACAACGTCGTCAAGCTCATCCAGACGGAATGGAGGGCGAAAATCAAGGACGAGTCGGGCAAGGCAGTGTATTGATATCCAGCCGGTCAACGACCAGCTCCGGGTCGCAGCCAGGCGAGGGGGGCGGTGGCAATACCGCCCCTTTTTCTTGGAGCCGACCGGTCTCCCCAATCCTTGTAAAATAAGGCGCGCCGATGAGCGTGATGACCCTGCCTACCACGGCCAATAACACGATAGAAGAATCGATGGAAATCAGCAGGCGTGGCCCGACACCACCACGCGTGCGGCCCGCGAAGTGGATGGATGTCGCCTTCGAATGGTTGACGAGATCCTTCGCGTTCCTCGTGTTCAGCATCCTGGCCGCGATACTCGTTTCGCTCGCGATCGGCAGCGCGATGACGCTCGAAAAGTACGGGTTCAATTTCATCTGGTCGAGCGATTGGGACCCCGTGCAGGAGAAGTTCGGCGCGCTAGTCCCGATTTTCGGGACGCTCGTCACTTCGATCATCGCCATGGTGATCGGGGTGCCGGTGAGCTTCGGCATCGCCCTGTTCCTGACCGAGCTTTCCCCGGCCTGGCTGAAACGCCCGCTCGGGACCGCGATCGAGCTGCTGGCCGCGATCCCGTCGATCATCTACGGCATGTGGGGCCTGTTCGTATTCGTGCCGTTGTTTCAGTCGTACATCCAGCCTCTGATAATCGGGTCCCTGGGAGGCATCCCGCTGGTGGGCGCGCTGTTCCAGGGGCCGCCGATCGGCATCGGCATGATGACCGCAGGGCTGATCCTGTCGATCATGGTGATCCCGTTCATCACCGCGGTGATGCGCGACGTGTTCGAGCTGGTGCCGCCGATGCTCAAGGAATCCGCATACGGCCTGGGCGCATCCACCTGGGAGGTGGTCTGGAAGGTGGTGCTGCCGTACACCAAGATCGGCGTCGTCGGGGGCATCATGCTCGGGCTCGGGCGCGCGCTCGGCGAAACCATGGCGGTGACCTTCGTCATTGGCAACGCGCACCGTCTGTCCACGTCGCTGATGGCCCCGGGCAACAGCATTGCGTCGGCTCTCGCGAACGAATTTACGGAAGCGGTGGGCGACCTGTACTTCTCGGCGCTGATCGAGCTCGGCCTGATCCTGTTCCTGATCACCAGCATCGTGCTGGCGCTCTCCAAGTTTCTCCTGATGCGCCTCTCGCGGCAGGAGGGCACGCGGACATGAGGGGACGGCGATGAGCGTAATTGCCCCGGCCAACCGCGTCTATCTCGCCCGCAAGCGCAGGAACGCGTTGATGCTTGCGGTGTCCTCGCTTGCGCTCGCATTCGGGCTGTTCTGGCTCGTCTGGATCATCTTTACGCTGTTGTACGAGGGCGGCGCGGCGCTCGCGCGCGTCGCCCTGTACACGCAGATGACGCCGCCGCCCGGCGCGGACGGCGGACTCGCGAACGCGATAGCCGGCAGCCTGGTAATGGTGACGGTGGGCACCCTGCTCGGAACCCCCGTCGGCATTCTGGCGGGCACCTTCCTCGCCGAGTACGGCCGCGGGAGCTGGCTCGCATCGGCGACCCGATTCCTCAACGACGTCCTGCTGTCGGCTCCGTCCATCGTCATCGGATTGTTCGTCTACTCGGTCTACGTCGCGAAGGTGGGGCATTTTTCCGGGTGGGCGGGCTCGATCGCGCTTGCGCTGCTCGTCATACCGGTGGTGGTGCGTACCACCGACGATATGCTCAAGCTTGTTCCGGGAAGCTTGCGCGAGGCGGCGGCGGCTCTCGGCTGCCCGACGTGGAAGATGATCACATCCGTCACCTACCGCGCGGCGCGCACCGGCATCCTCACCGGTGTCCTACTCGCCGTGGCACGAATCAGTGGCGAGACCGCGCCGTTGCTTTTCACGTCTCTTAACAATCAGTTCTGGTCGGCCGACATGAACGCGCCCATGGCGAACCTGCCGGTGGTGATCTTCCAGTTCGCCATGAGCCCCTACGAAGACTGGCACCGCCTGGCCTGGGGCGGCGCCGCGCTGATCACGATCGCAGTGCTCGCGCTGAATATTGTCGCCAGGGCGCTGTTCAAGAAGAACGACTGAAAGCGAGACGGAAAATGGAAACTCTGCCAGCAGCCGCAAGCGCAAGAATCAGGGCACCGATACCCAGGGATAACGAGGCGGCAGCGCCGGATGCCGCGATCAACGCGACGCCGAAGCTCCAGGTGCGCGACCTCAATTTCTACTACGGCGGTTACCATGCGTTGAAGTCGATCACGATGGATATTCCCGAGAAGAAGGTCACCGCCTACATCGGACCGTCCGGTTGCGGCAAGTCCACTTTGCTGCGCACGTTCAACCGCATGTTCTCGCTCTATCCGGAGCAGCGCGCGGAGGGCGAGATCATCATGGACGGCGAGAACCTGTTGACTTCGAAGCAGGACGTTTCCCTGATTCGCGCCAAGATCGGCATGGTGTTCCAGAAGGCCACCCCCTTCCCGATGTCGATTTACGACAACATCGCCTTCGGTGTGCGCCTGTTCGAGCGGCTGGTCCGGGGGGAAATGGACGAGCGCGTCGAATGGGCTCTCAAGCGCGCCGCCCTGTGGCCGGAAGTCAAGGACAAGCTGAACCAGAGCGGCAATAGTCTGTCGGGCGGTCAGCAGCAGCGGCTGTGCATCGCCAGGTCGATCGCCATCAAGCCGGAGGTGATACTCCTCGACGAGCCGTGTTCGGCGCTGGACCCCATTTCAACGGCAAAGATCGAGGAGCTGATCAACGAGCTCAAGCACGATTACACCGTGGTCATCGTCACGCACAACATGCAGCAGGCGGCGCGCGTGTCGGACTATACTGCCTACATGTACCTCGGCGAGATGATCGAGTTCGACGCCACCGATAAAATCTTCATCAAGCCCGCGAACAAGCAGACGGAAGACTACATCACCGGCCGCTTCGGCTGAGGCCACGGAGACCAACATGGTTCAAAGCGAGCATCTTTCCAAACAGTACGACCAGGACCTCGAAGCCCTGCGCTCCCGGGTGCTGCAGATGGGCGGCCTGGTGGAGGCGCAGATACTCGCGGCCATCGACGCCTTCGCGAGCGGCAACCCGGGACTGATCGAGCAGGTGATCGCCCAAGAGAACAAGGTGAACGATTTCGAGGTGAGCATAGACAACGACTCCAGCCAGATCATCGTGCGGCGCCAGCCCGCGGCCAGCGACCTGCGGCTGATCATGGCGATCATCAAGACGGTGACCGATCTCGAGCGCATCGGCGACGAGGCGGAGAAGATCGCGCGCATGTCCAAGCAGATACACGAGCGCGGGCGCCTGTCGATGCAGCAATTTGCGGGCATACGGCACGCCGCGGCGATCGCGGTGTCGATGCTGCGCCAGGGGCTGGATGCGTTCGCGCGGCTCGATGCCGTCGAGGCGGCGAAGGTGATACGCGAGGACCGCGCCATCGACAGCGAGTTCCGCTCGATCCTGCGGCAGCTGATCACTTTCATGATGGAGGACCCCCGCACCATTTCCATGGCGCTCGAGATCGTGTGGATTGCGAAGGCCGTGGAGCGCATCGGCGACCACGCCAAGAACATCGCCGAGGACGTCATCTATATCGTGAGGGGCACGGACGTGCGCCACACCGCGATCGAGCAGGTCGAGCGCGAGGCGATCGGTTGAGCACGGCGGCGATAGCGGCGGACGGCATGGGTGGATCGGTACTGGTAGTCGAAGACGAGCCCGCAATCCAGGAGCTGATCGCGGTCAACCTGGAGCACGCGGGGCACAAGGTGCTGCGCGCCGGCAGCGTTCCCGAGGCGCGCTCGTTCATCCGGGATGCATTGCCGGACCTCATCCTGCTGGACCTGATGCTGCCCGGCACCCCGGGCGTTCCGTTCGCGCACGAGCTCCGCGCCGACGAGCGCACCAAGGGCATTCCGATCATCATGTTGACGGCCCGGGCGCACGAGCAGGACAAGGTTAACGGGCTCGAGGCCGGCGCCGACGACTACGTCACCAAGCCTTTTTCACCGCGCGAGCTGCTGGCGCGCATCAAGGCGGTCTTGCGCCGGCGCGCGCCGCAGTTCACGGACGACGCGGTCGAGTCCGCGGGCCTCAGGCTGGATCCCGCCTCGCACCGCGTTACGGGGGAGGGCAGGCAGATCGAACTGGGCCCGACCGAGTTCCGTCTGCTGCATTTTTTCATGACCCATCCCGAGCGCGTATACAGCAGGACGCGGGTGCTCGACGAGGTCTGGGGCGACCACGTATTCGTCGAGGATCGCACCGTGGACGTGCACATCCGCAGGCTGCGCAAGGCGCTCGAGCCGACCGGGCACGATAACCTGATCGAGACCGTGCGCGGGGCCGGTTACCGCTTTTGCGGGAAGCCCGCCTGATCCGGGCGTTTTCCTGCCGCCGGGCGGAAGCCGGTTCCGTGAGATAATCGGGCGCACATTTACCGGCGGCGCGTCCGAATGAACGCCATACTGGCCCGAACCCTGCTCGTCATAGCCGGATTTTCCATTGCGGCCCTGGTCGCGGGCCTGCTGCTCGGCGCTTCCTACGGCTGGGGTCTGATCTGCCTCGTTCTTCTGGGTTACCTTGTCCACCACGTCCGGCATCTCGGCCTGCTTCATCAATGGGCCTCGAATGCCGATGCGGAAGTGCCCGGGGGCGCGGGGGCCTGGGACGAGATCTTCGCGTTGCTGTACCGGCAGCGCCGCACCGAGACGCGCAGGCGCGTCCAACTGGCGCGGGCGCTGGCGCTCTCGAAACGAGTCGGGCGCGCGCTGCCCTACGGCGTAGCGATACTCGACGAGGAGAACCGCATCGTCTGGTGCAACGACTCCGCCGAAGTCCACTTCGAGATCGATGCCGCGGCCGATTCCGGCCAGCCGATCACCAACCTGGTGCGCCAGCCGGAATTCGTCCAGTACGTCGCGTCGGGTGATCATTCGGTACCGCTGCAGCTGAAGACCGCCCGGGCCGACGGCCTGATCCTCTCGGTCCAACTCATCCCTTACGGCGAGTCGCAGCGGCTTCTGCTGTCGCGCGATATCACCCAGGCGAGCAAGCTCGAGACCGTGCGGCGGGATTTCATCGCCAACGTCTCGCACGAGCTGCGCACGCCGCTCACCGTGTTCATGGGGTTTCTCGAAACGATACGGGAGCTGAAGCTCGATCCGGAGCGTACCCGCGACTATCTCAATCTCATGTCGGACCAGGGCAGGCGCATGCAGCGCATCGTGGACGACCTGCTGACCCTGTCCACCCTTGAGTCGGCCCCGGAGCCGCCGCACGACCAGCGCATCGGCATCAGGGCCCTGCTGGCGCGCGTGCGCGCCGAGGCCGAGGCGCTCTCCGGCGGCCGCCACCCGATCTCATTGGAAGCGGACGACGGGTTCGACCTGCTCGGCGCCGACGCCGAAATCGCCAGCGCTTTCGGCAACCTCGCGACCAACTCTGTCCGCTACACGCCGCCGGGCGGCGCGGTGCGCCTCGTGTGGCGCGCGTCGCCGGATGGCGCCGAATTCACCGTCGAGGATAACGGCATCGGCATCGCACCGGAGCATATATCGCGCCTGACCGAGCGCTTCTACCGGGTCGACCACGGGCGCTCCCGGGAGACCGGCGGGACCGGGCTCGGGTTGGCGATCGTCAAGCACGCGCTCGCCCGGCACCAGGCGACGCTGGAGATCCAGAGCGAGCCGGGCAAGGGCAGCCGGTTTTCGGCGCGCTTCCCGTCCCACCGCGTGGTGCCCGAGCCATCCCGCATCGCCAGCGACGCGCCATCCTGACCAGGGCGTGCCGGACTCCCGGCATCGCCTTGCGGTACAATGTGCGCCGGTTAGCTTTCCCGAAATTCAGGGTGTGGCGCAGCTGGGTAGCGCGCGTGCCTTGGGCGCACGAGGTCGTG
>Ga0326597_10011863_pt1 | contig 11514 bp, 10 predicted proteins | sample RVTome_12_FD_203789 | JGI IMG/M metagenome (GOLD analysis project Ga0326597, IMG submission 203789) | Soil microbial communities from uranium-contaminated site in the Upper Colorado River Basin, Wyoming, United States - RVT100D185 | ecosystem: Environmental > Terrestrial > Soil > Contaminated >...
GATCCCCATCAACGAGGTCAAGTACTCCTCGGTGGCCAAGGGCGAATCCCTGCCGGACACGATCCGCACCCTGGAGTGCTACGCCGACGTCATCGTGCTGCGCCACCCGGAGGTCGGAGCGGCGGCGCTGGCCGCGCAGTACGCCCGCAAGCCGGTCATCAACGCCGGCGACGGGATCGGCGAGCATCCCACCCAGGCGCTGTTGGACCTGTTCACCATCGAGGAGGAATTGGGGCGGGTGGACGGGCTCACCGTGACCATGGTCGGCGACCTCAAGTACGGCCGTACCGTGCACTCCCTGGCGCGCCTGCTGTCCTCCTTTGTGGTGCGTATCAACTACGTCTCGCCCGACATCCTGCGCATGCCGCCGGAGCTGCTGGAAGAACTGGCCGCCAAGGGCCTCTCGCAGAAGGAGTACACCACGCTCGATCCGGCCCTGGCCGAAAGCGACGTGCTGTACGTCACGAGGGTGCAGAAGGAACGCTTCGAGGACCTCGAGCAGTACGAACGGGTCAAAGGGGCGTACGTGATTACCCCCGAGACGCTGCGGGCCGCCAAGGATCAGATGATCGTGATGCACCCGCTGCCGCGGGTGGGCGAGATCAGCCTGGAAGTGGACAACGACCCGCGGGCGGCCTATTTCCGGCAGATGGAATACGGACTCTACGTGCGCATGGCGCTGCTGGCCATGGTGTTGGGGAAAGCCTAGTGCAGCCCTTCTTCGTCCGGCTGGCCGAGCGCGCTCTTGCGGCCGACACCCTGCTGTGCGTGGGCCTCGACCCGCATCCTGAGCTTCTGGCCAAGCCGACCGCCGGAGCGGCGCGGGAATTCTGCCTGCGGTTGATCGAGGCGACCGCCGAGCACGCCTGCGCCTTCAAGCCCAACAGCGCCTTCTTCGAGCGCTTCGGCTCGCAGGGGTGGAAGGTCCTGCGGGAGGTCATCGCGGCGGTGCCGCCGGAGATCCCAGTCATCCTGGACGCCAAACGCGGGGACATCGCCTCCACCGCCCAGGCCTACGCCGCGGCGGCCTTCGAGGGCCTGGGGGCCGGGGCCGTGACCCTCAGCCCCTACCTTGGCTATGATGCCGTCGAACCCTTTCTGCAGTATTCGGACCGGGGCGTCTTCTTACTGTGCAAGACCTCCAATCCGTCGGCGGACCAGATCCAGGGGTTGATAGCGGGCGAGGGCCGCCTCTACCTGCAGGTGGCCCGCCTGGCGCGGGGCTGGGCGGGTCCGGACCGGTTGGGCCTGGTGGTGGGCGCCACCGACGTGGAGGCGCTGGCCGCGGTTCGGGAAGTCGATCCCCTGACCTGGCTGCTGGCCCCCGGGCTGGGGCCGCAGGGGGCGGAGTTGGAGCCGGCACTGCGAGCCGGGCTGCGCCCGGACGGCCTGGGGATGCTGCTGCCGGCCGCCCGAGGGATCGCCGGCGCGGCGGATGCGGGAAAAGAAGCCGGTCGTCTGCGGGCGGCTATTAATGAAGTGCGGGCGAACCTGGCAAGAGGCACGAACAGGCCCCGCGCGTATGAGGCAAAGGGCGGAATCGGGGAGGCGGCGGAAGCACTGGACATCGGGCTGCCCGCCCCGGAGCCACCCCTCACCGGCAGGTTGGCCCGGCTGGCCGACGCGCTCCTGGAGGCCGGCTGCGTTCGCTTCGGCGAGTTCACGCTGAAGTCCGGGGCCACCTCGCCGATCTACTTCGACCTGCGGCTTTTGGCCGGGCTGCCGAAGCTGCTCTCCCGGGCCGCCGAAGCCTATCTGCCGCTGCTCAACGGCCTGGCCTATGATCGCCTGGCGGCCGTGCCCTACGCCGGCCTGCCGATCGGCACCGCCCTGGCGCTCGCGATCGGAAAGCCCCTGGTCTACCCCCGGAGGGAGCGCAAGGAGTACGGGACGGGCGCGGCAGTGGAGGGGGGGTTCGTTCCCGGCGAGACGGTCCTCCTGCTGGATGACCTGGCCACCACCGGCGGGAGCAAGCTGGAAGCCATCCAGACGCTGCAGGCCGAGGGGCTGCGGGTCACGGATGTAGCGGTGCTGATCGATCGGGAAGGCGGCGCCGGCGAGGAGTTGGCCCGATTGGGCTGCGGGCTGCACGCCGTGTTCACCTTGACGCAACTCCTGGATCACTGGGAAAGCCGAGGGACGGTCGAGCGATCCCGGATCGAGGCCGTGCGGTCCTTCCTGCGAATTAGCGGCTGAGCTGCCAGCCGACCGGCCCGCCGCCAGGCTCCTCGAGCGACTCGGCCGCCTGTCGAACGGGAACCCAGGCGCGGTTTGGTCTCAGGCCACCGGTCGCCGCTGGCCAGGACGCTGAACGGCCGTAAGCCGTCATCCCGGCCGCATCTCTGTCTATGTCCGGCTACGAGTCCCTCCGCCCCCTGCTGTTCCGGCTCGACGCCGAGCGCGTCCACGCGTGGACGCTGCGATTGTTGGCCCTGGCCGGTTCCTTGCGGCCGGTTCGCGGGGCGCTGCAGCGGGCCTACGCCTTCCAGGATCCGGCGTTGCCGGTGGAGGCCTTCGGGCTGCGGTTCGCCAACCCTCTCGGCCTGGCCGCCGGCTACGACAAGAACGGGCTGGCCGTGCACGGTCTGGCCTGCCTGGGATTCGGCCACCTGGAGCTGGGGACGGTCACGCCAGCGGCTCAGCCGGGCAACCCGCGCCCGCGGCTCTTCCGCCTTCCTGAGGACCAGGCGCTGATCAACCGGCTGGGCTTTCCCAACGCCGGCGCCGCCGCGCTGCAGGCTCGGCTGCGGCACGGCAGGCCGCCAGGAGTCGTCCTGGGTGTCAACATCGGGAAGGGCGCGGACACGCCGCTGGAGCGGGCGGCCGAGGACTATGTGGCCCTGCTGGAGATGTTCTACGACCTGGCCGACTACCTGGCGGTGAACATCTCCTCCCCCAACACCGCCGGCCTGCGCCGGCTGCAGGCCCGGCGGCATCTGGAGGGGCTGCTGGTCGCGCTGGGCGAGGCCCGTGCGGCTCGCGTGCGCCTGACCGGCCGCCGGCTGCCGATCCTGGTCAAGCTCGCCCCCGATCTGAGCGAAGCCGAACTGGAAGAGGCGGTAGGGGCCATCGTGGACGGTAAGATGGATGGGATCATGGCCACCAACACCACCCTGGAGCGAGACGGCTTGCGTTCTTCATATAGAAGAGAGACCGGCGGACTGAGCGGCCGGCCGCTTCAAGCGCGGTCCACTGAGGTCATCCGCCGCATCCATGGGCTGACCCGGGGAAACCTGCCGATCGTCGGGGTGGGGGGTGTCTTCGAGGCGCGGGATGTCCGGGAGAAGCTTGATGCCGGCGCTACGCTGGTGCAGCTTTACACTGGTCTGGTCTACCGGGGCCCACGGATCGTCCGCGAGATCCTCCAGGGTCTGAACTAGTCCCCCCGCTGCTTCGCAGTCCCTCGGAAAGGAGTCAGGAGCCATGATGCAACTGAAAGGTCAGGTGGCGATCGTCACCGGCGCAGGCACCGGCATCGGCCGCGGGATCGCGCTGGCGCTGGCTGGCGAAGGCGCCCGGCCGGTCATCTGCGGCAGGAGGATGGATCGGCTGCAGGAGACGCTGGCGGCGATCCGTGCGGCGGGGGGAGAGGGGCTGACCGTCCAGGCGGACGTCTCGCAGGAGACGGACGTCGAACGGGTGGTGGCCAAGGCGATGGAGAGCTTCGGGTCGATCGAGATCCTGATCAACAACGCCGGGATCGGCGGAGGGGACACTGTTCACGAGCAGGAGGCGGCGGACTGGGACCAGGTCGTGGCGGTGAACCTGCGAGGGCCCTTCCTGATGGCTAGAGCCGTGCTGCCCGGCATGCGCCGGCAGCGGCGAGGACACATCATCAACATTAGCTCCGAGTCTGGCCTGGAATACTATGAAGGGAGCGGGGCCTACGGGGTCTCCAAGCACGCGCTGAACGCCTTGGGCGAGTACATCCAGCGGGAGAATCAGGAGCATGGAATTCGAGTGAACACGATTTGCCCCGGGATGGTGGTCACCGAGATGACCGAGGACTCACCCGGGCTGGTGCATGAGAAGTGCCTCTACCCGGAGGACATCGCCGATCTGGTGATGTGGCTGCTCAGCCGGCGGGCCAACATCAAGATCGGGACGCCGATCCTGATCCAGACCATGCAAAACCCCTGGCGTTAGTCCACCAACTCGACCAGGACCCGCCCCGCCAGATCACCTTCCAGCGCGATCTCTGCGTGCCCGCACAGCACGATGGTCACCGGCTCCTGCTGCTGGACCAGCGCCGGCCGACCCGGTGATATCCCCAGCGCCTGCAGCTGCAGCCGCCGGGCCGGAGGCAACCCGTCCAGGTCGACCACCCGGATTCGGGCGCCGCAGGGCGCCTGCCCCAGCTTGAGCCTGATCCCAACCGGGGGCGGGACAGCCTCAGCCATGGGCACCCTCGCGCTCAGCCGGCCGGCGGCCTAAGGCCTCCCGGGCCAGCCGGCCCAGGATCGATCGGCCTGGGTCCAGCGTCACATGCCCGCAGGCCGGGCAGCAGATCATGGGGCAGTTCCTGGTCAGCGGACACTGCCGGCAGGCCGCGTTGGCCTGGGCGTCGAAGGCGAACCCACACAGCGGGCAGCGGAAGAGCTCTTCGCTCATGGAGCCCAACCCACCAGCAGCAGCAGGCGGTTGAATAACCCGCCCACACCGAAGGCCAGCGGAAAGACCAGCGCCGCCATCGCCACGGAGGTGCGCCAGCCGCGCTCTCTGGCGATCATGGTGGATACCGCGATGCAGGGGATGAAGAGGGTGAGGGTGATCATGGCCACCAGCACCTGGGCCGGGCTGAGCATCCCGGCCGATTGCATGGCGAACAAGCCGGCGGCTCCGAAATCCCGCCGCAGGAAGCCGATCAGCAGCGCCGTGCTGGCCTGCGCCGGCAGACCCAGCCAACCGGTCACCAACGGTTCGCCGACGCGAATGAGCCAGGGCAGCACGCCCAACTTGTCCAGCGTGAACAGCAGGGCGGTACCCAGCAAGAAGAGCGGCACCACTTCCTTGAGATACCACTCCACCCGCGCCAGGGTCTTGGGGATCAGGTTGGAGAGGGCCGGCATGCGCAGAGGAGGCAGCTCGATGACCAGCGGGGTGCGGTCCCCCGGCACCAGCCGAGCTGCGAGCCAGCCTACCGACAACAGCACACCGAGCACGACGAGCGCCCAGATCAACGTGGCGCTCAATGAGATCCCCGCCAACATCCCGAGCACCACCCCCAATTGGGCCGAACAGGGGACGGCTAGCGCCAGCAGCAGCGTGGCCAGCAGACGCTCGCGCCGGCTCTCCAGAATGCGGGTGGTGAGCGTGGCCATGGTCACGCAGCCGAGGCCGAGCACCATCGGGAGCACCGCCTTGCCGTTGAGCCCCAGGCGGGTGAAGACCCGATTGCTCATCACCGCCAACCGGGGCAGGTAGCCCGAGTCTTCCAGGACGCCGAAGGCCAGGAAGAAGGTGCTCACGATCGGGAGAATCAGGGCGAAGGCGTAGGTTATGCCCATGGTCCACAGCCCGTATTGCCCCACCAGCAGGTCAGTCAGCAGCGGCAGCGGGCTGATGCGACTCACCCATTGAGTGATCCAGGGGTTGAGCAGTTCGCCAAACAGGTTGCCTTCCAGCCATCCGACCAGCGTGCCGGCGCCGAACAGCCCGACGAAAACGTACAGGGCGGCCAGGATGCCCAGCAGCGCCGGGATACCCCAGAGGCGATGCACCGCCAGCCGTCCCAGCCAGGAGGCCGGTCCGCTCGCCTGGCGGCCCTGGGCCTTCAGAGCCCGGGCGGCCATCTGCTCCGCCCAGGCCAGCTGGGTGCGCTGAATGGCGGCAGCCGGCGCTTCGCCCAGTTCGGTCTCCAGCTCCCTCCGTCTGGCGGCCAGCGCCGCACAGTCGCCCGGCGACAGCCGTGCCCCCAGCCACTGCTCGACCTGCGGATCGCCGCATAGCCAAAGCAGGCCCAGGCCGCGGGCCTTGAGCGGCGCGCCGGGCAAACTGCCCTCCAGCTCGCATAGCGCGGCTTCCACGGCCCGGGGGTACTTCAACTGCACGGCCGGCGCGGCGGGCGAAGCCAGCGCGCCCTCCAGTTCTGCGAGGCCCTGGCCGCGCACGGCGATGGTCGGGACGACCCGGATGGCTAACTCGGCCTGCAGCTGTGCGGGATCGATACGCACCCCGCGCGCCTCGGCCTCGTCGGCCATGTTGAGGGCCAACACCTGCGGCAGCCCCAACTCCGCCAACTGCAGGGTGAGCAGCAAGGTGCGGGAGAGATTCTTGGCGTCGCCTACCTGCAGGATGGCCCGCAGCGGCTCTTCCAGCAAGGCCTGCGAGGTGGCGCGCTCGTCCTCGGTGTGGGAGGGGAAGGTCAGGATGCCGGGGGTGTCCAGCAGCAGCACTTCCGGCAGGCCCGTGATCGGCCCGCGGGTGACCTCCACGGTGGTCCCCGGGTAGTTGGAAACCGTCACTCGACGCCCAGTGAGCCGATTGAACAGCACCGACTTGCCGACGTTGTGGTGGCCGATCAGGGCAATGACGTTTCGCCCGTTGGCGCTCAGCTTCGAGTTGTTGCCGCAACAATCCATCTACGCTCCGTTGGGGTCGGGGGCGACCACGTGAATCTGGCGGGCCATCTGGCTGCCGACCACCACCTCGCCCTGCGCAGTGCGCAGCCGGCGCAGCTGGTCGGTGGGTTCGATGGATTCCAGGGTGACGAGCGTGCCGGGCACCAGCCCGTGCTCCGCCAGGTAATGCAGGGAGTCCGAGCCGACCGCCGCGACGCGCCGGATCGTGGCTTGATCCCCCGGTGCCAGCTCGCTCAGGGGCCGGCCGATGGGCGGCTCCCATCTACCTTCTGGAGTGGGGATGGGGTTACCATGGGGGCAGTACGCCGGATGGCCCAGGAAGGCGGCCAGGGCCTCGGTGACCTCCGCCCCCACCGAGTGTTCCAACTGGCAGGCCAGCTCGTACAGCCGGTCCCAGGGGAGCCCGAGCTGAACCGACAGGAAGCACTCCCACAGCCGCTGCCGCCGCACGATGGAAGAGGCCAGACGCCGCCCCGCGGCGGTCAGGGCCACTCCCTTATAGGGCTTGTGCTCCACCAGCTTCTGTTCCTGCAGCCGGTGGATCATCTCGCCGGCGGAGACCGTCGTGATCCCCAATCGTTCCGCCAGGGTGGAAATCGGCACGACGCCGGACTCATCCGTCAGCTCATGGATGGACTTCAGGTACATCTCCGCGCTTTCGCCGAACGCGATCTTCTCGGCCATGCCGTCTCCCGAGCGATGAGGTATAAGGCTTACCTTATAGTAGAGTTGCAGGCCTCCCTTGGAACCTGCAAGGTATCACCCGGTAGGCGGCCGGATGTAACCTCCCCGACGGAACATGCCGCCTAGCGATCGACGGCGCCTCCGGACTCCGCTGGCCGGGCTGCTGCTGGCCCTGAGCCTGCTGTGGCTGGTGGTACTCGTGCGCAACCAGCCCTCCCCCGCAGGAGCCGAGCCGCCGGCAGTTCCCACCGCCATCGGGGGGGACTGGTATCGCCTGTATTTCAGCGAGCCGGGCGGGCTCAGCGCCGCCCGGCTGCGGGGCGGCCCGGATGCGGCGCTGGCGAAGGCCATCGACCAATCCCAGTACTCGGTGGATGTGGCGGCCTACGACCTCGACCTGTGGAGCATTCGCGACGCCCTGATCCGGGCCCACCGGCGCGGGGTGGAAGTTCGGGTCGTCACGGAGGCCGACAACCTCGGCCGGCGCGAGATCGTCGATTTGGCCGTCGCACGGATTCCGGTGATCGGGGACAATCAGCCCTCCCTCATGCATCACAAGTTCGTGGTCATCGATCGGCTGGAGGTCTGGACCGGGTCGATGAATCTCACCCTGGGCAGCGCCTACTGGGGCAATAACAACCTGCTGGCACTCCAGTCCGGTGACCTGGCCTCCAGCTACACGCGTGAGTTCGAGGAGATGTTCCTGGAGAATCGCTTCGGCCCCGTGTCGCGGGCGGACACCCCCGTCCGGCGAGTGGTCCTCGGAGGGGCTGAGGTGCAGGTGCTGTTCTCACCGGACGACGGCGTACTCCAGCAACTGCTGGCGCTGGTCGGAAGTGGCGAGCGCAGCATCGAGTTCCTGGCCTTCGCGTTCACCTCCACCGACCTGGCCCAGGCGATGATCGAGCGTGCCGATCACGGGGTGCAGGTGCGTGGGGTGTTCGATGAAGAGCAGGCCAGGGGGCAAGGATCGGTCTACCCGCTGATGCGGCAGGCCGGAATAGACGTCCGATTGGACGGCTTGCGCGGGGACATGCATCACAAGGTGATCCTGATCGACCGGGCCCTCGTGGTGACGGGCTCCTACAACTTCAGCCGCAGCGCCGAAGAACAAAACGACGAGAACCTGCTCATCCTGCACGCCCCGCAGGTTGCGGCTGAGTACTTGATAGAATTCGATCAGATCTTCCGACGGGCGCTCCGCTGAACCAGCGCAGCACCTGTCGCTAGCCTCACAGAAATGAGACCGGCATGGACGACTACGAGAAACTAGGGTCCTTCTACCTCGGCAGACTCTATGACCTGGCGCAGAAGAAGGCCGCCGAGGGACTGTTGCTTTACGACTCCCGGGACCTGGTAACGCACGCGGTTTGCGTTGGGATGACCGGAAGCGGCAAGACCGGCCTGTGCCTGGCGCTGCTCGAGGAAGCTGCCCTGGATGGGATTCCGGCCATCCTGATCGACCCCAAGGGCGATCTGCCCAATCTGCTGCTTACCTTTCCGAAACTGCAAGCGGAGGACTTCCGACCGTGGGTGAGCGAGGACGAGGCACGGCGGAAGGGCCTCTCGATCGAGGAGTTCGCCCAGCAGCAGGCCGACCTGTGGAAGCAAGGCCTGGAGGACTGGGGCCAGAGCGGCCAACGCATTCAGCGGCTGCGGGATTCGGCCGAGTTCGTCGTCTACACCCCCGGAAGTAACGCCGGACTGCCGGTCTCCATCCTGAAGTCGTTTGCCGCGCCGGATGCGGCGATTCTGGAGGACGGCGAGCTGCTGCAGGATCGAGTCGGTACAACGGTCATGGGCCTGCTCGGCCTGGTGGGCATCGAGGCCGATCCGGTCCAGAGCCGGGAGCACATCCTGCTTTCGACCATTCTGGGCTGGGCCTGGCAAAAGGAGGAGGATCTGAACCTGGAGGGGATCATCCGCTACGTGCAGGAACCTCCGGTGAGCAAGATCGGCGTCCTCGACCTGGAAGCCTTCTACCCGGCCAAAGAGCGCTTCGGCCTGGTGATGGCGCTCAACAACCTGCTGGCCGCTCCCGGCTTCGTATCCTGGACCGAGGGCGAGGAACTCGACATCGGCCGGTTGCTCTACACGGCCGATGGGAAGCCCCGCCACTGCATCTTCTCGATCGCCCACCTGAATGATGCCGAGCGCATGTTCTTCGTCTCGCTGCTGCTCGCGCAAGTGCAGGGGTGGACCCGCTCACAGCCCGGCACAGCCAGCCTGCGCGCCATCCTGTACATGGACGAGATCTTCGGCTTCTTCCCGCCGGTGGCCAACCCGCCTTCCAAGACGCCGCTCCTGAGTCTGCTCAAACAGGCCCGGGCTTATGGTCTCGGCATCGTGCTTGCCACACAGAATCCGGTAGACCTGGACTACAAGGGGCTCTCCAACGCCGGGACCTGGTTCATCGGCCGGCTGCAGACCGAGCGCGACAAGGCCCGGCTGCTGGAGGGTCTGGAAGGTGTGGCGGCTGCAGCCTCCAGCTCCTTTGACCGGCGCCAGATGGAAGAGACGCTGGCCGGCCTGGGGCAGCGGGTCTTCTTGATGAACAACGTTCACGAGAACCAGCCGGTCGTGTTTCAGTCCCGCTGGGCGATGAGCTACCTGCGGGGGCCGATGACCGGTTCGCAGATCAAGACCCTGATGGAGCCGCTGAAGGCCAGGGCGACCCCCGCGCCCATTTCAGCCGCGGAGCCCGCCGCAGAGCCGCCATCGCCCGAGACGGCGACCGCGGCGGCTCCCAGCGTGGCGGCCGAGGTGCCTCAGTTCTACATTCCAATCCCGAGCGGCGGCCCGGCCGGCGGCCCGCTCCTGTATCACCCCATGCTTGTCGGCGCGGCCAGGCTCAGCTTCACCGACGCCAAGACCGGCGTAGACGCTACTCAGGAACTGGTGTTTACCACCCCCGTCCACGATGCGGCGATCCCGGTGCAGTGGCAGGAGGCGGTTGAGGCCGGCTTCGCCGCGGGCGACCTGCAGAAGTCTCCGGCCGCGGGAGCCCGGTTCGCAGCGCTGCCCGCGCCGGCGGCCAGACCCAAGAGCTATGCGGCGTGGGAGAAGGAATTCGGTAACTGGCTATACAACAGTCAACGGCTCACGCTGTGGAAGAGCCCCAGCCTGGGCGAGCTCTCCGGCCCGGGCGAATCCGAGCGCGACTTCCGGGTGCGCCTGCAGCAGGTCTCGCGCGAGCATCGCGACCAGGCCGTAGAACGGCTGCGCCTCAAGTACGCACCCAAGATCGCTGCGCTGCAGGAGCGGCTCCGGCGGGCCATGCAGGCGTTGGATCGCGAGCAGCAGCAGGTCAAGGATCAGAAGGTGCAGACCGCGATCTCGTTCGGCGCCACTCTGCTGGGAGCCTTTGTCGGTCGCAAGGCACTCAGCGCGACGACGCTCGGCCGGGCCACCACCGCCGCTCGCGGGGTGAGCCGCGCCGCCAAGCAGCAGGAGGACGTTGGGCGGGTGGAGGACACTGTCGAATCGCTTCAACAGCAGCTGGCCGCGCTGGAAGAGGAATTCCGTGCGGAGACCGCAGAGCTCGAAAGCAAACTCGATCCGCTGAGCGAAGAACTCGAGAGCGTCAGCGTTCGACCGAAGAAGTCCGGTATCTCGGTGCAGCTGGTGGCGTTGGCCTGGGGGGCGCGGCGGCCAGATCGGCAATAGCGGGGGAGAGCGCCGCGGCGCCTCCACCTGGCTTTAAGGTTGGAGGCGCCGCGGCTTGCACGGCGGACCGTCCTTCGGGCGGTCTACCTCGACGTTCTTCTTGCCGTCTTCTTGGCCGTCTTGCGGGCCGTCTTGCGGACGACCTTCTTGCCCGTCTTCCTGGCCGGTGCCCTCTTGGTCGTCTTCTTCACTGACTTCTTGGTGCTCTTCCTTACAGGTTTCTTTGCCATCGTTTTCTCCTTCAGCATCTTAGCGTTCGGTTGCTGCCGCCGTGCCTGAGGCGTGTACGTTATAGCATGTTAGGGAGAATGCACAAGTGGGGTGCAAGCCCGCGCAAGCGCGAAAGTTGGGAACGCGGCCGGGCAGAGTACCAAAGTACGGGGAGTTGCAGCTACTTACAGCGCGTCCAGCGGCCAAGTGGGCAGTACGTCGATGTCCAGCGCGTCGCGCTGTCCCGCCAGGAAACGACGATGGCCGACCGCGGCGATCATGGCGGCGTTGTCGGTACACAATTCCAGCGGCGGGGTGCGCACCGCGAAGTCCGACTGCGACTCGAACGCGCGCCGCAATGACTGGTTGGCCG
>Ga0326597_10011864_pt1 | contig 11514 bp, 8 predicted proteins | sample RVTome_12_FD_203789 | JGI IMG/M metagenome (GOLD analysis project Ga0326597, IMG submission 203789) | Soil microbial communities from uranium-contaminated site in the Upper Colorado River Basin, Wyoming, United States - RVT100D185 | ecosystem: Environmental > Terrestrial > Soil > Contaminated >...
GCCCTGACCCTGGCCCTGGCCCTGACCCTGACCTTGCCCTTGACCCTGGCCCTGACCCTGACCTTGCCCTTGACCCTGGCCCTGACCCTGGCTAGCACCTGGACTTCCCTGGCCCTGGCCCTGGCCCTGGCCGGGTCCCGGGCTCCCCTGGGCCTGCCCTTGCCCCTGCCCCTGGCCCTGCTGGCCCTGGCCGGCCGTCTGGCGCCCGGCGTCGGCGAGATCCCGCCGCGCATCCTGAAGACGCGACGCGGCCCCCGCCAGGTCGCGTGTCGTCGTCACCCGTCGATCCGCGCCCGTCAGCGACTCACCCAACCGGTCGAGGGCCGACTTGGCGCCCTTGGTGTCGCCCTGGGCGAGGCCCTGCGCCGCGTCCCGCAGTGCGGTCCCGGCCGCGCCGTCGGCCTGCGAGGCGGTCGCCTCGAGTTCGGCGAGCTGCCGGGCGAGGTCGCGCTGCTCCGCCGGCGTGAGCTGGTCGAGCTTCTGTCCGAGGTCCGCGAGGTCGTCGCGCGCCTGCTCCGGGTCGCCATCCCGGTTGGCGTCAGGCTTGCCGGTCGCCGCGCTCGACAGGGCGCGGCTCAACGAGGTGAGAGACGACGCCCGCTGTTCGTTGGCCGGGTCGACCTGGGCGCGCACATCGGCCTCGATCGCCCCAAGGCGGGCGAGGTTGGCGTCGAGGTCGTTCGGGTGGTCGCGCAGCTGGCGGGCCAGCTCGCGCAACTCCTGCGCCAGCCTGGTCCTCGGATCGCTCGCGTCCTCGCCCTTGGCGGCGAGGTCGTCGGCCACGCGATCGATCCGCTCGGCCTGGCGGTCGGCCGCCTCGCGCACCTGCCGTTGCTCGGCGATGACGGCGTCCTGCGGGTTCGGGATGAGGACGACCGGGACCAGGAGCAGGATCGCGACCGCTGCCGCGGCGGCCGGCCGGCGTGAGAACCGAGGCGCGAACAGCGCCGAGGGCGTTCCGCGCAGCGCCGCTACGGCGTCGCGGCGCTGGCGACGGACGAATCGGTCGGTCTCGGCCGCCTCGTCGAGCGGGCCGGCGGCCTCGACGTCGGCGACCTCGTCAGCGACGGGACCGGCCGAGGCCGGGAACCCGACCGCGAACTCGAGCGCGCTGGACACCCGATCGCCCAGCCGCCCCTCGGCATCCAGCGCCAGGGCGGTCTCACCGAGGCCTGGCCGAGCGTGCACCCCGGCAACGAGCCAGCCGAGCAGGCCGACGACCGGGATCGCTGCGCTCAGCAGCGACGCGGATTCGAGCGGGACGACCCTGGCGACCGTCCACAGGACGAGCTCGGCCGCGAGGACCGCGGCAAGCGCGATCCAGCCACGCCGGGCGAGGCGGCGGATCCACAGGCGGCGTCGATGCGGGAGGAGCGCCGCGCGCAGCTCGACGAGGCCGGGATCCAGCGGGCCCTTGAGTGAGGCTCGGGGATCGGCCGGGATGATCGGGGCCTGGGCAACGACCACCCCCCGACGGCGACGCAGGAACGCGGTTCGGATCGACATCAGCTGCCCCCCCCACGGTTGCCCGCTCCCCGTCGAAGGTGCCAGCGACGGGTCGGCGAGACGAGCTGCACCGACAGGACGAGGAAGACCACCGACAGGACCAGCCAGGCGATCACGGTCTTCTGCCAGATGGTGTCGGTTACGGCGCCTGACGCGACGACATCGGCGGGTTGCGGCCCGCCAAGCAACGGCACCTCGACGATGACCCCGCCGTCCGGAGCGATGTTGACCGGGCCGCCGCCGATGACGCCGTCCAGGATCAAGCCCGGTTTGACGCCCACCACGTCGGTGCCCCCGCCGAAGATGACGCCACTCTGGTCGAGCAGGAACAGCGATCGGAACCGGCAGTAGTAGCGCAACGACGTGTCCGTGGCGCACAGCACGTCGGCCGGGGCGATGTCCGCCTGCGCCAGGAACGGGTTGAGGTAGACGATCGGGTCAGGTGCGGACCCCCTGACCGGTCCGGAGCCGCGCCCGATGTCGGTCGTCGCGATCGACTGCCAGAAGAAGATCACGAAGAGCGTCCCCATGCTCACAGCCAGCACGCCGAAGATCGTGATCGCGGTGGCGGCCTGGGTCCGCTTGACGAGGCTGGAGCAGAACAGACCGAACGAACCGAACCCGAGCGCCGTGACGATCAACACGAGGTAGCCGCGCGCCACGTCATCCGGCGCGACACCCCCGAACACGAACACGACGGCCGTCAACGGGATCGAGGCGGCGATGAGGAGCCACACATAGACGAGCGCGGAGAGGAGTTTGCCGAGCACGATCGCGAACGAGGTGATCGGGGTCGCGGCCAGCATCTCGAGGGTCTGCTTCTCGCGTTCGAGGCTGATCGACCCAGCCGTCGCCATCGGCGCCAGGAACGCGACGAGCAGGGTCTCGAGCATCAGCAGGGCCGCGAAGATGCCCTGCCCGATCGCGGCGGTCGCGAACACGGCGTTCCCGCCGATACCGGTCGAGTAGGTCCGCTCCATCATGAGCTCGACCATCCAGGCGAACCCGGCAAGGAGCACGAGGTACAGGCTCAGGATCACGAAGGCGCGCCGACCGCGCATCCGTCCGCGAAGCTCCTTGACCCCGACGGCCCCGACACCGCCGGCCGTGCGTCGGATCCCGCCGAGCGGCGAGCGACGCCTCCTGGGCGACGGGATCGGCTCCGTCACCGCCGCGATGGGCTCGGTGGCGGTCTCGTCGATGGCGGTTTCGGTCGCGTCGGTCATCGTGCCCATCACGCTGCCTCGATCGGTTCGAGATCCTGCCCCGTCACCTGAAGGAACAGTTCCTCGAGATCGCTCGCCGCGCGGGCGAAGCTGACGATCGGGAGTCCGGCCGCCACCGAATCCGCCAGGAGCCGGGCCGACGCGGCGTCGTCACCGCGGAACCCGAGTTCGATCGTCCCATCCGCCAGGATCGTCGCCGAGGCGACATCCGGGTCGGCCGTGAATCGGTCGCGGGCGGCCGCCAGGTCGACCCCATCGAGCAGGAGCCGGACGCGCAGGACCGCCCCGAAGCGCAGCCGCCGCTCGATGTCGGCCACGCGTCCATGCGCGAGGACCTGGCCCCGATCGACGATCGCGACACTCGTGCACAGCTCCTCGAGCTCGGGCAGGATATGGCTGCTGATGACGATGGTCTTGCCCATCGAGCGGAGCTCGCGGAGCAGCTCGCGCAGCTCGACGCGGGCCCGAGGATCCAGGCCGGAGGCCGGCTCGTCCAGGAGTAGGACCTGCGGGTCGTGGACCAGCGCATGGGCCAGGCAGAGTCGCTGCTGCATCCCCCGCGACAGGTTCTGGACGTAGGCGTCGCGCTTGTCGCCCAGGTCGACGAGATCGAGCAGGTCGCCGATCATCCGTCGCCGTCCGGCCTGGGGAAGGCCGTAGCAGCGCGCGAAGAAATCGAGGTACTCCCAGACCTTCATGTCGTCGTAGACCCCGAAGGCGTCCGGCATGAACCCGAGGACGCGTCGAGCCTCGTCAGGGTTCCGGGTGACCGACCAGCCGTCGATCTCGGCGGTGCCGGCGTCCGGCCGCAGGAGCGTGGCGAGCATCCGCAGGGTCGTCGTCTTGCCGGCACCGTTCGGGCCGACGAGTCCGAAGATCTCACCGCGCTCGATCTCGAGATCGATCCCGGCGACGGCCACCGTGCCGTCGTAACGCTTGACGAGCCCCTCGGTCCGGACGATCGATGTCATCGAACGATCCCGGTGATGGCGATGTCGGGGCTGACGTAGACCGGATCCGTGTGATCGTTGACATAGCGGATGAGCGCCGTCCCCGAGGTCGGGTCGACGAACCGCGCCGGATCGGCCACCGCGTGGCGCGTCCCCTGGGTCATGTGCGGCAGGCGGCGCCAGGTCTGGGCCTCGACATCGAAGACCTCGACGTCCGGCATGTTGTCGAAGATGGCGCACTCCGCGGTCGGCGGGTCCGGGCACGGAGGCGGGATCGACGCCAGCGGCTCGACCGGCATCGGGAGGATGGTCGACCCGGGATCGAAGGCGTTGAACCCGATCACCAGTTCCGTCGCGACGATGCTGCCCTCGAACCCGATCGGACGGTAGGCGATCGTCGTGCTGCCGCGCCCGAAGCTCATCCCACCCTTTTCCTTGTTGAAGACTCCGGCGGCGGAATCGACGACGGTCGAGCGGAGCAGGTCGGAGCTGAAGGTGGTGGCCCCGCTGACCGCGAGCCTCGCCGGCAGGTAATACAACACGTTACCGACCCGGTTCGGGTGCTGGCCCTCGATCTCCACGTCGACGACGGCGCTCGAGCCCCAGGCGAGCACGACGGGGCCGTCAGCGGGGAGCAGGCTGGTCGTGCCCGAGAACGGGTCGTAGGTCAGCTGATCGATCATGCTGTGGCGAACGTACAGCCGCGCAGTGTCGGCCGTCGCGCCGGTATCTCCGAAGAAGACCTCGCCGACGATCCGGTCCGACAGGCTCTGCCCGAACTGGTTGACCTGGACCGCGACGTCGACGCTCGCCTCGGCGCCCGGTTCCAGGTCCGGCAGGATCGCCACGGTGCTGCCGAGGACGACGGCCGGTCGCTCGAGCCGCTGGCTGGAGGCGTTCCTGACCGTTCCCTTCAGGCGACCGTCGGCGAGGCGGAGGTCGGTTTCGACCAGCGGGACCGCGACCGCTGTCTCCGCCCGGATCGCGCGCAGCGACCCGAACCCCACCGCCAGGTCACGCACGCGGGCCGGGTCGCCCTGCAGGACGTCGAGCGTGGTCGCCGTCCCACCGCCCCCGAAGATGTCGCCGTTGGTCGGGCTCGACAGCAGCGCGCCACCCGGGACGCGGACCTGGAAAAGCCCGCGTGACGGAGAGAAGATCCCGAGATAGACCTGCGCCGTGCCGTCCGTGGCACCCGGCGCGCCACGCACGATCGCCACTTCGTTGACGATCAGTTCGCTCCCGCGAAGGGCTGCGCCGAAGGCGTACGCGCCGACGGCGAACGCGACGATGAGGAGGGGCATCGTCAGCCACGCCCATTCGCGCCGGTCGAGGCGCTTCAGGACGAGGTAGTTGATCGGCCCGATGAGGAGGATGTAGGCGCCCAGCAGGGCGATCAACCCGCCGATCGGCGGCAGCGCGAGCGCCGGCAGCTGCGACACGGCGCTGACCAGCATGTTGTCGTCGGCGAACGCGAAGCCGCCTGACGATCGAGCCGGCAGCAACCGACGCCACAGGTGCTTCGAGGCGTCGGTCTCGGCGATCCAGTCGATCGATGGATCGAACCCGAGCAGCGTCACCGAGCCCGAGCCGTACGTGCGCTCCGCGGACACCACCCGGTCTCCAAGGGTCGCGAGGGCGTGCCCCCCGGCGAGTTCCCCGGACAGGGCGGGCAGTGTCGTCGCCGTGGCCGGGAGCTCGCCCAGGATACCGGCGAGGTTCGCCGCGGGGACGTCGAGCGTGACGACCGGGCGGTAGGGGAGCAGGACATCGGGGAACGCGTTGAGCGCCTTTGGGCCGACGGTGCCGCCGGCGATGACCAGGCGGCCACCGGCTGCCACCCAACCGCGCAGCGCGTCGAGTTGCGCGCTGGTCAGCCGGTCGGAGTCCAGGTCCTGCCAGATGATCCGGTCGAGCGGGCCCCACGCCTCGACCCGTTCGGGCAGGTCTTCGGGCGCGATGCTCATGACGACCGGCGCCAGCTGGACCTGGTTCGCCGGCAGGTCGAGGCTTCCGACGATCCGCTCGGGGTGCTCGGCGATCACGGCGACGACCAGCTGCGTCGTGTCGTGGAGCGTGTATGAGGCCTTGGCCGAGGTGACCGTCCGGGCGCCATCGACCAGGACGATCTCGAGCTGGTTCCCGAACGAAGGCGGCTGTGCGTACAACAGGTAGGTCTTGTCCGACTGGGTCGGCAGGTCCACGGGCGTGCCGAATCGGGTCTGACCCTGCGACCCGCCGGCCAGACGGAGCTCGCCGCTGACGGCCGGACCGTCGTTCCGCAGATGGACCGAGATCGCCGTCCACGACCCGGGGCGCGCGTGGCCGCCGAGGAGGATGCGCGCCTCCATCGTCGGGGTGTCGGCTGCGGCGGCGGGTCCGGTCAGTGGCCCGAGTGCGGCCGTGAAGAGGCCCAGCATCGCCACGACCCGGGCGGCCCGTCGGGCGGCCGGGGAGCGGCTGGGCCTGAGCGCGTGACGGAGCACGGGCACCCCACGTGGCGGTCGAGACGGTTGCGGTCGCAGCAAGGACGCCCCACGGCACCGGAAAGTTGCAGTGCCCGCGGCGTCGAAGCGAGCGCTATCGTACGATGCGTCCGTCCCGTGAGCCCGCCGGCGCCATGCCGGCCCATGAGGTCCCGTGCCCGACATCCGACCGTTCCGTGCCCTGCGCTATGACAGCGCGACCATCGCCGACCCCGCGCTCGTGGTCGCGCCGCCGTACGACGTCATCGACGCAGCCGAGCAGGAACGGCTGGTCGCCCGTCACCCGGCCAACGTCGTCCGCCTCGATCTGCCCCGCGAGGAGCCCGGCGACGAACCCGACGATCGCTATCGCCGGGCCGCCCGAACGCTCGCCGGTTGGCGTTCCGACGGCACGCTCCACAAGGACCCGCATCCGTCCATCTACGTCTACGAGCAGACCTACCGCGTGCCCGGGACGGACGTGGCACGCACCCAGCGTGGCTTCTTCGCCAGACTCCGCCTTGATTCGTTCGGAACGGGCTCGGGGGTCCTCCCGCATGAGCGGACACTGACGGGGCCGCGCGAGGATCGCTACAAGCTCCTGCGCGCGACGGGCGTCAACAGCAGCCCGATCGTCTGCCTGTACGACGATCGAGGCGGCGTGGGCAGGCCCGTCCTCGAGGCCGCGACGGCGCGCGCCGCTGACCTAGACATCATCGATGACGACGTTGTCCGCCATCGGCTGTGGGCGGTCCCGGCCGATGGTGACGCGGCCGCGACCGTGGCTCCGCTTCTGGCGGCGGCCGCGGCCGGTCCGGTCACGATCGCCGACGGCCACCATCGCTACGAGACCGCGCTGCGATATCGCGACGAACGCCGGATGTCACGCTCGTGCGAGGAAGACCCGGCGTTCGACTACGTCCTCGCGCTGTTCCTTGACACGACGGCGCAGCCGCTGACCATCCTGCCGACCCACCGGATCGTCCGCCGCCTGGGCGACGCCGGGGTGGCCGACCTGCGTGCCCGCCTCGGAGAGCTGTTCGAGGTTCGTGACGTGACGGAGGAGACGCTGCGCGACCAGTTCGAGGCCGGGGGTCTGGCCAATGGCGGCGAAGGCCGGTTCGGACTCTGGACGCGCGCCGGGGGCGCGCTGCTGACGGCACGCCGTGAGGTGATCGAACCGTTCCTTCCGGGCGGTGGTACGGCGCTGCGCGCGCTCGACGTCACGCTGCTCGGTGCCGCCCTCGAGCGACTCGTCGGGATCGACGCGGACGCGCTCGTCGCGGGTGCGGTCGCCTACACGAAGTCGGCGGCCGAGGCCGTCGAGTCGGTCGACGCCGGCATCGATGACTCGGACGCCGCGTTCCTTCTCGAGCCGACACCCGTCGCCTCCGTCCTCGCGGTCGCCGCGGACGGTGACGTCATGCCCCACAAGTCCACGTACTTCTACCCGAAGGCCCTGACCGGCCTCGTCATCAACCCCCACGAGTGGTGACCCTGTATGTCCGATAGCACGCCCGAGCAGATCCTCTCCCGCGCCCAGGTCCCCCCGAGCAACGGTCGACCCGTTCGCAAGGACGAGATCGAACTCGATGAGCGGGGCATCTACGTCGAGTCGTGGCTGCCCGAACGGCGTTCTCGTCGCAAGCCGCTCCTGTTCGTGCACGGTGAGCTCGCCGGGTCGTGGGTCTGGGAGCGCTACCTCGGGTATTTCGCGACACGGGGTTGGGAGGGGCACGCCCTCAATCTGCGCAATCACTTCTGGTCCCAGACCGCGGATCCCGCGACGCTCTCGTTCGAGACCTACACGGAGGATGTCGTCGCGACCCTGGAGCGGTTCGGGTCCGGGGTCGTGGTGGTCGGCCACGGGATGGGTGGCCTGCTCGCGCTCAAGGCCGCGGAACGCATGCCGATCTCCGGACTCGTCCTGCTGAGCGCCGAGCTGCCGCGGGAGCTGCGCACACCCGCCCGCGCCCACGAACTGCGGGAGATCCCGGAGGTCTACGGCAAGGCCCTGATCGGCTGGGAGACGCTCCCCGAGCGCCTGCTGCGCGACGACCGCGACCTGTCCCTGGCCGATGTCCTGCGCATCCAGCACCTCCTCGGGCAGAAGCCGCACGAGGCCGGTGCGGCGCGCCGCCAGATGCTGGCAGGCGTGCCCATCGATCGTCGCGGGGTCGCCGACGTCCCGTGTCTCGTCATCGGGGCGGGCCTCGACCGCACGGTGACGCTGGATGATTCGGAGCGCCTCGCGCAATGGCTCGATGCCGTCTACGAGCCATTCGCGGCGCATTCGCACTACGGGCTGATCGTCGGCGAGACCAGTCATCAGCAGGTGGCGGACTCGATCCGGGGCTTCCTCGAGGCGAACCGGCTATGACTGCGTGCCGTCGTCGCCTGGCAGTCGACGGCAGCAAGTCGAGGAGGGAGCAAGGCGCCGTCTCGACCCTGGTCGTTGCCTGCCGATCGACGGCTCCGGGCGGAGGGACCGGCTGTTGCCGCCTGGACCCATCGTCGTCGCGTCGGAGTCGACGGCGCGCGAGGGAGCCGTCACCGGAGGCCCGGTTTACGGTCCCGCAACGCCGCTGGTATCATGCCGACCGGCCCGGCGGAGTCGCCCGTGCCGACAGGGCCGCATTCGTCTAGAGGCCCAGGACACCGCCCTCTCAAGGCGGAGATCACCGGTTCGAATCCGGTATGCGGTACCAACGAACATCCCACCGACTCGATGGCCAAGATCCTGACGCTGCTATCGCAGGGAATCGCGTATCGGTGAGGCTGCGATCACCGACGGAGCACGCACGACGCCGCGTGCCGCCCAGGCGATCGCGCTGAGCGCGAACGGCCCGACCGGGAGCATGCTCCGGCAGCGCTCGCGGAGCGTGCCCCGACGTTCCGGGTCGAGGCCAGCCACATAGGAGCCCGCCGGCCCGACGCCGCCGGTGAATGGCTCCCACCACGCGTCGAAGCTCGAGTGCTCGACGGTGACCCTGAGCGCCGACGCCTCGATCTCGCGGATCCCCGCGGCCTCGAACAGCTCCGCGAGGTGGCCCTCTCGCGCGCCGGCGAGCCGCGATTCATCCTCGACGTCCGGGTCGAGCTCACGCGCGGCCCCCCAGAAGACGTGGAGCGGACCGTGATCCCCGGCGTGATCCCACACGCAGGCGGCGACGACGCCGTCGCGGCGTGTCGCACGCGCCATCTCGGCCAGGCCCGCGACGGGATCCGACATGAAGTGGACGACCAGCTGGGCAAGGACGACATCGAACGCCGCTTCCGGGAACGGCAGCCGCTCCGCCGACGCCTCGCGCACGTCGACACCGGGGTAGCGAGCTCGTACTGCCGCGACGAACGACGCGGAGGGGTCGACGGCCGTCACGGCGCCGGGTCCGAGCCGCGCGACCAGCTCGGCCGTGAGCGCGCCGGGGCCGCAGCCGACGTCGAGCACCCGTTGGCCACCACCGACCCCGGCAAGGTCGGCGAGCTTCGGGGCCAGAGGCCGCGAATACCTGCCCATGAACCGGTCGTACGCATCCGCGGCGACATCGAAGCTCACGGCTCGACCCCGCCGGATCCGTCGATGCGTTCGAGCCACGGGTGGCCGGGATGGTAGAGGGCGATCGCTTCGATCAGCGAGCGCCGAGCGTCCTCGCCGAGCATCGGCAAGGCGGCATCGAAGTCGACGTCGTCGCTGCGCTGGCGCTTCAACTTGAAGCTGAGCACGATCTCCGGGCGTAGGTAGATGATCCCGTCGGGTGCTTCGAAGGTCGCTTCGTCGAGAGGCATCCGGACCCGCTCGTCACGGACCGAGATCCACGTCTCGCCGTCGTGGGGCGTCATGGCCAGGTCGATCAGCCAGGGGCTCGCGCCGTCACGACGCACCCAGAGCTGTCGGCAACCGTCCGGCAGGTCCTCGGGCCGCTTGAGCGGCCGCAACGTGCCGCTCAGGTTCGACCAGACGCACAGGTCCGGTGTGAGGCGCTCAAGGACGGTCGGCAGGTCGGCGCTGAAGAACCCGACGTCGATGTCTTCGTGAACTCGCGAACGCGCGGTGAACGCATCGATCGCCCAGCCTCCGACGATCCACCACGGTGCCGCAAGGCCGGCGAAGCGCTCGGCCACCTGCGGAGGCGTGAGCGGCGCCCACGGCCCATACCACCGATAGAACGCGACGTCCTCCTCGTCCATCGTGTACATCGTCGCACCCGACCACGGTCCGCGTTCTCCGGCGACGTGCCGCGCTCCGTACACTCGGTTGATGCGACCCTCCGACCTGCGCCGCCTCGTCATCCTCGCCGAGGGCGAGTTCGGGCCGCACAGCGCCAAGACGGCCTACGGCGTGATCCGCTACGGCCGCGACGAGGTCGTCGCCGTCATCGACTCGACGCGGGCCGGTCAGAACGTGCACGCCTACCTCCGCGGCAACGACATCCCGATCGTCGCGACGCTCGCCGATGCGCTCGCGCTCCCGATGCCGCCCGACGCGCTGCTCATCGGCATCGCGCCGACCGGCGGCCGCCTGCCGGAGTCCTGGCGGGCGATCATCCTGGCCGCCATCGCGGCCGGCCTCGACGTGCGTTCGGGCCTGCACACGTTCATCGCCGACGACCCTGAGTTCGCGGCCGCCGCGGCCACGCACGGGACGGCGATCGTGGATTACCGGCGCTCGCCGGACCGGATGGAGACCACACTCGGGCGCCGCCACCTTCCCGGCAAGCGGGTGATCCTGACGGTCGGGAGCGACTGCGCCATCGGCAAGATGTCCGTCGCGCTGGAACTGCGCCGCGCGGCCGTCGCGCTTGGGGATCGGGCCACGTTCGTGGCCACCGGCCAGACCGGGATGATGATCGAGGGCTGGGGCGTGGCCGTCGATCGCCTCGTCAGTGACTTCGCCCAGGGGACCGTCGAGTGGCTCGTCGAGCAGGGTGAGCTTCACGGCGACTGGGTCATCGTCGAGGGCCAGGGCTCGCTGGACCATCCCGCCTACTCGTCGGTCACGCTGGCACTCATCCATGGCGCAACGCCCCAGGCGATGGTCATGGTCCACAAGCCCGGGCTCGGGGAGCACGACTTCGACCACCTGCCCGGGGCCTCCTTCCCGATCGCCTCGCTGCCCGGGTTCATCGAGGTGCACGAGCGGATCGCCGGGCTCGTGGCGCCCTCGAAGGTCGTCGCCGTCGCGCTCAACACCTCGCTCTACCCCGACGACGCCGACGCGCACCAGATCATCGAGGCGACCGCCGCCGAGACCGGACTGCCGACCGACGACCCATTCCGGTTTGGCGCGGACCGGCTGTGGCCGGCCATCCGCGACGGGGTCGACGCGCTGCCGTGGGTCTCGAGGTCGTGAGACTCCACCTGACCCAC
>Ga0326597_10011865_pt1 | contig 11514 bp, 13 predicted proteins | sample RVTome_12_FD_203789 | JGI IMG/M metagenome (GOLD analysis project Ga0326597, IMG submission 203789) | Soil microbial communities from uranium-contaminated site in the Upper Colorado River Basin, Wyoming, United States - RVT100D185 | ecosystem: Environmental > Terrestrial > Soil > Contaminated >...
CGCCGAGCACGACATGGCTGATTTCAGCAGGGGCGATGTTCCTTCGCTTGAGGACGCGTTCCTTCGCGTCACACAACCCGGCGATTTCACCCCAGTCGCGAAAGAGATCATCAGCGCGATTTCTCAGCCATGAGGATCGGAGCCGCGCTCGACGATCGCTCCTGGTATTGCCTGACCGGCCATTTTCTTCGTGGACTGCTCGACGTCGGTGGCTTGTCACCTTCGGGATCCGTCGCGTTCCGCCGTGTGCTGATCGGCCTCGTCGCAATAATGTTGACGTCTGGCCTGGTGCTCGTCCGCATGTACATGGGCAAGTACACCGCGCTCAACGGCATCTTCACCACGCGCGAGCCTCATCAGGTGGCGATGCTTGGCGACGACGCCCTGACGATCGCACTGCCGATGCTGGTCGTGGCGTTTGTGACGCTGCTTGTCAGCCACTCGCTGTTTCCCGACGAAACGGACTTTCGCGTGCTGCTGGCGCTGCCCATTTCCAAGCGGGCCGTGTTCTTCTCGAAGCTGCTCGCACTGCTGCTCTTTGCCGGCCTCTTCGTCATTGCCGCCCACATCGCCATGGCGCCTCTCATCGTCACGATGTCGATCGGCCGGTGGGCGGCTCACGGCGTCCTCCATAGACTCGCGGCGTACGGAGTGGCAAGCGTCGGCGCGTCGCTGTTCGTGATCTTGGCGCTTATGGCCATCAACGGGCTCCTGCTGTTGTGCGTGCCGCGCATGCGTCTGCAGGCGGCGGCACTCGTCGCTCGAAGCGCCCTGCTCTTCGCCCTTGCCGTGTGCGTCCCGCTGGCGGCGAAGCTACCCACACTTGGACCGTTCATAGCCAGCGAAACGTGGCTGTCGTACCTCGTGCCGCCGATCTGGTTCCTCGGTGCTGAGCGCGTCTTGTTGGACAGCGGAACGCCTTACTTTGTGCAACTCGCACGGATCGCGGTCGCGGCGATCGTCGCGGTCTTGTTGATCGCGATGGGAAGCTACGCGTTTCTCTACAGGCGCTTCGACCGCGTCATTCTGCGTCCAGCTGACGCCGCGAGTGGTCGGCGCCAGCGACGTGCGCGGCTCCTTCATCGTCCAGTTGATCGGCGTCAAGCGTTTGCGGCAATCAGCCATTTCACGCGGGCCACTCTCACCAGGAGCCCGCTTCATCATGGTGTGTTCGTGGCCGTCACGGCCTTCGGCACAGCCATCGGCGCCAACCGTTTCCTCGATGCGACAGGTGCGACTGCGGTGCCCTCGACGACCGATGCGCTGACGAGTGCCGCGATCTGGGCGCCATTTGCGCTCGTGTTCATGATGAACCTCGCGGTGCGTACGACGCTCGTTCTGCCTTTCGAGCCTCGTGCGAACTGGATCTTCCGGATGACGGAAGACGACTCGCGCGGAGAGCAACTGAGCGCGGCCGTTCAGACGGTCGTGTGGCTGGGCGTGATCGTGCCGCTGTTGACGCTCTTCCCTGTCGAATGGGCCGTGCTCGGGCCACGCGCGATCGAATGCACGTCGATCGCGTTACTGTGCGGCCTCGTACTCGCCGAGTTGCACATGGGCGAGTGGCGGCGCATCCCGTTCACGTGCTCGTACGCGCCGGGAAAGCGGTTCGTCGGAAACACCATCATCATCGGCTTCGCGGCGTTCCTGGTGTTCACGACGATTGGCTACGGCCTCGTCCGGTACAGCATCGAACGTCCAACCGCCTGGCTCATCGTGATCGGCGTTCTTGGCGCTGTCGCGCTGCAACGCCGGCGTGCGCGCCTGTGGCTCTGGCAACGGACGACGCTCGTGTTCGAAGACATCGTGCCGAACGAAATCGAGCCGCTGCGGCTCTCTGCAGATTGACCTGCGTCAACCCCCAGCCATTCACCGCCGCGGGGACGTGACGGCTCGCGACGGATTCGAAGGGTGCAAGCGCCGAACGAGCGGGGCGATGCCCTCGCCAGAGGACAAACCCATCTACGATCCCCCGTTGACCCAACGTCGCACCCGCTGACACCCAACCTATGTTCTCCACGTCCAACGAGCTTGTAGTTCCGACCAGCCGTGCAAAGCTTGTGACACTGGTCGTAGGTTCGGTCGCGTTCGTCGTCGCGGGCGCTTGGATGCTGACGAACGCGGAGGGAGAAGGCTGGTTCATCGGAACGGTCGGCGTCGCGACGGTAACGTTCTTTGGTGCATGCGGCGCGTACGCGATGTTTCGAATCGCCCGGCCCACGCCTGCCGTAGTGATCAACCTCCAAGGCATCGTGGACAACGCATCAGCTGTCAGTGTGGGCTTCATCCGATGGGACGAGATCGACCAGCTTCGGGAGTACCGGTTTCAGAATCAGGTGTTCCTCGGTATCGTTCCGAGAAACCTCGATGCAATCCTTGCGAGACAGCCAGCTTGGAAACGCAGTGCAATCCGCGCGAACCTTCGCCTGGGTGCGGCACCGGTAAACATTCCACAGGCGGTGTTGCCGATGAGGGTGTCGGATCTGCTACACGAGATCAACGTACGGTTTCGGCGAGACTCCGATGCCTAGGCGTCGGGGACTAGCGGCTTAAGCGATTCCAGCCGGTTGCTGTCGGCGATGAGGACGACCACGGCGATTGGCATGGTTGCGAGGTGCTGTTGGAACTCGATGCTCTGGTCGGGCATGGTCACGCCAAGACTGAGCAGGTGGGCGCGCAGTTCCGGGCTCGACGGCGGGTAAGGCAACTCGATGCACTCATCAACGAGCGTGCCTTCTGCCTCCATGAGCTTCAAAGCGGCCTCTTTATCAATCACGCGAAGCGTGCGCTTGCGTCTTCGTCCTGACGTCGTGCCGCGTCCTTGGATCTGGAAGGTCGCCATGGTAAATGCGTCGTCGGAGATCTGACCGTCAGGCTGGCGTGCCTTGTGCCTCAAGGAACCAGAAGTCACCGTACTGCCGCCAATCCAGCGCGTAGCGTTTCGTGAGCGTGATGTTCCCCGTGATCGGATCCCGACGCAATGATCGGGATCTCGCGGCCGATAGAGGTCTTCTGTCGACTCGCGAGAGGCCACTAATGCGGACTATCGACGACCGCGCCGGTCGGCACGATGAGAGGGTCTGGGTCTGGTTCCGGCTGCTCCTTCGGTTCGCTCTCGGCGCCACCATGGTTGGCTACGGGGCTTTCAAGGTGATTCCGGTCCAGATGCCGGAGCCATCGCTGTTGCGCCTGCTGACGCCGTTTGGCGACTTGTCGCCGATGGGTGTCCTCTGGGCCGCCATGGGTGCAGCGAGGCCGTACCAGATGTTTGCCGGCGCCGTCGAGATGCTAGGCGGCGCCCTGTTGTTCCTACCTCGCACGACCCTGCTCGGAGCGATCATCGGCCTGGGAAGCGCAATCCAGGTGCTGGCGCTGAACCTCAGCTACGACGTGCCGGTGAAGCTGTTCTCGTTCCACATGGTGCTGGTGTCTCTCTTGCTGATCGCCCCGGACGCGCCCCGACTTATCCGCGTCCTCTTCGGCCAGCCGACCGGTCCTTCGACTAAGCCACCGCTCGCACCCGGACCGCGCGGATGGCGCGTTGCCCTCACGGCGCAGCTCGCGTCCGGGGTGTTCATCATAGGGATGAATCTCTACAGTGCCCAGCAAGCCTTTTACTCTGATGCGACAATCGGCTTTGGGCTTTGGGCGCTAGACTCTTGGCCTGTCCACGCTTGAACGACGAGCGAGGACGCAAGTCGCCACTTCACCGCCGGTGGCCTGACGGAATCGACGGAACAGGCTCAAAGCTCGTGACGGGCCCAGAGCCCAGAGCCCAAAGTCCAAAGCCGGAATGTCTCATCAAGGTTTACTCCGTGGGCGGTGGCGCCGCGAAGTCCCCGCTCTACGGAATCTGGGACGTCACCGCCATGCGCGTGGATGGTGAGGCGCTGCCGCCGATCGTGACCGACCCAACTCGGTGGCATCGGGTGATCTTCGACGGCCTGCCCTGGGGCACAGCGATTCAGCGCATGGATGACTCCTTCGTACGGGGCCAGGCCACCATCGACGCGTCGGCGCGGACGGTCACCTTCACGGGACAAGGCCGGCAAGGTCCGCGACTGGTTCGGCTGATCTATTTCCGGCCGACCGAGCGTCAGCTCGTCTTGGACGGCCAGATCGACGGGAGCGATGTCAGTATCCAGCTCTCGCTGGTCGATCTCGATCAGTTCGCTCTCCTGAATCGTGGCTTCCGATGGGTGCAGGAGTATCCCTTCAATCCGTGACGGTCCGTCAACGGCTGGTTTTTGTTCTGGCCGCGCGTGATACCGGCCAGCACACCCCTTGGGCAGCCCACTCCACCCAGGTTGACATTCCACCCGAGAGATGGGGTCAAATCTCGCACTGACGCCTCACCCGCCGAACTGTCGCTTCCACCAGGGCATACCTTCCGTCGCGGCTTCGAACGGCGGGGGAGGTGGCAGGGGAAGAGGCTCGTCCAACGCCGAGGCGACGAGCGCGTCCAGCCGCGGCCTGCGCGGTCGTTTCGGCGAGCTCGGCCGCCATGGCTTCGGCGGCCCGGCCCCACCGTTCGAGGAAATGCCCGTAGGAGTCCTTGAACTCGCGCGTATTGTGGAAGGCGATCGCGTGGAGCCACTCGACGAGCACCTGGCGACGGGGGACTGGCCCGCCGCCGAGCGCGACCGACGTATCGAGCTCCTGCTGAAGTGTCTGCCAGGCCTGACCGATGGTTCGCACCGCCTCGGGTCTCGCGCCGCCTGCGTGCCGCAGCGCGGTCAAGGCTTCGGAAAGGCAATGCGATCGGTTAATCGCAACACGCGGCGCACCGGACCGGACAGTCGCTGGTAGCCGGCGAAGCGCTCTCCCTGCTCGAGCAACCCGGTGTCGATCGCCGTCGGTCGGGCGGTCTCTTCGAGCCGCGCGAGTGCCGCGCGCACGTGGACCGCGTTGCGGCGGAACGCGTGGAGTACCGTCGCTTCCAGCACCACCGGCGGAGGCGGCCACAAGCTGTCCTCATGTCCGCTTTTCGTGCGCCCGACGTCCAGTCATGGTGGGGCAGTGGCGCCCTCTGCTTGAATGATGGAACCTCCACCCGTGGCCAGGTCGACCTGGTCTACTGAGCCTGGTAGATCGCTGGTCGATAGCGCGGAAGCGGAACCGGCTTTCCGGACGCTCTCGCGGCGTCCAGCCAGAGCCGCTTCGCCCGTTCGACCTCACTCAACGCCTGCTCCGGCGTCTGGCCCAGCGCGGAGCAGGCCTCGAGATCCGGAATGTCCGCGACGTACGCCCCGTCCTCGTCGCTGTAGAAGATGTTGATGTGGTAGTCGCTCACAATCGAGCTGGGTGATTGAGGGATGCTCGTAGATCCTGTGGCTTCCAGCCGTCCGCGTATTAGAGAACCCCAACGCCTCGACCAGTCGGCAGAAGTCGCCGAACCTGACGTTACGCAGGTCCCCTCGTGAGATTCGGGTCAGCAGTTTCCGAGGCTGCATCGAACTGCCGCGAGTATATCGAGCTCTCAACCCGGGGCGCTGAAACAAGACCGTCGGTAAGGCGCGAAGAAGCGATCCATTCGACTGCGGTCCCGGGCAGGGGAGTCGTCCCCGTGGTGGGCGCAGGTGGTGGGCGCACCTCACGTTCACCCCCATGAACATGGGTCCGATCATGGTCTGGAATCAGCTCGAGGACCGGATGGAAATTCTGGAGTTGATGCTTTCGTTGCGCCGATTCGGCGAATGCTCGGTCCACACCCTGACGCGATGTCGCCGGAGGCGGGGAAGTCAGTCTTGGGCGACGGTCATCCAGAACCCGACCAACGCGTAGTAGCCACTCCTCTTGACATCCTAAAGGTGCCACCCTATCATCGCGTCTCATCCTGTTGACCTAAAGGAGTGCGATGGAGAAGTTGGACGTTCCCCAAGGCACGCTCGACTTGATGCTTCTCACGATTCTCGCCCGTGAGCCGATGCACGGCTATGGGATCTCGCAACGACTTGCCGCCCTCAGTCACGACAATTTCCAAGTCAATCCCGGATCGCTGTTTCCGTCGCTGTACCGTCTTGAGCAAGACGGAAAACTGAAGGCAGAATGGCGGCCCACGGAGAACAATCGAAAGGCCAAGTACTACAGGCGCACACCGTCCGGAAGACGACAGCTGGAACGGCATAGACAGCGCTGGGATCGGATCGCCTTCGCCATCACCAGTGTCCTCGAGGGCGCATGACGTTCCTACGTCGGCTCGTGTCTGTCCTGCGGTGGATTTTCAATCGGAGAAAGGCTGAGCAGGGCCTGGACGATGAACTCGAGGCATTTGTCGACGTGTCTGCTGCCGAGACAATGCGCGACGGACTGTCGCTGGCGGAAGCGCGCCGCTTGGCGATGCTCGAACTCGGCGGCGTTGAACAAGCCAAAGAACGTGTCCGCACCGATCGTCATGGCGCCTGGCTCGACGAGGTCGGCCGAGACATGCGATATGCCTTCCGGATGTTCGTCAAGCAACCCTTCATGCGCCGGCCGCCGCAACTCGGACAGAACCCGCGCCCGCACGAGGTCGACATCAGTCTCGAGGACACCGGCGTTCCTGCAGCCTGTTTCGAGCCTCGGACACGAGAAGAGCACGGTCGTCGTGCTGCCGCTGCCGATTGCACCCTTCGAGATGCCGCAGGGAGGTCACCGCTGAAGCCCGCGTATCGCGCCGGTCCGGGCCCAGTGGCCTGTACGGTCACTGGTCACCTCGAGCGCGGAGGCCCGGCACAGCGTGGGAATCTGGCGGCCGGCCCCACACGGGCACGGCCCCGCTCAGCCCGGCAATCGCGAAGACGATCGGATACAGCTCCTCGCAATACCAGCCGTGCGAAGTACAGGCCGATGGGCGCTCGTCACGCCGCTGACGCCAGGTGCACGGTGGCGCTGTTCTGCATTCGCTGCAGGGGAAGTCAGAGGGACCGAGCGGGATGTCAGCGGCCCTCTTGATGGCGTGTCTCGATTGTCTCGCTGGCCTCACCGGCCCCGTTCGCGGTTCCTGAGGTCAGTTGTGCGCCGCTGAACAGCGGAAGCGCCTTTCGCCTCAATCATTCAGCCCGACCATCAGCCCGAAGCCGCAGTGCCGTCCGGCGCCGATCGTCAACGGGCCGGGCACGGGCTGCTCGAACGCCACGCGCGGATGAACCGCGCTCAGTTCGAGCAGGTGACCGGGTCGCAATCAGTTTCTCTGTCTTCTCGGGCTTCCGGTCGTGATGGCCAGGTAGGATCACAGGCGTGAAGCCGGCCCAGGTTCGGCAGGGCCTCGTGCAGCAGTCGATCACGCTGTCGTGGTGCCCGACCCTGGAGCGCCGAATGCGAGCCGGGGCCTCGCGTTCACGGTCTTGACCGGCGCCGCGCCGACGCATCATGATGCTCGCATGCGGACCACCTTGACGCTCGATCCAGACGTGGCACGGCTGCTCGAAGAAGAGGCGCATCGCCAGCGTAGACCCTTCAAGCAGGTCGTGAACGAGGCCATCCGACGGGGCCTGGCGCCAGGAGCCAGGCGCGTCCCGGGGCGTTATCGCGTGCGGCCGCACAAGACCACGCTTCGACCGGGCATCGACGCGCATGGGTTCAACCGGCTCGTGGACGAACTCGAAGAAGAGGCGGCCGTCCGAAAGGTGCGAGCCGGGAAATGATCGTCCCCGACGTCAACTGCTCCTGTACGCGGAGATCGACGCGCATCGGCTGCACGCGCGGGCGCGGCGATGGTGGGAAGACGCCCTGAGCGGCGAGCGTCAAGTGGGTCTCGCCCCGGTGTGCCTCTTCGGCTTTCTCCGCCTGGGTACGAGTCGCCAGGTGTTCACCGAGCCGTTGGAGGTCGGCGATGCGGTCGGGCGCGTCGAAGGCTGGCTCGTCCGGCCGAACGTCACGGCCCTGCTGCCGGGACGAGCGCACCTGGAGACCGCGCTTCGGTTGCTCCGGCATCTCGGCACGGGGGCGAATCTCACGACCGACGTGCAGGTCGCCGCGCACGCGATCGAGGTCAACGGCGAGGTGCACTCGAACGACGGCGACTTCGGGCGGTTCGAGGGCCTCCGCTGGGTCAACCCGCTCAGGTAAGAAGGGCACTGGCGCGTTGTGCCTGCGTCAGCCCGAGGAGAAGGCGCGCGCCGTCGGCCTGCCGCTCCGTCTCCGCGTGCTGCGCGTCAACCCGCGGCTCTCTTTGTGTGACCGGGGACCGGAAGCCTGGCGATGGACGCCTGATCCGGAGCAGCGACGGCCGCTCGCAGAGGCGCGACGACAAGATATCGCCACGCACGCCTCTCTTGACAGCCCTGAGTCCCATGTGTAGTCTAGGCATAGCTACCCTATGCCTAGACAGGTCGGCCTTCCACCCGGCACCCTCGTCATGCTGATCCTGCAGGTGCTCGGCACCGCGCCGTTGCACGGTTATGCGATCGCTCAGCGGATCAAGCAGCTCTCGAACGAGGAGCTGAGCGTCGAGGAAGGGTCGCTCTACCCGGCCCTCCAGAAGCTCCTGCTGAAGGGATGGGTCAAAGCGACGCCGGTGACCTCCGCCACAGGTCGAGCGGTCCGCGAGTACCGGCTCACGCCGCGGGGCCGCAAGCAGCTCGAAACCGAACGGATCGAATATCGGCGCCTGAACCGGGCGATCTCGTCGCTGCTCGACCACACCTGATCCTCGGGAGGCCGCATGGACCGGCTCGGAGAGCTTCTGCGTCGCGCCTGGTATCTGCTGAACCGCCGCCGGCACGACGCCGAGCTGCGCGCCGAGATGGAGGCGCATCGCGAGTTGATGGACGACCCGCGCCGGTTCGGGAACATACTCGCCCTCAGACAAGACGCTGAACGCGTGTGGGGGTGGACGTGGTGGACCGAAGCAGCACGCGACCTCCGCACGGGTCTGCGAGCCCTCCGCCGATCACCCGGCTTCGCCGCGGCGGCGGTTCTCGTCCTCAGCCTCGGGATCGGCCTCAATCTTGCCCTCTTCCAGGTCGTCGCTGCGACGCTCCTGCGGCCGGCGCCCGTCAAGGACCCGCACTCGCTCGTCACGCTCCATCACCGCTCGCCCACGAGCTATTCGAGCCATGTGCCGCACCCCATAGCGGACTTGATTCGCCAGCACGGTACGGTCCTCGACGCCGTGCTCGTCTCGAGAGTCGAAACCGTCGGCTGGGGAAACCCGGCCGAGCGCACCAGTGCCGCCTATGTATCGGCCAATTGGTTCGACCAGATTGGCGCCACCCCGGCCGCGGGCCGCCTGCTTCGCGAGGCGGTCGATGCTGCCCCAGGCGCGCCACCGGCCGCCGTCCTGAGTCACACGTTCTGGCGGCGACGCTTCAACGGCGATCCGGCGATTGTCGGAGCCGTCGCATCCGTGAACGGACAGCCCACCACGGTCGTAGGGATCACGGCCGCCGACGTACGCGGCCTCGATGGCGAAGCTGCCGACGTGTGGCTGCCGATCGAGCAAGCGCCGCTCTTCCGGAGCGGACGAGAGTTCGACAGCGGCGTCCGGATGTACGGACGCCTGCGCGCGGACCTGTCATGGCCAGCCGCGGATGTCAGCCTGCGCGCGACCATGGACGGACTCGCGGCGACGGCGCCCGACTTGGTGACGCGCGGCGAATGGCTGGAGGGCCATTCGGCGCTGGATCGCTTCATTCCGCCCGGCGAGCGGAAGCAGGCATGGCGCATCGTGGCTGGCGTTGCCGCCATGACGACGCTGGTCCTGCTCATCGCATGTCTGAATTTGGGCAACCTGACGTTGGCGCGATCCATTGCGCGCGTGCGCGAGGTCAGTATCAGGACGGCGCTTGGCGCGAGTCAATGGCACATCGCCCGCCTGCTCGTCGCCGAATACGCCTGGCTTGCCGCGGGCGGTGCGCTGGCCGGTCTGGCGCTCTCCTCGGGTGTCCTCGCCTGGATTGTCGCACGGGTCGAGAACCCGGCCGTCAATGTGACGCTCGACTGGCGAGTGGTGGTCGCCACGGCGGTGGCGGCGCTCGGTACACTCGGACTGGTGGGCGTGGCGCCGGCGTGGACGATCGGCCGCCGCGATCTGGCGCTGGCGACGCGCGACGGCGGCGAGCGCGAAACCCAGAGCCTGCACGCCGCGCGGCTACGACATTGGCTTGTCGGACTCCAGGTCGCGGGGAGTTGCGTGCTGCTCGTCATTGCCGGTCAGACACTTCGAGGCCTGCAACGGGCACTCGCCGACGATCATGGCTTCGTTTTCGAGCGCGTCGCCGTGCTCGATCCGGCGCTCGAGGCCTTTGGCGTCACCGACAAGGCGGCCGTCTCGACGTTCTGGGATCGCGCGCGCGCCGTGGTGGCGACTCATCCGGAAGCGGTGCAGTTCGCGCTCGTCAACGCCGCACCGCCAGCCGTCTCGAGCCTCGCCCGATACGTCGCGGCTCCGCACGTGAGTTTTCGGGCGCTGAACGTCGACTCCGACTTCTTCACGACGCTGCAGCTGCCGATCCTGGCGGGACGGACGTTCCGCCCCGGCGAGGACGATGTCCTGATCATGAGCAAGCGTGGGGCGCTTGCTGTGTACGGCACGCTCGATATCGTCGGCCGAGGCTTTCCGAAAGACGGCGGACCGCCGCACGTCGTGGGCGTCGTGGACGATGCGCGCCTCAACGGAAGACCGTCGGACGGAAGAGCGGAAATATACTGGCCACTGCAGCCGTCGGACACGACAGCGATGCTCGTCCGGGCGAGGACCGATCCGTCCCTGCTGCTGCCGGTCCTTCGTGAAGCCGTTCGGCGTGCAGATCCCCGCGTCGTCCCGGACGTACGGCTGATGCGCGACGATTTCGACCGCGCCACGCAATCGACGCGTCTCGTGAGCGGCGTGGCGGCAGCGATAGCCCTTCTCGCCCTGACACTCGTCTGCGTCGGCCTCTTCGGCGTTGTCTCTTGCAGCGCAGGCGTGCGGCGCAAGGAGGTCGGCATCCGCATGGCGCTCGGTGCACACCCGGCGGATGCCGCCCGCGTGCTGCTCAGGCAGACGCTCACTCCCAGCGCCCTCGGCGTCGCGATCGGTCTGGCCGCTGGATGGCTGTTGGGACGTGCATTCGCTGGCGAACCGTTCTACCTGCAGCGGCTGGATCCGACGGCGTACGGTCTGGCCATCCTGCTGTTTCTGGCAACCGCGTCAATCGCCGCCCTGCTTCCCGTCTGGCGCGCACTGCGAGAGGACCCGCTGCGCGCCCTGCGACACGAGTAGGATTGTGTGACGGCTCGACCTTGCCCGGAATCAACCCCCTCTTCGACCAGCGGGGGCGCACGGCGATGGCGGCATGTCCCGATTGACTCGACGAACGCGGCGGTCCACCTCCGCGCCTGATCAGGCGCGGCTCCATTGAAGCTGCGGGTCGCGCGATCGTGGCGGCCACCCGACGCCGATCGTCACCTGAGCGTTGACGACTATCCCCACGCGCGCCGGGCGTCGCTCAGCCCGGCCAGCGCGAAGACGATCGGATGCAGCTCCTCGTAGTACCAGAGCCGTGCGAAGTACAAACCGATGGGCGCCGCTTCCGCGGCGTGCCCCTCGCT
>Ga0326597_10011866_pt1 | contig 11513 bp, 13 predicted proteins | sample RVTome_12_FD_203789 | JGI IMG/M metagenome (GOLD analysis project Ga0326597, IMG submission 203789) | Soil microbial communities from uranium-contaminated site in the Upper Colorado River Basin, Wyoming, United States - RVT100D185 | ecosystem: Environmental > Terrestrial > Soil > Contaminated >...
CTTCGGCGATGGCGACGGCATACGCCAATGAAGACTCGATAAAGGCCCCCAACTCGTTGAGGTCCTCAATCGCTTGTTTGGCGGCTGGCAGGGTTATTGCGAAGGTCCGCACGCGCTCCGACGCCGCCTCGAACGTGATCTCGCCCTCCAACTTATCGTGAGTTTCAATTTGAGGAGACGCGATGTTGACCGGCGAGGTAACGCGGAGAAAATCAATCAACTGCAAACTGGTCGGGCGCGAGCTCAAGAGGTTCCGCAGCCGCAACTGCGGTCGGGCTTCGGGCGTTATTCCCTCGATTCGCTGGATCTGCAAAACGCCGGCAGTCGAGACGCCGAGGGTCGCCGAATCGATCGTAGCCTTGCGCTCCAGCATCGCGCTGGGGAAGGTGATAACGGCAACCCCCTTCCGGTCGTGCAACAAACGCTCCACGCCATCATTTTTTTCGAGGATCGTTCGGACGGTCTCGCTGTCGCCGCCGCCGCCGCCGATGCGGTCGGCCAACTTCGCATCAATCGCATCTGCTTGCTTCTGAACGTCCGCGATTTGTTTTTTCAGCTCTGCAGCTTCTGCTCCATGCGCCGTCTTGAGCGCCTCGATCTTGCCGACGATCTGACTTTTGATCTCTTTCAATTCGGTTTCCAGCGTTCCGATGTCCAGCGTTCCGAACGCAAGAGCGCCGAGGCCAGCGGCAACCCAGCCCCAATGAAAGATGGGCACCGAGTGCGCCCCTGACGTAACAAGGGTCGGAGTCGCCGCCAGGCCGGAGTCCGGGAAAATCCAGAACTGTACGACAGCGAGCAACGCCGCCCAAAGAATGTGTTTGAATCTCATCTTATCCCCTTTCAATTGCATGAAAAATTTCGGTCTTGAATTCGAGCAGCGCCGCCCGGACCCGCGCGGCGTCTTGGCTCTTGACTTGGGTCACCTGGGCCTGTTCGAGCATCGGGAACGGAACTAGGGAAATTTCCCATAACTTTATTTCCAATAAGTGCCGAATTCCCGATGAGTCGTATCGTTCGCGGATGCTCTCGAATCCAATTGAAAGCCCTTTTACCGCGCCGTCCTTGAGCAGTTCATAGGCTTCCCGCGCGGCCTGGACGCCCATTGTCAGCTTTCCTTTGACCAGCAGCGCACTCGGGCTGTCGCTGAGTGTGACGGTCCCGATAGGGGCATCGTGACGCCACAACAACGTGCGCGATGGGCCCTTTGTCACTGATAGATTTAGAGAAGGCCCCGGCTTCCACGGAATCGTTCCCCAAATCGGTGATGCCGTATACGCTAGCGATTCCGGAAAACTCACCACGCTCCGATAGCTGCTTCAACTCGAACGGATAGCTACGAGTGGGCATTTACGTTTTTTCTCCGATGGAGTCTGCGCGAAGAATATCGCGCGCTTGGCAGGTGACCGAGTGATCGGTCGGCGTGCAAGAGCGGCTTCGGTGAGGTGCTTCGTCAGCGGCTTCACCGAGGTGCTGAGTCTCAAAATACAGCGATATAGGAAAGTTTGTCAAGGTTGTTCTTCGGAGTAGCATCTCTCGAAAATTTCCCCCGCTCGCTGGATTGTGTCGCTGTCGAAGTCAGCGAAGTCATCGGGCGGGGGGAACGTGTATTTTTCTGTGAATGCGAGTCGCAGCGCATCGGAGTATGCGTCGGCTCGGCGTAACTGCTCGGTCAGTTCGCGGTACGCTTCGGAGCTGGCCCGCCCGCGGGAGCGCAGGTATTTCATGCCGGCGATGATCTCGCTGCGGGCTTCGGTCAAAAGGCTCATGGTTAGTTTGCTCCCGGCCCGCCGCCTTGCCCGGCTTGTTGGTGTGTTTTGGCGGTGAGGAAAATCTTGCAAAGGCTCTCAACTGCCGGGCGCATGGCTTCCAGATGTTGGTGTAGCTGTTCGAGCGAGCTTTGCTGAACCCGCATGAGTTGTTCGAGCTTCTCTACTTTTTCTCGCAGTTCGGTAAGTTCACTCATGCAGCACCATCCTGTGATTCATAATCGTCAAACGCGGACGGCTTGCTCCCCGGCGGATACAGGGGATTCTCGTATGTGCCCGTCTCCTCCTCGCTGCTCGCCTCTCGCGTCATAAGCTCGCTGCGATGGCGGAACCAAAGCTGGCGGCGCTGTGCCTCACTTTCAAATGGAAATTCGTCGAAATAATCGTAGCCGCGCAGCAAGTGGAATCGCTGCGCTACGGTGATCGTTTGTGGTCTCTTTTTTCGGGCTGGCGGCCCTTGTCGAGGCATAGGGGGTCTCCTTTTCACATTTGTGGCGGTCGGTCATCTGGGACAGGAACGTCTAGTCTCAATTCTCGTAGCATTCGGGCGAAGGTAGTTTTGCTGTCCCGTTCAACTGCGAGCGCAGGATGCGGACGGGGTTCGGAAAATCTGTTCCTGTAATACGCGCCGTCGCGGGCGAGGGTCTCACGCGCTTCCTGCATGCGGTCCCAAGCCTCGGCGCAAGCGGTGAGCAGCTTCAGGTGGTGAGGTTCAAGCTCATAGGACTGGATAACGGTCCTCCACCATCGCCTTGTTTCAGGTCTCAAATGTTTTGGTGCTTCGTTTTTCATTCACTTCCCTCAAAAATACCGTTCAACGGGGTACGTCTCTATATGCAAAAAAGGTGGCCACGGTCTCGCCAGACGCGTTCCTGAAGATTCCTTCCGCCCTCCCCCATCCCATTGACTCCATTGCCTTTGCGCCATTCTCTTTCGCAGCATAATCGCTACCTCGATCATTCTTCACCGAGCACGCCGGGCAGCAGGCCGGGCAGTACAGCCCGACGACGCCCGAGTCCGGCTCATAGACGTGCACCTCGTCGTAGCAACCGACTCCGCACACCGAGCACGGCCCAGCCGCGAGCTTTGTGGCGACGCAACGTCGTTGCCTCCGTGGTCCGGGTGCGCGCGGCTCGACAGCGACAGCCACAGCCACAGCCGGCTGACAGTCCCGGTCCTGTTCCTGGTCAAACCCACGCGCCGCCAGTTCGGCAGCGACAGCACGGCGCAGGAAGGGACGGAGGGCTATGGTGGTCAGCCAGTCCAAATAACTGGTCGGCACGTCCTGAAGGTGGCGGCCCTCGTACTTGCCGAAAGGCACCTCGTCCAGGAGGCGAATCCCGAGCCAATAATCGCCATCTCGACGGTGGGTGCTGTCGAACCCCCGATCTCTAAGTTTACTTCCGAGGACCTTCTGCGCGACTGCCCGCTCGCCGTTCGCCTCGGACCAGGCGACATAGGCTTTGTAAAGCGCCTTCGCTGAGGCGCCGCCAACGGTATCGGCTTCGGTGCATTCGGTCAGGAAGGTGGCCAGGGTGTCCATCTCCACGCGGTAGCCGTCGGTCGCAGCCTTCACCTCTTTGGGAGGCTCCAAGCCTTCCGCCTGCCAGGCGAGACAGCCTTCAACAGCCCAGCGCAGAATCCCCGACAGTTCGGCCTTCAACTTTGCGGCCAGCATCCGGTCCTGCTGCTCGGGCGCAAAGGTCTGGTTGAAGGGAACTAGCCGAATGCGCCGCCAGACGGCAAGGTCGGTGCCACGAATGACTGGCTTGTGATTGGTGGACAGCCAGAGCTTGAATTCCGGCGTGAATTCAAACCACTCCCGACGAAGGAACCGCGCCCTAATCCGCTCGCCGCCCGTTACGTCTTTGAGCAGCGACTCAGCCAGTCTCCGCCCCTCGTCTACCTCAGAGGCATACGCGAATCGCACGCCTTGGAGCGCCGCCAGGTCGTTTGGAATGTTGTCCTGCTTCGAAGCCAGCAGGGTGCTCACGGGCGTTTTCGCCCCGTACTCGCCCAGCAGCCCAGCGAGCACTTCCACCAAAGTGGATTTACCGTTCGAGCCGCCGCCCCAAAGAATTGCAAGGATTTGCTCGCTTGTGATCCCGGTCAAGCTGTAGCCCACCAACTTTTGCAGAAACCGGATGATCCCGGGGGTGCTGTCGAACACCTCCGTAAGGAAAGAGCGGAAGCGCGGGCATTCTGCGGTCGAATCCCAAACGACGGGCGCGACGCGGGTAATCAGATCAGCCCGACTGTGTGGCCGCAACTCGCCCTTCCGAAGGTCCAGCGTCCCATTGACGACGTTGAGCAACCACGGGTCCAGGTCGAAAACCTCAGAGCGCGAGCGAATGGCCGCTTGGCTTTCCGCGACGATAATCATGTTTGCGATACTGCCGCGAGACTCCGAGCGCAGCGCAAACCCGGCCAGTTGTTTGCGCTGCTCTTTATCTTCCAGATCCGCCGCGTCGGAGAGGATTGATCGAACGGTATCAAGCGCCCGCCGGTCCACTTCTCCAACATCATCCTTGCGCCAACGGCAACCGTCCCACGCCAGCCAGCCCCACTCGCCCACAAAGCGCAGATCATCGCCATGGCGATTAACCAGCCGCTCGGCATTTCCCGCGTCCGTGCAGTGGTAGTCCCGCGCCGTGCTCCTGGTTTTGGCCGCAGCGAACAAGGCCAACGCCGCCTCCGGGCCGTGCTGGGCTAAATAATCGTCTATTCCATTGATGCCTGATCCGGCGGGGATCGTGACGGTCGCACACCGCGCCCCGCGCCGATGCAACTCCCGGCCCAGCTCGCGCCAGGCGGCCGCAACGCTCGTGTTGGTGGTCATGTTCGCATCGGCCACCAAGTAGGCGGGCCGCCCATCCCACGTGATACGATCAAAGTCACCGATGACACCGTGAACATCACGGCGATCACCATCTGGTCCTGCCGTCTTCCCGACGCTCCCACGCCAGGACCAGCAGCCGAGAATCCCGACAGCGAGCCATCGCGCGCTATCGGTATCGTGGAATGCGAGCCTCGATAATGCGAGCGTTTTGAATTCGCCCTCGACAACCGCCACGGGTAGATTCGCATCTTCCAATTGCTCGACAGCAGTGCCGGGCACAAAGTAGAGCAGATTCGATCTCCCCGGAGGAGCCAGATATTTATTTTTCGCCCGCACGCTGCCATCGGAAGCCTGTTCCAGCTCCGGGTGATCTACGCGTAAACGATACTCCCGCGCGTGCGTCTGCCCAGGCACGACGTTCGGAATCGCCAAGCCGCTCCAATCCCCGGTCCCGTTCCTGCCCACCAGAGCCGCGCCATCAACGCTGCGGACCCGGAAGAGGCCCGCCGCGTCCGCCAGCTCCGGCGTGATCCAGCGAGATTCCAAGGCGAGCAAGTCGGTAGTTGTGAGAGCCGCGTTCATCGCGCCTCCCCGAGCAATTCCCGCAGCGCCTCAATGGGAATCAAGATGCGCCGCCCGACCCGATACGCTTTCAACTTCCCAGTTCGGACGTATTCTCGAATAGTGAAGATCGAAAGGGCTGTCAGTCGGGCCGCTTCTTTTGCGTCTACTGCCAGAGGTTCCATTACTGGCCACCTTTCCCGGCAAGCTCGATGGTGAGCGCGTCGAGGACTGCGGAATATTTGCGAAGCACTTCCCCCGACGGCCCCCGCGTCCCGGCTTCATACCGAGCCACGGACGCCCGGTCCACGCCAATCGCGGCCGCGATATCGTGTTGGGTTAACCCCGCCCGCTGGCGCAGATTGCGCCGTGCTTCCGGGGGCGGAAAGGATCGTTTCGCTCGTACCTTTTCGATTAGAGTGTTCATAGCCTCTATAGCGTGGAGCACTATTGGTACACCGCGCAACTATTGTTTGTTGCCGATGGTGCCCCCGTCCAATCAATAGCAGTATTCTGTATTGACTTGCTGGCACACTGGCGGTACACTTCCATTTATGAGAAAACCAGCAGGGCTCAGTATCGGGAGCCGTTGGGAAATCGTTGACGGTCGGGATGCGTTGCAGCGGGGAGCATTAGGAAGCGAGCTTGCGCCAGTCAATTCGGACCACTCGAAGTCTTACCTGCAAGCCGCGCGGATAACCCTACAGCACAGGGCTTGGGTTGAAATCCCTTTGGGCAACGGCGAATGGACGACAGCGGCCCGCCTTCTCCCCCAAAATGGCGTCCCGGTCATTGCCGAGCTAAGAATCTTTCCGCACGTTCCCTCCGCACGACAAGGCCCTGGCCAATGGGGGGAAGAATTCGCCGGACTCCGGGCCAAAGTTCCGCCCGGAGGTATCAGCACTCGTTTGCTGCGCGGTCTGCGTCTCAGTCTCACTGGATCAGCTTGGAAGCAGTTTCGAGAAGCAATGCAAAAGCTCGCTGGTAAAGATGATTGGGTCGAGAAGTCCCACGGCCTTTCGGTCGCAGCGCCGGAGGCGAAGCGCGCCTACCGCCGTGGCAGGCCGGATTCCTTCTACGCTCTCGTCGCCAAGCGATATTGCAAGGTGATCGAATCGGGGAAGCGAAACCCAGTACAGAAAATCGCTCACTCGATAGGGGAGTCTGAATCGAAGGTCCGGGACATGATTCTCCAAGCCCGCAAGCGTGGATTGCTGACCAGACCGCCGAAGCAAGGGCGCATCGGCGGATTGCTTACACCGAAAGGTCAAGCCCTTCTCGGAACCAAAACCAAAAGACAGAAACCTATGAAACGGAGGTAATGCAGAATGAAAATCTTCAGACGCAACGCGACATGGTGGGCGGATTTTTCCGTTGACGGAAAGCGGTTTAGAATATCGCTCGAAACCACCAGTTGGCCGAAGGCACAATCCATTGCATCCGACAAACTCACCGAAGCAAAGGACGGACGGCTCCGCGCTGGAAAGGCTTCCTGGTCCCGGACGCCGTTAACGGAAGCTGTAGAGAGGTTCTTCTCTCAGCGCCGAATGGAAGTCAGCGCCAGCACACTTTCAACTGAGCAACACGAGGTCAAACCGCTCCGAGCGTTCTTCGGGCGCAAACCCACCGGGCGGATTACCGGAGAAGATGTTCGGGACTATCAGGCGCATCGCCACGGGCAGGGCCGCTCGAATCGAACCATCAATCACGAAGTCGGTCTGCTCCGGCGCATCCTGAAACGCGCCAAGCTCTGGCACAAAGTCTCCGGGGATTTCAAGACGCTCAACTTCAATAAGCATCGGGTAGGAAAGGCGCTCCCCAAGGAACAGAAGAAGAAGCTCCTCGATCTGGCCGCAACAAACCCGGACTGGCAGACTGCCCGGTGTGCGGCGATCCTGGCCTTCAAAACCACCATGAGATCCGGTGAGCTAAAGCGCCTCCGATGGGCGGATGTAAATTGGCTTGACCGGGTTCTCTCCGTCCGTGCCAGCAAGACCGATGCCGGGGTCCGGGAGATTCCCATAAACGGCGCCGCCTGGAATATCCTTCGGGAGCTACACGAACGGGCAAAGCTGCTGGGAACCTCCGGGGATGATTCCCCCGTGTTCGCCATAGGCCCAGGCCGCGCGGTGAAGTCCTGGCGGACGGCATGGCTTTCCTTGACGGCCGCTGCGGGCATTCAGGGTTTCCGCTTCCATGATTGCCGCCACCAGGCGATTACGGAGCTTGCGGAGTCCCAGGCGTCCGATATGACGATCATGACCATCGCCGGGCACGTTGACAAGGAAATGCTCCGGCACTACTCCCACGTTCGGCAGGACGCCATGCGAAAGGCGCTGGACGCCATTTCCACGGCTCCTGTCGAGCCGCCGCAAGCTCAACCCAGAGCGCAGGTCAGCCAGAAACCCGTTTGATGGTCAGGGTAGTTATGGCACAAAGTACGTCACAAACGCCGTTTTGTGGGGTTCCAGAGCCTACCCGGAAACCCGTAAGTTATTGGTGCGGATGAGAGGACTCGAACCTCCACGCCCGTTAAGGCACTAGAACCTGAATCTAGCGCGTCTGCCAGTTCCGCCACATCCGCATGGCCAACGCTGTATTGTGTCAGCAAGCCGGGACCTTGTCAACGAAGGGACCGGTCGGTGGCGCCCTGCGCTTGACAGGACCAGGCCAAAGGCATAGAGTTTCGCCCATAGAGATAGTCAAAACACGAGACTGCGGATCCCGATGTGCTGAAGACCGGAGGTGCCCAAATGGAAAAAGAAGTGAGAATTCAAACGGCGATGAGATTTTTCCTTCTAGCCATTGCGGTGTCACTCCCCGCGCTGAGCCAGGGGCAGGCCCGCGGGGATCCAGCCGCGCCATTTCAGGTGCTGGAGACCTCCATTGATGAAATCCACGCCGCCTTCCAATCCGGCAAGCTGACGGCCCGGCAGTTGGTGCAACAGTACCTGGACCGCATTCAGGAATACGACCAGCAAGGGCCTAAGATCAACAGCGTCATCACGCTGAATCCCATGGCATTGGAGCAGGCCGACCGGCTGGACGCCCAATATAGGAGGTCCGGGCCGAGCGGCCCGCTGCACGGCATTCCGGTCCTCGTCAAGGATGAGATTGACACGGCAGGCATGCCGACCACGCTGGGCACGGTGGTATTCCAGGACTATCGTCCGCCGCTCGACGCCTTCGTTGTGGCGAAATTGAAAGAGGCGGGCGCCATCATCCTCGGCAAGACCACGCTCAGCGAGTTTGCGGCGGGCGACACCTATGGGTCGCTGTTCGGCGCCACCCGCAACCCGTATGATCTGGAGCGGACCGCCGGCGGCTCTTCCGGCGGCTCGGGAGCAGCCCTGGCGGCGAATTTTTCCACGCTGGCTCTGGGGGAGGAAACCTCCGCTTCCATTCGCAGGCCCGGCGGGTGGAACGATGTCGTCTCGATGAGGCCGTCGGCCGGCCTCGTGAGCCGCACCGGAATGTATGACGGCTGGCCGACCGAGCACGCCTCCATCGGCCCCATGGCGCTCAACGTGCGCGATCTGGCCATCCTGCTGAATGTAATGGTCGGCTACGACCCCGAAGACCCCCTCACGGCCTTGGGCGTCGGCCAGGCCCCGGAGGACTACACGAAGTCTCTGGACAGGAATGGCTTGCGGGGCTCCCGCATTGGCGTCCTGCGGGAGGCGATCGGGACGAATTCTGATCCCGAGTCGGAAGATTTCAAGAAAGTCGACGCGGTCTTTGAGAAAAACGTCGCGGAGCTGAAGGCTGCCGGCGCTACGGTGGTTGATCCCATCGTCATTCCCAATCTCCGGGAGCTGCTGGCCAAGCGCGCTCGTAATACCGCGCTCACCGACGAAGCATTGAAAGTTTGGCTGGCCCGCACCCCGGATTCGCCCTTCAAGACGCGCGAAGACATTCGGAACTCGCCGGATGTCGACAAGATATTTCCTCCTCCCAAAGCGGCGCAGTGGAAGAGCCCGCGCGGGGAGCCGGACCTTCTCGGTTATGGCGAATATCTGATGGCCCGGCAGGAGTTGCTGATTGCCTTGCTGAAGGTCATGGCGGACCACCGCCTCGACGCGATCGCGCACACGACCGTGGAGCATCAGCCTTCGCTGATCCGCGACGGAACCAATCCACCGTACGTATCGAGCCAGGGAGTGCCCACGCTGAACACCTTCCTGGTCTACGTTCCCGCCATCACGGTCCCATCGGGGTTCACGACGGATAATCTTCCGGTGGGCATCACCTTCCTGGGGAGACCGTATAGCGAGGCCGCCATGCTCAAACTGGCCTATGGCTATGAGCAGGCGACGCATCATCGAATTCCTCCCAAGAGCACCCCGGCGCTGCCGCCCGGAAATTCGTCAAAATAGATTCGTCAAGCGAGCGAGGATTGTCATGAGCAAACAAGCTTTGTTGTCCGGCCCGCCCGAGCCGCAGGACCGGAATTCAGACCTTGGCGCGCGGGGTGAAACGCCGCCGCCCGCATCGAATCTCGCCTCCCGCCGTGGATTTCTGAAATCGAGCACGGCGGGGCTCGTCCTGGGCGCTCTGGCGGGCGGGGCAGCGGGGCCGCGTTCTCTTGTCGCGCAGAATGCGCCCGCTCCGGCGGACAGCGGCGCGCGCGGCCGCCGCATTTTGCTCCAGGGCGGCATCGTGCTCAGCATGGACCCCCAGGTCGGCGACTTCGAGCGCGGCGACGTGCTGCTCGAAGGGAAAAGGATTCTCGCCGTCGGGCCGAGCCTCAGCGCTTCCGGAGCGGCTGCAGGAGCGGCGGTGATTGACGCCGCCGACCGGATCGTCCTGCCGGGCTTCGTGGACACTCACTTCCACCATTACCAGAGCGTCTTGCGCGGCATCATCTCCGACGGCCTGCTCGGCGCGGACTACAACCGGCTCATCACCAATCCCGACGGACTGAGTCTCTACTATCAGCCGGAAGACGCCTACGCCGGCGTGCTGCTGGCCTCGCTCAGCCATATCCGGGGCGGGGTCACGGCGGCTGTCGACCTTTCGCAAGTTCAGAACACCCCTGAGCATACCGATGCCTGCATTGCCGCTTTCCGGGAATCCGGCCGCCGCGCCCTGCTGGCCTACTCGCGCGGGTTTGGACCCGACTCCCGCTATCCGCAGGACGTTACCCGCCTCCGCTCGCAGTACTTTTCCTCCGACGACCAGTTGCTGACCCTGGCGCTCAACGGCGGTCTCGAAAGAAGCGCCTGGGAGCTGGCCCGGCAGACCGGTGTTCCGATCGTGGACCACGTCACCAACCCGGGGGCCGTGGCCAAGCTGGAAGCGCTCGGGCGCGCCGGCCTGATGCGTTCCGACAACGAATATATCCACTGCATCAGCTTTACCCCAACCACCTGGCAGATGGTCCGCGACACCGGCGGCGGAATCTCGATTTCCCCCATCATCGAGATGGTGATGGGCCACGGCACGCCGGTGTATCAGGAGGCCCTCGACCGCGGCTTTCGGCCCAGCTTCAGCTCCGACGTGGAGACCGTTCTCTCCGCCGACATGTTTACCATGATGCGCTCGGCGTTCAGCTTGCAGCGCATGTTCATCCATGAGCGCGATTCTCGCGGCGAGCAGAACCTGCCGCCGCTGCTCACCTGCCGCGACGTGATCGAGTTCGCCACCATCGAGGGCGCGCGCACCGCGCATCTCGACCACAAAGTCGGCTCGCTCACGCCCGGCAAGGAGGCGGATATCCTCTTGCTGCGCGCCGACGACTTGAATGTCCTTCCGCTCAACGATGCTCCCGGCGCCGTCGTGAATTTCATGGACACCGGCAACGTCGACACCGTCTTCATCGCGGGGAAGGTCATGAAGTGGAAGGGCAATATGGTCGGCGTGGATCAGAACCGGCTGCGCCGCCTTGCCGAACGGGCGCGCGACGGCATCCTTGCCCGCGCCCGGCACTCCCGCAACCTCTTCGAGACCTGCTGCCCGCGCGGCTAAGCGGCTGACGGGCTGGCGGGTGACGCCGGGGGCGAAGATTCGTTCCGCCGTGCTCCGCAGTGCCCCTCTGCACGCTCCGGGCCGGCTCCCGTGGGAACCCGAAAACCAAAGAAAATCTTTGCGCCCGAGGGTGTTTGTGGCAGTATTAGCGCAGAGAACCTCTTGGGAGGTTAAGTGATGCGCCGGTTTCGCGTTATTGCAGCGGGGTTCATCCTGCTTCTTGCAGTATCCGCGCTCGCAGAATCTGCGTTCGCACAGGAGTGGATCGAGTACGTGGATCGCAAGGAATATTTCCAGATCAACTTTCCCGGTCAGCCTGCCGTGCGGGACATCACCTACGAGGGAGAGGACGACGAGCCCCTTCCAGCCAAGGTCTA
>Ga0326597_10011867_pt1 | contig 11513 bp, 9 predicted proteins | sample RVTome_12_FD_203789 | JGI IMG/M metagenome (GOLD analysis project Ga0326597, IMG submission 203789) | Soil microbial communities from uranium-contaminated site in the Upper Colorado River Basin, Wyoming, United States - RVT100D185 | ecosystem: Environmental > Terrestrial > Soil > Contaminated >...
ACCGCTCCGGCGAGCGAGCGAAGAAGCGGCTGAACTTCGAGACCGCGTGCAGGTAGGATCGCTGCGTCGCCGGCGACAGATTGCGGACCGTCATGTCCTCGATCATCCGCCGGCGCAGAGGGCTCATGGTAGCCATCGGGGTATCTCCTGTCTGGTGATGTGGCTGTCGACAACCGCCATCATCCCAGCCAGGAGACCTCCAGGCTCATAACATTCTAACTCCCGCGCCAGCGGGTTCGTTCAATCATGAATGTCGATCAGTCCTAGGCCGCCGACCCTGACCCGAGCAGCATCAGTTTCAGATCATTGACGTTGGTGCCGGTGGCACCGGTGCGGATGCCATCGCCAAGCGCTTCGGCCAGGGTCGTGGTGTCATGGCGGCGAAGAACGTCCTCCAGATCGAGGCCCAGCCCGCGTGCGCGGCAGGCCGTCGTCGCATCGGCAATGGCACCGGCCAGGTCGCTTGGCCCGTCGCTGCCATCGGTGTCGAGGCCCAGGACCAGCGCCCCGGCCTGCGGCGGCAACGCCAGCGCGGCGGCGAAGCTGAATTCCTGGTTCGGGCCGCCGACACCGGGCGGCGCACCGCCGAGGCTGACCGTGGTCTCGCCGGCGGCGACGATCGCAGCAGGCGACCTCACCGGCTCGCCCCGGTGCAGGATGCTGTTGGCGAGAGCGGCGAAGTCGCGCCCGGCCTGGACGCTGTCGCCGGTCAGCGCTGTCGTCAACAGATGCGCGTGGAAGCCGGCCTCGGTCAGGACGGCGAGAGCGGCGGTCGCGGCAACCGCGCTGTCGACGAGCAGATGCGTCGTCACCGAAAGGGGCGACAGGTTCTTCGGGCTCTCGCGCGCCGGGCCGCCACGGGCGAGATGGCGGCGCACCGAGGCCGGCAACCGCTGCCAAAGCCGGTAGCGCTCTAACGTGGCTCGCGCGTCCGCCAGAGTGGATGTGTCTGGCACCGTCGGATCGGTGATGTAGTCGAAGGCATCGCCGACGACGTCTGACACGGTCAGGTTGATAAGCCGTGCCTGTGGATGAATATGGCGGGCCAGGCGACCGCCCTTGATCCGCGAGAGGTGCTTGCGCACGGCGTTGATCTCGAAGATGTCGGCACCGCAGGCGAGCAGGAGGCGCGTCAGTTCCTGCTTGTCGGCGAGGGTGATGCCGGCCGGCGGCAGCGGCAGCAGAGCCGAGCTGCCACCGGTGATGGCGGCGAAGACCAGATCGCCGGGGCCGGTGGCGCGGGCTAGGGCCGAGACCTCCCTGGCCGCGGCCAGTCCTTGGGCGTCAGGGACCGGATGTCCGGCCAGATGCAGGCGCAGGCGGCTAGGCCGCCCTGGCTGGCCGTGCTTGGCGACGACGATGCCAGCGCTCAACCGCTCACCCAGGATGTCCTCGAGCGCTTGCGCGATCGGAAAGCTGGCCTTGCCGGCGCCGAGGACAATAATGCGCCGGACCGCCCGCAGATCGATCGTCTCCGCGCCAATGGCGAGCCAGTGTCCCTCGCGGCGGATCAGGGCGCGGGTCGCCGGTCCCGGATCGGCGCGGGCGAGCGCCGCCTCGACGGCATCAAGCGCGGTCCGTCGCAAGGCGACATGGCCGTGACCCAGCAGTTCAGCGCGGTTTTTGACGTAGGCGATGACCCGCTCCTAGGCGCCGGAACGAAAGTCCTTGCCGGCATAGCGGGCCTGCGAGCCAAGCTCGCGTTCGATCTCGAGCAGCCGGTTGTACTTGGCCGTCCGCTCGCCGCGCACCGGGGCGCCGGTCTTGATCTGGCCGGCGTTCAGGGCGACGGCGAGATCGGCGATGATCGGATCCTCGGTATCGCCCGAACGTTCCGAGACCATGACGGTGAAATTGGCGCGGAACGCCGTCTCCGCGGCGTCCAGTGCCTCGCTCAAGGTGCCGATCTGGTTGACCTTCCAGAGCAGCGCGTTGGCCGCCCCGCGGGCCGCGCGTTCGCGGATCCGCGCCGGGTTGGTGCAAAAGAAGTCGTCGCCGACGATCTGGATGCCGAGCTCGGCCGTGGCCGCGATGAAGCCCTCGATATCGTCCTCGCTGAACGGGTCCTCAATCGTGACGATCGCGTAGTCGCGAATGAGGCCGCGGTAGAATTCGAGCAATTCCTGCGTACTGAAGCGCTCGCCGGCGAGGCGATAGCTGCCATCGTTGTTGTTGTAGAGATGCGTCGCCGCGCAATCGAGCCCGTAGGCGACCTGGTTCGCGACGCCGGCCCGCTCGACCGCTTCCACCAGCCGGTCCAGGGCCTCGCGGGCATCGACGATCGGCGGCGCGAAGCCCCCTTCGTCGCCGACATTGGCGGCGATCTTGCCGTAGTTGTCGATGATGATCGCGCGCAGCTCCTGGTTGACGGCGTGGCTTATTTCCATGGCCTCGGCGAAGCTCGCCGCCCCGGTGGGAAAGATGCAGAACTCCTGGAAGTCGAGATCGTTCGAGGCGTGCTGGCCGCCGTTGATCAGGTTGACCAAGGGCACCGGCAGAACATGCCCCTCGGTATTGAGGTGGCGATAAAGCACGAGGCCAGCGGCCTTGGCGTTGGCCCGCGCCGCCGCCAGCGAGACGCCGAGAACCGCATTGGCGCCGAGGCGGGACTTGTTGGCGCTGCCGTCCAACGCGTTCAGCTCGTCGTCGAGAGCCTGCTGGTCGGCGAGTTCGCGGCCGACGAGGTGGGACCGGATCGGCCCGCGCACGTGCGCCACGGCGCGCTGCACGCCGCGGCCGGCGTAACGTTTGCCGCCGTCACGCAGCTCGACCGCCTCATAGCGCCCGGTCGAGCGCCCGGCGGGCACGTCGGCCTGGGCGCTGATGCCGCCGGCCAGGGTCAAGGTCACCCGTACGGTCGGATCGCCGCGACAGTCGAGAATTTCGGTGGCGTCCAGGTCGGTAATTTCGAAACTCATGGAAGGGCAACCTCCGCTGTGCTGAAACGCAGGGCGAAGCTAGCGCGCCGGGATGGGTGAGGGAAGGCTGGCGGCGCCCCGCGCTTCCTGAAAAAATGGACGGAAGCGAGCGCAACAGAACGAGGGTGAACAATGTCGAACCCGCGAGTCCCGTTCCGCATGTCGACGGAGCGCCCGCCGCTGCCGGCGCCGCAGGGCAAGCCGCTGGTGGTGCATCTGGTGGTGGCGGTGGAGAACTGGAGTTTCGAGGCGCCGATGCCCCGGACCATTATGACGCCGCCGCACGGCCAGGCGCACGTGCCCGATGTTCCCAACTTCAGTTGGGCCGAATACGGCATGCGTTGCGGCATGCCGCGGCTGCTGAAGGTCTTGGGCGAGCGCGGCCTGCGTGCCGACGCCTGTCTCAACGCCGGGGTCATCGACGTCTATCCGCAGGTCGCCGAGGCGATGCTGAAGGCCGGCTGGGAGTTCCAGGGCCACGGCATCCGTCAGCGCGCCATGGCGGCCGAGGGCGAGGCCGAGTTGATCCAGGCCAGCATCGAGAGGATCAAGGCCTTCACGGGCGCGCCGCCGCGCGGCTGGATCGGTCCGGGGCTGAAGGAATCCTTCGACACGCCGGACCTGCTGAAGGCCGCCGGGATCGACTACCTCTGCGACTGGGTGATCGACGATGTGCCCTGCTGGATGACCACCAGGCATGGGGCGATGGTGGTCGTGCCCTACACCCTGGAGCTGAACGACAGCGTCATCTATGCCGTCGAGAAGCATTCCTCGCCGGAGCAGTACGACCGCCTGCGTTACACGGTCGAGGCGCTGGAAACGGAGCTGCAGGAGGGGCCCAGGGTGCTGACCCTGTCGTTCCACCATCACTTGAGCGGGGTCCCGCACCGCATCGGCTTCGTCGCCCGCATGCTCGACCTTCTGCTGGCGCGTGACGATGTCGTCTTCATGACCGGGTCCGAGATCGCCGACTGGTTCACAGCCTCGACGGCCGAGCCGGCGCCGACCCAGGCGAACTAGGGAGGCAATGGCGATGGACGCGGACTTCAGCAAGGGCGTCGCTTTCGTCGAGGGTAACTATGTGCCGGTCGAAGAGGCCAGGATATCGCTGCTCGATTTCGGCTTCCTGCGCTCGGATGCGAACCAGGACACCGTCTCGGTCTGGCGCGGCCGCTTCTTCCGGATCGAGGACCATCTCGACCGCTTCGGGCGCAACATCGCCCGCCTGCGCATGACTTGCCCGTACGATCGGGACCAGCAACGTGAAATTCTGCACCGCGCGGTCGCCTTGACCGGATTCCGCGACGCCTATGTGCAGATGCTGATGACCCGCGGCCGCCCGCCGGCCGGCAGCCGCGACATTCGCCTCTGCCGCAACAACTACTTCGTCTTCTGCCTGCCCTACATCTGGATCGCCTCGCCCGAGCGGCAGCAGCAAGGCCTCGACCTCGTGGTCAGCAAGATCGTCCGGGTGCCGCCGGAAACCGTCGACCCGACGATCAAGCACTATCATTGGCTGGACTTCGAGATGTCGCTATTCGATGCCTATGATCGCGGCGCCGACACCTGCGTCCTGGTCGACCGCGACGGCAACCTCACCGAGGGTCCCGGCTTCAACATCTTTCTGGTCAAGGACGGCCGGCTCTCGACTCCGGGCGGCGGGGTGCTCGACGGCATGACCCGAACCACCGTTTTCGAGCTTTGCGCCGAGACCAACCTGGACTATGCGATGGCGAAAATCCCGGCGGCCGAGCTCGCCCAGGCGGATGAGGTCTTCCTCTCCAGCACCGCGGGCGGCATCATGCCCGTCCGCAGCGTCGACGGCGCAGCCATCGGCGAGGGGGCGCCGGGACCGGTGACCCTGAGGCTCAAGCACCTCTACTGGTCGAAACGCGAAGCGGGCTGGCATGGCGCCCCGGTCGACTACGCGCGGGCCGCCGAAGCCGCCGGCGACTGAAGTCCGAAATTAATAGTCTCAACGCGGCGCGGCCTGTGCCGGCAACGACGGCTCGCCATTGCGTCAGGCAAACGAGGCGGCGCCGGCCGTACCGGCGCCTCTCCCGTCTCAATCGAGGCCGGCCTCGTTGTACATGCGGACGGCGCGCGGCGTCAGATCAGCCACTTTCTGCAGGGGCAAGGTATCGGCCTTGAATTTTCCCCAGGAGGCGACCTCCGGGTCCGGCTCGACGCTCGGATTGACCGGATACTCGTAGTTCGCCGAAGCGTACATGCGCTGCGCCGTCTCCTTGCTGAGGAACTCCATCAGCTTGATGGCGTCGTCCTGGTTTCGCGAGCTCTTGGTCATGGCGATGCCGCTGATGTTGACGTGAGTGCCGCGGTCGTTCTGGTTGGGGAATATCAGGTAGACCGCCTCGGCCCATTCCTTCTGTTCCGGATTCTCGTCGTTGAACTTCATCGCGCCGTAGTAGTATGAGTTGCCGAGGGCGACGTCGCAGAGACCCTCCTTGATCGCCTTGACCTGGCCGCGGTCATTGCCCTGCGGCTTGCGGGCCAGGTTTTCCTTCAACCCCTTGACCCACTCGAACGCCTTTTTCTCGCCATGCGCGGCGATCATCGAGGCCAACAGCGCCTGGTTGTACTCGTGCTTGGCCGAGCGCATGCAGACCCGGCCCTTCCACTTCGGGTCGGCCAGCTCTTCGTAGCTGCTGATCTCGCCGGGTTTCACTCGCTGCTTCGAAGCGTAGATGATGCGCGCCCGGGTCGTCAGGCCGAACCACAGGCCGTCGGGATGGCGATACTGCGGCGGCACGTTGCGCTCCAGCACCGGCGAGGTGACAGGCTGCAGCAGGTCGGCCTCGACCAGGGCGTCGAGGCGGGCGACATCGACCGTCAGGACGATATCGGCGGGGCTCTGCTCGCCTTCCGCCTTTAGCCGCTCAAGCACGCCCTGCTTGGCGAAGACCACGTTGACCTTGATCCCGGTCTCCTTGGTGAAGGTTTCCAGGAAGGGCTCGATCAGGAACTCCTGACGATAGGAATAAATATTGACCTCGTCGGCGAGCGCCGCCGCGCTCGCCACCGAAACGCCCAACGCCAACGCAGCCATACTTAACGCCCGATGCATCTCGTCTCTCCGCTATCCGCAAATGTATGCAAATGACAATCATTCGCAAAACTCCGCCCGCACGATACGTCGCCGCGACCCTCGATGGAAGGGCCAAGAAAGCGGAAAATCAACGTCGCCGCCGCGACCGATTGTCGCGCCGGCGCCATTTTTGCTCGGCCGCCGCAAGGCGCGGAACGCCAGTCCACTGGCATCTGTCCAATGGATTAGGCAATAATGTAGAGTAGGTCAGGGCGCGCGAGTTGATACCTATTTGGGTGATGCGCTCCCCTCTTAGCCAGTGTCATGCTTACCTCCTGCGGCATCCGGTGCCGGAAGACGATGTCGTGGTGGAGGGGCGAAACAACAAGTTTATCACCGGGTTGGAGTATTGGGTGATGCGTAAGCTCCTCAGGAACACCGACGGCGCGATCGCCGTATACGCCGCCTTCGTCAGCGCGCTGGTGATCGGCTCCGGCGTGCTGGCGATCGACTTCGGCAAGGCGGTGGTGCTGAAGGCGCAGATGCAGAACGCGGCCGACGCCGCGGCGATCTCCGCGGCGCTGCAGTTGAACGGGCAGGCCGGCGCCCAGGACCGGGCCACGGCGGTGGCGCGGGACGCCGTGAACCACGGCTCGCACATCTCCGACGACGGCGACCGGTTCAGCCTGGCGCTGATTAGATTCTACAGCGACTACGACCCGGACACCGACGGCGGCACGATCACCACCAATGATGCCGACTCGATCTTCGTCGAGGTGGTGTTGTCCAGCGAGGACGTGACCATCGTGCTGGAGCCGGTGCTGGCCCTGATCTCGCGGGCGACCAACGAGGTCGGCGCCTTCAAGGTCGACGCTCGCGCGGTGGCGACGCCGGCGCACGTGGTCTGCGACAACTCGCCCTTGTTCGTCTGCAACCCCAACGAGCCCGGCGCCGCGGGCGCCAACTCCGATGACGACCTGTTGGACCCCACCAACAAGAACGCCGGCCGCCAGCTGGTGATCAAGGAGGGCGCCGGCGGCAACACCTACGCGCCCGGCAACTTCGGGCTCCTCTGCCCGGACCCTGACATCTATGGCAACTGCGGCGCCAAGGCGATCAACGAGGCGCTCGCCGCCGAGCCTGCCGGCGTCTGCTATAAGCCGGTGACGGTCGAGACGGCGCCGGGCACCAAGCTCAACCAGGTGGTCAACGGCATCAACCAGCGCTTCGGCCTCTACGGCAACCCGGTACCCAACCCGAAGCCGAAGCCGGCCAAGGACATCATGGGCTACTACAAGGACCCGGACGCCCAGGACCTGATCGACGCGGTCAAGCTCATGGGCAGCGGGCAGTGGGACTTCCAGGCCTACTGGGACACCTACCATCCCGGCGAGGACATGTCGGCGATCGGCGCCAACGCTGGGGATTCGGCAACCTGGCCGTCGCGCTTTCAGGTCTGGCTCTACGAGAACGGCGAAGGCTTCTACCGCAGCGGCAAGAAGACGATCTATCCGCCGCCGGCCGACTCATCGGAGCTGCCCCCCGGCCACACCTGGACGCTGATCGCGCCGGCGGGCTGGAACTGGCCGGAGGACCCGGACAACCCGGGCAGCGACTACGCGGTGATCCCGGACAGCAACGCGCCGGCGCCGACGACGAACATGGAGCGCCGGGTGCTGACGATACCGGTGCTCAACTGCGAGTCGCTCGGGGTCAAAGGCAGCAACGAGTACCCGACCTTGGGCCAGTTCGTGCAGGTCTACGTAAGCGAGTGCTCGTGCAGCGGCGGCGGCTGCACCAACGGCACGGGCACGCCCGAGGTCTGCGAGGAGGGGCCGCTCAGCAACGGCGACATCTGGGCCGAGGTGATCGGGCCGCTGACGCCGCAGACCGCCTTCTCCGTCGGCAATCCGAACGCGGTGATGGTGAACGTGAAGCTGGTCGATTGAGCGTCGTGGCGGGAGGAGGACGGTGGCGGCGGGCGGACGGGTGCGAAGGGGAGGCAGCCAAGCACCGGTCCGCGCGCCTTGCAGACAGAGGCGAAAGCGACGGGATGTCGGAGTGGAAACGCCACTTGCTCAGGTTCTGGGGCCGTTGCGACGGAGTGGCCGCCATCGAGTTCGGCCTGGCCGCACCGCTGTTCATCCTGTTGTCGGTGGGGCTGCTGGAGTTCGGCCACTACTTGCACCAGGCGGACACGCTGGAAAAAAGCCTGCGGGCCGGCGGCATGTACGCGGCGCGCAGCGACCTCGCCGGCAACCCGAGCGACTTCTCGGCGCAGACCAAGCAGGAGATCGAGAACATCGTCAAGACCGGCGACAAGGACGGCTCGGGCGCCTTGCTGCTCGGCGGCTGGGCCGGCTGTTCGGGCTGCCTGGCGATCGGCGTGCTCAACCGCAGCGTCACCGAGAACGGCAGTATCGTGACCGTCGACGTCATCGAGCTGGTGGCCACCGTGCCCTACGAACCGGTGGTGCCGGGGGCGCTGCCGCTAATCGGCCTCAACGGCTTGCAGCTGAGCTTCCAGCATGAGCAAGTGCACTTCGGCGGCTAGCCCGCATTTCTCAAACTTGGGAGGGCAGCGGCGCTGGCTTGCCGCCGTGGCTTGAGCATCCCGAGGCTGCACGCCGACCATCTGCTGGAGGCGTGCTGAAGCGCCCGCCGCTTGGCGGTTGGTCTGGTTCGGCGCTGTTCCTCTGCTGTTGATGGGGTGGAGCTTGTCGAGCCGCTTACGCCGCGGCGACGGATAGTCGGGCGTGGGCGGCGCGGAACTCGGCCTGGTGCGGGAAAGCCGACGACATGGCGAACTTGATCCGTCGCACGCTGATGCGCACCTCGGCGGCGATCTTCAGCAGCTTGAGCCGGATGCTGCCGCAGGTCGCCCTGGCAAAGCGGGTATGCTGCAGGCCGATCCGGCGCAGGGCGCAGAGCAGCACGTAAGCCATGCTGGCGAACCACAGCCGCAGCTGGTTGGCGCGCATGCTACGGGCCGAGGTGCGGTCGGCGAATAGATCGAGCTGGCACTCCTTGATCCGGTTCTCCATCTCGCCGCGGAAGCAGTACAGCGTCTCGTAGAGCCGGCGGGCCCGAACCTCGTGCGGCGCCAGCGAGGTCACGACGAAGCGCGGGTTGGCCTTGCCGCTGATCCACTCCGCCTTGCCGACCACCCGGCGCTCGGACGACCAGCTGTCCAGTGTCGACCACAGGAAGTCCTTGTAGCGCCGGGTCGGCCGCTGCTTCGCTTCGGCCTCCGCCTGCGCCGCCGCCAGCTCGGCCGCGATCGCCGCCTCCAGCCGCTCGTTGCGCGCCAGCCCGAACAGGAAGTCGACCTCGTTGGCCTTGCACCAGGTCATCAGCTCATCCCGGGCAAAGCCGCTATCGCCGCGCAGCAGGATCCGCACCTTGGGCCAGCGCTGCCGGATCTGCGCCACGATCCGCGCCACCTCCTCGACCGCCCCGGCCGCGGCGTCGATGTTGGCCCGCCGCAGCTTGGCGCAAAGCAAGTGCCGGCCGCAGAAGATGTACAGCGGCAGATAACAGTAGCAGTCGTAGTAGCCGTGGAAGAAGCGGCCCTCCTGGTGGCCGTGCAGCGGATCGTCGGTGGCGTCCAGGTCGAGGATGATCTGCGCCGGCGGGGTGCGGTGCGCCTCCAGGAACAGCTCGACCAGCAGCGCCTCCACCGCTGCCGCCTCGTAGCTGATCTTGTGGTACAGCGTCGGTAGCGCGGTGCTCAGCTCCAGCCGGTTCAGCGTCGACTTGCCGGCCACCGGCGCGCAGTCCGGCCGCTTCGCTTGCAGCTTGCCGGCCAGCACTGCCATCACCGGATCGTGCCGCAGCACGTCGTGGTCGATCAGGTCCTCGTAGCCGAGCGCGAGCCCGACCACCCGCTGGCCGACCAGCGTGCTCACCTTGTGCTCGATCAGCGTCTGGTCCCGATGATCGACAAAGCAGCCGGCGAACCGGTCGATCAGCCGGATCGCCCGATCGGTCGCTCCCAACAGCAATGCGCCGGCGTCCGAGGTCAGCATCCCGGCGTCGAACGCCGCCTCCACCCGCCGGCCCTCGACAGGTGCAAAACCAAACAGGTCCGGGGTACACTCTGTCTGCATCGGGGAGATCCTCTGTTCTGGGTTAGTCTTTGTCAGCACAAGAATTTTCCCAGATTCAGAGCCCCGATGCACCTCTAGTTTGAGAAATCCGGGCTAGGCGCCCGGGCGCCGGGCGCGGCCTGCTGCGCTGCCGGCGGGGCACGGCGGCGATCGAGTTCGCCATCCTGCTGCCGGTGCTTTTGGTGATCAGCGTCGCCGGCCTCGAGTTCGCGCTGATCATGTTCGACTACCACCTGGCCACCGAGGCGACCCGGCGGGCGGCCCGCGTCGCCGTCATCGAGCCGCCGATGGTCAATGTCGACGAGATCACCACCTCCGGCGTCACCTGCACCTATGCCGGCGGGGCGACGCCGAGCTGTACCGGCGCCTCGACCTCCGCTTACGCCATCGCCACTTTCGATAAGATCGCGGCGGCGATCACCGAGATGATCCCGGGGGCGACGAGCGATCCGAGCCTGTCGATCACGGTCACCTACCGCGACACCGAGCTGACCGACGGCGCCGCCACCAACGTCTTTACGCCTTCGGTGACGGTTCGCCTGGTCGGCCTCAAGTACGAGTTCTTCGCCGCCGGCCTGCTTGGTGTCGGCGGCTTTCAGTTTCCCAGTTTCGATACCACCCGGGTCGGTCCGAGCGAGATTCCCTCATGACCGCGACCTCGACGGAATCTCGCTTCCCGACCCGCGAGGCCGGCTAGCCATGTACCTCGCCAGCACCCCCTATTTGCCGAAGTACAAGGTCCGCGCCAGCGTCGTGCTCAGCGACGGCGAGGTTTTCGAAGGCCACCTTTTCGTTGCCGGCGATCAGCGAATTTCCGATTCCTTGAAGGTCTCCAATCCTTTCCTCGCCTTCGAGAGCTTGAACGGGGGCTTCCACCTCTTCAACCGCAAGACGATCCTGCGAGTGATTCCAAAAGAGGAGGAAAGCGTCCCCGAAATGTCGCGGGCCGCGGCGACATGGCAGAGCGCGTCCGCGTTCTCCGGCGCCGGATCAGCCGACGCCGCCGAGCACGACGCGGTCATGCAAGGCTTCCGTGACCCCTTGGAAGGCAGTGACGAGGTGGCTGCGGCGACGCCGGCGTTGGACGCCTTGATGCCCGCCGTCCCGGTGAGGCGGCGCGTGTTCCGCCTCGGCGGGCTGGCAATGGCGCCGTTCACTCTCGCCGCGAGCTATCTCGATGATCTCCAAGCGAGGCAGTCACGTAGACGTCTGCGAACCGGTGTTGTCGGTCGAAATGCGGGCCGTTACACAGCGGCGGCGTTGCTTCTTCTGTTCGGCATGTCGGTGGCGCTGGCGCTGGCGCCCCTATTGATCGCCGCGCCGAGCCCGGAGCAACGGCTGGCGGATTACAGCCGGGCGATGCAGGCCTATGCCCGGGGCGACTATGCCGCCGCGGTGCCGGAGTTCGAGGAGCTGGCGGCGCAGGGCCTGGTCCAGGCC
>Ga0326597_10011868_pt1 | contig 11512 bp, 12 predicted proteins | sample RVTome_12_FD_203789 | JGI IMG/M metagenome (GOLD analysis project Ga0326597, IMG submission 203789) | Soil microbial communities from uranium-contaminated site in the Upper Colorado River Basin, Wyoming, United States - RVT100D185 | ecosystem: Environmental > Terrestrial > Soil > Contaminated >...
ATTTCGCAACATCATTCTTCGCCTGAAGGCGAGGGGTTTACACCATCCCCGATGGGGACACTAATGCGGGGATCAATAAACATATCTCATCCAATGTGTTCAGGCATTCGTTTGCAACGCATTTACTTGAAGATGGTGTCAATATCAGGGTGGTACAGACACTCCTGGGGCATAAAGATGTCAAGACGACGGAGGTCTATACGCATGTGATGGATAAAAGTATCAGCGGGGTAAAAAGTCCGTTAGAAACACTCCGATGACAATCACAAATGCTATTGTTGATTATTGGTTGCTTTGGATGAAAGCAGGCAGTTAGTGCGCAGCTGGATTTTGATTTGAGGTTAAATCAATCGCTGGCCCAGGCAATTAATCATTAACGGGCCCGGTAGGTGATCCGGCCCTTGGTCAGATCGTACGGGGTCATTTCAACGGTGACCTTGTCGCCGGTCAGGATGCGGATGTAGTGCTTGCGCATCTTCCCTGATATGTGCGCAGTAATGACATGTCCATTCTCGAGTTCCACCCTGAACATGGTATTGGGCAGGGTTTCGATAACGGTACCTTCCAGTTCTATTTGGTCTTCTTTTGCCATATAAAATGTATATTCCTCATTATTGAAAGACGCGAATTGTGCCTGAATTTGCTGCATCAGGCAAAAACGGGCCTGAATGATCATTATTAGGTGCCACGCACCCACTTGTTGTTGTGAAAATATTCGGCCGGTTTGAACTGGTTTTTATAGTTCATTTTTTCGCAGTCCTCGATCCAGTATCCCAGGTACAGCCAGTCCAGGCCCAGCCGGGCCGCTTCATGGATTTCATACAATATGCTGAATGTGCCCAGGCTGCGTTTATCGTAACTGGTATCGTAAAAGGTGTAGACGGCAGAAAGCCCGTCGTCCAGTTGATCAACGACCGAGACGGCCAGCAACCGGTCAGCGAGCTTCATTTCATAAAACAAGGTGTCCATCCAGCTTGAACACAAAAACCCCATGTAATCTTTACGCCCGGGATTGTCCATGCCGCCGCCCTTGTGCCTGGCACTGATATAGCGGCAATACAGTTCGAAATGCGATTCTTCAAAAGCAGCTGGCCTGGAAATGACTTTTATATCCTGATTGCGTTTCCACACGCGTACATGCTTTTTGCGCATGACATGGTCCAGAACCGGGATCCGTATTGGGACACAGGCATCGCAATTGTTACACCAGGGGCGGTAAATATATTCACCGCTGCGCCGAAAACCTTTGGCCACCAGTTGGGTATAGATATACCGGTCCATCGGGAAAACCGGATCGGCAAACAATGTTATAGCCTGGCGGCCAGGCAGATACGTACAGGCATGTTCGGGAGTGGCATAGAAGCACAATTTATGCGCCTGTTTGTATGCCGGCAGGTTCATGGCGCAGCTTGTTCCGGCAGGTGATGTTTAATCCCGGGTTTGCAATAGTCAGCCAGTATCGCAGCAAATTCTTCCCGGGAGATGGGTGTCGCACCCAGGCTATCCAGGTGTTTGGTATAAACCTGGCAATCAATCAGTTTGAAATCAAGACTTGCCAGCACACGCACCAGGTGTGTCAAAGCGACTTTGGAGGCATCATTCATTTTGCTGAACATGGACTCACCAAAAAAAATTCTGTCTATGGCAACGCCATACAATCCGCCAACCAGCCTGTCGTCATGCCAGCATTCTACTGAATGCGCATAACCTTGTTTATGCAGTCTGTTAAAACCTTCGATAATGTCGGGTGTAATCCATGTGCCATCACTGTTATTTCTCGGTTCCGCACACATCTCTATCACCCCGGAGAAATTTTTGTTGAACGTAATCCCGTATATGTTTTTATGCAGGGTCTTGTGCAGGCTTCTGGAGATTTTGAGATTTTCCGGGAACAGCACCCAGCGCGGATCAGGTGACCACCAGAGCACAGGCTGTACATTATTATTCCAGGGGAAGATGCCACGCACGTAGGCATCAAGCAGTCTTTCCGGTGTCAGGTCGCCTCCGATTGCAAGCAGTCCATCAGGGTCTTTCAATGCTTTGCTGATGTCCGGGAAATCACCAGCAATAATATTGTCCTTTACCCAGTAAAGCTGGTTGGACCTGGGGTAAGTCTTGGCCATTTCCCTTACACGGCCTTGTATGCGAGGTGATTGGACAGGTCGTTCATATAATCTTCAATATATTGGTGCTCACGTTCCAGGTAATTCTGTATGGCATGTCGAAATTGTTCATTGGCTATCCAGTGTGCAGACCAGGTGGTGACAGGTACAAAACCGCGGCTGATCTTGTGTTCACCCTGGACACCGGCATCCAGTTTTTTCAGGCCATGCTGTATACAATAGTCAATAGTCTGATAGTAGCATAATTCAAAGTGGAGAAACTTGAACTGGCTGCTACACCCCCAATGGCGGCCGTAAAGTGTTTCTGAACCTTTCATGGCGAAGGCCCCGGCGATATATTCATTCTGGTAGCGCGCCATAAACAGTAAAGTTGCTTCAGGTAATGTCCTGCTCAATGATTCAAAAAAAGGCAGGGTGAATCTCGGTTCGCCCCATTTGCGATAAAACGTAGAGGTATAAAACCGGTGATAGATGGCCCAGTGACGGGGGGTAATCTCGTTGCCATGTAGTATCTCCAGCTTGATACCGGCATCGCGTAATGTGCGGCGTTCCTTTTTCAGTTGCCGGCGTTTTTTTGAATACAATGTTTGCAGGAACGCCCCGAAATCCGGGTAATTGTGATTGAACCAGAAATACTGGCAGGCCTTGCGTTTCAGTAACCCGTCTTCGGCCAGTTGCAGGCATTCGGCCTCATCCGGGAACAGGTAATGCAGGCCGGACACGCCGGTGTCTTCTGCAAATTGCCTTGCGGCGTTATAAATCTTATTGCAGATATCCTGCCTGTTCGCAGTTTGCTGGTTTACCAGACACCTGGGGCCGGTAACCGGGGTAAAGGGGACTGCCGAGACCAGCTTGGGATAATAATGCCGGCCGGCCTGTTCATAGGCCTCCGCCCAGCTCCAGTCAAAAACAAATTCACCGATAGAATTGGTTTTAACGTATAACGGTAATGCGCCAACCAGTGTTTCATCGGACCAGGCCAGTTGATGCGCAGGATACCAGCCATGATCATCCAGACATTTATATTGTTCGAGACCGGCCAGAAATTCATGCCGCAGGAAAGGATTATCATCCGGGACAAGATTATTCCATTCAGCTGCAGGAACATCTAATAATGAATCAAACGTGCGTATGGATAAATTCAAGAGGAAAACAGTGGTAACAAATTACACAGACAACGGCTGATTATTAATTTGAAAAACCACTGTCTGTGAGCACTTTTAGATTGGAACCTAACGCATCCGTTAATGTGCGTTTTGAACCGATCAGTGAAAATGATGTCTCGGCATAACCTGAATTCTCAAGCATAAAACGAAATGTGATTTTACTGCCGTTCATGATGTTGTGCAGAAAAGTAGAGGTGACTTCTTCGTCTGTAATATACCCGAGCACAAATTCACCCCATTTGCGGTGGGCTATACAGGGCGCATCGTTAATGGAAGTATTTTCTGGTTTACGTTTATCAACCTGGTATGTCGGGCAATTCTTTCCATCCAGGCGGTTCAGGTTGTTCAGCATGCTGAAGCGTGCCCGGATGGTTTTATTCGCGTCCCGGTATATCTCCAGGCTGTAGCCTTCATTATTTTCAGTATGGGCCACCTCGGTCTTAACATCACTGTCAATATTGGTATGGTTAACGATATTCCACTCTGCCAGGGCCGGCAGTGAAAATAACATCAAAAATACACAAGTAACCAAAAATCCGTATATTGGTAGATGATCCAGGTCTTTATTTGTCATAATAATTTACGGTATTGTGCAGATTGTGCCAGCCAATTGTAATCTAATTGAATTTGATGTTTAACAGATATATCTCAATTTATGTTAAACCGGTAAAATAATGGACCGTAGAAAATTTATACAGTATAGCGCAGGCACCTGCCTGTCATTATCAACTTTGCGTTATAGATACGCAGCAGGGGAGAAACAGGGTATACGCACCGGATACATAGCAGACAGGATTTATCTGCAGCATCATCTTGCACCGGACCATCCGGAATCTCCACTGCGCCTGATTGCGGTGGAAAAAGCCATGCAGGATTCAGGGTTGTTACCGCAGCTGGAACATCTGCCGCTGTTAACCGATGTTGAACCGTATCTCTATACAATCCATACCCGCCAACATGTGTCCAGCATCAGGAATAATTACCCCGGGTTTCATCAGGTGGCGCTTGCCGTGGTGTGTGGTGTATTGTCAGCCGTTGATGCTGTCTGCCAGGGACATTTGAGAAATGCATTTTGTGCAACCCGGCCACCCGGACATCATGCAAATAATACCGGGAAAGAAGAGGGTTTTTGTTTTTACAATGCCATTGCCATCGCGGCCCGTTATGCACAGCAAAAATACAAGCTTGAGAAAATCCTGATTATCGACTGGGACTATCATCATGGCAATGCTACCGAGAACGCATTTTACAGCGATCCGGGGGTGTTGTTTTTTTCAACCCATGATTACCTGGCTTATCCCGGGACAGGCAATCCGGACAGAAAAGGCGAGGGAGCAGGACTGGGTTACAATATCAATGTGCATCTGGATTGCGGTACAACGGACACGGATATCATCCATGCATTTGAAAACGTGCTTGTCCCGGCAGCAAAAAAATTCAAACCGGACATGATCCTGATTTCCGCCGGGTTTGACAGCAGGATGGATGATCTGCTGGGCTGTTTCAATATCACTGATGCAGGATTTGAAGAGCTGACCCGGATCTCGATGTTACTGGCAGAAGAGTTTTGCGACGGCCGTATTGTTTCAGTGCTGGAAGGGGGCTACAACCTCGAAGGCAATGCCAGTGCCATCGTGCATCATGTTAAAACTTTATCGTCATTCCTGGCTTGATACGGCATTTACTTCCAGCAGATATTACTGATTGAAAGACTCAGGTTTTTCTGCTGGTATCAGTGCCTTTGGTATAAATGGGCAGAGTCGTGACATTACCGCTCTGTTCTGTGCCCGGCTTGATCTTCGAGATGCCTTGTTTGTTCACTTCATCGATACGGATAATGGAATGCATCGGGATGTAGGTACGATTGACGTTCTCAAATTCCGTTTTCAGACTTTCTTCCGAGGGGTCCACCACCAGTGATGCTTTCTCACCAAAGACCAGTTCTTCTATCTCGATAAAACCGAACAATTCTCCCTGGTATACGTTTTTGGCGTAGACCTCGAATATCTTGTCCTGGTTGTGAAAGATGATTTTATATACCGGTTTCTTCGACATGGTCATTTATCTGCTAATTAATATTGGCGGGACGGCGGATTCTACAGCATAACACTTAAAAGTTGAAATACAGGCCGCCACCGGGGCCCAACGGTATGCCCAGTAACAGCCAGCCAACCAGAAGTATGCCCCAGACGATACTGAATACCACGGTATAGGGCAGCATCATTGCTATCAATGTACCCATGCCGGAGCCTTTTACGTATTTCTGGACCAGTGCCAGCACAATAATCATGTATGGATTCAGCGGTGTAATCACATTGCTGACAGAGTCCCCTACACGGTAGGCCGCCTGCACCAGTTCAGGACTGAATCCGGCCAGCATCAGCATGGGGACGAAGACCGGCGCGAGGAACGCATATTTCGCCGAAGCCGAGCCGATAAAGAGGTTGGCTAACATGGTGAGCAATATAAAACTGCTCAGCAAGATAGGCGCCGGGACCTGTGCTGCGGCCAGTACCTGGCCACCGGAGATGGCCAGCATTTCACCCAGGCCACTGTATTTGAATGATTCGATAAACTGGGCAGCAAAAAAAGCCAGTACGATATAGGGGCCAAGGTCGGCAATGGTATCCCCCATGATATTGGCCGCGTCCTTGTCATTTTTAATGCGCCTGGTGCTGATGCCGAAGACTATCCCGGGGATCACAAAGACCAGAAATAATAATGGAACAGTCACTTCTATCCAGCGTGCAAAGCGGTTGCCCTCACCGTGCAATGGCGCGCCGGGAATCGTGATACACAATATAAAAACAGACAGAGTGACTATCAGCGTAATCAGTGCATTCCGCAGGCCACTTGTCTCAATTGTTGATCGGGTGTTTCCAGTCACACCAGGATCCACATCAGTTATCCTGTATTTACCGCTCATTGGTTCCACCCATCGGGCTGTCACCAGCCAGCCGGTCAGTGTCAGGACAATGGTCGAAATGATCATGAACCACCAGTTTGCTGTCACAGCGACCTGATAATCCGGTGCGATAATGGTCGCCGCACTCTGGGTAAATCCGGCCAGCAAGGGATCGAGCGCCGTAATTAACAGGTTGGCACTGAAACCGGCCGAAACACCGGCGAAGGCCACTGCGATTCCTGTTAACGGTGATCGTCCCGCGGCCAGGTAAAGGGCAGCAGCAATCGGTGGGAGCACCACATAGCCTGCATCGACTGCAATCGATGACATGATGCCAAGAAACATCGTTACGGGCGTGAGCAAAGCAGGGGGTGTGTGCAGTATCACATAACGCAACACGGCAGAGAGCAGTCCGGTACGTTCGGCCATGCCGATACCGAGCATGCCGACCAGCACGATGGCCAGCGGTGGAAACTTGATAAAATTTTCCACCATATGACTGAGTAACCACCAGATCCCGGTACTGGTGATCAGACTGTTGGCGGTTAATTCACCGGTAATCGGGCTTTCAACTGACCAGTCAAAACTCGCCGCCAGTTGTGAAAGTGCCATGATCACGGCAGTTCCGATCAAAAACAGAGTTGCCGGGTGCGGCAATTTGTTACCAACGCGCTCTATTTGAACCAGGATTTTCACTGAATATAATTTTTTATGTCTTGTGAAATTATTCCAGCGGCCGATCCAGGTGCGTCAAAATAAATCGATCGAGACCATCAATGTAAAGTTGGCCGCTTTCAAAAAAACCACCATTATGGTCACCGGTAATTTCCAGAAAGTCCTTGGGTGGGTTGGCTGCCGCATACACGGCCTTGCCCATAAGAAAGGGCACAATATCATCGGCAGGGCTATGTATGATCAACACCGGGCACTGAACCTCGCTGATAAAGTCAGTCACCGGATATTTTATACGGGCGATCAGTGTTACTGGTAGATAAGGATAATAGTGCTTGCCCATATCCTGAATAGATGTAAATACGGATTCTACAATTAATGCGCCTGCTTCTGACTGAGTGGCCAGCCAGGTTGCTACCGCACCACCCAGTGATTCACCGTAGATAATAATATTACCGGCTGGTATTTGCCTTTCTTGTGTTAAATAGTTCCACGCTGCTTCAGCATCAAGATAAGTCCCTTGCTCCGAAGGTTTCCCTTCGCTCAGGCCATAACCCCGATAATCAATAATAAAAACCGAAAGCCCCAGTTGATTGTATATCCAGAGTTTCTCCAGGCGGTGAGATATATTACCGCCATTGCCATGCAGGAAGAGCAGTGTTGCACGGGGATTTTCATGCGGAACATACCAGCCATGAATCTTCAGATCATCGCTGGTCGTAAGAGACACTTCTTCATACACTAATCCTTCATCACTGGGTGTGGCCTGGAGTGTTTTGTAAGGAAAATAAACAAATTTCGGCTGAAAAACATATAGTAGCAGCAAGAGCAAAAACCAGGTCGTAACCAGAATGAAAATCAGTGACTGTGCCATACGAACCATTAGCGCTTTCATGAGTGAATCAGATTATCATTACATGAAATCAAAAATATCAGCGTCGATTGATTTCATTATTATTTGTGTCATTGTTTCCAATAATGCAATTACTGTCTCTTTGCCCGGCTATTCAATCTTCAATATTATCTTGCCAGTGGTCGAACCTGATTCAATTTTTTGATGGGCGACAGTGGCCTGTTCCAGTGGCAGGACTTCGCTGACATGGACATTCAGTTTGCTTTCTTCAACCATGCGTGCGCATTCTTCCAGTATCCAGGTCTGGTGCCGCTGTGTTTCTTCGAGATTAAAGAGTAGCGGGGTCAGCATGATCTCGAAGCTGAAGCGCAGATTACGCATACGGGCGACTGACCAGTCCATATTGTCCGGTACGTGCAGCAAGGTAACGATATCACCAAAGTGCCTTACCGCAGGGAATGTCGCCTCAATCAATTCACCGCCAACATTGTCCATGGCAATATCAACACCTTTGCCATCGGTCCATTGCATGATCGCATCGACAAAATTCTGTTGTTTGTAGTTGATAATAAAATCTGCACCGAGTTGGCGGACAAATTTTGCCTTTTCATCTGAACTGATAGTGGTGCAGACTTTTGCCCCGGCGGCTTTCGCAACCTGTATGGCGATATGACCCACACCACCGGCGCCGGCATGAATGAGAACAGTCTGTCCGGATTGAATACGGGCGCGATCATGCAAGGCTTCCCATGCGGTAATAAAGACCAGGGGCAGGGCAGCAGCATGGATAAAATCGATGGATGCCGGTTTCCTCGCAACAAAACTTTCATCCAGAACAATATATTCGGCGTAGTTCCCCGGACCATTACCGATACCTGCATGAAAGAAGTACACTTCATCGCCTTTTTTGAAACGTGATACTTCCTTACCGGTTTTTTCAACAATACCCGCGCCATCACAACCGAGGATCGTTGGAAATGTATTGATCGGATACATCCCTTTACGGAACTTGGCGTCAACCGGATTAATGCCAGCGGCCCTTAACCTGACAAGGACATCCGTGGGTTTGCTGATAGCAGGGGTATCAATTTCCTGAAGTTGCAGAACTTCTGGGCCACCGGTTTTGTGTATTACTATGGCTTTCATTGTTTACCACCCCCCATACTTGCCATACCCCATTAGACGGAAGAATCAGCAGTAAATTGTACATTCAATGAAATTCAAAGGTATAAAAAAAAGAGGGGCTTGCGCCCCTCTAGCGGTCTGTTAGCCGCTGTTTACTTCCAGGCAGGTTTGCCCAGGTTGATATCTTCCTCGTCAGTTGCGGCACCTGTGATCGCACCGGCTGCTGCACCGATTGCCGCACCGGAAAGGACGGATATTCCGGTTACTGCACCGACAACCGCACCAGCAGCCGCGCCAACACCAGCACCGCTGATGGCGCGTTCCTCACCGGTTGTACCGCATGCGGTTAAAGATAATGTCAGTAATGCAATTATGAATGTGCTACGCATCACATCATCTCCTGCGTTGTGTATATGACAACAGCATATCAAACTCAGAAGTGGTATTTACTGTTCAGGCCCGAAAAGTGTGAAGTATGTCGTTGCAACAGGGGTATTTTGTGAACGGAGTCACGGGAACAGTATTTAACTCAATGATTTTTCATATTTATAAATTGGCAATGGTTCACATTTCGGTGGTCTGAATCAGAATAATTACTTATCAGATGCCTGTATTCCCGGACGGTATACGCATATTCAACCGTTCTCTTCCAGCCAGGCTTCTGCGTCCAGTGCGGCCATGCAACCACTGCCAGCCGAGGTGATCGCCTGGCGATAAACATGATCAGCAACATCACCAGCGGCAAATACACCGGGCACACTGGTTAGCGTGGCCTGGCCATTCAAACCGCTTTTCACAATGATGTAGCCTCCTTTCATATCCAGCTGGCCCTCAAAGATCTGTGTATTGGGTTGATGGCCGATGGCGATGAACACGCCTTTCACATCCAGTTTCTTTATTGTGTCATTTTGTGCATGCTTGATCCGGATCCCGTTGACGCCACCATCATCACCTAACACTTCATCCAGGGTGTGGTCCCATTCAATAGTCACATTCCCGTTCCTTGATTTTTCGATCAGACGGTTGGCGAGTATCTTTTCCGCACGGAATTTGTCATGGCGATGTACGACAGTTACCCGCGCTGCGATGTTGGAGAGATACAGGGCTTCTTCCACGGCCGTATTTCCGCCTCCAATGACGGCGACATCGGCACCGCGATAAAAGAAACCATCACATGTAGCGCAAGCTGATACACCCCGGCCTTTATAGGCATCTTCCGAGGGTAATCCCAGGTATTTTGCGGCAGCCCCGGTGGCGATAATCAATGCATCGCAGGTATAAACACCGTTATCACCGGTCAGTTTGAATGGTTTTTGGGACAGTTCGGCAGTGTGAATATGGTCATTGATGACCTCGGTATCGAAACGCTCTACGTGACTGAGCATGCGCGCCATCAAATCCGGGCCCTGTAAGCCCTCGATATCGCCCGGCCAGTTGTCGACATCGGTCGTCGTCATCAACTGGCCACCCGGTTCCAGGCCGGAAATCAGAACCGGCGCAAGATTGGCTCGTGCGGCATAAAGTGAAGCGGTGTAACCTGCGGGGCCGGAACCCAGGATCAATATACGGCAATGTCTGGTATTACTCATTAAATGTACACTCCGGTTGGGGAAGTAAAGCGGGCCAGATAAAGGTGGGGTATGTTACGTTAAACGGCTCATTGAGGCAAAATTGGTCATGCAAATAAGGCTGAATTATAATCGATTATATGTTTAACTTTATTATTATTAAACATATAATTAGAAAGTTTTCTAACTAAAACAGATTAACTTTATATGGTACAGGCTTCGAAAAAACGCATACCTGCCGAACTACTGGGTAATCAGCTGTCCCGCAACATCAAGGAAGTCAGCATGATTGCCCTGGGTGCGTTGTCTATTTATCTGTTTATTGCCCTGGTCAGTTATCACCCGGATGATCCCGGCTGGTCACACACCGGTTCCGTTGAAGCCATCAAGAATAATGCCGGTGTGGTCGGTGCCTGGATCGCCGATATGCTGCTCTATCTGCTGGGATATATAGGCTACCTGTTTCCGATCATCCTGGCATACGGCGGCTGGCGCCTGTTCCGGTCTCGCAGAGACAGCGAACCCCTGGATTACATGCGTTATTCAATACGTGCTGCCGGCCTGATTTCTATGATCATCGGTGGTTGCGGGTTATCCAGATTGCATTTTACAGCCGGTCCGGCATTGCCTTATGAAGTAGACAGTGCAGGGGGCATACTCGGTGATGTGATCGGTTCAACGTTAAATCCGGTGCTGGGCCTGACGGGCAGTACCTTGATCCTGCTGGCGCTGTTCCTGATTGGCATCACGCTATTTACCGGACTTTCATGGTTGTGGGTGATGGACAGTACAGGCCGCTGGACATTGAAATTATTACATTACGCCAATGAATCCCGTCACCGGATCCGGGATGAAGTACAGGGCCGGCAGGCACGGCGTGAACGTGAAACCGTGGTCAAGATAGAAAAGGAAAAATTTATCCAGCGTGAACCGGTGAAGATCGAACCCAAGATTTCCATATTTGAAACCGGTGAACGTGCCGAACGCGAAAAACAGGTGAACCTTTTTGAGTACCCATCGAATGTAGCATTACCCTCACTCAACCTGTTGGATGATGCAGCTCCGCGTGTGGGGCAATTGTCGCATGAAGCCTTGCAGGA
>Ga0326597_10011869_pt1 | contig 11512 bp, 14 predicted proteins | sample RVTome_12_FD_203789 | JGI IMG/M metagenome (GOLD analysis project Ga0326597, IMG submission 203789) | Soil microbial communities from uranium-contaminated site in the Upper Colorado River Basin, Wyoming, United States - RVT100D185 | ecosystem: Environmental > Terrestrial > Soil > Contaminated >...
ATCAGATCATTAGAGCAAGACGCGAGGCAACTACGAGTAAGTTGAAACAAGGCGAAACCATACAAACGAAAAAATCCTCCGCAGTAAAAGAAATTAAAACCGAGCAAACAAAAACACAGCTTAAAATGTCGGAAGTTGAGAAAATCTTAAAAAATATAACCTGCTAATGCCGGTTTGTTTGCCAAAAGTTAATCGCGAGCAGTTGCTAAACGCCTTGAAAAAGGCGGAGATTACGATTGGAAATTTATATAAGTTATCTGACGCAGAACGGCACACACTATTAAGCAAATATGTTGGGGGAGAAAATGCCTCATTTGTAAATGGAAAGTTTGAACAAGCAATGCTTTCCGCGCAAAAACAAGCGTTTGTAAATTGGATTAAGAGAACCACGTCTTTTACCGATCCCATTCGCAGAGATATGTTAAAGAAAGTTGAAAACAATAAAAAGTTTCTTGAACCGGACGAAGCGGGAAGGTTTATGAACGATCTGGCGGAGTTGAAGTTGGGTATTAGGGTTTCGGAGATTGAAGCAAAAACCATAATGGATATGAAGGGAAAAATTGACGATTTTAAATCAAAAATACCAGAAAACTCTCCCGATGGAAGCGTTGAGCGTATGACATACGGATATGCGCTTGACGATTTCAAAACCTTTATTAGTGAACGGAAACTTGCCGCAGAAAACATAAAACTCAAAGAGAGGCTCTTGCCCAAAAACTTATGGCGCAACATTGTTGATTTAGCAGGAGTTACTAAGTCATTGGTGGCAACTTTGGATAATAGTTTTCTCGGACGGCAAGGCATTAAAACGCTTTTACGAGGCGATTACCGCGTTTGGGGAGAAACTGTTAAGAAATCGTTTGAAATAATAGGAAAAGAATTGTTCGCTAAATCCGAGGGATGGTTTGAATCAAGAAATGATGCGGTGATGCGTTCGCTACGCGCTTATATTTTCTCATCGGAGAATGCTTTGAACGGAAAATACAGAGCGGCTAAAAATGGCTATGGTTTGGGCGTATTGCACGAAGAGGTATTTCCCACTTCATTCCCAGAGAGGATTCCCGTTATAGGCAGGGTTTTTAAGGCCGCAGAATCCGCATTTGGCGGAAGTGCTTTATTTATGAGAAAAAAACTCGCCGATGCAACAATCAAGAACGCAGAACGAAACGGCGTTGATATGCTTGACCCGAAACAAGCAACTGCTCACGGAAAATTGGTTACTTCGTTGACGGGCAGAGGAGAATTGGGACGGTTAGGCGCGATTGGAAAAGAAATTAACGTGCTTATGTTTTCGATAAGATTTTTAAAATCAAACTTTGACACCTTAACAGCGCATCTTTTTGATAAGACATTCACGAAGGAAGCTAGAATAACATCTGCAAAGTCCACATTAAGAATCGCTATGAGTATTACGGGGTTGTTAGCGATAGCTGATATGCTTGGGTTTGATGTTGAGTGGGACCCCCGAAGTTCAAGAGCGGGACAAGTTTGTTATAAAAATCATTGTTTTGATGTAACGGGCGGGATGCGCGGGCTTCTTACGCTTGGATCGCGTATCGTGCCGACTCGCCACAATGGAGAGTGGGGTTTTTGGACGAAAAGTGCTACGGGCAAATGGACTAAAATGAGTTCGGGAAACTTTGGAGAACAAACTGCGCTGGACACATTTGAGCAGTTTTTTGAGGGGAAACTATCTCCGTCCGCCGGGATGTTAAGAGATATTTGGAAAGGACAGAATTTTCAAGGAGAGAAACCCAATTTTGTTAATTCTACTATTGGTTTGATCACTCCTATTTCCGTAGATATGTTGATAGAGGAATTGCAAAAAGGAAACGATGATATTCTATTGGCGATGATTGCGGAGAGTTTGGGAATCTCTACGACTGAAACTACTATGCGTGGTTATGGAAAGAAATGGGAAGCACTTAAAAACAAGGTGGATACTGAAACCTACAATCAGGCACTAAAGACGGTTACGGAACGATTTAACAAACGGGCAAATAAAATTCAAAAATCTTCTCGGTGGGAGAAAATGGACAATGATGAGCGATCAAAAGAGTTGGATTCAATAAAACAAGAAGAAACAGAAAGGATATTCAATAAATATGGAATTTAACCAAATCTTATAATCATGAGTATCAACGCCACAATTAGCCCCCAGAAAATCCATTGGTCTAATCCGAAACTATTGTCTGGTTTTTCTTCAAACATACTTATTCTATATCAAATAATTATAATATAGTCAAATGCCCCGCATAATTTTCGACAACGGAAGAATCCAGCTCGTAGCAGAGGACGAAACTACCCTAAATATCAAAACCGGCCAACTTTCTCAACTTCCTCCGCGTCCATTCAACAGAACCTCTACCATTCCGGTTGCTCCTCAAAAACCAATTCAACCCCCTATCCCAGAGGAAACCCCCGAACAGAAAGACCAGAACCTAAGAAAAACCGCCATTCAAGACGAAATAAAATCCTTACAAAGTCAAGGCAAGAAGCCGGAACATATCAGGGGAGCAATGGGTTTGATAATGGATGAAATACTAGGTAGTATAATTCCCTCAAAAACTTATGAAATTAAACCCGACCAATCCCAAGAAATAGATGAAAAACCCATAAGCGTCAGGGGATTAGAAGCCAAACCCAAAGAACTAAATTTACTTAAAGCTATTTTGTTTTCTGAAATCAGCAATCGGAAACCAGAAAAAAGAGAGTTGGAATCGAGAGTTATAGCTAATACTGCTCTAAACCGAATGGCTGAAGTGGGCAAAACGCTAGAGCAAGTTTTGACCCAAAGAAATGCTTATCAGGGAATAAAAAACAAAGAGTTTAGGAAAGTTATGAAAGGAGAGCTTAATGAACTAGATAAAGAAAAAATGGCAGTAGTAGAGAAGATCATAGAAGAAATAATGTCGGGAAACTTTGAGGACAACACCGAGGGTAGTGTGTTTTACATTCACAACCCCGATGGGAGCATTACTTACCGATCAGGTAAGCTGGGTGGATTTAAAGAAGAATACGAGAACTTAGACGAACTATTAAAATGAGTCCTAAAACCCTTCAAGATTACATCCACGAAATAGAAACTCGCGAGCAGACGAGGGAAATTCAAAACCTCGTTGATTCTATAATTGCTTCAAAATTGCCCCAAATTGAGGCGGAATTGAGGCGAGTGGTAGTAGATGCCATCCCCGCCCTGATACCGCCACCAGTAGCGGGAAAACAGGGTAAAAAGGGTACTTCTGGGGACAAAGGCGAGAAACCCATGCTCGGAAAGGACTATTTTGTACCCACTGCGGAAGAAATAGCCAAAAAAGTCAAGGTAGAAGCCCCGCCGAAACTTGATGAGATTTTATCGGAAATTAAAAAAGAGTTGCCGGAATTAGTAAAACAATATGCACCACAGAGACATTACTCGCTGATTCCGCGGCGATCAAATGCGTATTTCAAAGTGCTTACTATTACGGGAACGAAAAACGGGACAAACCGAGAATTTTATTTATCCGAAGCTCCGCGGTTTGGGGCGGATTTGTTTGTATTTATGAATGGATTGTGGCTATCTTCAAGCGATCAATTTACGGTGAGCGGCGTTACTTTGACGTTAGACAATTCTGTTCCCGCCCCAAAGTCGGGATGGACATTTTACGCACAGGCGTTTAGAGGATGAAAAAGATTTTAGGACTCATAATCTCATTTCTTGTTTTAAGCGGAGTTCATTATTTCACGACCTCGGCTCAATTCGCGCCCGCGGCGCCGGAACAAGGCGGAACCGGAAGCACATCTACGCCATCAAATAATCAGATTCTTATTGGCAACGACGAAGTGTACGTTGTAACCGCAATTCCAGATTGCACGGGGGATAATAAACTTTTGTTTAATTCTTCCACGAGGGTTTTTTCTTGCGCGGCTGATACCGGCGGCTCCGGCGGGCTTGCCAGTTCTTCCCCTTTCTCCGCGAACCAAATCCCGATAATTTTTGACTCCAATACTCTGTTCGGCGACACGGGGCTGACGTTTTCTTCTTCCACCGATCTCTTGCAGGTGTTCGGTATCGTATCTTCTACGGAAATTATCTCTCCGTCCTCCACGTTTGACACATTGAGATTCACCAACGCATCTGGCACAAATCTTTATGCTATTAACCGCGACTCCGATAGCAATCTTTTTACTAATGTTTCGCGGGTAGCGGATGGTGCTTCCGCGGTTGCATTTGAGAATAAGTGGGACGGCAATGTTGCAACTCCAACTGATCTCGCGATACATACCAAGTGGAGTTTTCAAGACAATGCCGATGCCGACAAGGATTTTTTGTTGCTTAGATATGACACAAATGATGCGACGTGGCAGTTTAATAATCCAAATACGGGTACGGGTGTCGGTGGGGGACGGCTTGTTTTTTTGGCAGGTGGCATAAACAGAAGTGTCGCGAACACGGTTGCTATTGGTTTGTTTCCTGACTCGAGCGGTGGCTCAATCGCGTTTTATGCCGGAGTAAACAATCTTTTGACTATACAGTCGAGTGGAAAAGGCGTCAACTTAAATGCAGGCGCTGTCTTTTCCACACAAGGGGGAAATCCCACCATTTTCAGACACTCATACGGTCTTCTTATTTCCGGTGATGATTATGATTTCAGGGAGGACGGTAGCATTAAATTCGGTGCTGTCTTATTTGGCAATGCTCGGGCAGCAAAAGGAAATCTTGTAACGTTCTGGCCGCAGGCGGAAGGAAATAAGAACAACAGTGAAGCCGCCATAAACTTCAAGGGTTGGTTTCTGTCTGGCAGGGGCGGATATACCACGGGAGATGCGCTTGACGGAGGGTTTGGCGCGCGCGGGTGGACGGAAGACGGAGTTACGGGCGAGTCGTCAAGCAACGCAAATGCAACGGGAACCGACCTCTATATTTTTTCGGGAGCGGGTACGGGCAACAATGAAGTGAAGGGGTCTATATTCTTCCAAACGCCGTCCTCCACGGCTTCGGGAACATTCGCGCAGACAGTGAAAAATCGCGGGACTCTTTCTCCGCTCGGGCTGTGGGGTTTTGGGGGCTTATTCAATACCACGAGTTCTGTGCCGTCATCCACGGTTCACATCGCCGAGGGTTCGGCGACGACGACGATTACAATCGGAGCTGTCGGATCGCCCGCGTGCATTGAAATACGCGATACGGACGATGGGGGCTTTTCATACCTTACCGTTTTGGACGGCATTGAGACGTTCTCGTCTTCCAGTTGTAGATAAAATACGATATAATGTATTTATGAAAAAACACTTTCTCACCATTGCGATACTCTTGGTTGGATTTGTTTTGGGAATGACTTTGCGCGAGCCGATACATAACCTAGGCGGTACGCTGGTCGCCGCGGAGTTTGCGGTTCAAGAAGACGTGCGCGGTTCTTCTCCGCGCCTTGACCCCGCAACAATAAGCATACACATCAATGCGGACGTTGTGGACGAAAATGGAGCGTTCATACGCCCGTTCAGCAAGGGAATTACGCTTGAAAAACTAGAAGACGTGTTCCGGTCGCTCGGGGTTTCCGCAACAAAGGCGCGGTCTCTGGTTGAGTTAATCATTACGCTATGAAACTCGCGACACAATCAGCCGTAATCATTATCGGTCTTTTCATTCTCGGATTTATTCTGTTCCGTGTCTTTGCCCTCTACAACCAAGTCGCGGTGAACACGCAAAATCTGAACGCTATTATAAATCTCATACAGCAAAATCAGCGCGACCAAACACAATGAAAACACTCTACACTATTCTTTTCTCCGTTATCCTCCTCGCCCTCTGGTGGATTATGTGGACGCTGTACGCGAACCAGATCGTCAGTTCTCCGTATCCATTAAACGAAACAGAGTTGTACGTTCCAAAATACGAAGGCAAGGGATGAACGGCATAAAAACAATGTGGCAGAACGCACAACGATAATGACCGAATTAGACATAAATCAGTTCAGCGAGTGGCTTTCAATTCTTTCCGCGCCGACATTCGGTGTCGTTGCGTTCATTGTCTTGATTCTGTACCGAGATGCGGTCATCCACATAATAAAAACGCTTGTTGATATTCTTGCTTCGTGGCTCAAACGAAAATGAACGGCAACAAACATCTGACGTGGACGGTTTTCACCTTTATACTCAGCGGCGTGATCGGATTTTCGTATCTGATTTTCAAAATGGGTTCGGTGAATGTCGCGGCGCAGATACAGGACTTAAAAGACGCGGACAAAAGTGTTCTGATACAGTATAGGGAGATTTCAGACCAATTGAACGAAATAAAACTGGATATCGTGGCGATCAAAAGCAAGTTAGGGATACGGTTTGAGACAAGCGCAAATCCACCGCGATAATGAGCACTCTTTACTATGCTTGGCTACCTCACTATGATATTGTATAATTAGGGATTGAGAGGAGATTGGAACTGCAATGATATACATTAAGAACTTATAATAAGAAAATGCATCACGAAAATTTGTTAAAAAACATTCCGGGGTATGTAGTTAAAGAAATTACGCCCGATCAATGGGACGCGAAATTAGGAAACTCCACTATTCCCGGAACAATTCTTTCTTCTGGGCACTGGTATCAAGAAGGCCACGTCCCCGATGGCGAGCCGCAGAAGATTGGTTTTGATACTTATGGATGCACGGTTTTTGGTTACACAAATCGCATAGAGATTTTGTGGCATAGATTAAAAGGAGAGTTTAGAAATTTCTCTGACCTCGCGCTGTATGTACTCGCCGGAATCCGTCCACCCGGTGCGAACCCGCACGACGTAGCAGAAGTTGCTCGCCACAAGGGACTGGTGGACGAGGACTTTTTCCCTTTCAAAGAAATTCAAAGCGTTGATGATATTTACCAAAAAAGAACAGCCGGACTTTCGAAAAAAGCCGAGGAGTTTTTAATAAGCGATGCGAAGCCGCAACACGATTGGGTAGAATGCAACCGCGAATCGCTGAAGGATGAATTGAAACGATCGCCCCTCGGCGTTCCGCTCCCGGCGTGGTTCAGGCGCGCGAACGGACTATACTACTTCCCCGAGAGAATGATGCCGACTCATGACACGACATTGGTTGATTTTGAGGAAGGTTCGTGGTGGATGGTTTTTGATTCGTACCCAGACGAGAAAGGGTCATACATCAAAAAAATAGAGTGGGATGCCATATTCCCCGGTGTGTGGGACAGGAGATTCCGCGCAAAGAGATATTGGCTTGCGCCGCCGTTGTCCGAAAAATTAAACATTCTCCAGCAGATATATCGCATGCTTTTGGAGGTTCTTGGCCTGCGGAAAAAGATAGAGTCCATTGCCTCGTTACCCGAGCTGAAACTTATTTCATTGGCACATGCCATCAAGGCCTACGAAAACGTGAACATTGCATTGAACAATCCCGGTGGATTACGGTGGAGTCCGTTTCAAAACGGATCGGTAACGCAATCGGGAACGGGGAAAAAACTGGCAACGTTCGCTACTTACGAAGAAGGATGGAACGCGCTTTTGCATCAGTTGAAAATTGTCTGCAACGGTACGTCCCCTGCGTATAACGCGGCGGCGGAAAAATTGGGACTCCCGAATTGCGGGGAGCTTACACTTTCACAATTCCTGGGCATATTCGCGCCGCGATATGAAAACGACACGGACGCTTACATTAACTTTATTGAGGCGCGAACGGGAATACAAAGGTCGCAAGAGATGAAAACACTAATTTAATGGGCAAAAAACTGTGGTATTTATCAGTTACCGGCGAGGGATTGTCGGCATCCATTGGTGGATTTTCTCTACTCGGCGTAGCACAGGCGCTGAATTTTGTTCTCGGCACTATTGGGTACAGCTCCGATGACAATACAATCGTGAACATACTCATTCTTCTTATCAACGCCTTCGGAGGTATTTACGTCGCATTTGGGCTAGTAAGAAAGGGGATAGTTAAAATCGGTGGCTACGTTTCAAAGACATCGGCTTAGGTTACCCAGAAGAACGGCGGAAGCGTGGATTATCAGTGGATAGGCGCGAGGTGATTCTCCGCATAGATGGGGCAGGAATAAAGAAAACTATATTGTCCGAAAGCCCCATCTATGCGGAGAATCGAAAGGAGGTGAGATGAAGTGGACTATTGCGCGAAGTGCCATCTGGTCGTCTCGGCGCATCAAAGGCGGAGGTACTGCGGTGTCGTCTTCCATCGCATTTGTCTTGCGAAGGTTCTCGCGGAAGCCGAGGAGAAAGACGCAAGAGTGGCCATCGTCTGGCGGAACGGCAAGTGCATCGGAGTTCAGATCGAGCGCGTGAACTGACAGCGCACATGGCGCAGTTCGGCCGGACTGCGAAAAAGAAACCGGCCACATTTTATAAAAAAGCCGCCCCTTTTTCCTTAGCGAATGTGGCACAATTATAAGTTATCCACAGTGCATTGTATAGAACAATGTGCTATGCTATCCGTGGATGGAAGTGCGGACGCGCGGGAGTCCATCCGGGGTGTAACTCCCTTTTCATCTCCCGCGCGTAGAAATCTATGCAAAATACAAAAGAAAACAGAATAACGTTCTTGAAAAAATGTTTCACTGCGCTACGAACACAGAGCGAAGATGAGTTGCGTTCTATTGGTGAAAAACTGAACGGCGTTTTATCGGTGCGCCGTCAGGTGGTGGTGGTGAAATCATTTAGACAATGGCAGGAACTTAGGCAGGAACTTAGGCAGGAACTTGGGCAGGAAATTACGCAGGAAATTACGCAGGAACTTAGGCAGGAACTTAGGCAGGAAATTACGCAGGAACTTAGGCAGGAAATTACGCAGGAACTTGGGCAGGAACTTGGGCAGGAACTTAGGCAGGAACTTAGGCAGGAACTTAGGCAGGAAATTACGCAGGAAATTACGCAGGAACTTAGGCAGGAACTTTGGCAGGAACTTGGGCAGGAACTTAGGCAGGAACTTGGGCAGTTATGGGAACACTACGAATCTGTGTGGTCGGTGTTTATTAAAGAATTTTACCCAAAATTAAAAGTGTTAGCGAAAAATAAAAATAAAGTTGCGGTCATAGCGGTCTTAAAAGAACTGGTGATGAATGGTAATGCATACATCCAAATCTCAAAAAAGAAACTGATTATTATTCCGTTCCCACAAATAAAAACCGATGAGAGAAAACGATTGCACAGTGAAATTGAACCCGCGCTGGTGTGGATGGACAAAACATCCTATTGGATCTCTGGCGTGAAAATGGAAAACAAGGAAATGTGGGAGGGTATTGTGAAAAAAACCCTTGACCCCAAAGAAGCGCTGCAAATTAAGAATGCAGAACAGAGAATAACCGCGCTCCGCTATCTCGGCTTTGAGAAAATCAAGGTCGCGCTCAAGGCAGTGAAGCAAGCCGAGGACGAGTACGGAGAGTTGTGGTCATTCCCCGAACTGAAAGACAGCGACGGCAAGCCGTGGAAGTTTCTGCGGGCGATTGACCCGTCAAAAGGAGAGTATGTATATTTAAGAACGTGGCCGGACGTCAAAACCCCGAAGGAAGCCGAAGCTCGTTCGTACAAGGTCGAAATCTACAATCCTATCGTGAGAACATAAAAAAACAATGAAACAACAATTTTATCAAGGCGATTTAATCATAGAAATACACGGAGAAATTCCGAAGGGAGTTTCTTTGAAGCCGCTTGTTAATGGCGGCATAGTGGTAGCGGAAGGAGAAGCAACGGGTCATCGGCATACATTGGTTGCTGACAAAAATTCGGAGGTCTTGGTTGGCTGGACGGAAGCGGGAGAACTGGTTTTCCAAGTGAGCAAAGGTACGGCAACGCTTACGCACCAAGAACACGCCGCGCATACCTACGGAGTCGGCATCGGTGTTATCCGCCGTCAAGTGGAATACGATGAAGTCGGCGAGAGAAAGGTAATTGACTAAAATCCATTTTCAGTGATGAGACAGTCCTTTTTTCAATGCCAAAAATGCAAAGGTCGCTGGTTTCCGCGCTCCCGAAAGAAGCCCAAGCAATGCGTGAAGCGCGGCTGTAGGACGGTGGCGTGGGAGAAAGGTAAAATAACAAACCAATGAAAATACAAATTAAAAACAGATACACAGACAAGGTAATAATTGAAGGTGAGGCAAAAGACCTAAAGAGTTTCATAGAGAAGAATAGCGAAGCAGACTTCAGCGAAGCAAACCTCAGGGGAGCAGACCTCAGGGGAGCAAGCCTCAGCGGAGTAAACCTCAGGGGAGCAGACCTCTGGGAAGCAAGCCTCAGGGGAGCAAGCCTCGGGGGAGCAGACCTCAGGGGAGCAAACCTCTGGGAAGCAGACTTCAGGGGAGTAAACCTCAGGGGAGCAGACCTCAGGGGAGCAAGCCTCAGCGGAGTAAACCTCAGGGGAGTAGACCTCTGGGGAGCAAGCCTCATGGGAGCAGAAATTAAAATCGCCCAAAAAGAAGAATTACTAAAGTCGCTAGGAATTATAATTGAGGAATAAGAAAACTAAGGCGGTGTAAAGGTCAAAACAAACATAAACCTCTGGGCATCTTCTTAACAGATTGATTTTGGCAGGGAGCCATCTGCGCTAGCGGATGGGCTTTGTGCGCGCAGGGTTGGTTGCTGAGCTTTGATACATTTACTTACAAAACAGTGGGGCTGGCGTAAACCATGTTAGCAACCATATCGGCTATACTTGTTCAAATATCCATCACTCTGGGTTTGCTTTCGGTGGCGATAGCTGAATTACCACTGAGAGAAATCGTCATAGAGGGGCAAGAATACGCAATAGAGAGTGAGGACGACAATATATAATACCCACAAACGAGGAGAAAACGCCGCCAGAGACAACTTTAAGCAAAATAGAGGGCATCTGGGACGGGTATGGGAAATTGAAAAGAATATGCTCGTGTGAAACTACGTGGGACCCATTATCCGAACCAGTGCAATTTGACAGAAATGGCGATCCGCTATGGAGCGAAACGAGAGATGCGGGAGCGTGCCAAATAAATATCCCGATTCACAATGAAACCGCCGAGAAAATGGGACTTGATGTTGTAAACAGCGAACAAGACAACATAGCATACGCAAAATATCTATACGACAAAAATGGTACGAGAGATTGGATTGCAAGCAAGGCGTGTTGGAAACGAAAAAGCCGCTTCTCCGGATGAGGATAGCGGCGAAATCCCGTCAGATTTGCTTTAATATCTATTAAGAAGTTATTAAGTAGTTATGCACAGGTGAAATTGCGTAAAATAAGGGGTTTTTGGGACATATGCACAGAATCCACAGGACCTATAACAGTAATATCTTTATATATATATAATACTTAGTACATACTATATAAGAAAGGGGAATTGAAAAAAACGGGCAAAATTGAGTTATACACTTTTGGAGCATAAACGGGAACTTGACGAACGAACGAAGCGTCATATATAATAAAGGCATGAAGTATACATCAGCAATGATAGGGTTTTTAAGGGAAAAAAAGGGGTGGTCATGGGCGCAGATCGGAAAGCGTTTTGGCAAGGGGAAATCGACCGTTTTCGAGAGGTACCA
>Ga0326597_10011871_pt1 | contig 11511 bp, 7 predicted proteins | sample RVTome_12_FD_203789 | JGI IMG/M metagenome (GOLD analysis project Ga0326597, IMG submission 203789) | Soil microbial communities from uranium-contaminated site in the Upper Colorado River Basin, Wyoming, United States - RVT100D185 | ecosystem: Environmental > Terrestrial > Soil > Contaminated >...
ACCCCAACTCGCTCTTTCGATCGCGGGACATGATTCGAGCGAGCAGGGAATCGCAAGCGACTTTCTACGCCGCCGGCGCCGCGGCTGGGATCATGGTGGCCCACTATGCGCGCTGGTTACGCGGTCAGAAACCACAAATGGAAATCGTCTTGGACCTACAAAGGGACGAGCTGATGACCAATGTCCCATTTCACAAACCCAGAATAACACTGCGCCGTCTAATCGCCGCGCGGGAATCCGTCTTGCAGCAATAAAGCAAGACACGATCACGAGCAAACAGCACGATACATTGACCCCGCGGGTCTGGCGTGCGGACCATGGCCGGAAAACACAAACATTTGCCAAACAGCGTGTACGTCTTGTAATCTGAAATGGTGGGCGGTGCCCACCCTACCGTTGCGTTCCACCGGCAAGATGCCGGTGCCACACTTGCCACCCGTCATTCACCGGATTTCATCCGATTCGTCCGATGGGTGATCCCACCAGCGCTGCCGCTGCACAAACATCGATAATCCACTACAATAGCTCCGATGAGCGAAACCACCCAGATAAACGTCATGCCACTCGACCAGAAGGTCGCGCGGTTGCGGTCCATCCTCCGAGACCTCAAGAGCGTCGCGGTGGCCTTCAGCGCGGGGGTGGATTCCACCTTGGTGTTGAAGGTGGCGCTCGACGCGTTGGGGCCCGAAAACGTGGTGGCCGTAACCGGTCGCAGCGACAGTCTCGCGGCCGCCGAATTTGAGGAGGCCTGCAAACTCGCGGATCAACTCGGCGCCGAGCACGTCGTCTTGGACACAAACGAGTTTGATAACCAGAATTATCTAGCCAATCCGACCAACCGTTGCTACTTCTGCAAGACCACGCTCTACACCCAACTAGAATCGTTCATCGCCGATCGCGGCATTCACGCCATCATCAACGGCGTAAACGCAGACGACCTGGGCGACTTTCGTCCGGGGCTCGGCGCCGCCCACGAACACAACGTGCGGGCGCCGGTGGCCGACGCCGGGATGACCAAGGCGGACGTTCGCGCTCTGTCTCAGCAGCTCGGCCTGCCCACTTTCGACAAACCGGCCAGCCCCTGCCTCTCCAGCCGTGTGCCCTACGGCGAACCGATCACGCCCGATAAGCTGCGGATGATCGAGGCCGCAGAACGATTTCTGCGAACCGAAATCGGGATTTGCGAATGCCGAGTTCGACACCACAACAACCTCGCCCGCATCGAGGTTCCGCCCGATAGCATTTCGATGCTGGCCCGGCCCGATGTGCGCGATCGGGTCGATCGCCACTTTCGCGCGCTGGGGTATGCCTACGTCGCGTTGGACCTGGCCGGCTTCCGCACCGGCAGCTTGAACGAAGTTATCCCCCTGGAAAGTCTCACCACCCCGCGCTAGTCCAGTGTTTCAATATTGAGGACGATTTTATTTTCCGAGCCGCGACCGTAAGAGCGGTTTTCGCAAACCTGGCGGTTCCACTCCCTCACGATCGTGGCTCTGAAGAATGCCCACCGCCTGTTCCGTTACACACCCCAGTTGGCCCACTGCGACCGGTCGGTTTGCAAACTGGCGATCAGACGCCTAAGCTGCCGACTTCCTAACAGGTAGAGTCGGCGTCCCTGCCGGCTGATGAAACTCCGGCGGCGTGGACGGCGATTGTGGATCTGGGTCAGCTTCAAGAAACCATAAAGAAGATCGAGGCGGAAGTAGTTTCCCAGCTTGCGGAGGCCTCCGACGTGGACGGCGTGCGCACGCTGGATTCCAGTGTGCTCGGCAAATCGGGCACGCTCGGTTCGCTGGTCACTTCGATCAAGGATTATCCGCCGGAGCAACGCGGCCAGGTTGGCAAGACCCTCAACGAAGCAAAAGGGCGCGTCAAAAAACTGCTCACGCGGCGCATGGCGGAGCTGGATCGAGCCGCCTTGGACGCGGAAACCTCCGCTGCCGCCGCGTTTGATCGAACGCTTCCGGGTGTTGCGGCGCCGATGGGCAGCGTTCATCCGGTGACGGCCGTCCAATGGGAAATCGAGCGTTCGTTTGAGCGGTTCGGATTCACGGTCGAAGCCGGTCCCGAGATGGAGGAGGAGTACAACAACTTCGACGCCCTCAACATCCCGCCGTCACACCCCGCGCGGGACATGTGGGACACGTTCTGGCTTGACAACGGGAAGGTGCTTCGGACGCATACCTCGCCGGTTCAGTTTCGGGCGATGAAGAAGTTCGGTGCGCCGCTGCGGGTCATCTCGCCGGGTCGATGCTTTCGCTATGAAACCATTGACGCCTCGCACGAAAACACGTTCCACCAGGTGGAAGGGCTGGTTATTGACCGCGACATTTCGATTCCGAACTTGATCGCGCTCGCCCGGACGCTACTGATGGATGTCATGCAGCGCGAGGTCGAACTGCGCGTGCGACCCGGGTTCTTCCCCTTCGTGGAACCGGGCATCGAAATCGATATGAACTGTCAGATTTGCGCCGGTAAGGGGTGTCCAACGTGCAAGCACTCGGGGTGGATCGAGATTCTTCCCGCCGGTATGGTTCACCCCAATGTCCTCGCCGCCGGTGGAATTGACGCCGAGGTTTATACGGGCTTCGCCTTCGGCTTGGGTTTGACGCGCCTGGCGATGATGAAATACGGCATTAAGGATATTCGCGTGCTCAATCAGGGTGATCTGCGGGCGTTGGTTCCGCCGGAGTGTGTCGGCGGACCCCTGTTGGCCAGCACAACTGATGACGCGCATGCGGCACTTGAAGGTTAACCGGCTACCATGCTGATTTCGCTTAGCTGGATTCGTGATTACGTCGAGTTACCGGTTGATCTGCATCCGCGTGATCTGGCCGAACGATTTACGTGCACCACGGCGGAGGTGGACGGCGTGTCGCCGGTCGCGATTGCGGCCAAGGGGCTGATCGCCGCAGGCGTTGTGGCCGTTGCCGATCTGCCCGACCAGCGCAACGCTCGACTGGCAACGCTGGACATCGGGGATGGCAAGACCGCGGATACGGTAACGTCCGCTCCAGTACTGCACACCGGTGATTGCGTGGTGTACGCACCGTGCGGTGCCAGCGTCGCCAAGCTCGGCGAAATTACAGAGAGTCGTGTCGCGGGCCGCGCGAGCCGTGGGATGATCTTGCCGGGTGATGTTCTGGGCGTGGAGATGGCACCGTTTGAAGCCATATTCCTCGGCGAGGAGTTTCAACCGGGCACGCCGCTGCCCGCGGAACTGTTCGAGGATGTCGTGATCGACATCGACAATAAGTCGATCACCCACCGCCCCGATCTCTGGGGTCATTACGGCATCGCCCGCGAGATCGCTGCCATTTACGGTCAACCCCTCCAGCCGTTCCCGGTCGTCCCCATCGCAGAGCTAAACCCGGGTGGCTTGGCCAAGGTTCCTATTAGCATCGCAGATTTCGGCGCCTGCCGCAGATACAGCGGGTTGGTCTTGGCGGGTGTTCCCAAGCAGCCGGCGCCGCTCTGGATGCAATTGCGCCTGGGGCATGTGGGGATGCGCCCCATCAGCGGACTTGTGGACCTTACCAACTACGTCATGGCCGACCTCGGTCAGCCGATGCACGCCTTCGATGCCAAGAAGGTGGATCGAATCGAAGTGGATTGGGCGCGCGACGGCGACCGATTCACGACGCTGGATGGCCTTGGGCGCACGTTGACCTCGGCCGATCTCATGATTCAATCCCAGGGTCGCTCGGTGGCACTGGCGGGTGTCATGGGTGGCCTGGAAACGGAAGTCACACCCGAAACGTCGGAGCTCCTCTTGGAGTCCGCCAATTTCGACCCCTCCACCATTCGCCGAACCGCCACCCGATTGGGTTTGCGAACCGACGCTAGTGCCCGTTTCGAAAAGTCACTCGATCCGGGCTATACGGTTCTGGGAATTCAGCGTTTTATCCAATTGGCCCGCGCGATGTACCCCAACATGCGGTTGGCGGGGCAGCTCTCCGATGCTTACCTCCAAACGCACGAATCGATCACCGTATATGTCAATCCGGCACACGTTGATCGCATGATCGGACGAAGCCTACCCGTCGACGAGATTCAGGAAATTCTTGAGCCACTGGGCTTTGAGGTTGATTTTCGCCACGATGAGTTGGCGGTTACGGTTCCATCCTATCGCGCCACGAACGATATCTCGATCGAGGCCGACATCATCGAAGAAATCGCCCGCTATGTCGGATACAACAACATCGTGCCCGCCATGCCGCGTGTCACCATGCGGCAGTTTCAGCCGAATGCGTTGCACGAACTCGAGCAGCGGAGCTTGGAGTATTTCACGTCCGTTCATTCGTTTAACGAGATTCATGGCTACCTGTGGTACGATTCCCCGTGGCTCGCGCAACTGGGCGTAGAGGCGGGCTCGTGCGTGGAGTTGCGTAACCCCGCATCCGACGGGCTGCACCGCCTTCGTCGGTCACTGATGCCGGGGATGCTCCGTGCCGTGGTCAAGAACCGATTTCACTTTCCGGCGTTTGCCCTCGTCGAATTGGGTAGCGTATTTGATCGCGGTGAACAGGAAGACGGCGAGCGGCGGCATCTGGGATTGGTCTCGGCGCGGCGTGGCAAGAGAATCGAAAACGCGCTGTACCAAGAGTTGAAAGACGCGCTGGCGGGTTGGGCGTGGCAACGATTCGCACGGACGGTTGATTTCGTGGGGACGGCGGCCGCCGCCCCCTGGGAACACCCCCAGCGTACGGCGGAACTCCAGATAGCGCACGTCGGCGCCGGTCGGATTAGTGTCATTCCATTGGCACTTCGCAAGATGATGGACGAACACCTCGGAGCCTGGAGCATCGCCTGGGCGCAGCTCGACCTGACCGATCTAAGCGCCATGGACCGTCGCGTTGAAACTTTGGGAAAGATTCCCGAATACCCGCTGGTGGAGATGGATTTCTCCTTGTTGGTTCCGCTCTCGAATTCCTACGCGGCGGTCGCGGATCAATTGATCGCCTTTGCTCATCCGCTGCTCAAGCAGATTCGTTTCGTGACCAAATACGAGGGTGACGCCATTGCTAAGGACACCCGCAGCTTGACGTTTCGTGCCGTCGTCGGGCACGATGAGCGCACCTTGGTCGAGCAGGACGCTGTGAATTTCCGCCAGGCGTTTGAGGCACATGCAAAGAACTGCGGCTATCAGGTGCGTACCTGATGAATGACACAACGTTCAAAAACGACTCACCAAAATGACTCGAAATCGTCTACCGTTACGCCCGGTTGTCCTCGTGCTGCTGGCCTGTTGCGCGGCACTTCCCGGCTGTTCCGGTTACATCGACCCCTTTGTTCCAGAGCCGATTCGACCCTGCAAGGAACCGGAATTCGGGAGCGAGTATCTCTTGTACCGTCCGTCTCATTACGATCGGCGGCAAAGTTGGCCGCTGGTCGTCGCTTGTTCCGGCGGCTTTCCCGATACACCCAACCTACAAATCCGCTCGTGGACGCAGTTCGCCGAAAGCTACGGCTTTTTGGTGGCCGTCCCGACCTTGGTAAGTAATAAGACGTATTGGAAACCGCCCGAACCCTTTGAACACGTTGAGCTGTTGCGGGAGGATGAGCGGCGCATTCTCGCGATGATTCGGCAGATTCGTGCCGGGCATTCTATTTCCGAAGATCGCATGTTCATTCATGGTTGGTCCCGCGGAACGCATGCGGCGCTGAAAGTGGGTATGAAGTATCCCGACCTGTTTCGCGCCGTAGCCATTTCTCATCCCCGATTTGAGGAAACCGTGATCGGCAACGCCGCGAATAACGATTTGCATCAGCCGGTTTTTCTGCTCTATCAGCTAACCGACACGGTCACCGGAAAAAACGCCAAGCGCTGCGCCGAATGGCTCGAGGCACGCTTTGTGGATGTGACGATCGATCCGCGCGCCAACTCCGCCATGATCGACGCCGAGCGGGTGATCGTCTTCTTTGAAAATGTCGTCCGATCCAGACCGTGGATTCGGATTCGTGCGTACGCGGGTCGAGCCGACAACCCCCTGGCCGTAAAATTCAAGCTGAGCAGTTCCATTCCCCTGGCACAGTATCATTGGACGTTTTCAGACGGCGGTACTTCGCACGAAACGAACCCGCTGCACGTGTTCCAGGAGACCGGCACCTATCGGGTGGACGTCGAGGTCCACGAACTCGCCGGTCATAGTTACCAGCGCAGCATCAATCTAAAAGTGCCGGAAGGCGTCATCGCTGCCGATCGCCCCGTCATCACGTCCGACTGAACCACACCGGCTACCCCATCAACTGCGAAGAGCCACCGGTTCTTTGATCACTGATAACTCTTGGTGGGCAGTGCCCACCCTACTCAGTTCGTGCGTTGAATGGGGGATTCTAGAATGGGGAGTCTGTCGAATTCGCGCTCGATCTTGGCGAGCTCGAGCTCCTCAAAGAGAATCGCCGGGGTGATGAAGCTTGCGGTGTTTCCGGCGGTCGCGTTGTAAATCTCTCGCGCGGTGCCGGCGGCGACGATGTGGCGTAGTGATCGCGTCTCCACGGGTAGAAAATGAAGCCCGCGCACCAGTTCCTCGTGGCCGTCTTCGGTAAAAACCTTGTACGCATAAACGGGATCGCCCAGGTCGCCGGATCCGCCCGGATCCATCGAGGCGACACGCAGCGCGAACGGCAAGTCCTCATCGCGAGCGGCCTCGAGCAATTCTTCTTTGAGTTGATCTTGCGGCATGCCGAGCTTGTCGGAAACGTAGAGACAGCCGATCGACGCCCGGGCATCGCCAAATCCCCGGCTTCGGCCATGTCCGGTGGTGGCCTTGATCTTCTTGGTTGGTGCACGGCTGGCGAGCAGTGTCATGAGTTTGCCGTTTTCGATAAGCGACACGCGCTTGGGCTTTACACCTTCGTCGTCGAAGGCGTAGGATCCGGCCAGCAGCTCTCCATCGAGCCATTCCGGACCGGGATCGTCATGTACCTGAAACGACTTGGGCAAAATCCGCCGCCCTATTTTCTTTTCTAAGTTCGTATCGGCCTCACCACCGCTGCCCAAGGGTTGGGGTCGGGCACACAAGCCCTCACCGAGCAGCGCCTGGAAAGCACGACCGGCGGCCGGCGCATCGAACAAAACGGGGCCGGTGTATTGCTCCAGCACCGGCGCTTTCGATAAGCTGACGAGCTTATGGCACATTTTATCGATGTCGGCCAGTACCTCCTCCGTGGAGGGCAGCTTGTCCGCCTGCAGCGCGAGATACATGAGGCTATCGGCCAGCGGCATGCCGTCGTCGGCCTGCAACTCCGCTTCGATCCGAACATACACACCGGAATCCGAAGTGCGTAAGCGGGTTCCTTCGGAATTGACGATCCATTCCGTCACGCTTCCCCCGTAGAAGGTAACGTCGGCGTCTTGGATGGCGGGATGGTCCTGAAACCGCTTCGACCAGATACGCAGCCGCTGTTCCCAAGCCTTCCGATCGACCTTGAACTCGTCGGACGGCTCGACATGTTGAATTGGCGTAGCCGTCGAGAAATCGTCCGGCCGATCCTCGATCTTTTTTTGCCGCAGGTAGGCTTGTTTGCGAGTGAGCACTTCAACCGCGAATTTGTAATCGTTATCGGTCATGTGCCACACCGCATGCCGCGTGGCCGTGTAGTCATCGGTCAACGGAAGGCTTGTACCCCCACCGTATCCGCGACCCAAATTGGTGTTGTCCAGGGTGGGCGAACCCACTCGGACGCGGCTGGTGGCGAATCGAACGTGGTCGTCGTCCGATGAGACAATACCGCCGTATGCGGCTTGCAGCGTCACGGTGTGGCGGTCCTGCGCCGAGTATTGAATGAAGTAGGGTTTGGGTAGGTCGTCGAGCTGTAGTTGATTCATGGATCGAGCAAGCTCGTCGGATAACGCCCGCATGATCACGTCACTTTTCGAGTCTTCGGTGCTTTCCGGAGTGGCGAGGGCGGTGGTGATCGAACCCGTGCACCAAAGAAACGAAACGAGAAAGAAAACCTGGTTCGCACGGCGGACCCTACGATTGGTGGAATCGGCAGCTTTAATGACTGATCTCCAAGGGTGGTGGAAGAATCGGTGGGCGGCTCTGCTCGCGCGTTCGTTTCTCGATCTCGAGGGTCGATACCAAAATGCTCGGCGAAATGGCTGACACCGGAACCCAGCCCGATTCCGCCCCACACGTGCCGTTGAACACGGCCGGGTCGTCACCGGTATAGGTGATTTTCTCGAAACTGGTCAACGGCGTTCCGACGAGATCGGCCCCGCGAATCAACTGGTCCGGTCGTCCGTCGGCAAAAATCTTGTAGACCACGATGGGCAATACCTTAAACGACTGCGGCCCCCGCCGGCTGGTCGTGGTGAATCCGCCGGAAATATCTTCGAACAACAGGCCGTAAGGCTTGCCCTGCCGCGCGCATTCTTCCATGAGCAATTCGCGCAACCGATCGAACGAGACCTGCTTGGCCGACTCGACGAGAAGATTACCCTGCCGCGAGACGACCGCTTTGCCCGGCTGTCTTCGACCGTGGCCATTGGACTGGGGGAATCCTTTCACGGGACTTCGCGAGAGCAAGAACGTTTTTAGCACACCGTCGTCCACCAGTTTCACCGCTTGGGCCTCGACGCCTTCATCATCGAATCGATAGAACCCCCGCAGATCGATCGTACCTAGCCGTTTAAGGGTAGGGTCATCCGTCACGTCAATGAACGACGGCAGGACGGGTTGGCCGATCTTCTTGGTGAACGTCTGTCCTTCGGTGACATCTTTCTGTCTGTGACCTTCGATTCGATGGCCGAAGATTTCGTGGAAGAAAACACCGCTCGCCCGGTTCCGCAGAAGGGCCGGTCCGATGTACGGTTCGGCCAGCGGCGCCTGACGCAGGGCGAGCACTTGCTGAATCGCTTTGCGAAACGCCGACTCGATCTCGGCCACATCGGGCAGTCCGTCCTGGGAGGCCGCGTTAAAGTCGGACGATTGCGACAGTTCCATACCATCGTCGGCACGGGTGGCCGCCGTTAGCGTGATGCGATACCGCGTTTGCGCGGTTTGCAACCGCGTTCCTTCGCTGGTGACGATATACCGCGTGCCGGCGTACGCGCCGAGAATCACCTGGGATTCATAGATGAGCGGAAAATCCCTGGCAATCGCGGAAACTAGACGTACACGCTTCGCCCACTCTTGGCGATCCAGAGAAAGGGTGACACGCGGCTCGAAATAGGTTTGGGGCTTCTCACGTGAGAAATCGTCGGAGTGGTCTTCTTCGTCGACCTTCACCTTGAGATTCGTCTTTACGTGGGCGAATCGTTTGATCGCCTGCTTAAAGACGCGATCTGTGTTGTACCACAAGTCATGGCGGATCGAATCGGCATCGTCGTGCATCGCCAGCGGGATATTACCGCTTCCAAAATCGCGGGAAGCGCCACCGCCTCGTAGTTGATGAGTATTGTCAAGCTTGTAATCACCGACGCGGAGATCAATGTTGAGATTTCGCTCATCGGTCAGACTGTCTCGGGTGATGGCGCCCAGCGTCGCACCGATGATTGCCCGTTGCTCGTCGTACACGGCGTAGGACATGTAGAAGGGCTTGGTGCCATCCGACGCTACCAGATGCTCCATCGAGTATTCCAGCTCGCCGGCGAGATGGTCAATGAGTGGTTGCTTAGCTGTGGCGGCGGCCGATTGAGGATCACCGGCGGCACGCGACACGTTCAGCACGCAGATCGTCAGTATTAAGCTTGTCGCTATCTTTTTCATCATGATTATGTTCACCGCTAAGCCGAACTATACCCAAACGTTGAGGCTTGTCCATCGACGGTCCAGAATCTCCTGTAGCCCAGTGGGAAACGCCGGCCCGGTGCGAGGGACTGACTAACATCCGCTCCCTCACGGTCGCGTCTCCGCGATACCGTCAGTTTACGGGCGTCGGAGCCTAAATCTCGCCCTGTGCTGCGTCCACTTGTCGTTGTTTGAACAGCGCGATGCTGGCCGTGAAGCCGTGGATGAAGTTCTTCCCACCGACGGGACCAAACTCGCCGCCACAGAAACACCCCGCAACGGGAATGTCGCCGAGCACCTCGCGCAAGACGCCTGCATCGTGACCCGCCTGAGGCCACATGTTAGTGCCACGACCGTTACACCCAAAAATCACGGCGCCGGCTACGCTCGTTTCCGCATGTGCCGCCAACAACTTTCGCAAATCTTCGTCGGCGCTGGCCGCGTCACGCACGTGGAATTGTACGGTGGCGCCCACGCGGGCGTGCCCCGCCATCGCCAAGGCGCCGCTCTTGCGATCCACCCCCATGATGTTATGAATCAAAAAGTCGCCGCGAAGGAACTGTTCCTTATGTTCGTCGATCACCCGCCCCACGAACAAGGATTCCCGTGCCAGCTTTTCTTCATCTTCCGACAGGCCGACCAGCACGTCGTGAAGCTGCGCCAGTGGTGGAAGTCCACCCAACTCCACAATGACATTGCGCTCACCCTTGGTCACCACGAACGGCTTGCCGATCGGACGACAGCCCTGCGATACAACGGGCTCAACCGTCAGGTTCCCCGTCAACGCAACGCCCACGGCCCCCTCCGTGTGAATGGCGTCCCCAACGATCAGTCGATTCTCGCCCGGCATTCGGCCCGCGCTCGCCACCCCACCAAAGAGCGGTGCGCCGGGATAAGTCTCGTTGATCCGCTCGACGAATTCATGAATCGCAAACCGAAACGGATCGGCCAACGCGATAAAGGTCGGATCGCTTTCCGGCAAGACCGAAACGATCCGCTCCCAATCCATCGCGGATTCGGCCGCAGCCAATTCTTCTTCCGTCAAGTGAAACGGAGCCACCCGCACGCCCGGCAACGATGCGACCAGCAGCGACATCGAAGGCATACCCTCCAACTCTTGATTCAGGCCTATCGTTCCTTCGGCCGTACACCCCAAGAATGCCGCGCCGGGCATTTTCGTGCCCACGGCCTCAACGATTTCGGGGAGGTCGTCCTCAAAATGAGCCGTGACGAAAAGAATGGCCAGATCAACCATGCCCAGTGTTACGCGCTGGTCGAGCGGCGTGAGCAACTCTGCGAACGCCTCGCTCAGAGTTCCGTTGGAAGTGATGGACGATGCGAATCGCATGTTCATTGAAAGTCGGAATTCCCTTTCCTTCGGGCGGCGCGTGGACAGTTTTCAGAGCACCGGGCGCAAGCCCGGTGACATACAACCACGAAGGGTCCGCAGGCTTGCGCCGGTGGCTCCGCCTGAGGCGGATCGACCCGACTCGGCGCTCCCATTCCGCCGGAACAGTCTTGGACCCCCAATCACACACCACCATAAAGCAGGGTGGCGGATAATTCAAATCAGCTATATCTTGGTAACTCGTTCAGCGTGTACCCGGGTCTTGGGGTTAGCCTGCCTGATGCCTCTTGAATCTAAAAAAAACAGCGAAAAATGGCACGTTCACGTCCGACGGCGCTCGCCGAGCCTCGATGGCCACGGCCGGGATGTACTGGCAGAAATCCGACAGCTCGGACTTGAGCATGTCGAGGACGTTCGATCGAGTCG
>Ga0326597_10011872_pt1 | contig 11511 bp, 9 predicted proteins | sample RVTome_12_FD_203789 | JGI IMG/M metagenome (GOLD analysis project Ga0326597, IMG submission 203789) | Soil microbial communities from uranium-contaminated site in the Upper Colorado River Basin, Wyoming, United States - RVT100D185 | ecosystem: Environmental > Terrestrial > Soil > Contaminated >...
CGGCGCCTTCGACAGCTCCGCTGCCTTCGCTGGCACGGCCTATCGCAGCCTTGCCGGCGTCACGCATCTGACCATCGGCAGAATTGAGGTTGACGGCGTGAAGAGCGGGCGCCGGGACGAGGTGATAGCGGCCCTCGGGGTTGAGCCGGGCCAGTCGATCCTTTGGTTCGATACCCATCGGGCGCGGGCCCGCATCGAGGCCCTGCGCTGGGTCAAGCAGGCGACGGTGCTGCGGCTGCTGCCGGATGTGGTCAAGGTGTCGATCGAGGAGCGCCGACCCTATGCGGTGTGGCAGCGAGGCGGGGCCTTGTCGGTCATCGACGAGGAAGGCCGGGTCATTTCCGACGCTAGCGGTGCCGACTACGCCACCTTGCCGCTCGTTGTCGGCTTCGGCGCCAATGTCGAGGCGCGGCCGTTTTTCGCCCTGTTGCAACGCTGGCCGAGCCTTGTCGCGCGGATGCGCGCAAGCGTGCGCGTCGCCGACCGGCGCTGGAACATTCGTCTTCTCAACGGTCTCGATATCCGCCTGCCCGAGAAGAACGTCGCGGCGGCCATCGACGAGCTTGCCGCCATCGACGAGGCTTACGGACTGCTGCAGCGCGACATCGCCGGCATCGATCTGCGTCTTGCCGATCGGCTCACGATCCGCCTTACCGATGAGGCGGCGACGCGGCGCCAGGCCGCGATCAAGGAGCGCGAAAAGGCGCTGGGCAAGAAAAAGGGGGCCGACACGTGAACGCGATGAACGATCATCCGCACGGCGCCCGCACGCCGTCCGTGCCTCAGAACCGAGCGAGCATCCGCGCCGTGCTCGACATCGGGAGCAGCAAGATCTGCTGCCTGATCGCCAAGCTGAAACCGACGCTGCGCCCTTCCAACCTGCCGCGCCGCAGCCACGATATCGAGTTTCTCGGCATCGGCCACCAGCTCGCGCGCGGCGTCAAGTCGGGGGCGATCGTCGACATGGAGGCGGCCGAGCAGGCAGTTCGCGCGGCCGTCGACGGGGCCGAGCGCATGGCCGGCATCACCGTCGATTCGGTCACCGTGAACGTCTCCTGCGGGCACATTCATTCAGAAGCCTTCTCGGCCAGCGTGGGCATCGATGGGCGCGAGGTCGAAGAGCCGGTCATCCAGCGCGTGCTGCGGGCCGGGCGGCAGCATTCCACCCACCGGGCGCGCAGCGTCATCCATTCGATCCCCATCGGCTACACGCTGGACGGCAATCGCAGCATCCGCGACCCGCGCGGCATGCTCGGCGACACGCTGGGCGTGGATATCCATGTCGTCTCCGCCGAATTGGCGCCGCTGCGCAATCTCAGCCTGTGCATCCGCCGCTGCCATTTGGAGATCGACGGCTTTGCCGCCACGCCCTATGCCTCGGGCCTGTCCTGCCTGATCGAAGATGAGGCCGATCTCGGCGTGCTCGTTGTCGACATGGGCGGCGGCACCACCGGCTCGGCGATCTTCCGCGACGGAAATTTCGTCTATGCCGACGTCGTGGGGCTCGGCGGCAACCACATCACCACTGACATTGCGCGCGGCCTGTCGACCGGCATCAACGAGGCCGAGCGCATCAAGACCCTTTATGGCAGCGCCCTGCCGAGCCAATCCGACGAGCGCGAGGTGATGACCGTGCCGCTGGTCGGAGACGATGGCGACGATGCCGGCAATCAGATCCCGAAATCGATGCTCACCGGCATCATCAGGCCGCGGCTCGAGGAGACCCTGGAGCTCGTCCGCGATCGTCTCCAGGCCAACGGCTTTTCCCGCTATGCGGGCAAGCATGCGGTCCTCGTCGGCGGCGCCAGCAATATGACCGGCGCGCGTGAGCTCGCCCAGCGCATTCTCGACAAGCAGGTGCGCATCGGCCGTCCTCTCGGCATCACCGGACTGCCCGAGGCGGTGCGCGGGCCGGCCTTCGCCACGGCCGTCGGCCTGCTGGTCTATCCGCAGGTCAAGGACAGCGAAGTGATCGATTTTCAAGACTTAAGCCCCCGAAGATTAGACGCAGCCGGTGTTCTGGCGCGCATGGGGCAATGGATCAGGGAGAGCTTCTGATGGACGCGCAGCGCAAGAATTGGCTCCATCGTTTCGGCGTCGAACCCGGGTGCGAAACAACCAATACGGCCGGTTTCCGGAGCGGCCTGTCCGGAGGACGTGCCTGCAAGGGGGTCTCATGACGATCAATCTGAAGGTTCCGAACGTGAAGGAACTCAAACCACGCATCACCGTCTTCGGCGTTGGCGGAGCCGGCGGCAATGCGGTCAACAACATGATCCAGTCGGGTCTGCAGGGTGTCGATTTCGTCGTTGCCAATACCGACGCCCAGGCGCTGGCCGCATCCTGCGCGGAGCGGCGCATCCAGATGGGTACCGAGCTGACCGAGGGGCTCGGCGCCGGTTCCCATCCGGAGATCGGCAATGCCGCGGCCGAGGAGGCGATCGACGAAATCCGTGATCAGCTCTCCGGCGCGCATATGGTGTTCGTAACCGCCGGCATGGGCGGCGGCACCGGCACCGGCGCGGCCCCCGTGATCGCGCGCGCGGCGCGGGAGCAGGGCATCCTCACCGTTGGCGTGGTGACCAAGCCGTTCCAGTTCGAAGGCGTCCGGCGAATGCGCACCGCCGACGCCGGCATTGTCGAGATGCAAGGCCATGTCGACACGCTGATCATCATTCCGAACCAGAACCTGTTCCGCGTCGCCAATGAGAAAACGACCTTCGCGGACGCTTTTGCCATGGCCGACCAGGTGCTCTATTCGGGCGTGGCCTGCATCACCGACCTGATCGTCAAGGAGGGGCTGATCAACCTCGACTTCGCCGACGTGCGCGCGGTGATGAGCGAGATGGGTAAGGCGATGATGGGCACCGGCGAGGCCTCCGGCGAGAAGCGCGCGGTGGAAGCGGCGGAAGCGGCGATCTCCAATCCGCTGCTCGACGACGTCTCGATGCGGGGCGCCCGCGGCCTCCTGATCTCGATTACCGGCGGCCACGACCTGACGCTCTACGAGGTCGACGAGGCGGCCACCCGCATTCGCGAGGAGGTTGACCCCGACGCCAATATCATCGTCGGCGCCACGTTCGATGATTCGCTGGAGGGGGTGATCCGCGTATCGGTCGTTTCCACCGGCATCGACGGTGCCGATCTGGTGGCGCGTCAGAGCGGCGAGGCCATGATCGCCGACATGTCCGCGCGCACTCAGGCCGCGGCCGAGGCGCGGCTGCATCTGGTGCGTTCACAATTGGCTCAGAGCGACAAATTGGCGCAGGAGGAGCAGGACGCCGGCGACGGCGATGCGGAGGGTTCTGACGGTGCCGGAGAGACGCTGACGGAAGACGGCGTGCGGCTGCGCCCGCTGAAGCTGAAGGCTGCGCCGGTGAGCGCCCCGGACGCGCAGGCTGAAGTGGAAGAGGACGGCGATGCGCCGTTCATTCCCCCTGCCGCCGAGCGACCCGAGCGCGACCAACCGCGCATGCCGCGGATCGACGAATTCCCGTTGCCCGCACAAAATGAGGCGCGTGCCGCCGGTGGCCAGGAGCCCCAGATGGGGATTGAGGCGCACAAGAAAAAGTCAAATTTTTTCAAACGCTTGGCGAGCGCCGGATTGGGTATGCTCGAGGGCGAGGAGGAAGATGACGGTCGGGCGATCGAGCCGAGCTTGGGCAAGGCGCCTGTCCGCGAAGGCCACACCCGCCGCGGCCTCACGCGCGAGCAGACTAACCGTCAGGGGCCGCGGCGCGAGGCGGCGGTGCACACGGAGAAGACTGCTGGCGCGCCGGCGCCGACGCCCGGCGACGACGATCATTTGGAGATCCCCGCCTTCCTGCGGCGCCAAGCGAATTGAGGTGCCGCACCCGTTCGGGTCGGTTCTCTTGCGCAGATCGTCGTGAGCTGTTGGGGATAATCTGTGGACGGTCTCAGCCGCGGGCGCGCTGGGCGGATATTGCGGAAATCCGGGCTTTTTTGGCTTGGCAATGGGGAGGAAAAGTTCGTAACAGAAGGTAAGAAACCGTGATTTGGCGTCGTCCGCCACAGTCGGTATTCTCCTGACCTAACTGGTCGTTATGTTGAGTTGCTCACTCGTCGGACCACCATGGGTCCACGTAATGTCGCGGGGGGACTCTGTGACGTGATACGGCCTCGGGGGAAGTCGACAGAGTAGCATTCGAATAGGGCGAGAGTGTGGGGCACATGGGACGACTTATGCCTTTGAGGCAATCAACGATTGCAGAGTCAATCGAGTTTAGCGGCGTAGGCGTTCACAGTGGCGCTGAAGCATCGTTAACAATCTTTCCCGCCGAGGTCGACACCGGGGTGGTGTTCGTTCGCGGCGATGTCGATGAGGAGGTCGAGATTCCGGCGCTTCTGCGCTCGGTTTGCGCGACCGAGATGTGCACCGCGCTCGGCGATCCGTCGGGGGCGGCAGTGTCCACGGTCGAGCATCTGATCGCGGCCCTGGGAGGCCTTGGCATCGACAACGCCCTGATCGAGATCGACGGGGCGGAAGTGCCGATCCTGGATGGCAGCGCGGCGCCGTTTGTCGAGGCGATCCGGCAATCCGGCATCCGCACCCAGAATGCACCGCGCCGGTTCGTCAAGATCGTCAAACCGATCCGGGTCGAATCGGGACGAAGCGTCGGCGAGTTGATGCCGTATGACGGTTTTGCCATCGACGTGACTATCGAATTCGATTCGCCGTTGATCGGAACCCAGCGAATCGCGCTGGACGTGACGCCGGCGAGTTTCATTGCCGAATTGGCGCGCGCGCGGACCTTCGGCTTCGTCAACGAGGTTGAGCGGCTTTGGGCCTCCGGTTACGCCATGGGCGCCTCGCTCGACAATACGGTGGTCCTCGACGCGGGCCAGATCATGAATCCGGAAGGCTTGCGCTGGGCAGACGAGTTCGTCCGCCACAAGGCGCTCGACGCCATCGGCGACTTGGCTCTGGCCGGCGCGCCAATCCTTGGCCGCTACCGCTCGGTGCGTGGCGGCCATCACCTCAACTACCAAGTTTTGCGCGGGCTTGCGGCCGATCGCGACGCATGGACATGGGTCGAAGGCCGCACCCGGCGCACCGGGGGTCATGCCGAGCTTGCCGCCGGCGTCGCCCTTCCTGCTTTCGGTCCCGACCTCTCCTAACCTCCCTTTCCCGGGACCTGTCGCCGGCGGCCTGTTGCCGCCGGCGGCGGCCATAAAACAACCGCATTTTCCTCCTCGGATGCTGGCACCGGGGGGGCGTTTGCGCTATGACGGTCGGCGTCGCTCAACGCGTTTGCGCGGCTGAGATGCATGGGGCTGCCTTAACAACGAACGAGTGAAGATGCTGCAATCGCACAGCGGTATGGGCGGGAGGCGCGGCGGGGGAGCACCATCCCTCAGGCGTGTGCTATTCTGCGCCATGTTGCTCGGCTTCGCCGCCATCGGCATGTCCGCCTGCTCCTCCGACGAGGATTCGCAGCTGGCCTTCCAGGACGAGCCGGTCGGCAAGCTTTACAACGAGGCGCTCAGTCTTCTCGCCGAGGAAAACTACCGCTCGGCGGCGGCCAAGTTCGAGGATGTCGAGCGCCAGCATCCCTATTCGGAATGGGCGCGCAAGGCTATCGTCATGGCGGCTTTCGCTTACTATCAGAGCCGCAGTTACGAAGAGGCGATCCAGGCGGCCAAACGCTACGTCACGCTGCATCCCGGCGGCGAGGACGCAGCCTACGCCCAGTTCCTGATCGCCCAATCGTATTATGACCAGATCCCCGACGTGACCCGCGACCAGCAGCGAACCGAGAGCGCGATGGAAGGTCTGCGCGAGGTTGTGCGGCGCTACCCGGAAACCGACTATGCCCGCGACGCCCGCAAGAAGCTGCAACAGGCCAGTGACCAGCTCGCCGGCAAGGAGATGGAGATCGGTCGCTACTATCTCAGGCACAATGACTATGTCGCCGCCCTCAACCGCTTCAAGACGGTGGTCAAGAACTACCAGACCAGTTCGCAGATCGAGGAGGCGCTGATGCGCCTGACCGAGGCCTATATGGCGATGGGAATCACCAGCGAGGCGCAAACCGCGACCGCCATTCTCGGCCACAACTATCCGACGAGCCCCTGGTACAAGGACGCCTTTGCGCTGTTGCAGAGTGGCGGCCTGGAGCCGCGCGAGGACAAGGGCTCATGGCTGAGCTCGGTGTGGAAGACGGCAACCGGCACCTAGAGCACGATCCGGCGATATGGGATCAATTTGATGGGTCAAATCGGTTCACCCGCCAATCCTGATGGCCGGATAGCGCTCTAGTCCCATGCTCGCGGCGCTCACCATCCGCGACATCGTCTTGATGGAACGCCTGAATATCGGCTTCGGGCAGGGTTTGAGCGTGCTCACCGGAGAGACAGGGACGGGCAAGTCGATCCTGCTCGATTCGCTGGCGCTTTCGCTCGGTGCGCGCGGCGACTCCTCGCTGGTGCGCCAGGGGGCGGCGAGCGGCGAGGTGGTGGCGGTATTCGAGCCGAACCGCAATCACCCGGTCTGGGCGCTGCTTGAGGAAAACGGGATCTCGCGCGAGGACAGTCTGATCCTGCGCCGCGTGCAGTCCGCCGATGGGCGCACCCGCGCCTTCATCAACGACCGTCCGGTCAGCGCCCAGCTTCTGAAGCAGGTTGGCGCCCTGATGGTCGAGATCCACGGCCAGCACGACGACCGCGCCTTGATCGATCCGGCGGTGCACCGGGGCCTGCTCGATGCCTTCGGCGATCTCGGAGCGGAGGTCGGCGCGGTGCGGGCGGACTGGGCGCGCCGCAGGCAGGCGCGACGGGCACTAGACGCGCACGAGGCCGATATTACGACAGCGGCGCGCGAGCGCGACTTTCTGGTGCACGCGTTGGAGGAACTTGGTCGGCTCGCGCCCCAGCCGGGCGAGGAGGAGAAGTTGGCCGCGCAGCGGCAGCTGATGATGCAGGCGGAAAAGGTCGCCGACGATCTGAAGGAAGCGCTGGCCACACTCGACGGCGACGGGGCGCTGGTTGCACGGCTCGCTTCCGTGCTGCGCCGGCTGGAGCGCCAGGCGGAGCGGGCGCCGGAGCTGGTCAAGCCGAGCGCCGATGCGCTGGAGCGGGCGCTCAACGAAACGTCCGAAGCGCTGGCGAGCCTCGAACGGGCCGTGGCGTCTTGCGCTTTTGATGCAGACGAGCTGGAAAAGGCGGAGGAGCGACTGTTCGCCCTGCGCGCTGCGGCGCGCAAGCATGGCTGCCCGGTCGACGAATTGACGGCGCTGCGCGAGGCACTACAGGTCAAGCTCGACGGCATCGATGCCGGTGAAGCGGAGTTCGAGCGCCTGCGCGAGAGTTTGAGCGAGGCCGAAAAGACCTATGCCGCCTCGGCCGCAACCCTCAGCGACAAGCGCCGCGCCGCGGCGCGGGCGCTGGAAGGGGCGGTGGCGGGGGAGCTTGCGCCGTTGAAGCTTGCCCGCGCCACGTTCATGGTCAACATTGATACGGACACGGAAAGCGGCGGCGAATTCGGCATCGACCGGGTCGAGTTCTGGGTCAGGACCAATCCCGGCTCGGCACCCGGCCCACTGCGCAAGATCGCATCCGGCGGCGAGCTTGCCCGTTTCATCCTTGCCCTGAAAGTGGCCCTCGCCGACAAGGGCAGCGCGCCGACGCTGATCTTCGACGAGATCGACACCGCGGTCGGCGGCGCGGTCGCCGACGCCATCGGTCAGCGCCTCGCGCGCCTCGCCAAGGGGGTGCAGGTGATCGCGGTCACCCATGCGCCACAAGTCGCGGCGCGCGCTGCCAGCCACCTCCTCATCACCAAGGAGGAGCCCGACCACGCCAGGAACCTGCTCGTGACCCGCATTGCCACGCTCGACGCGCCGCGCCGGCAGGAGGAGATCGCGCGCATGCTTTCCGGCGCCGAGGTCACCGCGGAAGCGCGCGCCCAGGCCGAGCGCCTCTTGGCCGGCGCCGGCTAGAGGCCCTGTCCGGGGGCGGCATCCATGATCGGAAAGGCCGAAGCGCAGGAGCGTGCCGTCGACAAGCTGACGCGCGGCGAGGCCAAAGCGGAGCTTGCACGGCTGGCCGACGAAATTGCCCGGCACGATCAGCTCTACTATCAACAATCCGCACCCGTCATCTCCGACGCCGAATATGATGCGCTGCGCCAGCGCAACGAATCCATCGAGGAGCGCTTTCCCGATCTGGTTCGCGCCGACAGCCCGAGCAAGCGTGTCGGCGCGGCCCCCGTCGCCGCCTTCGGCAAGGTCGTCCACGCCGTGCCGATGCTGTCGCTCAACAATGCCTTCAAAGCCGAGGACGTGCACGAGTTCGAGGCGCGGCTGCGTCGCTTCCTCAACCTTAAGGACGGCGAGGCGGTCGCCTATACGGCGGAGCCCAAGATCGACGGACTGTCGATCTCGCTGCGCTACGAGGCCGGCCGCTTCGTTTCCGGGGCGACGCGCGGCGATGGACGCGAGGGCGAGAACGTCACCGCCAATCTGAGGACCATCGGCGACATCCCGGAGCGGGTTTCCGGCTCCAAATCGCCTGATATCTTCGAGGTGCGCGGCGAGGTCTATATGACCCACGCCGATTTTGCCGCCCTCAACGAAGCCCAGGCGAAGGACGGTGACAAGGTGTTCGCCAATCCGCGCAACGCGGCGGCAGGCTCCCTGCGCCAGCTTGATCCCGGCATCACCGCCACGCGGCCGCTGCGCTTCTTCGCCTGGGGCTGGGGCGAGACGAGCGAGCTTCCCGCGGAAACCCAGTTCGAGGTGATGCAGGCCATCGCCAAATGGGGCTTTCCGGTCAGTACGCTGGTCAAGCGGGTCGACGGGGCGGACGCGCTGATCGCCTATCACCGGGAACTGGAGCTTGAGCGCCCCACGCTCGGCTTCGACATCGACGGCGTCGTCTACAAGGTTGACCGGCTCGACCTGCAGGAGCGGCTCGGTTTCGTCTCGCGCAGCCCGCGCTGGGCGGTTGCCCACAAATTCCCGGCCGAAAAGGCGTTCACCATTCTGCGCGACATCGACATCCAGGTGGGACGCACCGGCGCGCTGACGCCGGTCGCCAAGCTCGAACCGGTGACTGTCGGCGGCGTCGTGGTGTCGAACGCGACCCTGCACAATGAAGACGAGATCAAGCGCAAGGATGTCCGCAAGGGGGATACGGTGGAGGTGCAGCGCGCCGGCGACGTCATCCCGCAAATCCTGCGGGTCGTCGATCCGGACCGGAAGGGCCGCTCCAAGCCCTACGAATTTCCCGAGATCTGCCCGGTCTGCCGCAGCCACGCGGTGCGCGAGGTCAACCCCAAGACGGGCAAGGAAGACGCGGTGCGCCGCTGCACCGGCGGGCTGATCTGCCCGGCGCAGATCGTCGAGCGCCTAAAGCATTTCGTGTCGCGCAACGCCTTCGACATCGAGGGGTTGGGCGAGAAGCAGATCGAGCTGTTCTGGGAAGAGGGGCTGATCAAGGAGCCGGCCGATATTTTCACGCTTCAGGCGCGCGACGGGAAAGCGGGCAAGCCGCCCCTCGCCGAATGGGAAGGCTTTGGTGAAGTGTCCGCCAAGAAGCTGTTCGATGCCATCGAGGCGCGGCGGCGCATCGGCTTTGACCGCTTCCTCTATGGGCTCGGCATCCGCCATGTCGGAGAGACCAACGCCCGGCGCATCGCCCGCGCCTATGGCGCGTTTTCCCGCTTCCGGGCGGCGATGGAGGAGGCGGCGGCAGGCGCCGCGGCGGCGCGGGCCGAGCTCGACGGCATCGAAGGTATCGGCGAGGTAGTCGCCGCGGCCGTCGTCGATTTCTTCTCCGAGCCACACAATCAGCAATTGCTCGATCGCCTCACCGCCGAAGTCACGGTCACCGACATGGCGACGGTGCGCGCAAGCCCGGTATCCGGCAAGACCGTCGTCTTCACCGGCTCGCTGGAGAGAATGAGCCGGGCCGAGGCCAAGGCGCGCGCCGCGGCGCTGGGCGCCAAGGTCGCAGGCTCCGTCTCCAAGAACACCGACCTCGTCGTCGCCGGCCCCGGCGCCGGCTCCAAGCTGAGGGATGCGGAGGCGCTCGGCGTCAAGGTGATCGACGAGGAAGCCTGGCTCAAGCTCATCGAAGGCGCATGAGCGCGGGCCGCGGCATGAACGAGCCTCGCGCACGAGAATTCCGCCAGGGCGTCCGCGACGTGCTGCCGGTGCTGCTCGCCGCGATTCCTTTCGCGCTGCTCATCGGCGCGCTCGCGGTGCAGAAGGGCCTCAGTGCCGCCGCTGCCGTGATCATGAGCGCGACGGTCTTCGCAGGCGCTGCGCAGTTCGTGGCGCTCGGGCTGTGGGACAACCCGGCGCCGATCCTGCTGATCGTGGCGGCGACCGCGGTGGTCAATGCCAGGCATCTCCTGATGGGGGCATCGCTGGCGCCGCGCCTTATCCATTTCTCGCCGGCCGGCCGCCGGTTCTGCCTGTTCCTTCTCGTCGACGAGTCCTGGGCGCTGGCCGAGCGGCGGGCGCGGCAGACGGCGCTGACGCCGGCCTATTACCTCGGCCTCGGCCTGCCGCTCTATGGCGCCTGGACCGTCTTCACGGCCGTCGGCGCGGTTGCCGGCGCGGCGATCGAGGATCCGCAGCGCTTCGGCTTCGACTTCGCGTTCACGGCGATCTTCATCGGCCTCATCGTTGCGCTTGCCCGCGACCGGGCGAGCCTCGCGGTGGTGGCGGCAAGCGGCGTTGCGGCGGCGCTCATCCATCTCGTTGCGCCAGGGCCGCTGCCGATCCTCGCCGGCAGTCTTGCAGGCCTTACCGCGGCGGCGTTTCTGGGCAAGGGCGGCCAGCCGTGAGCGGCGAGATCGCGACCTTTCTCGCCATCGCCGGCATGGCGCTCGTCACCTATGCGACGCGCGGGCTGGGGCCGTGGATGATCGCGCGCCTTGCACCGGGGCCGCGGGCGCTGGCGGCGCTCGAAGCCCTGCCGGCGGCGATCCTGACCGCGCTGGTCGCGCCCAGCGTGCTGGCGACGGGACCTGCGGAGAGCCTTGCCGCCATCGTGACCATCATCGTGGCGCTGCGCCTGCCGATCATCGCCACCATGGCGATCGGGGTCGCTTGCGTGGTGCTGCTGCGCTATCTCATCTGACCGGCTCTAACCCTTCAGCGGCCGGGTCGCGGCTTCTAGCCAAGCCCTGTCGTCGGCGCCCAGATGCGGCGACAGCGCCTCGCGCACGCCCGCGTGATAGGCGTTAAGCCATTGAATTTCTTCGACTGTCAGCAACTCCGGCGCGATCGGCCGCTGGTCGATCGGGACGAGCGTCAGGGTCTCGAAGGAAAGGAGCGGCCGCTCACCGCCCTCCACCTCGACCGCCGAGCGCACCAGCACCAGATTCTCGATGCGGATGCCATAGGCACCCGACTTGTAGTAGCCCGGCTCGTTGGAAATGATCATGCCGGGCTCCAGCGCCACGGTCTGGACCTTGGCGATGCGCGCCGGCCCCTCATGCACCGACAGGAAGCTGCCGACCCCGTGGCCGGTGCCGTGGTC
>Ga0326597_10011873_pt1 | contig 11510 bp, 9 predicted proteins | sample RVTome_12_FD_203789 | JGI IMG/M metagenome (GOLD analysis project Ga0326597, IMG submission 203789) | Soil microbial communities from uranium-contaminated site in the Upper Colorado River Basin, Wyoming, United States - RVT100D185 | ecosystem: Environmental > Terrestrial > Soil > Contaminated >...
TGACAGCCACACCACCATGATCAACGGCCTCGGCGTCGTCGGTTGGGGGGTTGGCGGGATCGAGGCGGAGGCGGTCATGCTGGGCCAGCCGGTTTACATGCTCACGCCCGAGGTGATCGGGTTCGAGTTGAAGGGCGATCTGCCTGAAGGGGCGACCGCGACCGACCTGGTGCTGGTGGTGACCCAGATGCTGCGCGAGAAGGGCGTGGTCGGCAAGTTCGTAGAGTTCTACGGCTCCGGCCTTCGCGGCATGACCGTGCCAGACCGCGCCACCATCGCCAACATGGCGCCCGAGTACGGCGCCACCATGGGCTTCTTTCCGACCGACCAAGAGACGCTCCGCTACCTGCGCCAAACCGGCCGCCTCGCCGACGAGGTCGAAGCGGTCGAGCGCTACACCAAGGCCAACGGTCTGTTCCACGAGGTCGGCACACCCGCCCCCGAGTTCGCCGACACCATGTCGCTGGACCTTGGCACGGTAGAACCGGCGCTGGCCGGGCCGAAGCGGCCGCAGGACCGCATCCTGCTTAGCGACATGAAGAGCGAGTTCCGCAGCGACCTGCGCAAACCACACACGGAGCGCGGCTTCGGGTTGGACGAGGCAGGACTCGCGGCGTCGGCCACCTTCAGCTACCGGGGCGAGACCCACACCATCCGTAACGGCGACGTGGTCATAGCCGCGATCACCTCCTGCACGAACACCTCGAACCCGTCGGTGATGCTGGCTGCCGGCCTGGTGGCGAAGAAGGCGGCCGAGCGCGGCCTGCACGCCAAGCCGTGGGTCAAGACCAGCCTGGCGCCCGGCTCGAAGGTAGTGACGGAGTACCTGACGGAGACCGGCCTGATGCCGCACCTCGAGGCTGTCGGCTTCTACCTCGTCGGTTACGGGTGCACCACCTGCATCGGCAATTCGGGGCCGCTGCCTGAACCGGTCGCCGCCGCCATCCAGGAGAGCGACGTCGTCGCCGCCAGTGTGCTGTCCGGAAACCGCAACTTCGAGGGGCGCATCAACCCGCACGTCAAGGCCAACTACCTAGCAAGCCCACCGCTGGTGGTGGCGTACGCCCTGGCCGGCACCGTCGACGTCGACCTGGCGAACGACCCGGTCGCCGAAGATCCCCATGGTCGCCCGGTCTACCTGCACGAACTGTGGCCCAGTTACGACGAGATCACCGCGCACCTCGAAGCGGCGATGAACCCCGAGACGTTCCGCCGCATGTACGACGGGATCGAGGAGTCGAACGAGAAGTGGAACGAGATCCCCGTCCGTGGCGGCGACCTGTTCGCCTGGGACGAGGCGAGCACGTACATTCAGGAGCCGCCGTTCTTCCAGGGCATGGACCCGGAAGTGTCGCCGATCCAACCGATCGAGGGCGCCCGGGTACTGGTGAAGGTCGGCGACTCGGTCACCACCGACCACATCAGCCCGGCCGGCGCCATCGCACCGGACATGCCCGCTGGCCGCTACCTTCGCGAGAAAGGCGTCGCCCAGAAGGACTTCAACAGCTACGGCTCGCGGCGCGGAAACGACCGGGTGATGACGCGCGGTACCTTCGCGAACATTCGCCTCAAGAACCAGCTGGCTCCTGGAACCGAGGGCGGTTGGACCACCGACTTCGTGGACGGCGAAGTGAAGTTCATCTACGACGCCGCCCGAAACTACCAGGCGGCGGGCGTGCCCACCATCGTCCTCGCCGGCCATGACTACGGCATGGGCAGCAGTCGCGACTGGGCGGCGAAGGGGACCTACCTGCTCGGCACCCGAGCCGTGATCGCCGCAAGCTTCGAACGCATCCACCGTTCGAACCTGATCGGCATGGGCGTTCTACCGCTGCAGTTCGCCGACGGCGAGAACCCCGCCGAGCTCGGCCTCGACGGTAGCGAGACCTACCTGATCGATGTCGGCGACGACCTCGCCCCTCGCCAGGAGGTTCCCGTCGTCGCCAAGCGGGCGGACGGAAGCACGGTCACGTTCACCGCACGCTGCCGGCTCGACTCGCCGGTCGAGGTGGAGTACTACCGCAACGGTGGCATCCTCCACGCCGTGCTGCGAGGCAAGTTCCAGGAGGTGGCCGCGAAGGCTCGTAGCTAGGCCAACCCGACGGCCGGAGGTTCTTCACGACACGCGACGCGCTCGCTTTGTAGGATGGGGCCATGCGGGAGTTCCTCGGCTTCGTTCTGTTTCTGGTCATCGTCTTCTTCGTCGTCGGCGAGACCGTCGGCTGGAACGTCGGTACGCTCAGCCAAACCCCGGTGTTCGTCTACAAGCGGGACGGCCGAGCGGTCGCCGAACGCGACACGATTCGCCGCAACGACATGCCGTTGAAGGTCTCCGGGCGGGTACGTGACGGTGAGGTCGAAGTCGTGATCGTGTATCAGGACACCGGCAGCTTCCAGACCAACCGTCCACCGCAACCGCCCGAGACGCTACTGCGCGAGACGTTCGTACGCGGTCAGACGATCGCCATCAACGACGTCTACAAGGAAGGGCAGGGACGTTACACCGTCGAGTTGCGCTTCCGAAACGCGTCGGGAACCTTCACCGCCCGCTTCCCGCAGGGCGTAGACCTGTAACGGCGCCCATAGCGGCGCGCCGCTATGGGCGCCGCCCGCGTCCACGAGCGTCCCCCGTCATGCTCGCAGGCCAACCACCGATCTACCTCGTAACCAACCGCTGCAAGGCGCGCGTCGGATTCGCATTGATTCGAGCCGCAAGCTTGCGGCTCGCCTGGCTGGCGCTCGGGTGGTTGCTGCTCGCCCTGCTGGCGCCGAGCGCTCACGCCGCTCCGCTTGTCCGGGTGCTGCTCGAAGAAGGTTTACAACGCACCGTCGTCGAGGTCGCAGGGCCGCACGAGGTTCGCACCGTACGCGGCGTCGCCCGTAGCGGCTCAGGGCTCGCCTGGCCGCTCAGCGTGAATGACGGCCAGCTCTCTTCCGGCGCTGCCGCGGTCGGGCCGTGGCTCGAGCTGCACCCTGCCGACGGCGTGGTCGTGCGTGACGGCAGCGCCTACCGTGGAGCCCTGCGCGTCGAAGCGCACGAGGGAGCCATCCGCATCGTCAACCTCGTCGACCTGGAGTCGTACCTACGTGGCGTCGTGCCGTCGGAAATGCAGGCGATCTGGCCGCTCGAAGCGCTCAAGGCGCAGGCGGTCGCAGCACGCAGCTACACGCTCGCATCGCTGGACCCGAGCGAGCCATACGACGTGTGCGCCAGCGACGCCTGCCAGGTGTACCGCGGAATGGCGGTGGAACACCCACGCTCGGACCAGGCGGTACGAGAGACCGAAGGGATCGTGATCTCGTGGCAGGGCAGCCCGGCCGTGGCGTACTACCACGCCGACTCGGGTGGGCAGGTCGCCTCGGCCGCAGAGGTGTGGGGGCGCGACCTGCCCTACCTGAGGGCGCGGGGCGATGTGGCGGTCGCCTCACCGCACCGCGGTTGGACGGTGCGTCTGGACGCCGCGCGCCTGGCCGGAGCGTTGGCGGCGGAGGGTCGCGCGATCGGGACGCCGACGACGCTCACCATCCTGGCGCGCAGCGCGTCGGGTCGCGCACAGGAGGCGCGCCTCGACGGCACCGCAGGGCGCACGGTCCTAGCCGGCCCTGCCCTCACGCGGGTCTTGCGGGGAAGCGGTCTCAAATCGACGAGAATCTCCAGCGTCGGGCCGCTCACGGTGCGTGGCGACGGTTGGGGCCACGGGGTCGGGATGAGCCAGTACGGCGCTCGCGCCCTAGCACTGCAGGGGTACGATTACGGTCGCATCCTTGCCTACTACTATCCCGGTGTCGGACTCCAACGCAGGATCTACCGTGCGGAGGCGCGCTGAGACTTCTCGGTACGGCCGCGACGCCCTCGCCGTTCAGCCACGCGCCAGCTTGACCGCGGCCAGCAGGTCGCCGACCTCGCCCGAGCCGTTCTCGAAATCCGCCATGCAGCGGCTCAGGTAGTTCTCCAGCACGGCGTCACCGGTCGCGTCCAGCGCGCTTCGTACCCCGGCGAGCAGGGTGAGGATCTCCCGGCAGGAGCGCTCCTCGTCCACCATGCGTTGAAGGCCGCGAACCTGTCCCTCGAGCCGCTTGAGCCGGTTCAGGATCCGTTTCTTCTCCTCGGGCGCGATCGCGAACGGCGTGGTCGAAGGAAGCGAGGTAGCGGCTGCCGGTCGGGGCGGGCTCAACGCCCGGCCTCAAGAGTCCTACCATCGAGCCTTATACCCATGGGGGGTACCCTACCGCGCGGCAGCGCTTCGACTCAAGCGCCGATGGACCAGCTCGCGTGCGACCTGCTACGCTGCCGACGTGACCCGACGCTCCCTCCCGACCACCCGATTCGGAGCGCTGCATGCGCGCCTATAGGGGCGTCGTGGCAGGCAACGTCGTGCGGCTCGAACAGGGTGTCCGCCTTCCCGACGGGGCGGTCGTGACCGTCACCGTCGGCGAGGCAGAGTTGGTGCGCGCCACCCTCCGATCCGCCCTCCGCCGGAACGCCCGGCGGCGCAGCCGCGCCCGCCTCCGGCCGACCCCGGTCGGCGGCGGGGCGTGAGCCTACTGACCTTGGTCCCCACGCCGATCGGTGCGCTTCACGACGTCACCCTTCACGCACTCGAAGTGCTCCGCAGCGCCGACGTAGTCGCTGCCGAGGACACGCGCCGCAGCGCCGTCCTGCTCTCCGCGCACGGAATCGATCGCCCGCTCGTGCGCATCGACGCGCATACCGTCGCCAGTCGCGGCCCGGCGCTGCTTGCCGAGCACGCCCGGGTCGCCTACGTCAGCGACGCCGGAACCCCAGGAATCAGCGACCCCGGCGCGGACTTGCTGCGGCTGGCGCTCGATGCCGGACACCAGGTCGAGGTCCTTCCTGGCCCGACCGCGTTCGTGCCGGCGTTGATCCTCTCGGGCCTGCCGCTGGCCCGGTTCAGCTTCGAAGGGTTCCTCCCCCGCAAGGGCTCGGCACGCTCCCGGCGGCTACGAGCGCTGGCTCGGCGTGAACACCCCAGCGCCATCTACGAGGCGCCCGGACGGCTCGCCGCCACCCTCGCAGATCTGGCGGACGCCTGTGGCACGATGCGCCTGGGCAGCGTCAGCCGCGAGATCAGCAAGCGTTACGAAGAGACGGTTCGCGGCACGCTCGGCGAGCTGGCGGAGCGTTTCGCCTCGCGCAAGCCGCGAGGCGAGATCGTAGTAGTGGTCGCGGGTCACGACCCAAGCGAGGATGAGGAGGGCGTGCCCGACGCGGACGCACTGGCGGCGGCGCTGACCGCAGCGGGCGTGCACGGTCGCACCCTTCGCGACGCGCTCGAAGCTTTGGGCGTACCCCGCAACGAGGCCTATCGCGCCGCCCTCGAAGCGGCGCCCGACCAGCCGCTGTAGGCCGGCCCGTCCCGCGACTCGTAGGTGCCCTGCTATCCTCGGGCACGCTACGCACTCTGCCATGACCAAACCTCAGTCTCCTGACACCAAAACGATCCCCACCACGCTGCAGCACGGCGACACGCCTCGAGCCGGGCTGGCGACCAAGGCGGCGACCGCGGAGGCATTCAGCGCTGAGCGCCTGCTCGGACTACCTAGCGTCGCACGCCTCGCTCGCTTCGTGCGCCAACCGGGACCGGCCGTGCTGATCACTACCGACGAGCGGGCGGAGCGCTTCGCCGCCGCCGCGCCGTTCGGAGTGCGGGTCGATCTCGATCCCGACCTCGACAGCTGGCCAGGCAAGGCCGACAAGGTAGTCCTCACCGTCGGCCATGCAGTGCGTGCCTTTCCACGAGACCCGGACCGCTACCGGCTGACCTTCGCGCCCGGCGTCAGCTTCTCGCGTGACGAGCTGCTGACCCGCCTGGACGCCTTCGGCTACCCGCGCGACGAGACCCCCGGCGTTCAGGTGCACGGCGATAGCGTCACGATCTTCCTGGTAGGCGACCCCGAAGGGCCGCACCTCCGGCTCGGCTTCTTCGCTGACGAGCTAGACGAGTTGCGCGTAAACGGCCGTGAGGCCAGCGAGTACCTGCTGGCGCCGCGCCGCGGCGCTCCGTTGTTCGACGACGATGAGGAGAACTGGCAGGCGCGCATCGTCGAAATGCTGCCCGGCACGGTGTTCCTAGACGTACCCGAGCTCTACCCCGGCAGCGTCGGCGACGCCGATGCCGAACATCTTGCAACGCACCTGCGCGAACGCTCGGTCGTGTCGTTCGGGCGGGACGGCCTGCTGCTCGAGACGGCGACGCCGCAGGTTGTCAGCCTCCCGTACTACCGCGCTCGCCTTGCTTCGTTCGCCGCCGACGCGGAGACCTGGATCCGCGACGGCTACGCAGTCACGGTGCTGCTGCGCTTCGAACGGACCGGCCGCTACCTGCAGGAGAAAGTGCTGGGGCACCTCGAGCCCCGTTGGACGAGCGGCGTCGGCACCGTCGCCGGTGAGCTGGTGATGGCGCTCGGAGTCCGGGCGGAGGGCGGCTTCCGAGACGACGCCCAACGCGAAGTGATCGTTACCGAGGACCTTCTCTACGGGCACCAGGGTGGTCGCAAGCTACGCCGTCTGCCGGGAAGGGCTGTGCAGGACGCCAGCCAGCTCACCGTCGGCGACTACCTGATCCACCCCGACCACGGCGTCGCACTGTTCCAAGGACTCGAATCGCGCCAGGTGCTCGGCGTAGCTCGCGACTACCTGAAGCTCCGTTACGCCGGCGAGGGCAGGTTGTTCCTGCCGGTCGAGCAGCTCCCCGCGCTGCGCCGCCACCCTGGAACCAGCGACGAGCCGCCGCGCCTCTCCACCCTCGGCACCAACGAGTGGAGCCGCGCCAAGGAGAAGGCGCGCGTGAGCGCACAGGCGCTCGCTGCAGAGCTGATCAAGACGTACGCCAAGCGGCAGGTCAGTCAGGGCACGTCGTTCCCCGACCAGCCGGAGTGGGACCCACTGGTAGAACGGAACTTTCCGTTCCGACTGACGCCTGACCAGGCCACCTCGGTCAGCGACGTGCTGACCGACATGGAGCGCAGCGTGCCGATGGAGCGACTGATCAGCGGCGACGTCGGGTTCGGTAAGACCGAGGTGGCCATCCGCGCTGCCCTCCGTGCCGTCGCCAACGGCTTCCAGGCCGCCATGCTGGTTCCGACCACCGTACTCGCCAAACAGCACTTCGACACCATCGCCGAGCGAGTGCAAGGGCTCCCGGTGCAGGTCGCCCTGCTGTCACGGTTCACCTCCGAGACTGCAGCTCGCGCGGCGTTGCAGGGACTGGCGGACGGCAAGGTCGACATCGTCATCGGCACGCACCGGCTACTGAACGAGGCGATCGAGTACGCCAACCTCGGGCTGCTGGTCATCGACGAGGAGCACCGTTTCGGCGTAGGACAGAAGGAGAAGCTCAAGGCGCTGCGGGCCAACCTGGACGTGTTGTCGCTGTCGGCCACCCCGATTCCGAGGACGCTGTACATGAGTCTGGTGGGGCTACGAGACGTGAGCCTGATCATGACGCCGCCCGAAGGCAGAAAGCCGATTCAGACGGTTCTGCAGCCGTACGATCCGATGACGGTTCGAACCGCGATCCTGCATGAGCTCGAGCGTGGCGGCAAGACCTACTACATTCACGACCGGATCGGCTCGATGTCGATGCGAGCACGGACGCTGCAGCAACTAGTGCCGGAGGCGCGGATCGGCGTGGCCCACGGCCAGATGGCGGCCGACGAGCTCGAAGCGATCATGCTCGGCTTCGAGGAGGGCGCGTTCGACGTGCTGCTCGCCACCACCATCGTCGAGTCGGGGCTCGACATCAGCGGGGCCAACACGCTGATCATCGAGCGGGCGGACCGGCTCGGCCTGGCGCAGCTCTACCAGCTGCGCGGGCGCGTCGGGCGGCGCGAGACCGAAGCGTGGGCGTACCTGCTCTACCCGGGCAGGCTCACCGAGCAGGCACAGCGACGGCTCTACGCGATCGCCGAGTTGAACGACCTCGGCTCGGGCCACCTGTTGGCGGAGAAGGACATGGAGATTCGCGGCGTCGGCAACCTGCTCGGTCCCGAGCAGCACGGCCACGTGAGCGCCGTGTCGCTCGAGGTTTATACCGAGCTGCTGGCTGAGGAGGTCGCCAAGCTCAAGGGGGAAGAGAAGGCCACAGCCCGGCCTGCGGTCGCGTTGGACCTCAACGTCGATGCCCGCCTCACGCCCGCCTACCTTCCGGACGACGACGAGCGGATCGCCTACTACGGCCGGTTGGCTGAGGCGGACGGCCTGGCCCAGGTGGCGCGGGTCGCTGGTGACCTCCGCTCCGAGCGGGGACCGTTTCCGCCAGAAGTCAAGACGTTCGTCGAGCTGGTCAAGCTGCGCCTGCTGGCCGAAGGGAAGGGTGTCGCCTCGATCATAGAGCACATGACCGACGTGCAGGTGTCGTTCCACGTCGGGTTCGACGAGCTGGACTACGACCCGCGCAAGCTGCGCGAGTTGCCGTTCGTCGCCGAAGCGACCCGCTACCCGCCGGGGTTCTCGATCAAGAAGCGCGGCCTCGCGTCGGCCGACCTGCCGCAGGCGCTGCAGCAGCTGCTGTACGCGGTCGGTTGAGCCAACCGGACTGACCGGCACGTGGCACGACGAGATGGGCTTCCACGCCGGCTGGGGCGCGGCGCTGGATCGGTTGGTCGAGCACGCGAAGACGATGTGACGTTAGCGCGCCGAAGGTGCACGAGAGTAGCGTCCAGTCCGAGCGACAGCGGAAAGTCCCGCTCGCAAGCGAGCGGGACCGGTTCGAATCTAGAAGCGAGTCGTGGCCTAGAAGGCGTAGGCGACACCCAGGCGGGCGTCCGCGCCGAACGAGCCACCGACCGAGAAGGTGGGTCCCACCTCGACGAAGACGCTCATGTTCTCGACACCGACCTCGGCGAGCCCGTACGAGCCACCGACGAGGGCTTTGATCAGGAAAGAACCACCGAAAGTGGCTCCAACGCCACCACCGACGTAAACGTCGACGGGAACCTCTGACATGTCGACGTCGAGTTGGTAGAGGGCGTCGAGGCCGAACGACAGGGCGCTTGTCCCTACGTACGAGTAACCCAGGTTGATGCGCGCGTCGAGATTGGTGACTCCGACGTCCTCGATGCCGAAGTGGATGGCCGCACCGGGGTAACCGGCGCTGGCGGCGATGTAATAGCCGGACTGGGCGAAGGCGACGCCACTGAAGACGACGGCGGCCAGGAGAGCGAGTACGATCTTGCGCATGAATTCCCTCCTACAGGAACACGAGATTCAGGACGCAGATACCGGCGCGCCCCGTCTACGCGGACCATAGCACGTGCCGACGGCCTCGTCGCGTACAGAACCTCGCAATGCGGCCGACGTAGACGTACTTTCTGACTCAGCCACGACTCCGTTCACGCCAGCGCCGACTCGCATCGCGCTGGGTGGGTGTCGCTTCGTTGCACAACGGCACGGTGCCGAAGCGTCGCAGGTGAACTGCGATCAACTCCGCCTCGTCCGCCTGCGGCACGCGGCTGAAGGCCATACGCCAGAATACCCCGTGACCGGCGACGCAGCCCCCAGCCGCCAGGTGTTGGCGCAGGCGGGTCGGGACGTCACGCGCCGACTGGCCGACGTAGATCACCCGCTTTTTCTCGTCAGCGACCTCGTAAACCCCGGGATGCGGATCGCGACCACGTGGGAGCGGAAGTCGATCGAGCCGGCGCCAACGGGCGAAGATCGACATGTCAGTTCGCGTACCCGAGCTCGCGCAGCGCATCGGTATCCATGCGCCAGTCCCGCCGCACCACCACCTCGAGGTCGAGGTAGATCTTCTGATCCAGGAACAGTTCGAGCTGCTTGCGTGCGGTCCGCCCGATCTCGCGGATCATCCGCCCGCCGTGTCCGATCACGATTCTGCGGTGCTGCGCCTTCTCGACCCAAATCTCGGCCTGCAACAGCAGCGGCTCGTCGCGCTCCGGTTCGGCGTCCACCCAATCGGTCACCTTGACCGCCACGGTGTAGGGAAGCTCCTGGTAGAGGTGCGTGATCGCGCTTTCACGGATCAGCTCGCCCGCCCACTGCTCACGCGACTGATCGCTGCGGATGTTGTCGGGGAAGTAGAACGCTGCTTCGGGCAGCATCGCGAGCAGGTCGTCGCGAAGCTCGTACACGGCGGCCGGATCTTCCAATGCGGACAGCATGTAGCGGCGCGTGATGGTGGGTCCGAGCCCTTCGTACAGGTCGATCGCCTCTGCAGGGTACTTGGCGACGTCCAACTTGTTGCCGATGAGAAAGATCGGCGTGGCGGGATCGATTCCGCGCAGCAAGCGGGCGACGTCACGGTCCTCGTCGCCGGGCGGACGGCGAAGATCGACCACCCACAGGACCACCTCGACATCGGCGACGGCGCCGCGAATCTCGCGGGTCATGAAACTGTCCAGCTCGGTGCGCCCCCTGTGCAGGCCGGGCGTATCCACGAACACCAGTTGACGCTGGCCGGGCACGTCGGTCCATACCCCGCGTACGCCCCGGCGGGTGGTCTGAGGTTTGTGACTGATCGGCGCGACCTTCACCCCCAGGATGGTGTTGAGCAGCGTCGACTTGCCCACGTTGGGTTTGCCGAGGATCGCCACGAAGCCCGACCGCATCGGGGGAGTTTCGTTGTTCAGGTCGTCAGCGAAGTCGGTCATGACTTCCTCCCGTCGCGCCTTCGCTCGCCTGGGCTGTTCGACCGGGCTGCTCGCCACGACGAGGGGCCCCTTCCGGGGCCCCTCGCGGCTGTTGGTTGCGGGGACAGGATTTGAACCTGTGACCTTCGGGTTATGAGCCCGACGAGCTACCAGACTGCTCCACCCCGCGGCGGCGCAAAAGCAAGTATAGGCGACGGAGGCACGACTCGTCAAGCGATCGTGATCGGTTCACGACCCGGCGAGTTTCACCACCTCGCCGGTCTCCAGAGACCGTTGCGCCGCCAGAGCTAGTCGCAGCGTCGCGGTCGCATCGACCGCGTCCGGCATGACCAGAGAGCCGTCCTCGATCGCCCGGGCGAAGGCACGTATCTCGGCGGCGTACGCTTCGCTGAAACGTTGTTCAAAGTCGCGCGGCCGGTCGAACCTGCCGCCGCTCGCGTCGTAGCGCAGCAGTTGCAGGCGCCGGTCCATCTCCAGGTGGACACGCCCCTGCGACCCCAGAACCTCGGTGCGGATGTCGTACCCGTACACGGTGCGAAGGCCGGCCTCGAGCGTGCCGAGTGCGCCGTTCTCGAAGCGGAGCGTCGCCACCGCCGTGTCGAAGAGCCCGTGCTCGGACAACTCTGGCATCGTCTGCACCGAACCGATGCAATGCACCTCGCTCACCTCGCCTACCAGAAAGCGGGCGGCGTCGAGGTCGTGAATGGCGAGGTCTACCATCAGCCCGCCGGAACTTTCGAGGAACCGGAGCGCCGGCGGTTCGGCGTCGCGAGAGACGGCCCGGAAGCCCTCGACCTGACCGAGCTCAGCCGCGTCGATCGCACGCTTCGCCTCCCGGTAGGCAGGGTCGTAGCGGCGTTGGAATCCGACCTGGCAAC
>Ga0326597_10011874_pt1 | contig 11510 bp, 9 predicted proteins | sample RVTome_12_FD_203789 | JGI IMG/M metagenome (GOLD analysis project Ga0326597, IMG submission 203789) | Soil microbial communities from uranium-contaminated site in the Upper Colorado River Basin, Wyoming, United States - RVT100D185 | ecosystem: Environmental > Terrestrial > Soil > Contaminated >...
AAGATCAAAGACCTCAAGATCGAACTGGGAGAGCCTCTCCGTTTTCAGGCCTCTTTCGAGGTCATGCCCCAAGTCGAGGCCAAGAACTACAAAGGCCTGCAAGTCACTTCCCGTAGTGCCGAGGTAAGCGATGACGAGATCGAAAAACGCCTCGAGTCTCTGCGGGAGCGCGCCGCCCGTTTCGACCCGGTTACCGATCGCGGCGCCCGGGATGGGGACTTCGTGGCGGGAACGCTCTACGAGAAACCATCGGACGGGAAGGGCCCCCCCAAAAAGCAAGAGGGCGTATTAATAGAGGTTAGGGCCGACGTCTATCACCCCAGCCTGCACGAGAAGCTCCAGGGCGTGAAGTCCGGAGATTCGGTGAGCCTGGAAACGGTCTTCCCCGAGGATCATGCCGATCCCAAACGGGCCGGTAAGACCTTCACCGTCCGGCTGGAGAACATAGAAGTCAAGGAAAAGGTTCTCCCGGCGCTCGACGACGAGCTGGCGAAGGACCTGGGCCAGTTCGAGAATCTTGCCGAGCTGCGCGAGCACGTTCGACAACAAGCCGAGGAAGAAGCGCGACACCTGGCCGAGCAAGATCTCCACAATCAGCTACTCGAGAAGCTGCTGGAGGCCAATCCTTTTGAAGCACCCGAGGCCCTCGTCGAGCAAGAATTGGATGAACGCATCGAGGACATGGCCAGAAGCCTCATAGATCGGAGAATCGATCCCTCCCGGGCGAACATCGATTGGCAAAGTTTGCGCGAGGGGCAGCGGAACTCGGCGGCGCGGAGCGTCAGCGCCACCCTCCTGCTCGATCGGATCGTCGAGCAGGAGAAGCTGAACGAGACCGAGGAGGCGGTGAACCAGGAGATCGAGCGGGGAGCCGCCTCGATCAAGAAAAGTCCCGAGGCGGTACGCGCTCAACTGATGAAAGATGGAGGCCTGGAACGCCTTAAACGGCGCTTGCGGAGGGAGTTGGCTTTTGACTTACTCCGCGAAAATGCTAGAATCAAGAGGGGTTGATGTATCTATGCTGATCCCGATGGTGGTCGAACAGACCAACCGAGGCGAGCGCGCCTACGACATCTACTCGCGTCTGCTCAAAGACAACATCATTTTCATAGGCACTCCTATCGACGACAACCTCGCGAATCTGGTGGTCGCCCAACTCCTGTTTCTGGAAGCCGAGGATCCGGAGAAAGAAATCTCCGTCTATATCAACAGCCCGGGTGGATCGGTTACCGCCGGGCTGGCCATTTACGACACCATTCAGTTCACTCGCCCGGACGTGACGACCTACTGCATCGGCCAGGCTGCGAGCATGGCCGCGGTCATGCTCGCGGCGGGCACACCCGGCAAGCGCTTCGCGCTTCCAAACTCTCGAGTCATCATTCATCAGCCGTCAGGAGGCTTCTCCGGTCAGGCCACCGATATCAATATTCAGGCCAAGGAAATCTTGCGCGCCCGCCAGCGCTTGAACGAGATTCTTGCGATGCATACCGGCCAGAGCTTGTCCAAGATCGAGCAGGACGTCGAGCGCGACTTCATCATGACCGCCGAAGCGGCCAAGGAATACGGAATTATTGACCAGGTCATCTCTCGACGAGTGTGAGCGGCGTTAACCGGGGGAATCGTGTCGAAGAAAAACGGCGATCCTGAGGTCCTGCGTTGTTCCTTCTGCAATAAGGACCAGAGCGATGTGCGCAAGCTCATCGCCGGGCCAACCGTTTTCATTTGTGACGAGTGCGTCGAGGTTTGCAACGACATCATCGCCGACGACAATCGCTTCGAGACCCGCACCCAGCGTTCCACGCTCCCTATCCCGGTGGAGGTCAAGCAGTTTCTAGACGAGTTCGTCATCGGACAGGAGCAAGCCAAGAAGAAACTGGCGGTTGCCGTCTACAACCACTACAAGCGGGTTCAGATCATGAAGTCCAAGACCCGCCAGGATGTCGAGCTCACCAAGAGCAACATCCTGCTCGTCGGGGCGACCGGGACCGGCAAGACGCTGATGGCACAGACTCTGGCCAAGCTTCTATCGGTTCCCTTCTGCATTGTCGATGCCACCACACTGACCGAGGCAGGTTACGTGGGCGAGGACGTGGAGAACATCATCCTCAAACTCCTCCAGTCGGCGGGCGGCGACATCGAGAAGTGCCAGGAAGGCATCATCTATATAGACGAGATCGACAAGATCTGCCGGAAAGACGAGAACCCCTCCATCACCAGAGATGTCTCGGGTGAAGGGGTGCAGCAGGCCCTGCTGAAGATCCTGGAAGGAACCGTGGCCAACGTGCCGCCCCAGGGGGGACGCAAGCATCCCCATCAAGAGTTCTATCAGATCGACACGACCAACATCCTGTTCATCTGCGGGGGCGCGTTCGTAGGGCTGGAAAAGGTCGTCGAGCGTCGCATCGGCAAGAAGTCCCTGGGCTTCCGCTCCGAGCTGGGAAGCAAGGCGAGCCGCCCCAGTGACATCTTGTCTCTCGTGCAACCCACGGATTTGATAAAGTACGGGCTCATCCCGGAGTTTGTAGGGAGATTGCCGGTCGTCGGCACTCTACACGAATTGGACCGAAGCGCTCTCATTCGCATCATGACCGAGCCGCGGAATGCCATAGTCAAGCAGTACCAGCGACTCTTCGAGTACGAGAACGTCAAGCTAAGATTCACCGATGACGCTCTCGAGGCAGTCGCTGACTTGGCGTGCGAACGGAAGATTGGGGCTCGCGGCCTCCGGATGATCATCGAAGACCTCATGCTCGACCTCATGTACCATCTGCCTTCGCAGAAGAAGGTCCGAGAATGCGTCGTTACCAAGGAGGTCGTCGAGAACCGTGAGACACCAGTAACCCTGATTGAGAAGGCAGGTTAGCTCACTTTTCCCGAGATTTTTTGCCGCGCTCGCGGCTCATTTCCCACAAACCCTAGTCGGAGGAAAAGCCAGCGCGGCTGGGCCAGTCACAGTACAATACAATAGGTAGAGCGGAAGGACACGACGATAACTATGTTCGGAAACAAACCCAGAGAACAAGCCGAGATCTACGAGACGCTGGCGATGGTTCCCCTTCGGGACGTGGTGATCTTTCCCTATATGATGATGCCTTTTGTCATTGGGCGGTCCTCTTCGGTAAGGGCACTGGAGTACTCGCTGGCCCACGACCGGCGCATCTTCCTGGCCGCCCAGCAGGACGCCACCACCGACGACCCGAAGGTCTCCGACATCTATACGGTGGGCACCATCTCCAACATCGTGCAATCGGTCAAGCTTCCCGACGGCAACATCAAAGTCCTGGTGGAAGGGCTGGACCGCGGTCGAACCATCGAGTGTAGGGACGAGGAAGGCTTCTTCAAGATCGTCGCCAAGACCATACCGAAGATCTCAGAGTCCTCCCCGGAGCTCGAGAAGCTGATGAGCAAGGTCGTCTCGCTTTTCGAGCAATACGTCAAGCTGGCCAACACCTTGCAAGCCGAGGTCAAGAACGCGGCGGTTCAAGTCGACGACGCAGGAAAGCTCGCCGATACCATTGCCAGCCATCTCATCCTTCCGGTCGATGAGAAGCAGAACCTGCTGGAGACCTGGAATCCTCTGGAGAGGCTCACTCGCATCGCCGGAATACTCGAGCACGAAGTCGACAAGCTGCAGGTGGAGCGCCGCATACAGGGCCGCGTCCGCAAACAGATGGAGAGGGCGCAGAAAGAGTACTACCTCAACGAGAAGATGAAGGCCATCCAGAAGGAGCTGGGCCGAAAAGACGACAAGACCGGGGAGCTCGATGAGCTCCGCAAGAAGATTGCCCAGGCCAAGATGAGCCAGGAGGCGGAAGAGAAAGCTCTGCAGGAGCTCAAGCGGCTGGAGGCGATGCCGCCGATGTCCGCGGAGACCACCGTCTCCCGCAACTATCTGGATTGGATGCTGGCCGTTCCCTGGTACAAACGCACCCGGGAGAGCCGCAGTCTGCAGCGTGCCGAGCAGATCCTCGAAGAGGATCACTTTGGGCTGGAGAAGATCAAGGAGCGGGTCCTGGAGTTCCTGGCGGTTCGCCAGCTGGTGCGCAAGCAGAAGGGTCCTATCCTCTGCTTCGTCGGTCCTCCCGGGGTGGGGAAGACCTCCCTCGCCAAGTCCATCGCCCGCGCCACCAACCGCAAGTTCGTTCGCTTGTCCCTGGGGGGCGTGCGGGACGAAGCGGAGGTTCGCGGACACCGGCGTACCTACATCGGCGCCTTCCCCGGCCAGATCATTCAGATGATGAAGAAGGCGGGCAGGGTCAATCCGCTCATTCTGCTCGACGAAGTCGACAAAATGAGCATGGACTTCCGAGGGGACCCCTCGGCGGCATTGCTGGAGGTGCTCGATCCCGAGCAGAATCACTGTTTTCAGGATCACTACCTGGACGTGGAGTACAACCTCTCCAATGTCATGTTCATCGCCACTGCCAACGTCCTGCACACCATGCCGCAAGCGCTGCAGGACCGTTTGGAGGTCTTGCGACTTCCCGGATACACCGAGGAAGAAAAGATCGAGATCGCCACGCGATTCCTGGTGACGAAACAACTGGAGGCCAACGGGCTCAAGAACAAGTCGGTCTCGTTCGCGGCCGATGCTCTCCAGGAGATACTTCGACGTTACACCCGCGAGGCCGGAGTCAGAAATCTGGAAAGAGAGATCGCCTCCATCTGCCGCAAGATCGCCCGGAAGCTGGTGAAGGAAGGCCAAGGAACCGCCGTCCAGGTCACCGCCCAGTCCATTCCCGACTACCTGGGGGTCCCCAAGTTCCGGCCCCGCACGAGGGAGGGGAAGAACGAAGTCGGAATCGCCACCGGCCTGGCTTGGACCGAAGTCGGCGGCGAGCTCCTGGTGACCGAGGCCTCGCTCATGTATGGCAAGGGCGGCTTGACCTTGACTGGAAAGTTGGGCGAGGTTATGCAAGAATCAGCGCAAACAGCACTCTCGTTCATCCGGTCCCGAGCCGAGGAGCTGGGAATCGCTAGAGACTTCAACCGACGCATCGATGTTCACATCCACGTCCCGGAAGGGGCCATACCCAAGGACGGCCCATCGGCCGGCATTACCATGTGCACCGCTCTCGTTTCGGCCCTGACCAACATTTCGGTACGGAGCGACGTGGCCATGACCGGCGAAATCACCCTGCGGGGGAAGATCCTTCCCATCGGAGGGGTAAAGGAAAAGCTACTGGCGGCGCACCGAGCCGGGATCACCCATATCATCCTTCCTCGCGACAATGAGAAAGATCTGGCCGACATCCCGGAGAACGTTCTGAACGCCATGAACATCAAGATGGTGGAGACGATGGACGAGGTGTTCGAGTCCGCTTTGACGGCTCCCGTTCCGAAGAATGCCGAACCGGAAGAGGAGTCGGCGGCGCCCCATGGTCTGGACGAGGGTATCCAAGGCGAGTCCATTGCCCATTAGGACTACGTCAAAGGTGAGAACCGGGAAACCGCGGATTTAGCTGAAGTCAGCCTCCGAAAGTTTTTTCCTCTGAGGGAAACCATTATTGGTCGGAAACTTGAAGCATCCGGCACGATGATCGAGCGGCGGAACGCGACACCGCCCCATTCACCATCCAAAGGAGTGAATAACCGTCAACCCAGTGATGCTGGGGCTCAGACGTCGGTAGCCACCACGGTGGGAATCGTACCGGAGAGAATCCATGCCTCATGACCAAACTGCCGCGAGCCGAGTTCGTCTTGAGTGCCACGACGTGTGCCGATTTCCCATCCGACGGACTTCCCGAGGTGGCCCTGGTCGGACGATCCAACGTCGGAAAATCCAGTTTGCTGAACCAGCTGGCGGGCGTGAAAAGGCTGGCGGCAATCTCCCGAACTCCCGGCCGAACGCAGCTGGTGAACTTCTTCCGCGTCGAGGACCGGCTCTATCTGGTCGACCTCCCCGGCTACGGCTTCGCCCGTGCTCCGGTAGGGGTTCGAAGGGGCTGGGAATCCATGATTACCGGCTATCTCTTCGACCGGGCCGAGGTTCGACTGGTACTGGTGGTGATCGATGCCCGGCGCGAGGGAATGGCCAGCGACCGGGAGGTCTGTGACCTCCTCGACCGCCGCGGAATGTCATATGCTCTTGTGGCAAGCAAGTCGGACAAACTCTCCCGAGCAGCAATGGCCCGCCAAAGAGCCAGGTTGGTGGAAACTCTTGCCGTGCCGGACGGGATTCCCTTCATCACCTTTTCCGCCGTGACAGGCGAAGGAAGGAAAGAGTTATGGAACGTGATCGAGAAACAAGTACGCAGGCCGAGACTCCGGAAGACGACGAAGTAACCGAGAAGGGCTCGCGGGGCGAAGTCGCCGAGAAACCATCACGCGGCGATGCCAAAACGAAGGCTTTGAACATCGCCGAGCTCAAGGACATGAATATCTCCACGCTGGCGAAGGTCGCCAAGGACCTCAGCGTCCCGGGAGCAACCGGTATGCGCAAGCAGGAGCTCATCTTCAAGATTCTGCAAGCGCAAACCGAGCAAAGCGGTCTCATTTTTTCCGAGGGTGTGTTGGAATGTCTACCTGATGGTTTCGGCTTTCTTCGGGCCCCCGAATACAACTATCTTCCTGGGCCGGACGACATCTATGTCTCGCCCTCTCAGATCCGCAAGTTCGATCTGCGGACCGGCGATACGATCTCCGGCCAGATCCGACCACCCAAAGAAGGTGAGCGCTACTTCGCGCTCATCAAGGTGGAAGCGGTCAACTTCGAGCCTCCCGAGGCGTCCAGGGACCGGATTTTCTTCGACAACCTCACCCCTCTGTATCCGCAGGAACGGATCCGCCTGGAGACGGAGAAAGACAATCTGTCGGCTCGCGTCATGGATCTCATGACACCGGTGGGCAAGGGACAGCGCGGCCTCATCGTCGCCGCCCCGCGTACCGGAAAGACCATGCTGCTCCAGAACATCGCCAATAGCATCACCGCCAATCAGCCGGAGGTCGTCCTCATCGTGCTGCTCATCGACGAGCGTCCGGAGGAAGTGACCGACATGCAGCGGTCCGTGCAAGGCGAGGTGATCAGCTCCACTTTCGACGAGCCCGCCTCGCGCCACGTGCAGGTCGCCGAAATGGTCATCGAAAAGGCCAAGCGCCTGGTCGAGCACCGGCGAGACGTCGTCATCCTGCTGGACTCGATAACCCGCCTGGCCCGCGCCTACAACACCGTGGTGCCCCCCTCTGGAAAGGTGCTATCGGGGGGCGTGGACAGCAACGCTCTACAGCGGCCGAAGCGCTTCTTCGGTGCGGCTCGCAACATCGAAGAGGGCGGCTCCCTGACCATTATCGCCACCGCGCTCATCGAGACCGGCAGCCGCATGGACGACGTGATCTTCGAAGAGTTCAAGGGTACCGGCAACATGGAAATCCACCTCGACCGCAAGCTGGTCGACAAGCGCGTCTTCCCCTCCATCGACATTAACAAGAGCGGCACCCGGAAGGAAGAGCTCCTTCTGGCCAAAGAAGAGATCACCCGGGTTTGGATCCTGCGGAAGGTGCTCTCGCCCCTGTCGCCGCCCGAGGCCATGGAGCTCCTTTTGGACAAGATGGGTAAGACCAAGAACAACGCCGAGTTCCTTGCCTCGATGTCGGGCCAGCCCTAGTGAGCCTAATAGGCCCGGCAGCGCCGCTCCAACCTCGTGGCTATCGCGAGCGCCGGCCGAGCGGGCTCTTCGTACTCACCATCAGATGGACCCCGGAGGCTCGGTCCTGTGGTCGTTTGCCGAGCTGCGTTATAATAGGGAGTTGTAGTTGAGTCGAGGAGAATTGATATGAAGCAAGGGATCCATCCCAAGTACGAGGCGATCACCGTAACCTGTGCTTGCGGAGAAACGTTTCAGACCCGCTCCACCAAGGGCGGCACCATCAAGCTCGAGATCTGCTCCAAGTGTCACCCTTTCTTCACCGGAAAGCAAAAGCTCATCGACTCGGCGGGACGCGTGGAGCGGTTCCAACGGAAGTTCGGCCAGCGTGTCGCCGGCAACAAGGCCCCGGCCAAGGCCGAGCCCTAAACCCCTTCTTTTCGAGTAGTCCCATGTCCGATCTAGAAACCAAGCTCGCTGCCCTCGAGCGGCGGTACGAAGACATCACCGCCGAGCTGGGGAAGCCCGAGGTCGTCGCCACGCCCGCCGTCTATCAGAAGCATGCCAAAGCACGGTCGGATTTGGAGCCCCTGGTCGACAAATACCGAGAGCTCAAATCCGTCCTGAGCGAACTGAGTGAAGCTCGGGAGATGGCCAGCCAAGGCGACGACCCCGAAATGCGCGCGCTGGCCGAGGAGGAGGTGGGGCGCCTGGAAGGCGAGTACCAGCGCTTGACTCAAGAGTTGAAATTGCTCCTCCTTCCCAAGGATCCGAACGATGAGCGCAACGTCATCATCGAGATCCGGGCGGGGACCGGCGGCGAGGAGGCGGCGCTCTTCGCACAAGAGATCTACAGGATGTACTCGCGCTACGCGGAAAAGCAGGGGTGGCGGGTGGAAGTCATCAGCGCCAACCCAACCGGCATGGGCGGATTGAAAGAGATCGTCGCGGTCATCGAGGGCAAGGGTGCCTACAGCCGCCTAAAGTATGAAAGCGGAGTCCACCGGGTGCAGCGTGTTCCGGTCACCGAGTCCTCGGGGCGCATCCATACCTCAGCGGTCACGGTGGCCGTCCTGCCGGAAGCCAAGGATGTAGAGGTCGAGATCGATCCCAAGGACCTTCGCATCGACACTTTCTGCTCGTCGGGGCCGGGAGGGCAGAGCGTCAATACCACCTATTCGGCGGTACGCATTACCCACCTTCCCACCGGCCTGGTCGTGTCCTGTCAGGACGAGAAATCCCAAATCAAAAACAAGGCCAAGGCGATGCGCGTGCTTCGTTCCCGTCTCTACGATCTGGCTCTCCAGAAGCAGCGGGAGAGCATCGCCCGCGAGAGGAAGGAACAGATCGGGACCGGCGACCGGAGCGAGAAGATCCGGACCTACAACTTCCACCAGGCGCGGGTGACCGACCACCGTATCAATTTGACGCTCCATCGCCTGGACAGCATCCTGGATGGCGACCTGGAGGAAATCATCGAGGGGCTCGCTACGCGCTACGAGACGGAAAAGCTCAAGGAGGCGGAGGCCACTCCCGTCGAACCGTGAGCCAAGCGTCTCCCAGCGCAGGAAGGCTTCTAGAGCGAGGAGCCCAGGAGCTGGAACGAGCCGGCGTCAGTCGAAGCCGCTGGGAAGCCGAGGTCCTTCTCAGACAAGCGATGGGGTGCTCCCGCGAGACGCTCCTTGCCGACCTCGCAGAGCCGGTGGAAGCGGAAGCCGCCGGGTACTTCTTTCAGCTCGTCGATCGTCGCCGGGGACGCGTTCCCTTGCAGTACCTGCTCGGCTCCCAGGAGTTCTGGGGTCTCACGTTCCAGGTCACTCCGGCGGTCTTCATTCCGCGCCCCGAGACCGAGTGCCTGGTGGAAGAAGCCATCCGCCGGCTCGGCCATCGTCCGGTTCGGGTCGCCGACGTGGGCTGTGGAAGTGGGTGTGTGGCGATCTCCATCGCCGCTTCACTCCCCGACAGCCAGCTCTACGCGATAGACCTCTCCCCCGCCGCGCTGGCGGTGGCCGGTGAGAACGCCCGCCGGAACGAAGTCAGCTCTCGCATCGAGTTCTTACAGGGTGATTTGTTACATCCCCTCCTCGACAGGTCCGAGCCACCGCTTCTGGACGCCGTGGTCTCCAATCCACCTTACGTTCCCGAGCCTGACCTGGTCGGGCTTCAACCCGAAGTCAAAGATCACGAGCCCCGCATGGCCCTGGCCGCGGGGCCGGATGGCCTGGAAATCGTGCGCCGCCTGCTCCCCCAGGCGGAGTCATTGCTGGTGCCTGAAGGTTTTCTCCTGCTGGAGATCGGAATGGGCATGGAGAACAAGGTGAAGAGCCTCCTCGCCGAAACCCGTCTCACCTGGCAGACGACGGTGCCCGATCTGCAAGGGTTCCCGCGTATTCTGGTGGCGCAGCAGCCCTGAGCCCGAGCGGAGCGCGAACGCAGCCTTGAGCCGGCGCGCAGTCGCCCGCCGGCCGCAGCGACGCCTGTCGAGCGGAGGCCAGGGCCGAACGAGGAGAGAGGCCCGCAGTGAGAAGAGTCGACGGAGCGCCCCCGTTGGGGTACAGGGGCCCCGCGAGCGCTGATGGAAGCCTAGTGGCCTAATCCCATGGACAAGCTCCGCATCGTAGGTGGTCATCGGCTTTCGGGATGCGTTGAAGTTAGCGGTGCCAAGAACGCGTCCCTCCCCGCCATGGCCGCCAGCCTCCTCACCGACAAACCCTTGCTCCTGGACAATGTGCCGGCGGTTTGGGACTCCTCCACCATGCGACGCCTTCTCACCGAGCTGGGAGCTCAGGTTACCAACGACGCACCGCATCGGATGGAGATCGCCGTACCTTCCGTCCGCTCCTTCGAGGCGCCCTACGAGTTGGTCAAGACGATGCGTGCCTCGGTTCTGGTACTCGGTCCCCTGCTGGCTCGCCACGGTCGTGCCCGCGTCTCTCTTCCCGGAGGCTGCGCGATTGGCGCTCGGCCCATCGATCTCCACCTCAAGGCCCTCGAGAAACTGGGAGCGACAGTCCATATCGAGCACGGTTTCGTCGACGTCAGCACCGAGGGACTGCACGGGGCAGAGATCTATTTTGATAACGTCACGGTCACCGGAACGGAGAACGTTCTGATGGCAGCCTGCCTGGCGAGAGGGGAAACCTTACTCGCCAACTGTGCTCAGGAACCCGAGATCGTCGACCTCGCCAAGCTGCTGGCGCGGATGGGAGCACGAATCGAAGGGGCAGGAACCCGCACCATCCGCGTAGCGGGAGTGGATCGTCTCCAGGGAGCAGAGCACCGTGTCATTCCGGATCGAATCGAGGCAGGAACTTTTCTGGTGGCGGGAGCCATGGTGGGGGGCGAGATAGAAGTCGCCCACTGCCAGCCCGACCATCTGACGGCTCTCTTGGAGAAGTTGACGGAGATGGGAGTCGACCACCAAGTGGGGGACGGACGGGTACGAGTCGAGGCGGGGGCCCGGCTCCGGGCGGCGAATTTCCGGACGCTTCCTTACCCGGGATTCCCCACCGACATGCAGGCCCAATTGATGACGCTGCTGACACAGGCGGAAGGTACCAGCCTGGTCGGAGAGACGATCTTCGAGAACCGCTTCATGCACGTCGCCGAGCTGAATCGTATGGGAGCCCATATTCGACTGGACGGACGTACCGCGGTGGTCAAGGGACGCACGCCGCTCTCCGGTGCCCGGGTCATGGCCACCGATCTCCGGGCCAGTGCTTGTCTGGTACTCGCCGGCCTGGTGGCCCAGGGCCAGACCCTGGTCGACCGCGTTTACCATCTGGACCGTGGCTACGAGCGCATCGAAGAGAAGCTCGCCCGCCTCGGTGCCGAGATCGAGCGACTGAAACAGTAAGTGCCAGCGGCGCCGTGGGGTTTGAGCCCCTGGGCGTTGCTTTTTCCACCCACTCTGGTCGCGCCCTTCCT
>Ga0326597_10011875_pt1 | contig 11510 bp, 8 predicted proteins | sample RVTome_12_FD_203789 | JGI IMG/M metagenome (GOLD analysis project Ga0326597, IMG submission 203789) | Soil microbial communities from uranium-contaminated site in the Upper Colorado River Basin, Wyoming, United States - RVT100D185 | ecosystem: Environmental > Terrestrial > Soil > Contaminated >...
CCGACCGCCGCTCAGGGTGTCGTGGTCAAGTTCCGCACCGACTCCGTGACCGACCCCTGGTTCCGATCTGCGATCGAAGTCTTCGTCGACTGACGGGTGGAGCCGTCCGCGCGGCTGGAGGCCGTCAGTTCCACTCGCCCTGGAGGACGAAGCCGGCCCAGTAGTAGGGCGCCCGCCACCGCTTCTGCTCCGCCAGCCCCACCTGGGCGGCGCGCAGGGCGGCGGCGGGCGAGAGCCGGCGCGGCCCGAGCATCCCCTCGTAGAAACGCTTCATCAGCTCGGCGGTGGCCTTGTCGTCCACCTTCCACAAGCTCGTCATGACCCGAGTGGCGCCCGCGTACATGAAGCCCCGGGTAAGGCCGACCAGGCCCTCGCCCCTGACCTCCTTGCCCAGGCCGGTCTGACAGGCGCTGAGGACGACCAGATCGGCCGGCAGCTTCAGGTTGTAGACCTCGTGGAGTCGGAGGAAGCCGTCTTGTGCGTGGCCCTTCTCGTCCACGAGGGAGAGGACGAGGCCGGACAGCTCCGGATGGACGTTGTCGAGGAAACCGTGGGTGGCGAAGTGCACGAGGCGATAGCCTGCCAGGTCGCCGGCGGTCGCCGTGGCGCGGCTGGCCGCGAAGTCCAGGGCCTGCCGCCCCTGTCCGGGCGGGACCAGGGCCAGGATTCCCGCCGCCTCCCGGCGTGAGCCGACCAGCCGTACGAGAACGCTTCGATCGACGCTCTCGGGAAGCGGACTGACGGATGCGGGACCGGCAGAGGCCGATTGCTTCCGAGCCATGCGGACACGCGGGTCCTGCTCGTCGAAGACCGGGTCGGCCAGGACGGCCACGGTCTTGAGCGCGGGCGTGCGCGCCGCGGCCTCGCTCCGGAGCCCGGCCAGTGTGGAAGCGGAGGGCAGGACGACAACCTCATTGTCGAAGATGAGTGGCCGGTGTTGGCCGACCGCAGTGGGCAGGGCGGCCATGGGAACGTAGTGCAACGCGCCGTCCGGGACGATCACGAGCCGGCGGCCACGCAGCTTTGCCGCCACCGGCGAAAGGATCATGCGGCCCAGCTCCGCCGCTGCCGCATTGCCTTCCCCGGCCTGAGCGTCCTCCGCCGGCCGGGCCCGTACCGCTTCATGGAAACGCCGCGCCGCGTCCTCGACCACCGCACGCGGGGGCAGCTCGTAGCTCTCGATGGATGTCGGCGTGACCACCCAGAGGTAGCTCCTCTCGGCGCCCAGGGCGTACTCCAGCAGCACCGTCTCGCGATCGAGGACGCGCTCCTGGATCTCGCTCAGGGCGAGGGGCTGGGGCTGCGTGAGAGCAGCGTAGCGGGGGCTCTTCGTCCGGACCTCCGCCTGCAGCGTCTGCAACTCGGTGGTGAGGGCGTCGATCTCCCTGGCCACCGCGGCTGCTTGTTCGTCCGAATGTTTCCCGCCGAGCAGCGTTGCCTGGCGCGCCGCCTTGGCGCTCAGCGCCTGCTGCAAGCGTCGCTCCCGCTCCAGGAGCTGCGCGTCCACCCCTTCGCGGATGCCTCCCCGGGCCTCGGAAAGGCTTTCGAGCAGGCTGCGCGCGCGCGCCCGTTCGCTGGCCTGAAGCGCCTGGGCGTCGAACCCTTCGCCTGGCCGCTGCCGGTGCAACTGCATGAGCACGTCGACCTGCAGCTCGTAGTAGTCCTGGACGGTGGCCAGGAAAGATGAGCGCAGGTCCTGGCTGGCGATGCGGATCCTCACGGACTCGACGAGAGCGAGGGCCTCCTCCAGGTGGGCGCGCGCCGCGTCGAGCCGGGCGCGGCCCTGTTCCGCGACGGCGGACGCGTGGAGGGCGGAGGCCTCGCCGCGCCGATCGCCCAGCGCGCGGAACGTCGCGAGCGCCTGCTGGGCCAGGTCGGCCGCCGCCGCATGCTCTCCCATTCGGGAGCGCGCCGCCGCTATGTGGACCAGAGTGGCCGCCTCGCCGCGCCGGCCCTGGACCTCGCGGAAGAGATCGAGAGCGCGGGCGTACGCCTCGAGGGCCTGGCCGTGATCCTGGCCGGCCGCGTGGGCTCGGCCCAGAGCCCGAAGGGTTACCGCTTCCCCAGCGCGTTCCTTCAACTCCCGCTGGAGGGACAGCGCCTGCTCGTAGAGCGCGATGGTCTTCTCCACCTCGCCCAGCGCGAGGCGTGCGCCACCCATGTCGGTCAGGGTGACGGCCTCCCAGGACCGGTTGCCGGCGGCGCGATGGACCGGAAGCGCCTGTTCGAAGAAGGCCAGCGCCCGGCGGTGGTCGCCCAGGTTGGCGTAGAGCCGGCCAATGGTGGTCAGCGCGTTCGCTTCCCGCACCCGCGCGCTGACGGCGCGGAACAGGGCGAGGGCCTGGTTGTGAACGGCGATGGCCTGTTGGTACTCGCCTGCCGCCTCGTGGATGCGTGCGATGTTGTGGAGGCTGGCAGCTTCGCCCGTCTGGTCTCCCCCCTCGCGCCACTGCTCGAGGGCCTGGCGGTACCGCTCGATCGCCTCCGGCAGCTCATCGCGGGAGAAGTGAGCGGCGCCAATGTTGTTCAGGGCGGCGGCCAGACGCCGCTGATCCCCCAGGGCGCGGTAGATCGTAAGGGCCTGGTGGTAGTGGTCGAGCGCCCGCCTCTGGTCTCCCATGGTGGCGTAGACGTAGCCGATGTTGTTGAGCGTCGTCCCCTCGCCGCGAGGGTTGCCCGCCTCGCGGTGCACGGGCAGCGCCTCCGCGTAGAAGGCCAGGGCCCGCTGCTTGTCGCCGAGCGCCGCGTGGACGAAGCCGAACTCGTTGAGGGTGAGGGCCTCGACTCGCCGGTCGCCGGCGTTTCGCCCCAGGGCGTGCGCCTCCTGCAGGACGGTGAGGGCGCGCACGCGGTCGCCGAGGTGCTCGTGGGCCGCGGCCATGTAGTTCATGACGTTGGCGGCCGCGCTCAGGCCACCGGACTCGCGGTGCAGGGCCAGGGCGTTCTCGTAGCCCTCCAGGGCGCCCTGCTTCTCTCCCAGGAAATCCCGAATACGAGCGAGGCCGGTGAGCGCGTTGGCCTCGCCCGTACGGTCGTCGAAGGTCCGATAGGCCGCCAGCGCCCGCTCGTAGCTTTCGAGGGCGGACCGCAATGACGAGGTTGTGCCCGCCTGTCGCCGGCGCTCGCCCTCGAGGTAGGCCAGGTCCGCCACGACGCGGCTGGCGTCGCTCGCGACGACCGGACGTTCCTCCACCACGGTCAGCCTGTAACCCGCGGACTGGGCGCCCGGAGCCAGCCGCACGTCGACCCGGTATGGGACGGCCGCCTCGGAAACGACGGAGAGCGAGGCCGGCCCCGGCGGAAATACGAGCGTGTCCGTCTCGGTCAGCGTCTTTCCGTCCGGATCGACCACCGTCGCGACCACGTCCTGGCGGGACCGCTCGATCCTCAGGCGCACGAAGCTTCGGGCGGTGACCGCGAGGGGATGCCGATGCACCTCACCGGCGGTGATCTCGGCCTGCACTGGGTTTCCCGCTCGCAGCGCGCGTTCCGCGGCGGACTGCGCGAAGACGCGAGACGAGGTGACCACCATGAGACCGACAAACGTCAACCGGCAGGCCGTCACCCTGGCGGGTGGATGCGCGTTTGCCATCGAAACCCCGGCTCTGGTGGGGGAGCCCATGCGCGTTGGACGAGGGATTGCCGCGTGATTGTAGCACCGCGCCCAGGGGACTCTACAGGGGGGTGGACGCGTTATCCCGACCCTGGGCGCGACCGCCGCGGGCCGCTACCCGGTTGCCGCGAGCTGGAGATCCAGCCGGCCGTCGGTCAGCGGCGCGAGGTGCTGCTCTTCAGGTCCCGCTCGTGCTCGGCGATGCGGTTGCCGACCCGGCGGATCTGCTCGGTGGTCATCCCCCGGGCGGGGGGGGCGGGGGTCGCCTGCGCCTCTTCGATGTCGCTGACGACCGGCGCCTCGACGGGCGGAGCGGCTACCGGAGACTTGGCGGCGGCGCGCTTCTTCCTGGGCGGCATCCATGGCCTCCGTTTCTGGGCCGACAGTATACTTGACGCCGTGCCGGAAGCCCTCCTAGAATCAGCCGTTACGAAGGTGAGTGTGATGGAAACCCAAGAGCGGCGCTGGCGTCCGATCGTCCACCATCACCGGCACCACATCTAGCCGCGGGCCAGGAGGCCCGCAGCGGCGGGTTCCTGAGGTCGGGCGGCACGCAACAGAGCCTCTTCGGGTAACCCTGAAGAGGCTTTTTGCGCATCTGCGTCAGTCTGACCGAGGAGACGACCGACGGGGTCATCGAGCGCATGGAAGCGCTCGCCGGCATCGCCGACCTCTTCGAGGTGCGGGCGGACTTCGTGCTCGACCTCGACCTCCTGACCATCCTGCGCGCGCGCGTCAAGCCCCTGATGCTCACCTGCCGCGCCGAATCCGAAGGCGGGCGGTGGGCGGACGACGACCCGCGCCGCCGCCTCGCCCTTCTGGAAGGCGTCAAGCGCGGGTACGACTACGTCGACATCGAGCACCGCAGCGGCATGCTCGACGTGATGAGGGAGAAATCGGGCCGCGGGCTGGTGGTCTCCTACCACGACCTCACGGGGATGCCCGCCGACCTGGACACCCTGTACGCCGAGATGTGCGAGCGCGGCGCGGACGTGGTGAAGATCGCGGTGACGCCCCGCTCGATCGCCGATGTCGGCCGGGTCCTGGCCTTCGCGGCCCGGGCCGGGGCCGGCGGCGGGCCGCCGGTCGTGCCAATCGCCATGGGCCCCCTCGGCGTCCCCACCCGCATCCTGTCCGGCCGCCACGGCGCGCCGTTCACGTTCGCGTCCACGGCCGCCGGCGCGGAGTCGGCGCCGGGGCAGGTGCCGGCGTCGCTCATGGCCGGCCTGTACCGCGTGGGCAGCCTCACCAGCGCCACCCGCGTCTACGGGGTCCTGGGGTCGGATGTCGGCGGCAGCCTTTCCCCGGTCCTGCACAACCGCGCCTTCGAAGCCCGTGGGATCGACGCCGTATACGTGCCGCTGCAGGCGGATTCCCTCGACGGCTTCCTGAAGGCGCTGCCCGCTCTCGAGCTTTCCGGCTTCAGCGTCACGCGGCCGTACAAGGTCGACATCGTGCCCCACATGCACCAGGTCGAGGAGACGGCGGCGGTCTGCGGGAGCGTGAACACCGTCGTCACGCAGCCGGACGGCACGCTGCTCGGCTCCACCACCGACGGCATCGGGGTGCTCGCGCCCCTGAAGAAGCGCGTGGACGTGAAGGGGCGAAAGGTCGTCATCCTCGGGGCCGGGGGCGCCGCCCGCTCCGCCGCGCTGTCGCTGGCCAACAAGGGGGCGGCGGTGACGCTGCTGGCCCGCGACGCGAAGCAGGCGGCCGCGTCGGCCCGGGCGGTGGGCTGCCGACATGGGTCGATGGCCGACGTGCGCCGCCACGCCTGGGACGTCCTCATCAATGCCACCCCGGTCGGATCGGGCGCGCTGGTGGACGAGACGCCCTTGCCCGCCAAGCTCCATCGCCGCGGGACGGTGGTCCTGGACATGGTGTACGACCCCCTGGAGACACGCTTCCTGCGCGACGCCCAGGCCGCGGGGTGCACGATCGTCGACGGCCTGGAGATGCTGCTGGCGCAGGCGGTAGCGCAGTTCGAGACGTGGACGGGCGTCGAGGCGCCGATGGACGTGATGCGGCAGACCGCGGCCTTCCTGGCCCAGGCGCAGGAGCGATGAGCGCGCAGGGACGGTACTCCCGGCAGGAGCTGTTCGCGGGCATCGGCCTGGACGGACAGCAGCGCATCCGTGCCGCCCGCGTCGCGGTGGTGGGGTGCGGCGCCTTGGGATCCGCCCTCGCCGAGATGATGGTGCGGGCGGGCGCGGGCGCGGTCACCGTCATCGACCGCGATTACGTCGAGGAGTCGAACCTGCAGCGCCAGTCGCTGTTCGACGAGTCGGACGTGGCCCGCGGCATGCCCAAGGCGGCGGCCGCGGCCGGCCGGCTGAGCGCGCTCAACTCCGACGTCGCCGTGCGCGGCGTGGTGGCCGACCTCGCGGTGGACAACGCGGGCGAGCTGCTCGCGGGCCACACCCTGGTGCTGGACGGCACCGACAACTTCGAGACCCGGTTCCTGGTCAACGACGTGTGCGTCCGCGACGGTGTCGACTGGGTGTACGGCGCGTGCGTGGGCGCGTACGGCCTGGCCCTCGCGGTGCGTCCCCACGTCACGCCCTGCCTGCGCTGCGTGCTGGAGGAGATGCCGCCCGCGGGATCGAGCCCCACCTGCGACACCGCCGGAGTGATCGCGCCCATCGTGCACGTCGTGGCCGGCATCCAGGCCGCGGAGGGGCTGAAGCTGCTGACCGGGCGCACGGACGCGCTGCTGCCGGGCATCGTCACCGTCGACGTGTGGCAGGGGACGTTCGAGGTCATGGACCTTCGGGGACAGGCGCCCTGGTGCCCGGCCTGCACCGCGGCGCGGTACGAGTACGCGGAGGCCACGTCGGCGCCTTCCGCGGTCCTGTGCGGCCGGGACGCGGTGCAGATCCGGCCGCCGCGCGGCGGCTCGCTGGACCTGGCGGCGCTCGCACTGCGCCTGGCCGCGGTTGGAGAGGTCAGCGCGAACGAGCACCTGCTCCGCTTCTCGGCCGCGGGCGCGGAGCTGGTCGTGTTCCGCGACGGCCGCGCCATCGTCAAGAACGTGCGCGACGTCGCCCAGGCGCGGTCGCTCTACGCGAAGTACGTGGGGGCCTAGTGTCCTGACCCAGAAGTCGCCGAACACCGAGAACGCCGAGGCGCCCGGATCGCGAGGCGCGACGACCGCGGCGTACCCGTGCGGTACGTAAGGGAGGAGCAACGAAGTGAGCCGGGATGCATCGGCGTTCGAATGTCGGCGAATCTCTGGGTCAGGGCACTAATATGAGCGACGCCCACCGCCTGGTCCAGGTGCCTCGGGGAGTGCAGTGCTTCGTGGGGGACGAGGTGCGGCAGCGTCGCGCCATCGAGGACATCGCGACCGGCGTGTTCCTGGGCTGGGACTACGAGGAGATCATCCCGCCCCTGTTCGACTACGCCGACGTGTTTTCGACCCCGGGCCTGGCCGCGCAGACCTACTCGTTCGTGGACCGCGACGGCAACGTGCTGGCGCTGCGCCCGGACTTCACGAGCCTGCTGGCCAAGATCGCGGCGGGGCGCCTGGCCCACCGCGCGGCGCCGATCCGGCTCTTCTATTCCGGCGAGGTGCTGCGCTACGAGCCGCCCCGCGCGGGCCGTCACGACGAGCTCTTCCAGATGGGCCTCGAGCACCTGGGCGGCGAGAGGGCGGGCGCGGACGCGGAGGTCGTCGCCGTCGCCGCGGAATGCCTGGAGGCGCTCGGGGTGCGCGACGGCGTGGTCGCCCTCGGCCACGTCGCGGTGTTCAACGCGCTGGTAGACGCGGCCGGCATCGACCCCGCCGCGCGCCCGGCGCTGCGCGACCGCGTCGACGCGAAGGACGCGTCGGGCGTGGCGGCGGCCCTCGCCGGAAGCACCGCCGCCCCGGCGACGGAGGCGCTGATCGCGCTCACGTCGCTGGCGGGCGGCGTGTCGGTCCTGGACCGCGCCGAAGAGGCGGTGCGCGCGGTGCCGGCGGCGGCGGCCGCAGTCGGCGAGCTGCGCACCCTCGTGGATGCCCTCGTGGCCGCCGGTCTTGGCGAGCGCATCGCGGTCGACCTCGGCGAGGTGCGCGGCCTCGACTACTACACCGGGCTCGTCTTCCGCATCTTCGCCCCCGGCCTCGGCTTCGAGGTGGGGAGCGGCGGGCGGTACGATGGGCTGCTGGCGCGGTTCGGCCGCCCGCTGCCGGCGGTCGGCTTCATGCTCGGCCTCGACCGCGTCGCGCTGCTGCTCGAGCGGCAGGGCGCCGTGCCCGCGGCGGCGCCGGCCGCGGCCGAAGTCGTGGGATCGCTCTCCGGTGCCTGCCAGAGGCGACGCGCCGGCGCGCGGGTGCGGTTCGTCCCCGAGAAGGGGAGGCGATGACCCTCACCGTCGCGCTGTCGAAGGGAAAGCTCCTGGCCGGCGCGACCGACTTGTTCCGGCGGGCCGGGGTGCCGTTCCCGGACGAGCCCGGCCGCCGCCTGGTCGTCGACCACGATGGCCTGCGCTTCCTGTTCGTCAAGGACGCGGACGTGCCGACCTACGTCGAGTATGGTGTGGCCGATTGCGGCATCGCCGGCCGCGACGTCCTGCTCGAGGCCGGGAGCGACGTCTACGAGCCGCTGGACCTCGGCTTCGGCCGCTGCCGGCTGGTGGTGGCGCGGCCGCGGGACGCACGCGGCGACCCGCGCTCGTCGGCCCTGCGCGTCGCGACCAGGTACCCGCGGGTGGCCACCAGCTACTTCCTCGAGCGCGGCGTGTCGGTGGCGGTGGTGCGCCTCGCGGGGTCGGTCGAGCTGGCCCCCGGCCTCGGCCTCGCCGACTGCATCGTCGACGTGGTGGAAACCGGCGGGACGCTGGAGGCCAACGGCCTGGTGGCGGTGGAGGACATCGCGGTGTCGAGCGCGCGCTTCATCGTGAACCGCGCGAGTTATCACGCCCGCCGCGAGGACGTGGCGGCCCTCATGGGCCGGCTGCGCGAGGCGGTGCGATGAGGATCCTCCGTCACGGCACCGCCGCCGCCCGGCGCTGGATGGCGGCGCTGCCGCGCGCGTCGCGCCCCCGTCCGGCGGTGACGCGGGCGGTGGCCCGCATCATCGACGCCGTGCGCCGAGAAGGCGATCGCGCGGTGCTGCGCTGCACCGCGCGCTTCGACGGCGTGCGCCTCGCCGCCGGCCGCCTCCGCGTGCCGCCCTCCGAGATCCGCGTTCTGGCCGCCGCCGCCGACCCCGGGCTGGTCAAAGCCTTGCGGGCCATGGCGCGCCGGATCGAGGCCTATCACCGCCGCCAGGGGCGCGCCGGCTTCCGGATGCGGCTCCCGGACGGCTCGACGCTCGAGGAGGTGGTGACGCCGCTCGACTCCGTCGGCCTCTACGTGCCCGGCGGCGCGGGGGCCTATCCATCGTCGGTGCTGATGAACGCCATTCCGGCCCGGGTCGCCGGCGTGCCCGCGGTGACGGTGGTGACGCCGCCGCGCGCGCTCGAGGAGAACCCCGCCCTCGCCGCCGCGCTGCTGGTGGCCGGTGTCGAGGCCGCGGTCTTCCGGGTCGGCGGGGCCCAGGCCATCGCCGCGCTGGCCTTCGGCACCGCGCGCATCCCGCCGGTGGCCAAGATCGTGGGGCCCGGCAACGCGTTCGTGGCCGAGGCCAAGCGCCAGGTGCGCGGCAGGGTCGCGATCGACCAGGAGGCGGGGCCGAGCGAGGTCGTGATCCTGGCCGACGATTCCGCGGACGCGGGATGGGTCGCGGCCGACCTCCTCGCGCAGGCGGAACACGGCAGCGGCGACGAAACGGCGGTGCTGGTCACGACCTCCCCGGCGCTGGCGGAGGAGGTTGCCCGGCTGGCCGCCCTGGGCCTGCGTTCGGTCGCGAACCGCCGGTCCGCCGCCCGCGCCTTGCGCGTGAACGGCGCGGCGCTGATCGTGCGCGACCTGGTGGAGGGCATCGGCGTCGTAAACGCCCTGGCCCCCGAGCACGTCGAGGTCGTCTGCCGGGGTGCTCTCGCGGTGGCGCGGAAGGTGGTGGCCGGCGCGGTGTTCGTCGGCCCGTACGCGCCGGTGGTGGTGGGGGACTACGGCATCGGGCCCAATCACGTGCTGCCCACCGGCGGCGCCGCGCGCCGCTCGTCGGCTCTCTCCGTCGCGGACTTCCAGCGCCGCCACAGCCGGGTGCAGATGACCGAGCGCGGGCTCCGGCGCGTGGCGGACGACGTCGTGCGCGTCGCCCGCGCCGAAGGTTTCCCGGGCCACGCCCAGAGCGTCCTCACGAGGTTCGCGCGATGAGCGCGCTCCGCCACGTGAAGCCGGGGGTGCGGGCGTTGCGGCCCTACACCCTGGCCGCGCGTCTCGCGTCGGTGAAGGTCAACCAGAACGAGAACCCGTACGACCTGCCCGCGGACCTGAAGCGCCGCGTCCTCGACGAGGCCCTGTCGAGGCCCTGGAGCCGTTATCCGGACTTCGATCCGCGCGAGCTGCTGGAAGCCCTCGGCCGGTTCGCGCGCTGGCGCGCGGACGGGATCCTCGCCGGCAACGGGTCCAACGAGCTCATCGAGGCGGTGCTCATGGTCACGGTGGGTGGGGGTACGCCGGTGGTCATCCCCGAGCCGACGTTCTCCCTCTACGCGCTGCTCACCGCCGTCCTCGGCGGCAAGGCGATCCGGGTGCCGCTCGGTCCCGGCTTCGCGTTCGACGCCGACGCGCTGATGCGCGCGCAGCGCGAGCACCGCGCCACCGTGGTCATCGTCTGCTCGCCCAACAACCCGACGGGCACCGTGCTGCCCCCCGACGAGGTGGCGCGCCTGTGCCGGGAGACCGACGCCCTGATCGTGGTGGACGAGGCGTACCACGAGTTTGCCGGGCAGACCGTTGTGCCGCTGCTGCACGACCACGGCAACCTCATCGTGCTCCGCACGTTTTCCAAGGCGATGGCGATGGCGGGCCTGCGGGTGGGATATCTCCTGGCCTCGCCGGAGCTGGTGGCGGAGGTGAACAAGGCGCGCCTGCCGTACAACCTCAACTTCTTCTCGCAGGCCGCCGCCCTCGCCGTGTTGTCCGACCCCGCGCCGATGGAAGCGGGCGTCGCGCGGCTGGTGCGCGCCCGCGAGTCGCTCTTCCGGGACCTCGCACAGGTCCCGGGCGTGCGTCCGTATCGATCCCATGCGAACTTCATCCTTTTCGCGCTCGAGGGCCGCCCGCCGGCGGAGGTCTTCCAGGCGCTGTACGAGCGGGGGGTGCTGGTCCGAGACGTCAGCGCGACCCCGCGGCTGTCCGACTGCCTGCGGGTGAGCGTGGGCGCCGAGGACGAAAACGCCGCGTTCCTCGCCGCATTGCGCCGGGCCATGGAGCCGGGCAGGAAGGAGCGGGCTTGAGCCCACGACGCGTCGCGCGCGCAGCGGTGGTGGCGCCGAAAGGTCGCCGCGCCGCCACCATCGACCGCAAGACCCGCGAGACCGACATCCACCTGGCGCTGGCGCTGGACGGCAGCGGCCGCTCGTCCATCGACACCGGGATCGGCTTCCTCGACCACATGCTGACCGCGCTCACCACCCACGCCCGCTTCGACCTCGACGTGCGCTGCCGCGGCGACCTGCACGTCGACGCCCACCACTCGGTCGAGGACGTGGGCATCGCGCTGGGCGGCGCCTTGCTCCGCGCGCTGGGCGACAAGGCGGGCATCGTACGCTTCGGCCACGCCTACGTGCCGCTGGACGAGGCGCTGACCCGCGCCGTGGTGGACCTGTCGGGCCGGCCCTACCTGCATTTCGGCGTGACCTTCAAGGCCCGGCAGCTCGGCACCATGCCCACCGAGCTGTTCGAGGACTTCTTCTGGGCCCTGGCCGACCACGGACGGTTGAGCCTGCACCTCGACACCCTGCGCGGGCGCAACGCGCACCACATCGCGGAGACCATGTTCAAGGCCACCGCCCGCGCGCTGTC
>Ga0326597_10011876_pt1 | contig 11510 bp, 10 predicted proteins | sample RVTome_12_FD_203789 | JGI IMG/M metagenome (GOLD analysis project Ga0326597, IMG submission 203789) | Soil microbial communities from uranium-contaminated site in the Upper Colorado River Basin, Wyoming, United States - RVT100D185 | ecosystem: Environmental > Terrestrial > Soil > Contaminated >...
AACACCAGCGGAAGTGCTCGCCATCCATCGGGCTCGAAAACAAAAACAGCACCGGAGGGGTGCTAGAAAACGTAAGAAGAAAAAGTAAGAGGTGTTCGGATTGGGGGGTGCGGGTAGGCGAATTAACTAACGTACCTTCTACTTAATTTCTAACTATTGTCAATATGCAAAATGAATCAGAGTCGGACGGCTCATCGCCAGAGGAAAAACCAACCAAAGCCTTACTAAAAAAACAGAAACGAGAAGAAAAACAGCGACAGCGAGAGCAAGCACGTCTGGCAGCACAACGAAAAAAGAGTATCACTCGTGCTTTGCTTTGGGGTATTCCGATCGTCTTAATTGCACTTGGTGTCTGGGTAATAGCCCGCTCGCCGAAAACGTCGAATGAAGATGATCCGCTTATCGCCCGCCGCGGTATCCACTGGCACCCCAATCTTGAAATATCGATTAAAGGAGAACGTGTCACTATTCCGGCCAATATTGGTTTGGGTGGTGTGCATGCCGATACTCATACCCACAAAGAAAATGATCAGATTCACCTGGAAATGAGCCGGCCGGTGCGAGAGAGCGATACGCGACTGGCAAAGTTCTTTGAAACGTGGGGTAAAGAGTTTAACTCGCAGTGTATTCTTGATGCCTGCAATGGCGAAGCAGGAATGGTTAAAATGTTTGTTAACGGCGAGGAGAATTTCGAGTTTGAGAATTACCACATGAAAGACGGTGATAAGATTGAAATACGCTATGAGTAAGTCGAGCGCCGGGCGCACCAGAGTTGCAATTTAGAGATTGAGATTGTTATGATGTGTTTATGACTGACGTTAAAGTGGTTGCAACCGAAGAGTTAAAAAAGTGGATAGACGAGGGTAAGGACTTCGTTCTGCTTGATGTTCTAGCGCCGGCTTCCTACGAAGCCCGGCACATACCAACGGCTAAAAGCGCGCCGGTGGGCGATCCCGACTTTATGGAGAAAGCGGCGGCTCTCATTCCGGACAAAGAAACAATAGTCGTTGCTTACTGTTCCAGTGCCCAGTGCGGGGCTTCACCGCGGGCGGTTGGTATGCTGGCTGACGGGGGTTATACCAATGTCTATCACTACAAAGACGGTTTGGCCGGGTGGCAGAATGCCGGCTATGCCTTTGAAGCGGAAGCTGCCTAGGTCTTATTCCAAAATCTCGGACCAAGCCACAAACAGACATATGTCGTTTAAAGGAAATATAAGACTGCTTAAATGGTTCCGTGGTTAAAAAGTACCTGACACTTTTACCTCAACTATTTGGGGTTTGAATTTGGAGTATAGTGAATATATGCAAGGATACGTTGAAAACATTGAGCAACTCACGCTAAAAAACGAATATTTTCGTCAGGTGGTATACACTGCTAAATCTACGCAATTGACTATAATGCATTTACAGCCGAGTGAGGATATCGGTGAAGAAGTTCACGATGTTGATCAGTTTTTGCGTATTGAGAAAGGCACCGGTCGCGCTGTTTTGAATGGCGTGGAGAGTGGACTTGTTGATGGCAGTGTGATTATTGTGCCAGCTGGGGTGAAGCACAACATTATTAACACCTCCATGACTGAACCTATGAAGTTGTATACATTATACAGCCCACCACACCATCGTGATGGCGTGATACATAAAACTAAGAAAGATGCGATGGGCGATTCAGAGCATTTTGACGGAAAGACAACCGATTAGTCGTGGATGACAATACGGGTACCGGGGTTTGACGCTTCCGCGTTAAAGGCAGTGAAACCGGCCGGCATAGTCGGCGTCGCCCAGTCGTACACTTCTTTCGCGTCTTCATTCCGCATATTAACGCAGCCGTGGCTGCGGGGGCGGATGCCAAAATCGTTGTGCCAGTAGGCGCCGTGGATCGCATAGCCTTGATGGAAAAAGAGCGAGTACGGAACGTTGGGCAGATAGTAGTATGTGCCATTAAGCCTGGAGCCGCCGCGGTAGGCCTGCGAGAGTACTTTGCGCCAGACCCAGAACTCACCTTTGACCGTTGGTGTCCCAGGCAAACCCGTTGAAACCGGATAGTCTTTCAGTTTCTTTTTTCCTTCCCAGGTCGTCAGCCGCTGGTCAGATAAGTCAACCTCGATCCATTTTTCTGCTTTCGCCGCCGTCTGCGCGCCCAGCACGCGCGGCGCAGTCGCTGGCTCCACGCGCGGCGGGGCTGCCCGCACTACCTGGCCATTAAAAATAGGTGTCCCGGCATTTTCAACATACGTACCCGAGCTGGCCTGAACTTGCCGAACAAACGCTTCCCAGTCCCGCTCAAAGTGCGCGACACTTTTTTCGACAGCGCCCGCCCGCGGTATCAGAAACAGCACCGCGACAATGATGATCGCAATGATGACAATCACCAGCCACAACCCGCGCCTCCCCATCAACAAGCTGTTGTGCATTACCCTGTCATTCTAAAACCTGCCACTATAAGTTACAAACCAGTCAACTGGTGGAGATTCGGAACCTAGTATCTAAAAAACTGTGAATACATGTCATTTTTATGCATAATTCACAGTTTATTGACTATTTATTGTGAATAGTATATAATAGTCATGTATATGGCTATTAACACTCCCACAAAAAAACGCATTCAGGAGCTCAAAAGTGAGTATGATGTTTTGCGCAAAGGCAAAGAATCACTCTTAAAGATGATAGACGAAGCAGAGGTTCCAGAAGCAGTCTATAACTCAAACGCGATTGAAAACTCTACCTTAACCCTCAAAGAGACAGAAAAAATCTTATTAGACATGGAGGTGTCTCGTGATGTGTCGGTGCGTGAGGTTTTCGAAGCGAAAAATCTGGCTCGTGTCGTCACGTACATTCGGGATAAATCTCACGAACAGGAAGTAGCAAAAGAAATAATATTACTGTTACACCAGATGTTGATCGGCGGTATTGACGATACCATCGCCGGTCGTTTTCGCACTGTAGGGGAATATGTTCGAGTTGGTACGCACGTTGCGCCGCCTCCGGAAAAGGTTGAAAAGATGATAGATGCTATATTGACTGAATACACGAGCGATCTTGAATCATATTTTCTGGATAAGATCAGCAAGTTTCATTTAGATTTTGAAACCATCCATCCGTTCAACGATGGCAATGGCCGCATTGGCCGAGTCCTGATTAACTACCAACTTCAGCGACTTGGGCTTCCCGGCATCATTGTTCGCGACAAAGAAAAGCAGGACTACTATGATTCGTTCAATGAGTATCGAGAAGGGAAAAAGACTAAAGCCATGGAGAAAATATTGACTCTCGGTCTCATGGAATCGCTGCATAAACGCATTGCCTACTTAAAGGGAGAAACCATTATTCCCCTCGCCGACTACTCAAAGAAAAACCAGCTCTCCGCGCCGGCAGTCTCGAATGCCGCTCGCCGCCAGAAAATCCCCGCTTTTCGAGAAAAAGGAGTTTGGAAAATAGCAGAGAGCTTTAAGTATCAGGTGAATAAATAGCAATATGGTTAATCAAATTAGTTTCAAACTAGAAAAGAAGTAAGCCATGGCAAATTCCAAAGAAGCAAAAGCGCGAATAAAAATAAACAAACTCCTTGAAGATTCAGGGTGGCGCTTTGAAGTAGACAAGAGCGGACCCGCCAATATCCAGCTTGAGCCGAATGCAAAGATCTCAAAAAAGGACATTGACGCTTTTGGCGAGGATTTTGAAAGCACCAAAGGCGGGTTTATTGATTTTCTTCTCTTGGATGAGAAAGGATTTCCATTTGTTGTTTTGGAAGCGAAGAAAGAAGAAAAGGATCCGCTCGACGGCAAAGAACAAGCTCGTCGTTATGCTCAATCGCAAAACGCACGCTTTGTCATCCTTTCAAACGGCAATCTACACTACTTTTGGGATTTAGAGCGTGGCAATCCGGAAATTATCACCGAGTTTCCGACACAGGAATCACTTTTACACCGCTTAGAATTTAAGCCGGACAACAAGCGCCTGGCCGATGAAAAAATTGAGCCGGACTACATAGCAACAACGCGCAATCCAAATTACAAGGATGATCCACGCTATCAGGACGAATCGACAAGAGAGCAATATCTCCGCGATGAAGGCCTGCCGATTTTGCGCCCATATCAGCTTAAAGCAGTTCATTCTTTGCAAAGAAGCGCAGAAGCTGGAAATGATCGTTTTCTTTTTGAAATGGCAACCGGCACAGGAAAAACGCTTGTGTCAGGCGCTGTTATTAAACTTTTCTTGCGCACCGGTAATGCGAAAAGGATTTTGTTTTTGGTAGATCGCTTAGAGCTTGAGGATCAAGCACACAAAAACTTCGTCCGTTATCTCAAAAACGACTACACATCGGTTATTTACAAACAAAATCGCGACGACTGGAAAAAAGCAGAGATAGTTATCTCAACAGTGCAAAGTCTGTCCTCGCAAAATAAGTACAAAAAACTTTTTTCGCCTACTGACTTTGACCTTGTCATTTCCGACGAAGCCCATCGCTCAATCGGCGGGAACAGCCGAGCGGTTTTTGAGTATTTTGTGGGCTACAAACTCGGACTTACTGCAACGCCAAAAGATTATCTCAAAAATGTTGACCCGCAAAAATTATCATCAAAAGACCCTCGCGCATGGGAGCGTAGGCAGCTTTTAGATACCTACACGACTTTCGGCTGCCCGAGTGGCGAGCCAACATTCAGATACACTCTGCTTGATGGCGTAAAAGACGGCTTTCTCATCAATCCCGTTGCCGTGGACGCACGCACCGACATTACCACCGAGCTTCTTTCAGAAAAAGGTTATGCGGTTATGATTGAGAATGAGGAAGGTATCGAGGCTGAGGAAACTTTTTTTCAGCGCGATTTTGAGAAAAAATTCTTTTCCGATAAAACTAATCAGGTTTTCTGTAAATCCATTATTGAAAACTCGCTGAAAGACCCAATAAGCGGAGAAATTGGCAAAATGCTTATTTTTTGTGTGAGTCAAAAGCATGCTTCTAAAATTACGCAAACCTTAAATCAAATGGCGAGCCAAGTGTGGCCGGATAAATACAATTCTGATTTTGCCGTGCAAATTACTTCAAACATTGCAGGCTCCCAGCAAATGACGATCAACTTTGTTAACAATAATCTTAATGGACACACAAAGTTTTTGCCTGGCTATAAATCGAGCAAAACAAGAGTGTGCGTTACTGTTGGCATGATGGCTACCGGCTACGACTGCGAAGATATTTTGAACCTTGCTCTACTTCGTCCTGTTTTCTCGCCAACTGATTTTGTGCAGATGAAAGGACGAGGCACGCGCAAGTTCACTTTTGAATACAATAACGAAGATGGCGAGACAAGAAAAGTTACTAAAGACAAGTTCAAGTTTTTTGATTTCTTTGCCAACTTTGAATACTTTGAAGAAAAATTTGATTATGACGAGGCACTAAAACTACCAATCAAAAAAGGTGGAGGCGGTGAACCTGGGCCCGGGCCTGTTCCAATCGATGAATTTGAAATTTTCGATCCCGATAAAATCAAGCAATTAACCGAGACACCAATTGGAACCGAAGGAATGAAGGTTGACCGCAAGCTCTTTGAAGAAGCGAGAAAGAAAATCCAGAATGACGAAGAAGTGAAGAAGGCAGTCAATCAAGAACAATGGGAAAAAGCGGTAAAAATCCTGCGTGATAAATACGAAGACAAGCCGCAACTTTTCCTCAATCTCGAGAAAATCCGCAAGAGCGAAAACCTTGATCGCCGTTTGTCGTGGCGCGAGTTCTTGGAGCGAGTGTTTGGCTTGATTGACGCTTTCAAATCCAAAGACGAAAAACTGGAGGAGGAAGTTGAGAAGTTTATCTCAATCTACAAACCGGAAAGTAAATACGTGCCGTATATCCGAAATTATTTGAAAGCGTATGTTGCCGATGATCGCTTCCGCGAAATCATCAATAACAAACACTTTGCAGAACTCAATGTTTACCCGGGATTTTCTATGCAAGAATTCCAAGCGCTGAATGGCTGGCGCGATACCGTACCGGAATATGTGAAAGATTATGTGTCGGTCAACCAATACATGAGATAGCTATGAACAAAGACGAACAAAATCAACTTTCAATTTCAGTACCTGGAGAATGGGCTGTTAAAAAGCTTCTAGGCCCCGCGCTAGATGAAGTTGGTAGTGATTTACAAAAACTTTATTCAATTGGACGAGACAAAATCCTTGCTGTTGCATTAAGAAAATCTAATGTAGACGATGGCAAAAAAGCGAACTTGCGTGTCACACGAGATGTATTTTGGAATGGCTCATTTACGGATGAAGCAATATGTGCGGAATATTTTGGTGGAATTTTAGCGGCTTCGAGAAGCGAAGATGGGAAAGATGATTCAGGTGTTTTTTATGTAGATATAATAAAATCACTATCTTCAGGTCAGCTAAAAATGCATTACCTTATTTACAGAACACTGAACAAGGAGCTAGCCGCTAATGAAGATAAGAAATCTATTAATCCCGGACAAGAAACAGAGCTAGTACGGGAGAAGCTGTTTATTCCTATAATGGGAATAATTGAACAATTTAACAACGAAGATCTTGGCTCAATTTTGCATGGGTTAAATTCCAAAGGGTTGATTGGTGATTTTCAAACCGAAAACCATAAATTGGAAGATGACAAAACCGTGCCTTATTTAAGAGTCCAACCAAAGACGCTTGGAGTCCAACTTTTTGCCATTGCTAATAATAGGTTTGTTGATTGGAGAAAGTTTCCGATGGAAGACTTTGGTGATTTTGAGGGCGTTATTCTTCCTACAATATATGCCCCAGCTTTGGATGAGATGCTAAAGAGGGCTGGATTACAAAAAGATGAAACTAAATCAACTTAACTATGTTAGACGCAACCACAAAACGAAAAATTGACTCCGCTCGACAAATCCTTGTCGGTAAAGTCCCTGATCCAAAAGCCCAAGTGGAGCAAATCACTACTGCCCTTGTCTATAAGTTCATGGACGATATGGACAAGGAATCACAGGAGCTTGGCGGTGAGGCAAGATTTTTCACTAACGGCTTTGAAAAATACAGTTGGACCAAACTTTTGGACAAACGGCTTTCAGGACAGGAGCGGCTTGATCTTTATGTGCAGGCCATTACCAATATGTCCAAAAATCCATACATCCCCCAGCTTTTCAGAGATATTTTCAAAGGAGCACAACTTCCATTTAGGGATTCTGGTACTCTGTCTTTATTTATAAAAGAGATTGACGGTTTTCATTACGACCACAGTGAGAATCTGGGAGACGCGTACGAGTATCTGCTATCCATCATGGGATCTCAGGGTGATGCTGGACAATTTCGTACTCCAAGGCATCTTATAGACTTTATTGTTGCTGTTGTTGACCCAAAGAAAGACGAAACTGTCTTGGACCCCGCGTGTGGAACTGCCGGTTTCTTGATTGCGGCCTACAAGAATATTCTAAAGAACAATAAAGACAAACTAACTCCTACGGAGAAAGAAAAAATCATGACAAACTTTACTGGATACGATATTTCTCCAGAAATGGTGCGCATGTCTTTAGTGAATCTTTACTTGCATGGGTTTCCTATTCCCAAAATTACTGAATACGACACACTAACTTCAGAGGAGCGATGGGGAGAGGTTTTTGACGTTGTATTAGCCAATCCACCTTTCATGACTCCAAAAGGTGGCATAAGACCACATAAGCTATTTAGTATACAAGCCAAGAGGGCAGAAATTTTATTTGTGGATTATATACAGAGCCATCTAACAGTTCGGGGGAAAGCAGGTGTAATTGTTCCTGATGGAGTAATGCATAATAATTATGCGTCGTTCAAAAGTGTAAGAAAGGGTTTGGTCGAAAAGAATTTGCTATATGCAGTAGTCGAGCTTCCCCATGGTGTATTTAAGCCGTATGCGAGCGTAAAGACACATATCTTATTTTTTGATTGGTCCATCGCTGCGAAAAAGAGCGATATCCTATTTCTAACTATTAATGATGACGGATTTACGCAAACCGATGCTAGGCGCCCAATAGCCAAGAACGATTTACCAGAAGCTTTTAAAATAATAAGCTCATTTAGAAATAACGAGAAAATTCTATCTAGCAAAGAATTAGATTATTTGCTCGTCGAAAAAGAGAGAATTTTAAGCGATAAGAAAAATAGTTTAATTGGCCGACGATATAAAGCGATTACTGAAGCAGAATCGTCTCGATGGCCTGTTGTTAAACTAGATAAGAAACTTGTAAAAATTGAAAAAGGAAAATCGCCCACTGAGCAGACAGAGCAGGGCAATTACACATTTGTAGTAACAGCTAAAGAAAAAAAAGCCGCTGATCATTTTGATTTTGAAGGTAAAGCGGTTTGTGTACCATTGGTGTCCTCAACAGGGCATGGTCACGCAAGTATTCGTCGGCTTCACTATATAGAAGGGAAATTTGCGCTTGCAAATATTATGTGTGCAATTTTTTCAAATGACGAGAAGAAGCTTAATACAAAATACCTATATTACATATTGAGTGCAAAAAAAGATTCTGTACTAACTCCCCTAATGAGTGGCACGTCAAATGTTTCGATGGATAAAAATGATATTTATGATGTTGAAATACCGATGCCAGACGTTAGAACACAAGAAAAAATTGTTCAGGAGCTAGACAAAACCCAAGAGAAAATTCTGTCTATGGAGGAAGAAGTTGTCACTCTTGAAGAAAAGATAAATAAAGAATCTTTGAGCGTATGGGGTTAGGTTTTCGTAAAAGCATGTTCCTGCAATCTCTCAGGATAAAAAACCACCGCCCTATAAAAGCCCAAAAACAACTTGTCGCCGAAGTGGAAAAGGAAGAAGAGATTGTCGCCTCGAACCACCGGCTGATTGGACTTATGGAGCAGAAAATTGAGAAAGTGATTAAGCAAATGTGACTATGGGATTGTTAGGTCTGTCATTAGATATTGCCTCCCTTTTGTTTAAATGGTTTCCGTCGCCGGTACGCTGGTTATTAGAACGAAGGTGGCCGTGCACACCGAAACATAAAGCAGGAATTGTGATTGCGATTCGACCAGAGGATGATCAAGCTCGCAATCGCCTCAAAAATGATTTAATAGCCGAGTTACAAGATAATATTGAACGTAACTCGCAATTTGTCGTATTGGTTTTACCTGATCGTTTGGCAGAAACGGTTACCGAGAAGAAAAGTCAATGGGTGCTTACGAAGACAAGAAGTATATTTATAATGTACGGTAGTCTCGGATTGCGCCAGAATGGGGAATATTATCTACTGATATCAAAAGCTAGGGTTCGACATCGAGAGGTTGGCGATGAGGTTAAACAGCAACTTGGAAAAGAATTCAACACGGTTTTTCCGGCACAGTATGAAATTTTAACTAAGGATGAAATAAGAGATTTTGAACTAACACGTAACAAGATGAATGTTGGTGCGCGTTATATGGTTGGGGTTGCTGCAATGGTTTCTGGTGACTTGGGTTTTGCTTACAATACGTTTTTATATCTTTGGGCAGATCTGGAAAGACCACAGTTTAAAGGCGATCGCTATGTTAAAGAGTATTTGCATCCAAAAATTGAGGAGATTGCATTAGAAGGAGGGAGATACCTGTATTGGAAATATCTGCTTTCTAATGATGAGGAGTTTCTCGAAAAGGGTAAAAGATGGCTTGAGCGAGCCCCTGCTTTTAGTAGCAAAAATTACGCTTTTCTAACAATAAGGGCTATCTACTTATTTTTTGATGGTGAAGTGGAAAGGGCGAAAGACACAATAAAGCAAGCAGGGAAGCTCAAGCGAAATAAGGATAATACATGGATGTATAGTTTAGGATTTTTATACGCGTATGAGAGAAATATGGCGGAAGCGGAGCAGCAATATGCTAAAGCAAAGAGAACGCAAGGTCATGACAGTATACCTTTGCAGACCGAAATATTTATGCGTAACTTATTGGAGAAAGAAAAAGACAAGTGGCAGCTATGGTATTGGCTTGGATGGATAAATTTTCATGTTAAAAATGATTATCTGCAGGCACGAAGAGATTTTGAGGCGTTTCTGTCGTATAAGTATGATGCGCAATACGTGACTTTTATGGAAAAATCAAAAATTTATTTAGAAAAAATTAAGCGAAGAGAGAGTTGAGATGGATAATGAGGGTGCCAGTCAGGAATCTTTACTTCAGAATGACAAAATTGAATATGAGTTTTATGATGACCGTAGTGAGATATACTAAAGGCTTGCTATGTTTTCTGGTTGTGCTGGCGGCGGGAGCGGTTGCTTTGCCGCAGGCGGCGCTGGCTCATCGGTCGGGCTGCCATAATTTGCATACGTGTCCGTCGGATACTGGCTCTTATGTTTGCGGGGATTTGGGTTATGTGTGCGATGGCGCGACGAGCTTGGGGGATATAAAGCCGGAGACGGTGCATGTGCCGCTGTTGGTGGAGAGTATTTTTGGGCAGACGTTTGGCCGTGTTCCGAACATCGCGGAGAGCGCGTATTGGAAAGCCAGGTTCCGGGCGGAAAAAGACAGTATCTATAAGATCCGGCGGACGATGGCCTGGCACCAGGTGAACGGGTCGTTTGGGCCACCAAAGGCGGTTGCGGCCGTGCCGGATATCGTGAAGCGGATTAATGCTATCTTCCGCGCGGCTTATGACGGGCGGAATCCGACGGTGGCGGAAAACCACTATTGGCTGACTCGTATTAAAGATAAGCCGACGGAAGCGGCTCTTCAGGGGGCTATGTATTTTCATAAAATCAACGGAATCCAGCACGGAGCGGATTAAGTAGCGATGGCATCAATGTGTAGTTTATTGTATTTATGCATAGATTGATGTATTTATGCATAGATATTAATACATATTGCATAGATATTTATAGTATGCTAGCATTAAACTATGGAAGATGAACTGCTAAATATTGGTCAGGCAGCTGAAGTAATGGGAGTTTCAATAGATACTCTTCGGCGTTGGGATGAAAGCGGAAAACTAGTCGCGATCAGAAAAGATGGCGGCACTCATCGATATTACCGCGAAAAAGATTTAGAAATCTTTGCCAGTGATTTAATGAAATTTGCATCCGAATGGATTCAAGCCGGTATTGAATTTCCGGGCACGTTTTATTGTTCGACGAGCTCGATTTTTAACGCGAGATTAACAAAAATGGAGTACGCGTTGATGCAGAAGCCGGGGTTTGAAAAATTATATTCTTTGATTGTTTTAATCACCGGGGAAATTGGCGATAATTCATTCGCTCATAATTTAGGCAAGTGGCCGGACACAGCAGGAATATTTTTCGGTTATGATCTCACCAAGCGTATTATTGTTCTTGCCGATCGAGGATTAGGTATTCTAGAAACGTTACGCCAGGTTCGTCCGCAGCTTCCTAGCCACGTAGCAGCCGTGGAAGTCGCCTTCACTGAATTTATTTCTGGTCGGGCACCGGAAAAACGCGGTAATGGCCTTAAGCTTGTTCGCGAGGTCGTCACCGATCAGCCAATTGATTTATTCTATACTAGTGGCGATGCTGAGGTGCGCATGAAAGGATCGGATAA
>Ga0326597_10011877_pt1 | contig 11508 bp, 9 predicted proteins | sample RVTome_12_FD_203789 | JGI IMG/M metagenome (GOLD analysis project Ga0326597, IMG submission 203789) | Soil microbial communities from uranium-contaminated site in the Upper Colorado River Basin, Wyoming, United States - RVT100D185 | ecosystem: Environmental > Terrestrial > Soil > Contaminated >...
GTGGGATCGAATCCGCCGGAGGCGGCGCCGACTCCGGCGTGACCGTAGGCGTCGTAACGGTGCCTCTTCTCGGGATCTCCGAGCACGCCGTAGGCCTCGGCCGCCTCCTTGAAGCGCTCCTCCGCGTCCCGGTCGCCCGGGTTGCGGTCGGGATGGTGCTTCAGGGCCAGCTTCCGATAGGCGGACTTGACCTCCTGCTCGGAGGCGTTGCGGGGAATCCCCAGGATCTCGTAGTAGTCGCGTTTGGCAGCCATCGAATGTCAGCAGCGGGCGAGGCGGGTCCCGGTGGGCGGGGCAGGCTCTCGCGTCAGGGGCGCAGCATCGCCTGGCCGATGACCGTCGCGGCCTTTTCCATCTCGGAGAGGCGCTCCTTGAGCTCGTTGCTGTCGGCCTCGCCCTTCTTCCCCTTGGCCAGGGTCGCCTTGGCTCTCTCGATGGCCTCGAGGATGGTTTTCTGCTCCTCCGGGCTGAGCTTGCCCTCGAGCGCCTGCACCGAGCGCATCGTGTTGGCGATGAGCCCCTCGAGCTGCCGCACGACGGTGTCCTTGTCTTTCTTGCCACGCTCCTCGGTCTCGCGGGTTCGCGTCTCCTCGACGAGGCGGCTCACCTCGGCCTGGCTCAGGCCGCCCGAGGGGTGGATGACCATCGACTGGCTGCGGCCGGTCGCCTGGTCCTGGGCCGACACCGACACGATGCCGTTGACGTCGATCTCGAAGGACACCTCGACCTGGGGCACGCCCCGCGGAGCGGGGGGGATGTTCGTGAGCTCGAACTTGGCGAGGCTCTTGTTGTAGGCGGCCATGTCGCTCTCGCCCTGGAGCACGTGGACCTCGACCCGGGTCTGGTTGTCGGCCACGGTCGTGAACACGCGGCTCTTGCGAGTGGGGATCGTGCTGTTGCGGTCGATGAGCGACGTGAACGTGCCGTCCTTGGTCTCGATGCCCAGCGTGTGGGGGGTGACGTCGAGGAGGACGAGGTCCTTGACCTCGCCCTGGAGGATCCCGGTCTGGATCGCGGCACCCATGGCGACGCCCTCGTCGGGGTTGATCGCGCGGTTGGGCTCCCGGTTGAAGACACCCTTGACGATCTCGGAGACCTTGGGCGCCCGCGTCTGGCCGCCCACGAGGAGCACCTCGTCGATCTGCTCCGGCTTGAGGCCGGCGTCGACGAGGCACCTGGTGCACGGATCGATCGTCCTCTGCAGGAGGTCGTCGGTCAGCTGCTCGTACTGCTGCCGGGTCAGGACGGTGTTGAGATGCTTGGGGCCCGAGGCGTCGGCGGAGATGAAAGGGAGCACGATCTCGGTCTGCTGCGCGGTCGACAGCTCGCACTTGGCTTTCTCCGCCGCCTCCTTGAGCCGCTGGAGGGCCATGCGGTCCTGCTCGAGGTCGATCCCGGTCTCCTTCTGGAACTCTCCCATCAGCCACACGATGATCCGGTGGTCGAAGTCTTCGCCCCCGAGGTACGTGTCGCCGCCGGTGGCCCGGACCTGGAAGAGCCCGTCCGCCATCTCGAGGATCGTGATGTCGAAGGTGCCCCCGCCGAGGTCGTACACGGCCACGAACTGGCCGTCGCCCGCGGAGTTCTTGAGCCCGTAGGCGAGCGCCGCCGCCGTGGGCTCGTTGATGATGCGCGAGACCGTAAGGCCCGCGATCTGGCCCGCGTCCTTGGTTGCCTGGCGCTGGGGGTCGTTGAAGTAGGCGGGGACGGTGATGATCGCTTCCTCGACCGTCTCGCCGAGGTAGTCCTCGGCCGCCGCCTTGAGCTTCTGGAGCACGAACGACGAGATCTCGGGCGGGGAGTAGACGCGGTCCTCGATCTGGATGTGCACGTCGCCGTTGTCGGCGTCGACGAGCTGGAAGGGCAACACGCGGAGCGCTTCGCTCGACTCGGGGCTGTCGAACTTGCGCCCGATGAGGCGCTTGACGGCATAGACGGTGTTCTTGGGATTGGTCAGGGCCTGGCGTTTGGCGATCTGGCCGACCAGGCGCTCGCCCTTGGCGGTGAAGCCCACGATCGAGGGGGTCGTCCGCGCCCCCTCCTGGTTGGGGATGACCTGGGGGACCCCGCCCTCCATCACCGCCACGCACGAGTTCGTCGTGCCCAGGTCGATACCGATCATCTTGCCCAAGTCGAACCTCGCTCCCTGTATCGCCTCGAACCAGGACCCGACGGCATCAACCCTCGCTCCCGGCGTCGGCCTCGTCGCCCTTGGCCACCTTGACGAGGGCCGGGCGCAGCAGGCGGTCTCCGAACATGTACCCCTTGCGATAGACCTCGGCTACGGTGCCCTCGCTGAGCCCAGGCACCGGCTCGTGGAGCAGCGCCTGGTGCAGCTTCGGGTCGAACGCCTCCCCGGCCGGGTCGAGGGCCACGACTCCGTGCGCCTCGAGCAGCCCCATGAGCTCCCGATGGGTGAGGTCCACGCCCTGGCGCAGCAGCCCGCCGTTGCCCTCCGCGGCGAGGGCGCGCTCGAGGTTGTCGACCGTGGCCACCAGCTCACGGAAGAGCGAGGCCAGAGCCTCCTGCGCTGCGTTGTGACGGTCTCGCTCGACCCGCTTGCGGTAGTTCTCGAAGTCGGCGCGGCGACGGACGAGCGCGTCGCGCAGGTCGGCGCACTCGGAACGCAGGGCCTCGACCTCGTCGCTCGTGGCCGGGACCTCCTCGAGTCCGCCCTCGGTCTCGGCGCTCTCAGATGGCGACGCGGCGCCCACCTTCTCGTCGTTCCGGGCGCCGGCGTTCTCCTCGGTGGGGTCGGCGGGCGCGGGATCGGTGTGGCTTCGGCGGCTCACGTGCGCAGTCCCTCCAGTGTCTCCGACAAGGCTCGGGCCACGTGGTCGACGAGGCTCACCACGTGGGCGTACTCCATGCGCGTCGAGCCGAGCACGCCCAGCCCCCACTCGGAGCCGCCCTCGACCCGGCAGCGGGCGGTCACGAACGAGAGGTCCCGCAGATCGGGGTCGGGGTTCTCGTGTCCGATGAGCACGCGAATGCCGTCGCCGGCGATGCAGGCGTTGAGGATGTGAAGGAGGCGGCTCTTCTCCTCGAAGGTGCGGAAGAGGTTGCGCATGCGCTCGAAATCATCGAACTCGGGCTGGGAAAGGATGTTCGACGTTCCGTCGAGGGAGATGCTGGCGTCGCCGTCGGAAGGCGCGAACGCGAGGCCCCCCAGGGCCACGACCCGCTGGAGGAGGGTGTCGTACAGCGCCTTCTCCTCGCGCATGAGCTCGACCAGCCGCGAGCGGATCTCCTCGAGCATCATTCCCGAGAAGTGGGTGTTGAGGTAGTTGGCGCAGGCCTGCAGATCGTCGGCGCCGAGGCTCTCCTCGAGCTCGATCACCTTCTGGGTCACGAGCCCGGAGGCGGACACCATCACCACGAGAACGCGCGGCGGGGCGAGGGGCACGAGGTCGATGTGCCGGAAGCTCATCCGGGCGATGTCCGGTGCGAGCACGAACCCCACGTGTCGGCTCAGGCGGGAGAGCACGTGGGAGGCGCGCTGCATCACCTGAGCGGCGGAGGCCTCGCGCCCGGCCAGCGCCGAGGCGATCGCGGCCGCCTCGCCGGGGAGGAGGGGAGGTCTCTCCATCATGGTGTCCACGTAGAAGCGGTAGCCTTCGTCGGTCGGGAGCCGGCCCGCGCTCGTGTGCGGATGATCGAGATAACCCAGAGCCTCGAGGTCGGCCATGATGTTCCGCAGCGTGGCCGGCGAGAGGGCGCGGTTCAGCGTCCGCGACAGGCTCTCGGAGCCCACCGGCTCGCCCGTCTCCACGTGGAGACGAATGAGCGCCCGGAGGACTTCCCGTCGTCGTTCGTCGACCTCGATCTCGGGCATTGCTTCTGCGGAAATTATACGGAGGAAAGGAGAAACGGCAAGCACCCGTGCACCTCGGTCCCTGTCGCTCCCGCGGGAATGGGATCGACAGGGACCGCCGGCGGATGGAGCTTGCCGGTCGGGGTCCTAGTCGATCTGCGCGCGCTGCAGCCTCCCGGAGTAGTCGATATAGATGCTCTTCCATTCCGAGAAGACCTCGAGCGCCTGCACACAGGCTTCACGATGGCCGTTCCCGGTGTTCTTGGTGCCTCCGAAGGGCAGGTGCGTCTCGGCGCCGATGGTCGGAGCGTTGACGTAGAAGATCCCCGTGTACATCTCGCGCATCGCGGTGAAGGCCTTGTTCACGTCCTGGGTGTAGATCGAGGCGGAGAGGCCGTAGTCGACGGAATTGCCCACCTCGATCGCTTCCTCCAGCGAGCCCACCGGAACCACCGAGACGACCGGGCCGAAGATCTCCTCGCGAGCCACCCGCATCTTCGGGCTGCAGTCGCCGAAGACGGTCGGCTCGTGGAAGAATCCCTTCGCGTGCGCTCCGGTGGACAGCCGCTTCCCGCCCGCCAGGAGCTTCGCCCCCTCGCCCCGGCCGATCTCGACGTAGCTCTCGACGGTGCGCAGCTGGCCCTCGTTCACGCACGGGCCCATCTGGGTGGCGGGGTCGAGGCCGTTGCCGACCCGCAGGCCCCGGGCTCCCTCGACGAAGCGGTCGACGAACTCGCGGTAGACGGCCTTGTGCACCACCACGCGGCTGGCCGCGGTGCACCGCTGCCCGGTCGTCCCGAAGCCGCCCCACAGCGCCCCCTCGACCGCGAGATCGATCCGGGCGTCGTCCATCACCACGATGACGTTCTTGCCGCCCATCTCGAGGTGGCAGTGCTTGAAGGCGGGAGCGCAGGCAAGGGAGACCTTTCGGCCCACCTCGGTCGAGCCGGTGAAGGAGACGATCCCGACGTCGGCGTGGGTCATGAGCGGCGTGCCCACCTTTGCTCCCCCGCCCGTCACCATGTTCACGACTCCGGGAGGCAGGCCCACCTCGTGAAGGACGGAGACGAGATGGGCCACGGAGAGGGGAGTGTCGGTCGCGGGCTTGATGACGACGGTGTTCCCGAGGACGAGCGCCGGCATCATCTTCCAGGAGGGAATGGCGATGGGGAAGTTCCAGGGGGTGATCAGCCCGGCGACTCCGACCGGCTGGCGTACCGACATCTGGAACTTGTCGGGCATCTCCGAGGGGGTGGTCTGGCCGAACTGGCGCCGTCCCTCGCCGGCCATGTAGTACGTCATGTCGATGGCTTCCTGGGTGTCGCCCCGCGTCTCGTCGAGGACCTTGCCCATCTCCCGGGTCATGTCGCGCGAGATGTCCTCCTTGCGTGCGAGGAGCTTCTCCGCGGCGCGGAAGAGGATCTCGCCCCGCTTCGGGGCGGGGAGCGCGCGCCAGCGGGGGTAGGCTTCCCGAGCGGCGCCCACCGCGCGCTCCAGGTCTTCGGGCCCGGAATCGGCGAAGACGCCCACGACCTCGCCGGTGTCGGCCGGATTGCGATTCTCGAACGTGCCCTTCGAGGCGGCGGGCGTCCACTCGCCTCCGATGTAGTTCCCGAAGGTCTCAGGCATCTTCGCTGGCTCCTCGATCCGCCGGGAGTGGTGGGGTCGGTCAGGCTCCCGTGGGTCGTCCCTCGCCCCGAGGGGGGGACATGTCGCTGTTTCCCTTGAAGGTGGCGCCTTCCACGATGACCACCCGCGGCGCGCGGATGTTGCCGGTGAGCCGCCCCGTGGCCTCCACGTGGACACGCTGCTGGGCGTGACAGTCGCCGACGAGCTCGCCGGCCACGATCACCGACTGCGCGTTCACCGTCGCCTTGACCTTGCCGGTGGGACCCACACGCAGGTCGCGACTGATGCGGATCGTCCCCTCGACGGTGCCCTCGACGAGGAGGTCGTCGTCTCCGGTGATGTCACCCTTGACGACGGTCTTGGCGCCGATCACGCAGGCGCGCGCGGACGCGGCCGCCGCCCCCGGAGCCGCCCCGGCCTGGGGCCGAGGTGACGGCGGGGGAGGGCTCAGCGGCCGAGCGGGGGCCTCCGGCGGCTTGTTCTCGGTCTTACCGAAGATACCCATTCGACCTCCCGACAGAGCCCCTCGTGGGGGTGGACGCGCACAATCTGGAGCGGGCGACGGGATTCGAACCCGCGACTCCGAGCTTGGGAAGCTCGTACTCTACCAACTGAGCTACGCCCGCCCCGCGCTTCGATGGCCAGGTAGGGATGATAGCCAGCGCCCCGGGAGCGGTCAAGGGAGCACGCACCCTCACGACCGGATGAAGGCGAGAACCTCGTCGCGTCGCGCCCCCATCGCCTCGGGGCTGTCGGCTTCGAGGTTCAGCCGCAGGAGCGGCTCGGTGTTGGAGGGGCGAACGTTGAAATGCCAGTCGTCGTAGTCGACGGAGATCCCGTCGAGCTTCGTGACGATGCCGTCCGCGTAGCGATCCTCGATCCGGGCGAGCGCGCGCGGGACGTCGCTCACCTTGGAGTTGATCTCGCCCGAGATGTGGTACCGCGCCCGCAGCGGGGCGAGGATCTCGCTCAGCCGCCGTCCCTCGCGGCCGAGCATCTCGAGGACGAGGAGGGCCGGGATCATGCCGTTGTCGGCGAACCAGTTGTCGCGGAAGTAGAAGTGCCCCGACACCTCGCCGCCGAAAGACGCGTTCTCGTCGCGCATCCGCTTCTTGATGAAGGCGTGCCCGACCCGGTTCATGAGGGGCACCCCTCCCGCCGCCCGCACGCGATCGGCCACGGCGCGCGAGGCCCGCACGTCGTAGACGATCTTCGCGCCGGGCTCCCGGCGGCAGAACGCCTCACCGAGCAGAGCGGTCACGAAGTCGCCGGGCACGTACTCGCCGGTGTCGTCGATGAAGAAGCAGCGATCGGCGTCGCCGTCCCACGCGATTCCGAGGTCGGCGCCAAGCGAGCGCACCCGGGCCACGACGTCGCGACGGTTCTCCTCGACCAGGGGGTCGGCGGGGTGGTTGGGGAAGGTGCCGTCGAGGTCGAAGTACATCCGGGTGCAGTCGACACCGAGGCGATCGAAGATGGCCGAGGCTCCGACCGCCCCCATGCCGTTGGCGGTGTCGAGGACGAGTCGCAGGCGGGGCACCGCCGCGGGGTCGATGAACGAGAGGCAGTGGGCGGCGTACTCTTCCAGCACGTCGGCGGACTCGAGCTCGGCGGCGACGGGCGGGGCGTCGGCGTAGCGGCCGGCGACGAGCCACTCGCGGATCTCCTTGATCCCCGCATCGCCGGAGAGGGCGAGCGCCCCCCGGCGGACGAGCTTGAGCCCGTTCCACTGCTTCGGGTTGTGCGACGCGGTGACGATCGCCCCTCCGTCGAGGTCGCGGCTCGCCACGGCGAAGTAGAGCACGTCGGTGCCGACGACCCCCACGTCGACCACGGCCGCTCCCTGCGACCGCACGCCCTCGATGAACGCTCGGGAGAGATCGGGGGACGACAGGCGGCAGTCGCGCCCCACCGCGATCCGCCCGGCGCCGAGGTACAAGGCGAAGGCGCGTCCCACGCGGCGCGCCACCTCGGGGTGCAGCTGCTCGGGGACGAGCCCGCGGATGTCGTAGGCCTTGAAGATGGTGGGGTCGATGACGGTCATCCTGCTGCGTCTTCGGGTCAGGGGACCTGGGAGTGGTCGGTGAGGACCGAGCCCTCGCCGAGCACGGCGCCGCGCACGCGGCAGTAGCTCCCGACTTGAACGCCGGTTCCGGCGAGGACCTCATCGAGCTCGGCCCCGGAGCCGACACGGCCGCCCGCCCACAAGACGCTGTCCCGCACGAGGGCGCCGGCGTCGACCCGGACCTCGGCGACGAGCACGGCGTCGGGGCCGATCCGGGCCTTCTCGGCGACGCGGCAGCCGGGGCCCACGTAGAACGGGGGTTCGAGCACCGCACCCTCGGAGAGCTCGGCGCTGGAGTGCACCCAGCCCCCGAAGCGGCGCTCCGCATCGAGGGTTACCGGGAACCGCCCGGCGAGGATGTCCCGGTGGACCTGCCGGTACTTCTCCGGCGTGCCGATGTCGATCCAGTAGCCCTCGTGCACCGGCCCGAGCACCCGGTCGCCACGCGCGAGGAGGGCGGGGAAGAAGCCTCGCTCGATCGAGTAGGGCACACCCGCGGGCATGAGCTCGAGGACCCGCGTCTCAAGGACGTACACCCCCGCGTTGATCGTGTTCGTCCGGATCTCCTCGGGCCGGGGCTTTTCGATGAACCGGCGCACGGTCCCGTCGAGCGCGGTCTCGACGAGGCCGTAGGCGGCGGGGTTCTTCACCGGTGCCAGCACGATGCTGGCGGAGGCGTTCTCGGCGTCGTGGCGGGCGATCACCGCGGCGAGGTCGAGATCGGCGAGGACGTCACCGTTCAGGACCACCGTCCGCTCGTCGAGGAGCGACTCGGCGTTCTTGACCGCCCCCCCCGTCCCGAGGGGAGAGGCCTCGACCGCGTACCGGATGCGCACGCCGTGGTCGCGACCGTCGCCGAACACCGCCTCCACCCGCTGCGGCTGGTAGGCGACGGAGAGCACCACGTCGCGGATGCCGGCGCCGGCGAGCAGATCGAGCTGGTGCCGGAGAAACGGGCGGTCGACCACGGGGACGACCGGCTTGGGAAGCGAAAGCGTCAGGGGACGCAGGCGCGTTCCCTCACCTCCGGCGAGGATGACAGCTCTCATGGTCGGGCGAGCGCGGCCCGCGGCGCCGCGAGGGCCCGATCTTAGCACTGCTCTTCCCGGGGCGGCCGGCCCCGCACCTTGACGGCGCCCGCGTCCTTCCACTATCGTCCGCGCGTTGAACCTGCCGAACGCTCTCACGCTGCTGCGGATATTCCTCGTCCCCGTGCTGTTCGTCGTGCTCGTCACGCGCGTCGAAGGCCACATCTACCTCGGCGTCGCGATCTTCGTGGTGGCCGTCATCACCGATTATCTCGACGGCTACTTCGCACGCCGTCGCAACGAGGTGACGAAGCTCGGGATCCTCCTCGACCCTCTCGCCGACAAGCTGCTCATCGCCGCCGCGCTTCTCTCCCTGGTGGAGATGGGGCTCGTCCCGGCGTGGGTGGTGATGATCGTGCTCGCGCGCGAGCTCGCGGTGACGGGGCTGCGCAACGTCGCCGCGGGCCGGGGAGTGCTGATCCGTGCCTCCGGCCTCGGCAAGGCGAAGATGGTGGCCCAGGTGACGGCGGTCCTGCTCCTGCTTCTCTCGCGCGCCCTGCCCACGCTGCACGTGCCCGGCCTCGTCGCCCTCGGGGTGGTCGTCGGCCTGGCCCTGGTCTCGGCGATCGACTACCTGGTCAAGTTCCGGCGCGAGGTCGCCCGGGGAGGGACACGCCCGCCAGCGGGGGGGCCGGGGGAGGCCGTCGAGCCGGCGGAGCCGGTCGAGGTTCGGGCCGAATAAGAATGGGGCCGAGCCCTGCGGCCCGGCCCCGCTCGCGGCAAAGGGCGCGCCCGTCTTCGCCTAGCCAGTCTAGCGCAGCTCCACGCGGTCGCCGACCATGATCTCTTCGCTCGAGTACGTGATCTTCGCGGTGGCGGTGCGGTCGCGCACGGCGACGACCGTGGCCTCACCGATGACGTTGCGGGGCGTGGGAACGGACGGGTACACGATGCGATAGACGGCGAAGATGCTGCCCGGAGAGACGCCGTCGTCGCTCCCGGCGTCCAGGGTGACGAGCTGGCCGGCGCCGGCGATGGTCGCGTCGTCCTGGATGTCGATCACGTACTGGTCGAGCTTCCCGCTCGGGGGAGTCAGGCGGTCGGCGGCCTTGCGCAGGACGACCATCGGCACGTTCACCCGCTCGTAGGGCCTGAGGTAGTCGCCGGCGTGGACGTCCGAGCAGGCGTGCTCGACGACGGCCGTCGCCGAGTCTTCCTGCACGAGGATGACCTTGACCCAGCCCGTGGTCTCGACCTTGGTGCCGAGCTTGCGGCCGTTGGCCGGGTGACGGACGTCGTAGGCCGAGTGGTGGAGGGAGTAGAGGTCTCCCGCCTTCACGCCGGAGTTGCTGCCCCGGCTGAGATACACGATGTCACGAGTGGCGAGAGCGACCTTGTCCGCACCCAGCTCCGAGCCCAGGAGGTAGAGATCCTCGTTCTCCCTCTGGCTCACGACGTACATCGCGCACTGGAGCGACATCTCCTCCGTGATCGGACGCAGCGCGGTGGCGGCCTCGGACGCGCCCCCCTCGCCGGCTCCGCCGGGCCCGAACAGGTCCTCCTCGCGCCCCACGCCTTCGGGTCCACCGACCGGTGGCAGCTCGCCGGCCCCCTCGGCCAGCACTGCCACCCGGGGCAGCACGATCGGGTCGCCGGGATAGATCCAGTGCGCGTCGGCGATGTACTTGTTGGTGTCCCAGATCTGGGGCCACAGGTAGGGGTTGCCGAGGTAACGATTGGCGAGGTCCCACAGCGTGTCCCCGCGCTCGACGATGTGGTAGGGCGCCCCTTCCGGAACGGACGTCGGGAAGTCCGGGTTCCGCGTCCAGTGGGGCGCGACCTCGGCCGGTCCGGTCCGAACGCTCACGGCGGCGTCCTGGGCGAGAGCCCAACCGCCCGACGTCAGCATTCCGACGAGAAGAGCGAAAATCAACCTCGGTCTCACAGCCCTCTCCTCCCGGACGGAGCCGCCCCCCGTCCTCGCGGAGCCCGGACGATCCCTCGATGGGGAGCCGGACTCGGGGGGACGGTAACAGGAGAAAACGGCTTTCGTCAAGCTGTCTTTTCCGAATTCCTCAAAGTTACACTTGAGGTGGCTGCTCCAGCACCGGGCCCTCCGGCGGAGCCGGGACGGGCGTGGGATCGGCAGGGGGGCCAGCGGGCGCAACCTGGGGTGCCTCCTCGGCGGCGGGGCTTTGGGGGGAGGCGGGGAGGACAGGGGGCATCCGGGCCAGGAGCTTCGTGGCTTCGTCGACGAACTGGCTCTTGGGGAACTCCTCGATCAGGCGCGCCAGGGGGGGGCGAGCCTCGGCGTAGCGGGCGACCGTGGCCAGGGTCTCTCCGAGGCGATAGAGCACCTCGTCGAGCTGATCATAGTCGGGGTAGCTCCGCAAGATGCCCTCGTAGCGTGCCACCGAGGCCCGGTAGGCCTTCCGGGTCCTCTGGTAGAAATAGCCGACCATGAACTCGGACCGGGCGAGGGTCTGGCGACAGTCCTGGACTCGCTCGCGGGCCTTCTCCACCTGGTCGGAGTCGGGATAGATGTCGAGGAGCCGCTGGTACTCCTCGAGGGCCTGTCGGGTCGCCGTCTGATCGCGGTCCGGGCTGTTCATCTGCTTGTAGTAGGCCTCCGCCGCCTGGAACTGGGCGTAGGGGGACAGCCGGTGCGAGGGGTAGAGAGTCAGGAACTCCCGGTAGGAGGACACGGCGAGGATGTAGTTCCCGACGCCCCCGGCCTGCATGTAGGTGTCGGCGAGGGCGATCCGGGCCTCGGGCTGGTGCTGGCTCTGGGGAAAGGCGTCGATGATGCGTCGGAAGTATTGGCGGGCGCTGCTCCAGTCCTTGTCCTCCACGGCCTTCTGGCCGGCCTGCCAGACGATCTCGTCCGAGGGGCTCGACAGCTTCTCGAGGTCGATGTTCCGGGACGCGCACGCGCCGAGGAGCGACGCGAGAAGGGCGGCCGTCGTCAGGCG
>Ga0326597_10011878_pt1 | contig 11508 bp, 11 predicted proteins | sample RVTome_12_FD_203789 | JGI IMG/M metagenome (GOLD analysis project Ga0326597, IMG submission 203789) | Soil microbial communities from uranium-contaminated site in the Upper Colorado River Basin, Wyoming, United States - RVT100D185 | ecosystem: Environmental > Terrestrial > Soil > Contaminated >...
ACCAGCCATGTTATCAACTCCCGAAAAGTTTCTCTTATATTGGTTCGCAAAAAGTTCATTCCCCAGGTAATTCCCCCCGATCTGGCCCGCCAAACCAAGGATATCGTCAAATGGACTCGTTTTTATATCCGGTATCCCGAACGGAGGCGCCCCGCCCGCCACCGTTTGCGCCGCCTGGATGGGTAGCTGGAGTTCCTGCCTGCGGCGCAGAAGTTCCGCATCCCTGGCCTTGATCGAGGCGTCGTTTAGCTGCCGCGTTAGGTCCCCGTATTGCTGAGAGGCGTTAATGCGGCCTAGATTTATCCCTTCCTGAGCTTGGCCTGACTGGTAGGCCAGCGGAATGGCCTGTAAACGGCGATTTAGGGCTTCATTTGTCAGGTTGGCTAGCTGAGCCGTCAAAGTCTCGTTTCCGCGCGCCTGGATGTCTCCTAGGCCCCTTATTGTGTTTGTTGAGTAGAGGTTGCCCGCGAATCCGGCCCCGCGCTTAAGCGCGGTGTTGGAATCCCGGATTTGGCGTTCCACCTGCGTCTTGAAAGGATCAAACTGGGACTGGATGGCCTGGGGCGAGGTTTGTAGCAGGTCTTGGAGCGCTTGATCGCCCATCCTGAACTGGTCGGGGATCCCGGACTGAAGCAGGTTTTGAAGGTTTGAAAGCCCAGTCTGCTCAATTCCGGTCGCTCCAAAGTCGCCGTAGCCGAGTGGAACTTCAGACCCGGCCTGGAAATCTCCGAATTGTCCTGTCTGCGAAAATCCCAGGAGCGCCTGGCGTGCCGCCCTCTGTTCCGGCGTTTCAAGCGGGACCTGCGAGGTTTTCTTTTTCTTTCCGAAAAGTGACGCTACCGCTGGCGCGGCTGTAATGCCTGCCGCGATGATGGCCGGGGCGACCATGTTTTAGGCTCCTGTTTGACCATTTTTGTCCTCAAGTTCAATTCTAGGATCGGCATCCAGGAGCCGTTTGCGCGCGTCTTGACTTAACGCGCTCAAAAAACTTGCGTGCTGTTTTACGACTTCGCTAGCCACCTTGTCCGTTGACGCCACCGCGTGCCGCGTCGTCTGGGCGTTTTCGATCAGAAGAATCGGAAGGAAGTTCACCGCGCACCCCCATTTGTCCTCTTGGGCGCCCGTCTGCGGGTTTTGGCCAAGAAGGTGCGTCCAGAATTCGCAGGCATGCTCCCAGCATTCCTCTTTGACTATTGGGCAGCGTTTTTTCATTAGTCCTTGGTGGCGATGACGACATCGGCATAGGCGAACGCGCCGAGCGCGCTACTCGTGGTCTCGCTGGAAGCCCCTCCCGTAGTGAGAGGGCCGTTTGTGACCTGACCGCTTTCCGGTGTTAAAGTCGCGTAATTTTCGTCCCCGCCGCCGCTTGTTGTCCTAAGATATCCACTCCCGGGGTTGGCGAGAGCGGTACCATATCCACTGAGCGGGATGCTGTGCGTGTGCGTCGTTTCGCTATGCGTGTGCGCGAGCGTGTGTGTGTGCGCGAGCGACGTAGAGGCCGCCACCGTCCCGCCGGTTGATCCTCCGGTTCCGCCAGCCGTCACGACCCTCAAGAATTTGTCATTCACCGCCACGGCTGTCCATCCGGTCGGAGCGGAGGCCTGGTAGAAGACCATTACGGTCCCGGCGGGTATGTGCGTTCCCACATCCACCCAAGCGGCCCCGCTGTCCCTTTGGATCGAGTTCAGCGTCTCGTTGAAATAGAGTCCGTATTGCCCGAACGCCGGCCGCGCCGCCGTCGTTCCCTTCAAGCCGCGATAGCGAAACACGGGATCGGACGATGGCGACGACCCTGGGAAAATTGCCTCAAGTCCTTCCGTGTCCTGGCCTTGCAGCGCCGCCTGAAGAGCGACCTTCAGCTCTCGAATTCTGTCGTCGCCCTGGGAGACCGGATCGCTTCCAGCCGGCGTCGTTGTGTCCCAAACTTCTGCCATGATCTCCTCCTAAAAAACGATTAACCTAAACGTCGCCGAAGAAACGTCAGATTTAAGGTAGAGAAAGTTGTTCTTGACCGTGCGCCCATACTAATTCATCGTCCTGTCGCCCAAGTTTTGTAAGATGCTTACTGGATGACAAACCCTAGAGACCAAAAGGGGCGATGGGCTGCTGGCCACCCACCGACTAACACAACTACCTACATTTACAAACAGTGTCCGGTGTGTAATATGGAGTTCAGCGTGTCGCTTAAGAAGAAAAGGAAAACGCTTTGCTCCAGGGCGTGTGCCTTCGATAAGATGAGGACAAAAATACGTGTGTCGTGCCGGATATGTGCCACCCAGTTCTTTTGCAATCCTTACGCCATCAACAATGGCGGCGGCAAGTTTTGCTCTCGTCGCTGCTATGATTGTTCCCAAAAAGGAAGGACAGCGCACAATAAGGGGCGGCAAAACCCGGCGATGTGGGGCGACAAAAATCCGAATTGGAAAGGTGGCCATTTGCATTCCCGCGGGTATCACGTTTCGTCTGTTTGTGGTGGAAAGAGTTTGACGCACAGGCTCGTCATGGAAAAACACCTCGGTCGGCGTTTGAATCGGAATGAAGTTGTCCATCATATTGATGGAAACAAATTGAATAACATGATTGAAAATCTCCAATTAACCAACCGCAGCGATCATGCAAAGATTCACCATGACTTTGATTTGATGAACCAAATTCGTAGAAAGAAAAAAATTACTGGCGTCGTTAGACCATGCTCGTCCTGTGGGAAGCATAGGCCAACGGTCAACGCAAAACGGCTGCTTTGCGAATCCTGTTATCGTGGTCATATAAGAAAAACCTTCACAGCAGCAGAGGCCACGGTGCATTTCAGATAAACATTGGTTTTCGTAAAAGACGTCCCGCTCCTGTAAATCGACCCACCCTTATTAATGTCTGCCACAACAAAATAGGTTGGAATCTTCCCGAGTTCATGCGCCACCGTATTCTCGGCATCGGGGGTTGCGCTTGACGTGAACGAGACAATATCCAGATCCACGTTGTCTTCCAAAGAAATCCCTCCGTCGAGTATCGCCTTTAAGACGAGCCCCCAATTCCCCAACACGTTTACGAGGTCTCGGTCAAATGGCCGCATATCACGTTGATTTTCCGTGAAAATCGCCGGGAAATTCGGCTCCTGGTAAATGGTCATTTACGCGCCTCGCGCGGGGTAGCTTCAATCTGGTATTTTTTGATGGTGAATGTTTCCTCCGAAGCCGTGTTTCTGAAGCGAAATCGTATGCGCGACGACACGGTGTCAAACCACGCATTGAGCGGCGCGCTGTCGGCCGGATAATCAGCAGAAAGCGTCAGTGCCGCGGAAAGCGTCCAAGTCGAACCGCCGTCCGTCGAATAGTAAACGGAAACCGAATCGCCTTTTGCCCATAGTTCAATACCCTTCCAGCGGACGATGGTGTCGATGTCCGGCAAGCCGATATCTTCCGCAGTAAAATCCTTTGTTTCCCATAGTCCGTCAACGGCAACAGCGGCGTCGTCGTATGTGTTTGAGCTTCGTTTCGCTGATACGCCAGAAGAGTCGCCGGTTATGACGACTGGGTTGTTGCTTAAATTCGTGACCGAAGACCACCTCGTGCCGTCGGAATCCCAAGAGTTTGTCCTGTCATTCCATGTATCCTCTTGCGTATTCAGATAAATGCCGAGCGCGGTCAAGTTCGTGCGAGAGTCTTTGTAAACCTGCCGCGTCCGCCAGTTGTATTTGTAAACCGTTTCAGGCTCGGAGTCCGAACCCATTGCTATTTGGACCCAATACTCATCCAGTTCCTCGACAAAGACAGCCTGGGACTTATAGGAAAATTCCGGGTTCATCTCCTCGCGCAATTCGTCCTGGATCGGGCTTTCGATGAGCGGCGCCGTGATGCCGTTGAAAAGGTGCAGCCCGTCAGAGGCGAGGAAAATCTGCTCCCCGGATGGAATCGTCTGGATCGTCGCACCGGCCACCGTTCCGACGCCCGTGGCCTTACGGTCGAAGCGAAAAACGTCGGAGGTGGTCACGAGCTGGCCCATGTAGATTGAGTTCGCCTTGTGGACCGTGATGAAGTTTCCGAAAAGACCCAGGCCGGTTATGTCTTCCGGGTCTTCCAGAAGATCGGTTGAGCCGGCGTTGCCGCCGCTCCATGTTTCCGGGTCCCCCGTATCGCACCACTGGACGCGGCTGTAGTAGGTGTTCCCGCCTCCGTCGTCCGTGATGAATCCAAGAATCAGATAGGACCCAAACGCCAAAAGGAACTTCGCCTTGGGCGGGCTTCCGCCAAGAGCGGCGTCGTTCCCCGTGATGGAGCATTTCTTGATGGCGTCAATCCCGTTTGTGTAAACGGCGATCTTCGCGCCGGAGAGGAGCGGGAAAGCGTATGAGATTTGGTCTTCCGCAGCGCCGGTCAGGGTGGCCGTGGCGACGCTGGACCAGGTGCCTGCCGCTTTATTTAGAACCTGCACTTTCGTAATCCCGACGCGGAAAAGCCTTGTCTCGTTCCCGACTTGAAGCTCGAAATACCTCTGGACGCGTTCAGCAAGAGATGATCCGAGCGTCGAAGTCCCGATCCGCTTTCTGATGATCGATCGGTTGAATTCCATGTTTTGTATCGCGGCCGCAGAGCGAGAATCGACGTATTCGCCGGGGCGGTCAACGACCAGGCCCTTTGATGGCAATGGAACGTTCAGCTTGACAGGCATTTAACAGTTCGTCGGCCGCGCCATGAAAAGGTGTGCGCCGGAGTTTATGAGTTCGCGCCGCGTCGCAAGCAGGAAGCCCTTCTCAAAGGACTGCTCGAACGCCGACGCGCGGTCGAATTCTTCCAGGCCGCGGTAGAGCCTTGAGAGGACGTTATCGGCCAGCACGTCCCTATAGGCCGCCGTGAACGGAACGCCGGAGGTAGAAGACGTGACGGTCCCGGCGCGCTTGGAATAGCTCAGGCGGTAGGAGTAGGAGACGCTGTCCGGCGCTGGCCCGATGTAGATTGACCCGGAAAAGATGCAGAAATGTTTCGGATACCCCCTGTCCGTGTCCACGTTGATGGACGGATAAAGAACGTCGAACTGCGCTTTTGATCTCTGGATGAGCGGCGTCCCCGTGTCATCGTCTTCCAGGATGACGCCCAAGAGAAGCCCGAAGTCTGACTCGATTGAAATCTTGAAATCACCAAGGACCGAAATTGTGTCCGTCGTCGTGGCTTCGGACTCGGCCTCGTCGAACATGAAGCGCCGGCGCATCTCTTGGACGGCGTCGGTAATGGCTTCGTACACTTCCGTGTCCTTGTCTGTCCGCTTAAACCCGAGCCTTAGGATGTAGTCGTGGAAGTCCGATCCGGTCATGGACCCAGTGGCGGAGGTGATGGCGGAAGTCCCGGTCCAATCGATATTCCCGGTGTTGATGACAAGATCGCCCTCGGCCGGTGATCCCCCCGCCTGGCGGTGGACAAAATACTCGTAAGTCCCGCCCGTGGTAATGCCCGACGGGAAGTCCGCCGTGTAAACGCCGCTATTCCCCTCTTCCGTCATCGCCACGTCGTAAGTGGAGTAATTCCCGGCCGCGTAAGTCTCAAATGTCGAGCCATTCCACCAATAGCCGGTGCGGTTTCGTATCCGCGCGTAGAGAGTGCCCGTGCCGGAAACGCCGGAGATTTCTTTCGCCATTATTTTCCCGCCTTCTTGAGTCTCTTTTCCAGGTCCGCAATCTTACGTTCGAGAAGTTCTGACTTGGCGGACAGTTCTTTGATCGCGTTCACGAGGGCGCTCATGATGGGCCGGTCCTGGAGGGAGTAGAAACCGTCCTTATTCTTCCAGACCGCCTCGGGGATGGCCTTCAAAACGTCCTGAGCGATGAATCCTGAATAGACATGCTCCATATCGAACCCGGTGGACTTTTTCCATTTATAATTTTGCGGAGTGATTTTCAGAATGTCCCCGAGGCCTCTCGTATAAGGCCCTTGCAGGTCTTTCATTCGCGCATCGGAGACTGACGAGACGTTGCCATTCGCGTCAAAGGTAGCCGTGCCGGCGCCGAAATTTGCAAAACGGACAGAACCGGTCGTGGTGAGTTGCGCCGTCGGGCCGGTCGTGCTGATGCCGACGTCGCCGACGGTGGTAATTGTTACTCGTTCGTTATTTGTTGGAGAGCCCCCTTCGCCTCGTCTGAACATATGAAGGTTACCGTCGGCGTTGGAGGTGCCGATGATCCAGCCGTTGTCGTTGTTGCTCTGCTTCAAATAAAAATGGGTGCTCGAATCTTCGACCATGAGTTTTGAAATTGTCGTCGTTGATGCACCGATGCTTAATGCCCCATTAAGCCGTGCATAATCCTGCGCATTAATCGGTGTCGTCACGTTCCAGAATCCGTTCGACCCGCCGGACGCAATCGTCGCGCTGCCGGAGTTGTATATCCCGATAGTCCCACCGTGGAAATCATTCGCTGCAACAGTGATGTTCGTAGCTCCACCTGCTATATGAACACCGTCGGTGAAAGTCGCAAAGGTGTTCCCGGTGATACCTAGGTTTTCGATGATTGCCCCATCCGTCGATATGAAAATCCCGTACGTGTGTTGAGCAAATTCATTCCCGGAAATGTTAACCGAGCCAATACTAGCGCCAGCCGTTGCTGTTGTAATAAAAATCCCCGCCAGGGCCTGATTTTCTATGCTGTTGGCGTTTATGTTCAGAGGTCCTATGTCGCTTTCCAACGACAGAAGAACACCGTATTTATAGCCTAGAATTTTGTTTGAAGAGATCCGAAGTCCTGGGGAGTTGGTGATCATGACCCCGGCGTTGGAAGTGGAAATAGCTGTAACCATAAAATTCCCGATGATCTCTGAATCATTGGACTCGTCATCGTCGGCGAGTATTTCCGCGTGGTAACCATTGACGAAATTATTGCCCCAGACTTGGAACTGATTGGCGTTTAGGAAGTCAAGACCATCCCACTGACCCTCGATTCGACAATTCGTCACAACGGGGGCATCCACCTGGGCCGCACCGCCAGAGCCACCGACGAATTTAATCCCGGCGCCGGCGGCCGGTGCATTAACATTTTTGATCCAAAGGTCTTGGAATTCCACATGGGCCGTCGTAGCAATCTTGAATGTATCCGTGCTTACAAAACCCTGAAGAAGTTGTGTGGACCGTTGGCCGTCGCCCTTAATGGTCAGGTCATAGGACCCGGAATAGGTCACCGTGCCGCTCGACATATAAACATTGGCGGGGAGGTAAATCACTGAGTCTTGAGTGATCGCGTTGAAAACAGCCTGAAGCGCAGTTGTGTCGATCGTTGAACCATCGCCAGTAACGCCATGCGCCGTGACATCGATCCACGGTTTCGGTCCACGAATGGCGACTGACGAATTGATTAACGGTAGAACACCAGTAGAAGCGGATATACCGGTGACGCTAATGGTCGATCCATTGAACGTCATATCAGCGTCGTCCTGCAAGAGCCCGCCGGTCCCCGCATAAGGGACCCGCGTGGCCGTCAATCCAGAATCCGTCAGACTCGTAAAGGAACCGGCCCCTCCCGAGAGTGAACCCGTCAGGCTGGTGTTCCCGGTGTTCACTAATCCCGCGATTGTCAAGGTCGTTCCATTGTGGGTAAAACCAGCTACATCTTGTAAGAGACCTCCCGTCCCAGCGTAAGGGACCCGCGTGGCCGTGAGGCTTGAAAGAGTCGTGGCGCCAGTGACCGAGAGTGCCCCGCTCATGGTCGCGCTTGAACCGGACAAAGACCCCGTGAGCGAACTGTTCCCGGTGTTTGAAAGCCCGCCGACCGAGAGCGTCGTCCCGTTGAAGGTAAAATCCGAGTCGTCTTGGAGAAGTCCGCCCGTCCCGGCATACGGCACTCGCCCGCTGGTAAGTCCAGTGTCCGTAATTGAACCGGCCGTCAGAGACGTCGCCGTGAAGGAAGAGACTGTCATTGTCGTTATGGTTACGGACGTCAGTGTCGCTGTTGTGGCTGTGATTTGCCGGAAGGTCGCCGTCGATATATCCGCAAATGTCGCGGCCGCGCTTGAGATCGTCAGGCGGTTGGTCGACGTGGAAAATGTCATATCGGAATCGCCGCCGAAAGTCCCAGCATTATTGAACTGGACCTGCGTATCCGACCCGCCCGGCTCCGTAATAATCCCCGTGATCTCCGCCAAAAGAGCGGAGGCCGCGAAGAAGGCCGGAACGAGGAACCAGGATTTACGCATGCGCTCTGAGTGTTTTACAACTACCTCGTGTTCCCGCTAAACCACACGTCCAAGTCCAAACCGCCGGCGGCCGGGGCCGTGAAGACGATCTTGAGATAGCGGTAAGGGTAGCTGGTTAGGTCCCATAGCGTGTTCCCGGCGGCCGTGTAGGTCACCGAAGACACCGCAAGGTCTGAAAAGTTCGTGTTGTCGTTTGACGCCTGCCATTTGAAACAAGCTGTATTTGGATTTGTAACGAGCGCCAGAGGGATTACATCGAACCCTCCGCCGCCCGTCAGGCTTGTGATGTCGATATCGAGCCCAGCAACGGCGCCCGTGGACGTATCCGAAAGCTGGTAGCTATCCGCGTTGACGCGGATCGCGTAGTAGGTCGTCCCGCTGGTTAGGCCGCTGGGCGCGGTCCCGCTCGTGGTGTCGAACCGGACCGGAAGACCTGTCGAGAAACCGTGACTGGTTTCGCTGATACGGTCGGTCGTAATGTTCACGTCGCTGGCTAAGCCGTGCCGAAGGTAAGGAAAGCTCGTCGTGAACCCGGAGGATGTGGATATCGCGTATTGAGCGACGCCCGGCACGAGAGAGCGGAGGCGGATAACACCTAAGTCCTGTATGCTGGCAGACGTAATCGCGTTTAGAGTCGAATCGTTGTTGATGGCCGTGTGAATATTGGTGGCGGTTGTATCTGAACTTGTTTCCGCGTCCCAGTCCGTCGTCTCCGTCAACGTCACGTGATTGATCGTGAGATATCCGAATTCCTGACCTGTCAAAAACGATGTTGAACTTAGGGATATCGCCGCCTCTGTCGAAGAAGCGATGGTCCATGAATTGGCGAAGGTCCCCGAAGAAACGGCCGCGACGGTAATGACGTTGCTGGAAACGCTCGCGGCGTATTTTGGGTGGGCGTCGATGGCCGAGGCCATGCTCGCCATCGTGTTCGTCGAGCTAAACCCGCGCGACCAGTCGGATCCCTCGTTGTATTTGCGGCCGTTGATCGTCACATACGCCCCGGTAAGCGCCGCCGACGTGTTTTTGCCTGTGACGAGCGTGATCGTGGCGGAAGACGCCTGGCCGTTCAGAAATGAGTAATTGGCAACTGTGATCGTGGCCGAGGAATAGGCCCCGTCCGTGATTGAGGACGTGGACGGCGTTCCGTCGGAATAGACGGCCTGGACCGTCACGTCCTTTAGGTACTGCAAGTCGATTGTCTGCGTGAAATCGACGGCCTGGGCGCTCTTGGTGATCACGCGTTCAGTCCTTGAGGCCGCAAACGCCGCAACCGGGACAAAGCCCGTGATCAGAAGAAGCAAGCCCTTTTTCATGTCGTCGTCTCCTTGATAAGTCGATCTATAGAGAAAAGGTCGGGGGCGTCGCACCCCCGCGTCGGTTGCCTGCAAAGCCGATAAGAATGTCCGTAAAGTTGGATCCGGCGCTTACGCCGTGGTTTTAATGAGGAGCGAGATGGCGACGGTGGTCGATGTAAAGTCCGTCGCCGCCAGGCCGTCTTCGCCGAAGGAGGCGACCGTGATCACCAGGCCGCTGAAAGAGACCTGGATGAATTCAAAGGCCGCGTCGATCCCGCCCGTGATGACGGCTCCGACGATCCCGACGATTTCCGTGACGCCGCCGTGCGCGGCGGCCGTCAACGTGATTTCATCCGACGAGCTGGCAATCGTCGCCGTCAGATGGAGCAGCTTGGTCTCGCCCGGCAGTTCGCCGGAGTAGGTCTTGGTCCCGGTAATAGCACCCATGTCGGGACCCCCTTTAAGCCGTCGTCTTGATAAGCAACGTCAAGGCGATGGTCGTCCCGGTCCACTCATCCGAAGCTGTCCCGTCGGCCTCAAGGGTGACGACGGTAATCACCAGGTTGCTAAACGACACCTGAAGCGCGGTGAATGAGTCGTCCAGGCCGCCCGTGATGGCCGCGCCGAGAATTCCAACGATTTCCGTCACGCCACCATGAGACGCGGCGGTGAGCGTGATCGTGTCCGAACCCGAAGCGACCGTCGCGGTAAGATGCAGAATACGCACTTCTCCGGCGAGTTCGCCCGCGTAGGTTTTTGTTCCTGTAATAGCGCCCATTGGATAGGACCCTTAGACCGCGGCCGCGGCGTCAACCAAAATCACGCCGAACTCTTTCGAGTTGAACATGGCCTTCTGCAAGCCGCCAATAAAGCTAACGGCCACGCCGTCCTTGTTCTTGTAGTCGAATGTCTCGACCACAAGGGCCTCTGGATTCGAGGCTTCAGCCAAGAGGACCGCCTGCCTCCCGCAGAGGACGTTTCCGGCGCAGTCAGCGCCGTAGTCGGTGCCCGTTCCGGTCCCGCGCCAGCTATTGCCGGCCACGGAAATGTCGAGCCAGGGCACGAATTCGTTCTCCAAAAGGAGGACGTTGGACCAATACCCAAGGGCTCCGCGAAATACCGGGTTTTTCTCCGATCGTTCCCGCGCGTTCTGATTCGCCGTCTTCCAGTCGGAAGAAAGCCGGATGTCTCGAGCGCAGAGCGGATGAAGATACATGACGTAGAAGCTGTCGCCCTCCATCTCGATCGGCTGGATTTTGGGACTCGCCAAGCGCGCCTTGGTGGCCGCCTTGGTGACCAGGTCCAGAGTCATCGTATCGGCCGCCGCCAGGGATGCGGCGCCCGTTGTTTCCGCGCAAAGGTAACGGTTGCCCGTCCCCGCCGCGGTGTCGGCATCCGCGATGAAGTCCGGCGTGTTGGACCATGTGGCGCGAGTCCCGACAGTTACACCGTTGGTGTCGTTCAGGCTCGTGTTGGTGACGCCCGCCAGCTTCAGGAAGATTTGCCGGGCGAGGAATTCCTTCATCCATGTCCGGCAGTTTTCCCTTCCCGTCGCGATTTGATCGTAGATGACCTTTTGGGCGTCCAATTTCCCCTTTAGGCGGACGCCGTTTCGGATCTGGTCGATTACGACCTGTTCCGAAAAAGAAGTCATGGCCTCCTCGTTCCCTTCCAACTCGTCGTCGCCGGTCACGCCGTCGCCTGAGAGCCTGGCCACGAGACCGAAGGTCTCGGTGTCGCCTCTTTCCTTCTGCAACTCGCGCGAGACTTGCACGACGTTATTGGCGTCTTCCCCCATGAACTGGAAGATGTTTTTAACGTCGCGCATGACATCGTCTAGGAGCTCCTTTGACCAGAGTTCCTGACGAAGCGCGTCAATGCTGATTGTATTGGCCATCTAATCCGTCCTCCTGTCGCTTAACCCCGCAGGAGCTTGGCGTATCGTTCCGGGTGCTTCTCCCTGAAATTCAGGCGTTGGGCGGCCGTCATGCCGACGATATCCGCCAGAGTGACTTCCTCGGGCGTCACCGTCCGCTTGCCGC
>Ga0326597_10011879_pt1 | contig 11508 bp, 9 predicted proteins | sample RVTome_12_FD_203789 | JGI IMG/M metagenome (GOLD analysis project Ga0326597, IMG submission 203789) | Soil microbial communities from uranium-contaminated site in the Upper Colorado River Basin, Wyoming, United States - RVT100D185 | ecosystem: Environmental > Terrestrial > Soil > Contaminated >...
GTGGAAAAGGTCGCGCTGGAGGGTCCGGAGGCTCCAGGGCCGGCCTTCCCCCGGTTTCTCGTCCCGGGCCAGGATTTTCAGCAATTCCGCTGCCTCGAATCCCCCTCCCTCCTCGAATGCCCGGAGAAGCCGCCACCGCCGGACAAATTGATCCCGAAGGGCCATCGCCCCCCCTCTCAGGGCTCCGCCTGCCGCCCCCGCCGCGCCTTCAGCTCCTCCAGGAGGCGGAGGGGCTGGTTGTGGCGCCCCATCCGCTCGGGCCCCGGGCGACCGCCGTGGCAGTCCGAGCCCCCCATGCACAGGAGCCCGAGCCGGGCCGCCATCTCCCGGTAGTGCGTCCGGGCCAGATCGTCCTGAGCCGGATGCTCCACCTCGATGCCCGCGAGCCCCGCCCCCGCCAGCGCGGGGATGATCTCGTCCGCCGCGCTCAGGATGGGATGCGCCAGGGTGGCCACGCCCCCCGCCTCGCGGATGATGCGGACCGCCTCGAAGGGGGTGATGAAGTCCAGCGAGACGTAGGCGGGGCAGCCTTCCCCGATGAGGTCGCGGAAGGCCTCCTCGCGGCTCCCCACCAGCCCCTTCTCGACCAGGTAGGCGCCGAGCTGGCCCCGGCCGATGCTCGACGCGGTCCCGTAGGCCCGGAGGAAATCCCCCGCGTCGATGGGCACGCCGATCTCCCGCAGGCGTTCCAGGATGCGCCCCATCCGGCCGCGGCGGTTCACGCAGTAGAAATCGATCTGCCCGGTCAGGGCCGGGGCGTCCAGCCGGATGAAGTGCCCCAGGATGTGGACGAGCTTCCCCTCGTGGGCCGAGGAGAGCTCCACCCCCTCGACGAACTGGAGTCCCAGGCGGGCGGCCTCCTCCCGGGCCGGGGCGAGCCCCGCCACCGTGTCGTGGTCCGTCAGGGCCACCGCCTGGAGGCCGGCCGCGCGGGCGCGCTGCATGACCCGGCGCGGGGAATCGCAGCCGTCGGATGCGCTGGAATGGAGATGAAGGTCCACCACGCGCGTGGCGGCGGAGATCGAGGAGGAAACCACAAGAGACATCCAGCCCTCTGGCGGAAAGCCTCCCGCCGGGGAGGCCGTCCAGCGCCATCCGAGGACGGGCGGATGATCGAATTGGAGCGGGCGATGGGACTCGAACCCACGACGTCCAGCTTGGGAAGCTGGCATTCTACCGCTGAATTACGCCCGCTCGGCTGCCCAGGAAAAAATACGGCCCCGCCCGGCGGGTGTCAACAAAGCGCGCCGCTACCGGGCCAGCGTCCAGGCCGGATTCCCGTAGCGCTCGCGGGCGATGGCCTCGGCCCGCGCCCGCTCGGCTGGATCGAGGGCGGACTCCCGGAACTCCATGCCGAGCGCCGCCTCCAGGCCTTCTTTCAGGAGGCGGGCCAGTTCCCGGAAAGGCACCTCGCGTCCCAGCACCTCCTCGATCCCCACGGCGTAGGCCGGGGCGGGAGGCCCCTGCCGCCCCCGGGGGCGGAGCAGCCCCGCCAGGCGCGCCTCGGGGTTCCGGAGGAGGACGCTGCCGTGCTGGAGGACGGCGCCCCCCATCCGGCACTGGGCGCTCCCCACCACCTTCCGGCCGCCCACTGCCAGCTCCCATACCGAGGTGGTGGCGAAGCAGGAGCCGTGGGAGGCGTAGGGCGCGGCGGCGGGGGGCGCCATCTCGACCGGCACGCCCAGCCGCCTGAGCCCCCCGGCCAGGCCCTCGCTCACCCGGCGGTAGGTCTCCCCGATGGTGCGCCCGAGCAGGGCCTCGGGGCCGATGAGGGAGTAAGTCAGCTCCCGATCGTGCAGGACGGCGCGCCCGCCCGTGAGCCGGCGGCAGAGGTCGATTCCCTCGCGCTTCAGGGCCTCCAGGTCCACGTCGCGCCCCGCGGACTGGCTCCTCCCCAGGGAGAGGGCGGGCGGGGTCCAGGCGTAGACGCGGAAGACGGCGCCGATCTCCCCGGCGGGGCGGCCCGAGGCGAGCCCGGCCCGGCAGGCCTCGAGCAGCGCCTCGTCCACCGCCATGTTCCAGGCGGCGGAGGCGGCGCCGGTCTCGAGGAAGCGGCCCGGGAGCGGCGCCTCAGGCAGTGCGGGCGCCCTCGGCGGCCGCCTCGTATTCCTCGATGGGCGGGCAGGCGCAGATGAGGTGGCGGTCGCCGTGGGGGTTGTTTACCCGGTTGACCGGAGGCCAGTACTTGTTCCGCCGCACCCAGGGGAGCGGGAAGACGGCGCGCTCGCGCGGATAGGGGTGGGGCCAGGCCTCCGCGGCGATGTCGGAGGCGGTGTGGGGCGCGTTCTTGAGCGGGTTGTCCTTGCGGTCGAGGAAGCCCTCCTCCACCTCGCGGATCTCCTCGCGGATGGCGAGCATGGCCTCGCAGAAGCGGTCGAGCTCCTCCTTGGACTCGCTCTCGGTGGGCTCGATCATCAGGGTGCCCGCCACCGGGAAGGACATCGTGGGGGCGTGGAAGCCGAAGTCCATGAGGCGCTTGGCCACGTCCTCCACGGTGACGCCGGAGGCCTCCTCGAGCTTGCGGAAGTCGACGATGCACTCGTGGGCCACCATCCCGTTCGGCCCGCGGTAGAGCACCTCGTAGCTTCCCTCGAGGCGCTTGGCGATGTAGTTGGCGTTCAGGATGGCCGCCTGGGTGGCCTTCTTGAGCCCCCTGCCGCCCATCATGGCGATGTAGGTCCAGGAGATGGGCAGGATGGCCGCGCTCCCCCAGGGGGCGGCCGAGACGGCGGTGATGCCGGTTCTGGGCCCCGCCTCGGGCCGCACCGAGTGCCGGGGGAGGAAGGGCGCGAGGTGCTTGCGCACCCCGATGGGGCCCATGCCCGGGCCTCCGCCGCCGTGCGGGATGCAGAAGGTCTTGTGCAGGTTGAGGTGGGAGACGTCCGGCCCGAACTCCCCCGGCCGGCAGAGGCCCACGAGGGCGTTCAGGTTCGCCCCGTCCATGTAGACCTGGCCCCCGCAGCGGTGGACGATATCGCAGATCTCGGTCACCGCCTCCTCGAAGACGCCGTGGGTCGAGGGATAGGTGATCATGAGGGCGGCCAGGCGGTCCCGGTTCGCCTCGGCCTTGGCCCTGAGATCGGCCACGTCCACGTTCCCGTGCTTGTCGCAGGCGACGACCGCGACCTCCATCCCCGCCATCACGGCGCTCGCGGGGTTCGTCCCGTGGGCGGAGCTGGGAATGAGGCAGAGGTGGCGGTTCCCCTCCCCCCGGCTCCGGTGATAGGCGCGGATGACGAGGAGGCCCGTGTACTCCCCCTGCGCCCCGGAGTTGGGCTGGAGGGAGACGGCGGCGAAGCCGGTGATCTCGGCGAGCCTGGCCTCGAGGTCATTGGTGAGCGCGCGGTAGCCCTCCACCTGATCGGCCGGGGCGAAGGGGTGGAGGTTCGCGATCTCGCGCCAGGTGACCGGGATCATCTCGGCCGCGGCGTTGAGCTTCATGGTGCAGGAGCCCAGCGGGATCATAGATCGGGTGAGGGAGACGTCCTTCTCCTCCAGGCGCGCGAGGTAACGCATCATCTCGGTCTCGGAGTGGTAGCGGTTGAAGACGGGATGGGTGAGGAAGGCCGAGGTGCGGCGGAGCGCCTCCGGGATGCGATCCTTGGCCGCCGCGTCGAGCTCCTCCACGGTGAAACCCGGCTTCCCGTCCTTCGAGAAAGCCTCGAAGAGGGCGGCGAGGTCCTCCCGGCGGGTGGTCTCGTCGAGCGAGACGCCCACAGTGTCCGCGTCCACGGGGCGGAGGTTCATCCCGCGCTCCCGGGCGCGCTCCAAGGCGCGGGCCGTGCCCCCCTTCCCCATGTTGACGGTCAGGGTGTCGAAGAAGCTCTCGCTCCTGAGGGTGTGGCCCAGGCGCCTGAGGCCCTCGGCCAGGACGCAAGCCATCCGGTGGGCGCGCCGGGCGATGCGGCGGATGCCCTCGGGGCCGTGGTAGACGGCGTACATGGAGGCCATCACCGCGAGGAGCACCTGGGCGGTGCAGATGTTACTCGTGGCCTTCTCGCGGCGGATGTGCTGCTCCCGCGTCTGGAGGGAGAGCCGGAGCGCGGGACGGCCCTTCGCGTCGATGGAGACCCCCACGATGCGCCCCGGCATGGAGCGCTTGTGGGCGTCCCTCGTGGCGAAGTAGGCGGCGTGGGGGCCGCCGAAGCCGAGTGGAACCCCGAAGCGCTGGGAGTTCCCCACCACGATGTCGGCGCCCAGCTCCCCGGGGGGGGTCAGGAGAGCCAGGGCCAGGAGGTCCGCCGCGAAGGTCACGAGCGCCCCCTGGGCGTGGGCCTCCTGGACGAGCGCGCGGTAGTCGGGGATTTCCCCGGTCGTGCCGGGGTAGGCCAGGAGGACGCCGAAGGGATTCCGCACCAGGGCGTCCCGGTGATCCCCCACGGCAACCTCGATGCCGAGCGGCTCGGCCCGGGTGCCCACCACCTCGATGACCTGGGGGTGGCAAAGGTTCGAGACGAAGAAGACCCCGCCCTTCGCCTTGCTCAGGGCGCGCGACATGGTCATCGCCTCGGCCGCCGCCGTCCCCTCGTCCAGGAGAGAAGCGTTGGCGATCTCCATGCCGGTCAGGTCAATCACCATGGTCTGGAAGTTGAGTAGGGCCTCGAGGCGCCCCTGGGAGATCTCGGGCTGGTAGGGGGTGTAGGCCGTGTACCAGCCGGGGTTCTCCAGGACGTTGCGGAGGATGACGGCCGGGGTGTGGCAGTCCGAGTAGCCCATGCCGATCATGGAGCGCAGCACGCGGTTGCGGCCCGCCATGGCGCGCAGCTCGGCGAGGGCGGCCTGCTCGGTGCGGGGCTCGGGGAGCCGGAGGGGCGCCTTGGAGAGGATGGAGGCGGGGATGGCCTTCCGCGTCAGCTCATCGAGCGAGCCGAGGCCGAGGAGGCGGAGCATCTCCCGCGCGTCCTCCTCCGCCGGGCCGATGTGCCTGCGGATGAACTCCCCCCTGTGCTCCAGGTCGAGCAGCGTTTCCGGCGAACCCGGCATATCCAGAAATCCTCAAGGCGGGCGGAGGGAGCCCGCGGACGCGCACCCGGGCGCCGGGCCGCCCATTCGGCTCGCCCCGGACCCGGCTCCCTACTTGCTTTCTTCCTCGACGAAGGTCTTGTACTCGTCGGCGTCGAGAAGGTCGTTCAGCTCGGAGGTGTCGCTCATCTCGATCTTGATCATCCAGCCGTCCTCGTAGGGATCGCTGTTGACCAGCTCGGGCTCCTCCTCGAGCTGCGGGTTGATCTCGGTGATGGACCCCGTGACCGGCGCGAAGAGGTCCGAAACCGCCTTCACCGACTCGACCACGCCGAAGGTGTTGTTGGCCTCCACGTCGGCCCCCACCTCGGGCAGCTCGACGTAGACCACGTCGCCGAGCTCGGACTGGGCGTAGTCGGTGATCCCGACCTGGGCGATGTTGCCGTCCACTTTCACCCACTCGTGCTCCCTGGAGTACTTGAGGTTCTTTGGAAACTTCTCCATTAATCCGGCGCCTCCCCGAGAATAGGGAAAAAAACCTGCGCTGCCCTTCCCCGCCGCCCAGGCGGCTGGGGTTTCACCCCCGGCGGTAAAACGGAGTCTTCACCACGCGGGCGGCCCGGGCCTTCTCGCGAATGTCCACGGCGATCTCGCACCCCTCGGCCGCATGCGTCAAGGGAACGTAGCCGATGCCGATGGCTTTGCCAAGGGAAGGGCTCATCGTCCCGCTGGTGACCGCCCCGGCCTTCCTCCCTCCCGCCAGGATCTCCGCGCCGTGGCGGGGAATCCCCCGGTCCACCATCTCAAATCCCACCAGCTTGCGCGAGAGCCCGGCCTCCTTGATCCGCAGCAGGGCCTCCCGGCCGATGAAATCGCCCGCATTGAACTTCACCACCCAGCCCAGCCCGGCCTCGAGGGGATTCGTGGTCTCATCGATGTCGTTCCCGTAGAGGGCGAATTTCATCTCGGTCCGCAGCGTGTCCCGGGCCCCCAGCCCGCAGGGCTTGAGGCCCTCCCCCGCGCCCTCGGCCATCAGGGCCCCCCACAGGGCGGGGGCGTCCGCGGCGGCGCAGTAGAGCTCGAAGCCGTCCTCCCCGGTGTAGCCCGTGCGGGAAACCAGCGCCCGGCGCCCCGCGACATCCCGCCCCCCGGCGCCGTAGTAGGGGATGGCGCCCAGGTCCCCGCCGCCGGGAATGAGCCGGGCCAGGATGGCCTCGGCCCGTGGCCCCTGGAGGGCGAGGAGGCCGGTCTCCTCGCTGAGGTTGCGGAACTCAACGCCCGGAACCCTCCGGGCGGACATCCAGGCCCAGTCCTTCTCGATGTTGGCGGCGTTCACCACCGCCATGTAGCGCGCCTCCGCCAGCCGATAGACGGTGAGATCGTCCACGATCCCGCCGTCTTCCTTGCACATGGCGCAGTACATCACCCGCCCCGCCTCCAGGCGGGAGACGTCGTTCGTCACGAGCCGCTGGAGGAAGGCGGCGGCGCCCGGCCCCTCGGCCTCGAACTCCCCCATGTGGCTCACGTCGAAGAGGCCCGCCGCGCGGCGCACGGCGTGGTGCTCCTCGATGACGCCGGTGTACTGGACCGGCATCTCGTGCCCGGCGAAGGGCACCATCTTCGCCCCCGCCGCCACGTGGGTCTCATATAGGGTCGTGCGCCGGAGGGCGCCCGAGGGCTCGGTCATGGAAGCCTCTCGCGGGTGGAAGAACCGGAGTCCCCGGCCGGCTTACTCCCTCCCGCCGCGAAATTCAAGGGGCCCGCACCCCTAGCCGAAGGCGCGTATGCCGGTGGCGAAGCCCCCGATGATGAGCTTTTGGATCTGGCTGGTGCCCTCGTAGATGGTGGCCACCCGGGCGTCGCGGAGGTAGCGCTCCACGGGGTACTCGTTGCTGTAGCCCATCCCCCCGTGGATCTGGATGGCGTCGTTGGCGCAGCGGAAGGCCGCCTCGGTGCAGTAATACTTGGCGATGCAGGTCTCCAGGGTGTTGGGCCTGCCCTGGTTCTTGAGCTCCCCGGCCCGGTAGAGGAGGAGCCGGGAGGCGTCCACGTCCACCACCATGCGGGCGATCATGTCCTGCACCATCTGGTGGGCCGCGATGGGCTTCCCGAAGCTGTGGCGCTCCTTGGCGTAGGCCACCGAGGCCTCGAGCGAGCCCCGGGCGATCCCCAGGCAGCCCGCCGCGACGGAGTAGCGCCCGTTGTCGAGGGCCGCCATCGCCACCGGGAAGCCCTGCCCCACCTCCCCCAGCAGGGCCTCGTCCGGCACCTCGACGCCATCCAGGACGAGCTCGGCCGTGTTCGAGGCGCGCAGGCCCAGCTTGCCGTGGATGTCCCGGGAGGAGAAGCCGGGCGCCGAGGTCTCGACCAGGAAGGCCGCCATCTTGCGCGGGTTGCCGCGCTCGGTCTGGGCGATGATGATCGCGAGCTGGGCGATGCCCCCGTTGCTGATCCAGAGCTTGCGGCCGTCGAGCTTCCAGCCGGCGGAGGTCTTCCGGGCGAAGGTCTTGATCTGCTGCACGTCCGAGCCCGCGTCCGGCTCGGTCAAGGCGAAGCAGCCGATCCACTCCGCCTTGCAGAGCCTCGGCAGGTACTTCTTCTTCTGCGCCTCGGTCCCGAACTTGAGGATGGGTGCCGCGACGAGCGAGATCTGCACCGAGAGCACCGTGCGCACCGAGCTGTCGGCCTTGCCGATCTCCTCGCACAGGAGGGCGAAGGCGATGTAGTCGAGCCCCGCCCCGCCGTATTCCTCCGGCACCACCCCCCCGAACATCCCGAGGGCGCCCATCTCCTGGATGATCTCAACCGGGACGCGGCCCTCGATGTCGTTCTGACGGGCGAAGGGGGCGATCTTTTGGGCGGCGAAGTCCGCCGCCTGCTGGCGGATGAGGCGCTGGGTTTCGTTCAGCTCGAAGTCCAAGCGGGCCTCCGGCGGCCAAAAATCACGCAGTCATTCACGCTGCCATGGAACCGGCAAGAATCAGGACGCGCCCGGCCCCCTCTCCCCCTGGGAGAGGGATGGGGCGAGGGAAAAGCCATCCGCCGTTCAAACCCGCCCTCACCCTACCCTCTCCCGGAGGGAGAGGGTAAAAACTTGCAAGGCGTTCCATGGAACGCCCCTACACAATCCCGCATTCCCGCGACGTTACCCCTTCCCCTCGTACGTGAAGAACCCCCGGCCCGTCTTCCGCCCGAGATGCCCGGCCCGCACCATCTTGCGCAGGAGGAAGTTGGGCCGGTAGCGCGGGTCGCCCAGCTCCCGGAAGAGGGTTTCGGTCTTGGCGAGGTGGATGTCCACCCCGATCAGGTCGATGAGCTCGAGCGGCCCCATCGGGAGCCCGGCGCCGAGCTTCATCGCCTTGTCGATGTCCTCGGCCGAGGCCAGGCCCTGGGCGTACACCTCGACCGCCTCGTTCAGGAGCCCCGCCAGGATGCGGCTCCCGATGCCGGCCGGGCTGTCGAAGCGCGCCAGGACGGGCTCCTTCCCCAGCCGCCTGGCGAGGGCCTTCACCGCCTCCACCGTCTCGGGGGCGGTCGCGAGGCCCGGCATGATCTCGACCAGCTTCATCACGAGGGGCGGGTTGAAGAAGTGCGCCCCCACCACCTTCCCGGGGCGCGCCGTGGCGGCGGCCATCTCGGTGATGGAGAGGGAGGTGGTGTTCGAGGCGAAGATGGCGTGGGGCGGGGCCAGCCCGTCCAGCTCGCAGAGGATCTTCCGCTTGATCTCCATGTCCTCGAAGACGGCCTCGACGACCACGTCCGCGTCCTTGGCCCCGGCGCAGCCCGACCCGCGCGCGATGCGCCCCAGGATGGCGTCCTTCTCCGAGGCCCCGAGCTTCCCCTGCTCCACCCGCTTGGCGAGGCGCGACTCCAGCCCCGCGACCGCCTTGGCGGCCAGGTCCTCGCTCCGGTCGGTGAGGAGCACCGGGATGCCGCTCTGGGCGAAGAGCTGGGCGATGCCCGCCCCCATCGTCCCCGCCCCGACCACCATCGCCTTGCGGACGTCCATGGTGAACCCCTTGCATCATGCCGCTGGCTCTGTGCGCCCTTCTCCCTCTCCCCCCGGGAGAAGGGCGGCGCGCGCTTGCGCTCAGGACAGGCTCCGCGAAGATGTCATGCTGAGCGAAGCGAAGCATCTCGGTTTGCTTCATTCAAGAACCACACCGAGATTCTTCGCTCGCTGCGCTCGCTCAGAATGACAGGCTGAACCGGCAACTTTTACTGAAGAACTTTTCCCTACGCCACGCGCTGGAGCACCGCCGCGACCCCCTGGCCGCCCCCGATGCAGGCGCTCACCACGGCCAGTTCCCCGCCGCGCCGCTCCAGGGCGCTCAGCGCCGTGGCGATGAGCTTGGCCCCGGTCGCCCCCACCGGATGCCCCAGGGCGATGGCCCCGCCGTGCACGTTGAGCTTCTTGCGGTCCCACTTGAGCTCGCGCTCGCAGGCGATGACCTGGGCGGCGAAGGCCTCGTTCACCTCGACGAGGTCCATGTCGGCGAGCGCGAGGCCCGCGCGCTCCAGCGCCTTGGGGATGGCCGTCACCGGGCCCAGCCCCATGTGCTTGGGCTCGACCCCGGTCGAGGCGTAGCCGCGCAAAATGGCGATGGGCCGGGCGCCCAGCGCCTCGGCCCGCTCCCGGGAGGCCACCACGAGGGCCGCCGCCGCGTCGGCCTGGCAGCAGGAGTTCCCGGCCGTGACGGAGCCCTCCTTGTTGAAGACGGGCTTGAGCCTGCCGAGCTTCTCCATCGAGAGGCCCTCGCGCGGGGTCTCGTCCGCCCCGAAGGCCGCGGGCTCCCCCTTCTTGCCCGGCAGCTCGACCGCCACGGTCTCAGAGGCGAAGCGGCCGCCCTTGAGCGCGGCCAGGGCCTTCTCCTGGCTCTCGAGGGCGAAGGCGTCCTGCTCCTCGCGCGTGAGGTTGTAGCGCTCGGCCAGGTTCTCCGCCGTCGCGCCCATGAGCTGGCCCGAGAGCGGGTCCATGTAGCCGTCCTTGTAGATGAGGTCCAGGAACTCGGCGTGGCCGAAGCGCACCCCCCACCGGGCGCCGGGCAGGATGTAGGGCACGCTGCTCGTGCTCTCGGTGCCCCCGGCGAGCACCACCTCGGCGTCCCCGGCGCGGATGGCCTGGGCCGCCAGCGCGGCGGCCTTGAGGCTCGACCCGCAGCGCTTGTTCACCGTGTAGGCGGGCACCTCCTTGGGGAGCCCCGCCTGGACCGAGACGAGCCGCGCCGCGTTGGGGCCCACCCCGGCCTGCCAGCCGTTCCCGAAGACGGTCTCGTCGAAGTGCTCGGGCGCGATCCCGGAGCGGCGGATGGCCTCGCGCGCCGCCGCGACGCCCAGATGGGGCGCGGAGAGGTCCTTCAGCGCCCCGCCGAAGGCGCCAGCGGCCGTGCGGACGCTGCTGAGGATGACGACCTCTCGCATAGGCGCTCACCTCTCGGAGCTACGAAGGGGAAAATGCGGTTCTTCACTGGCCTTATGGCATACCGGCCGGGGGAGGGGCAAGGCGAGGGGGGGTTGTCTCGGCGACCTATCGGGGAATCACCGGGCGGGTTCTTCGGAAACGGGCATCCCAAGCTCCCCGGCGAGCCGCTCAGACCGTTCCACATATTTTGGAATGCGCAGCGCCATGAAAAGGGAACGGGCCTCCTTGAGGTGAGCCGCCACGGCTTCACGCTTCCCCTGGGCGTGGGCGAGGGAGGCCAGGAAGAAGTGGGTGCGCCCCACCTCGAAGCGCGCCTGGATCGAGTCGAGGGCCTGAAGGGCCTCGGTAAGATACCTCTCCGCCTCCGCGAGGGCGCTTTCGCCCTGGGCGACTCGTCCCAGGACCTGATGGGACCATCCGATCCCCCACGCATACTTGAGGTCCGTGGAGATCTCCAGCGTCTGGCCCGCCACCTCCCGGGCCTTGTCCAGCTGTCCGTCAAGGAGATAGGCCTCACCCAGCATGGACTGATACCAAGCGTGCCACTGCCGGGAGCGGACCTTGCTGGCCAGCTCAACGGCCTGCTCCAGGACGGGGACAGCGCGGGCGACCTCTCCTGCTTCTGCATAGGCCTTGCCCAGGCACGCCAGGGAAAAAGCGGTCTCGAAAGAATCCGGAGAGATCTCAATGGCCCGCCGGCATGCCTCGATCCCCGTCTCCCCGTCTCCTCGGGTGGCGTGACTGAGGCCGGCCATCTGCGCCGCGTTGGCCCGGGCGCGGCGGCTGCCCGTGGCCTCCCCGAGGGCGTCGAGGCGGGCCGCGACCTCCAGGGCCGAGTCAAAATCTCCCACGTAATAGCAGGAGTAGCTCAGGGCGAACAGGGCCTGGCTGAGCCAGAAGCGGTCCTCCGTCCGCTCCAGCAACGACACCGCCCTCCGGCCATGGGCGACTGCCTCGTCCATCGGCTGCCCCGAATAGGTGCATTCCACGCAAAGGGCGCGATGGACCCTCCCCATGAGGGCCTCATCCCCGGCCCGCGTCGCCTCTTGGAGGCTTCTGCTCAAATTCTGGGCCGCCTCCGCACGGTGCCCGAGCCAGGCGTGGGCCGGGGATGAGGCCCTCAT
>Ga0326597_10011880_pt1 | contig 11508 bp, 13 predicted proteins | sample RVTome_12_FD_203789 | JGI IMG/M metagenome (GOLD analysis project Ga0326597, IMG submission 203789) | Soil microbial communities from uranium-contaminated site in the Upper Colorado River Basin, Wyoming, United States - RVT100D185 | ecosystem: Environmental > Terrestrial > Soil > Contaminated >...
ATCAATCAGAGACAAGAGCATCATTTGCTGCTGCTCGTTCAGGTTATGGAAGCCATCGGACTTCATCTCCTCAACCAGCATTCCATAGAACACAAACGGATCATCTTCAGGAATCGGAACAATCATGTTATATGCCTCTTGTCTGATCCAGGCCATGATCCTCTTCACTCTAGCAACATCCGGACCCTGCGGAATCAAGGTGTCTTCGTACCCAATCTCTGCCAAGACCTTAGCTTTCAACCCAGGCTCCATGTTTGCCAACCCTCCAGAGTATTGAACAAGCTCAATCGCCTTAGCTTGCTTCGCTTCTTTACTGGACAGAGCCATAGAGGCAGTATCAATCTTAACCATAACGTTGTCACTAAGATCCGAACCACTAAAGCTTCGGATAGCCAACGTACTAACCTTATCTCTAGCTAGCACTCGCAGTCGTTCAGCATATCTATCATCGTTTCGAACGTTCTTAATAACTTCCTGGAGGATGATTGACCCTTCCAGCTGCAACGACTCATCCCATGCTTGCAAAATAGGAGACCTACCTGCTAGTGCTTGCTTTCTCAATATGTCGATCATTGCCGCTGAATTTACACCAGTCGGCCTTTGACCTCTCAGGATCTCTTCTGTGCCTGCTATCGCTTCCATCTCTTGTATCTGTTGCTGGCGCTCTTCAGCCGCAGCAGCCGGATACGGAGGCGGATAGATAGGCTCAGGAGCAGCACCGGCGGTACGTCTAGGATCGTATTCCCAAATCTGTCCTGGCCGACCTAACCATTGGTCTTCAATCGGTGCCGCCCCTTTCGGTATGACCCAAGCGGCCATCGGAACCGTGCGTCGCCACATGATCATAGTTGTGTCGATAGCATTTACTCGCTTCAACTTCGGAAGGAGCTTTGCTACCAACGAGCGCCCGTGAATGTTACCGGCCATCGCTTCCCAACGGAAGCGCACATACGGATGCCACCTGTCAGGCCATCTAGGATCATATGCTCTAGCCCCTCGCTTCTTAGGGCTATCATAAATCACCTGATCGCCAACAGTGATAATTGTTCTACCTCGGGGCCACTTAGTATTTGGCTTCCGATCAAATATCCTTACCGTTACAAAATCTTCCCAAGTCTCTGGTGTACCAACATACAGAGAAGGACCCGGTCCCTCCACAATATCAGCTAGCCGCTCCCACCACCAGATAGGTAGGTTCCTTACATTTGTCGAACCAGCCTTGGTTAAATTGTCCAATAACCAGCCGTCTGACTTCTTCAACTTAAGACCAGGCCTATGCTCCCACTTGTCAATGAGCATATCTTTGGATGTGTAGTACTCTCTCATTACCCAACCCATATCTTCTCCGTTCCACCAGTGAACTGTTGGAAGGTGCATCTCAAATGGGCTGACGATCTTTGCTGTAATATCTCCATACTCTACTCTATCCGTATAGATTGGTCTGCCGTCTTCGTCGTGTAGTGGAACGTCGCGTGCTACTGGAATTCTGATGTCTTGCCTACCTACTCCGGGTAGAATAGAAGTTGTAGACCTCTTTGTGTCCGGCACGGTGACTCGGCGAGGGGTGGTAGGGTCATATACGACCTCTAGCCAGCACACACCACAATGCAGAATCAGTCTTGCTATCTCTCTGTGCTTCTCTGGCAGCTCCAAAGCTTCCCACATATACTCTAGAGTAAGCTCAGAAAGCTTAGCTGCGTCTTCATCTTCTGCTCGACCGGACTTTGCTTCAACCCTGGGAATCGGCTTGTTCTCGGTAAGCATAGCAATGTTTGTTTCAATGTAGCGCCCAAGCAAATCATTAATCGGCTTGGGTATATTATTAGCAGCATCCTGAACGATAGACTGTTGACCGGATGTATCCCTAGTTAGCCGAGATATCAGAATGTCATCGACATACTGTCGGCCAATAGAGAAGAGAAAATTCTCAACCCACTGAACCGCTCTAACCCAGTGCCTGCTGTTCCGATTGGTATTAACCTCATCGGCATAGGTCATTAGAGCAGAGCCTAGGGCCTTGTCTCCATTAGGAAGATCGTCGATAGCATGGAGTCGACCACGCTTCCAATTGCTGCTAGCATCATTTTTGCCGGTCGCTGTTCCCATTAGCTTTCATCGTTCCCATGTATACTGCTAGGTACGTTAGAATGATCTCTAATGATTCCTGCTTTAATCAAATCATCGATGTCGTCACCGGTTACCAGCAATGGTTCTTCCATCGCACGAAGGTACCCCGTGGTGACTTCTTGAGTGATGCGGTTCCTTTCAATCAACTCCTGAGACGGACCCGGTCTCGGGCCTTCTCTCTCCAGCTGCTGATCTCTATATGCATCAGGGGCCCTTACGGAAATAAGGGAGTCCTGTAGTTTGTTTATCTGAGAGAAGAGTCCTTCTTTCTCAGATCGAACCGCTTTCAGCTGCTCTTCCAGTGCCTCAATTCGTGCCCGACAGAAGATAAGCTCCCTCTCCAACTCTGCCTTTGCTCCCATTATTAGTCCCTATCCCAGGGTCTATCCTCATAGAAGCCAGTGAAGATTTCGCCATCGTCCCCAAAGCTCTCACGCTGTTTCAGAGGAGCGTTGCCCCCCTGGCGAGCCCGCAGAAGCTCGTTAGCAAGGTTCCTATGGGTTGTAGGGTCTTTCATAGCCCCACTTAGGGCTTTCTTCATATTGTCTCGCGCCTTCTTGTCAGCGTCTTCAGCTTTATCAATCTTTCGTTGCCACTTATTAATCGTTGCCTGTCCATCAGCCATGCTTGTCTCCTTTATATGCCTACTTAATTATAGGAATTTTCCCAGCAACTTGCACGAGTTATAGATGAAGCTACTTCTCTTTTTCCTGGTTGAGCTTGCTAATGAGCTGCTGAATCTTGATCAGAAGCTGAGCGTGGGCGAGACTCTCATGGCCCGTGAGAGTGGCTTTCCCTAGGAAATAGCCAAGTTGCTGTAGTTCTTGTTCTGTAAACATTTTGTACCTCCCTTATCTTAGTTGTAATGTGTTGCCTTTTAATCGTAAGGTGCTACCTTTTAATTGTACTGAACGGGCACTGTTAATAGCTGTTATTAATGGGGTGTTTAAATACCCCCCTGTAAACACCGTGTCATTGAACCTAAGTCGAAACTCTAATGTATCTCCTACGGCAACTAGGTCCGGTACTAGATAAAGACAGAATTCGAAATCGGCTTCAAATGCGGTCCCACTAAACCAAGTAGCAATCTCTGTAAAAGCATTTCCGTTATTATTGTTTACACCGTTATTGTTTGTTAGATAGGTTCCGGAGCCTAGTTGTTGAGTTGTATCAGCACCCTGAGCATCTAGTGTAGAGCTGCCTATATCTTGTGCAGCGCTGGTCCCGTCTGTTGAACTACATATAACAAAGGTACCACCGTTATGAGAAACGTATAGATCCATGTTCCCATTTTGATCTGTGTTTTCGTTTAGACGTGAGGCTAACAAACGAATCCTAAATGGAACCCCTATGGCTTGATCCCAGTTTTCATTTAATCCGGCAATCCAAGTTGCAGTGGCTTCATCTCCGTCGTCATTACGACCTCGAAAGGCTTCTTGTGTAAAGGTTATTTGAACAGCAGGCATGCCTTATTCCTCTACCTTAACGTAGTTACCCTTACCTCCAAAGTCAGGGTCTACAAAAGCTCTGGAGAGAATTTCTTGGTATCGCTCTGTGTTGATCCATCGTCCTTCTTTCAAACCGTAAAAAGGAATATTGTTTTCTTGTCGATCTCTAATCCCGTTTTGATCCATGCCTATCCACTTGCCTTCTTCGTCCATCGCATAGAAGTCAGCATTACCAACTATCTCTCTAAAACGACCTCTCTCAATTGGCTGTAAGATACATACTACTCCCTTCACAGGAGCCTCATGAACAGGACCATCTAGGTTGGACCAGGTCTTATGATAGGTTGGAGACTCTGGATCATGATAGTAGATCTTCCAATGCACCAGCCTATTGAATTTGTTTATAGGTAGCATCAGTCTAGCCTGTACGCTATTTCAACTTGCAAGCAGGGGTCATTGATTGAAGCGCCACCTGTAGGGGCTAGTATAGCCATTATTCCGCGATACACCCCTTCCGAAGGGTTTACATCTACGTCGATGTTGAGGGGATCACTGATGATCGCAGTCTTTGCGCCTGCAGCAACTACTGGAAGCTGGACGGTAAGTATAGCGCTGTCAGCCTCGGCGGTTCCCAGCGTGCTGACGTTGATATCCATAGGTGCAACAGTAACTTCACGAGCCCATGCAGAAACAGAGGTAATAGTGAAATTTCTATGAGGTAGGTAGGCTGTTCTGATATTATTATCTAATACGGTGCCTCCGAAACCCAGAACTACTGCAGTAGTGTGAACACTATCCCGACTATATTGGACAGTCTCTCTGCTAACACTCAAGTATTTCCCTCTAGCAAGATCCCAAGCATATAGGATTCCATCCGACGCAAACTTCATAGGTCGTTGATTCAAAGTCAGTCGAGTGTAAAAGTTTCCATAATTAGCATGTACCTTCTCGGCCTGGAGATCCCCATGTACATAAAAGGAACTATACACGTCAATTTGATTTGATGTTACAACGATTTGATCGTTTGTATCATCAAAAAGCCCATCGGCTAGCTTAAAGGCAGAAGCAGATGCATCCCACCCCAGTGTATAAGCTAGATCTCCATCATCATAAAACTCTACAGTGCTGTCATTATCAGCACCAGTCCCTATGGTGAGACTACCAGTCATAGTGTCACCGGCTTTATCAACCCAGACATCTCTAGAGTTGATAGTGACTTCATCACCGTTGCCACTTAGATAGAAGTGTTCAGTGTTGACACCTATAACGTTAACGCCTCTCTGGGCAAAGGTGTCATCATGGTGCTTAACTGTAAGATAAAATAACTGACCAAGGGTTTCTATCTTGTCATACAGAGCATTCTTAGTTGGAACGGTTAAAGCTCCATCCCAACTAGACCCATAGGCTTCATCGGCCACATGGGCGTCATTTGTAACAAAGAAATCTTGATTAGCGTCGAAGTAACCTGCTAACACTCCTGATGTTGCAAATCCCAATTCATTTGTGGTTTTTCTAAACATACCAAGATTGCCTTGCCCGGACTTAAACGAGTAAGCAGGAGTAGCAGCCACGCCGAAGACGGTTCGAATGCTAAGGTTTGGTATAATAGCTGTGGTATCAATAGTAATGCGAGCCACACCATTAGTCACAAATCCTAGAGTATCTGCAGCGGGCTTGTACATACCAACATCAGTTTGGCCAGCATCTGAAAATGCATAAGCCGGGGCACTAATACTACCAGGGTCAGCTCTAAACAGAACGGAGGTTAAAGAACCAGTCATAGTGTCACCGGTCTTATCAACCCAATCGGCACGAGCGTTGATAGTGACCTCATCACCGTTGCCGCTTAGATAGAAGTGCTCAGTATTGACGCCTATAACGTTAACGCCTCTTTGAGCAAAGGTGTCATCATGGTGCTTAACGGTCATCCCATAGAAGCCAGGAAGTATATCAACTGCGGCTGCTAAGGTTTCTATCTTATCAAACAGAGCGTTCTTAGTAGGAACCGTTAGGGCTCCATCCCAACTAGAACTATAGACTTCGTCTGCCACATGAACATCGTTAGTAACAACAAGGTCTTGACTCGCATTAAAGAACCCGGCTAAGACACCACCTGTTGTAAATGCCAATTGGTCGGTTGTTTTTCTATACATGCCAACATCAGTTTGACCTGTAGCCGAGAACGAATAAGAAGGAGCACCAACAGTACCATCGGTTCCTCTTACAGGAAGTATTGGATTAATTGCTGTAGTACTAATTGACAAGCGATTCGTACCCTGAGTAGTAAAACCGAGAGTATCTGTAGCAGCCTTATACATCCCGTTATCAGTTTCACCTACTACAGCAAAAGCATAAGTAGGCGTAGTAGCACTACCGGCTGGGCCTCTGTACACAAGATTCGACTCGAAGGTGGAAGGTCCAATAGTAACACGAACCGCACCGGCAGTACTAAACCCTATAGAGTTTGTACCAGCTCTATACATACCGACATCATTTTCACCTGCGGCTGTCCATGAGTAAGCAGGGGCAGCAGCACTACCGTCCCCAGATCTAATAGTATTGACATTTAGAATTTGGCTTGAGTCAAAATGGCCTGCATATGCACCGGCTGTAGCAAAGGCAATTGAGTCATCATTAGCGACTACTTGGTACAGGCCTGTATCGGAGTCAGGATTCCAGAAGATGTCAGGAGAGGCCGCAGATCCTGTGTTAGTAACCTGAAGTGGGAACATAGTGAGGAATCGATCTGTAAGCGCACGCGCAACGTCACTGCCCCCAGAGACCAAAGCCAAGTCGTCTTCAGCCCTTCGCCTGATTCCGGTATTAGTATCTGATGTAAAGCCGATAGAGGGTTCCGACGTGGTGCCATTGTGCATGGCCAGCTGGCCGGTCATATCATCACCGATCACATGGACGAAGTCGTTGGAATTAAGCACGTCACCAATGCTATTAATGATAACCGTCTTATTGCTAGGGTTTGTAGTCTGTTGAGTTATGTAGAAGTTTTCTCTGTTGAACAGAAGGTTGTGAACTTCAATATAAGACTGAGAGTTATCGGAGTGACCAACAGCTATACCGTAGAACTCCACGACCTGGGCAGTGGACTCGATCTGAATTGCTGTTCCAGTATTGGAAACGACAACGTTTGGTCCGGCCTTTATCGCCTTGAACGGAAGGTTAACACCGGTCTTCCCGGTATCTGATAATATGATCTCGACACCAACACCTGCGTCTCCAGAGGGCGCTGCTGCTTGATCGCTGCTATAGGTGTTTGCCTCGGCAGAGCTGGTGAGGTCTACGGTGTTGGTGTTCTGAACAGCGGTAAGCACACCAGTAGCTGTCAGCGTTCTAAACTCTAGGTCTACACCGACCTTCTGCTTAAAGAACTGCTTACCGGAGCCGACGTTGCTAGCGGTGGTTGGGCTAGTAGTCTGTGTGACGCTGCCACCTGAGTCAATATTCCATATTAAGTACCAATTTGGTGTTTGAGAAGTACCGGTGTTGTAGGCAATCTCAAAGACATCGCTGGTCTTGTTGTAGTGTGTGCGGAATTTATTGTGGAAGTCTTGTTGGCCTATTTCGTATGCTTGAACGGCGGCTGCGGCTACTCCGTCTAGGTTGCTGAAGTTACCGCTAGCATCCAGTCCGACCGCACGCACAACTGGGGCGAGCGACGCCGTATCCGTGCGAATCTCTCCTAGTTGTTCGGATAGCTTCTTCCCTAGGTCAGGCCATATGCTATAAAATTCTATTTGGACGGTATCTTCAGCAGACACTTATATACTCCTTAGCACGTAGGCACATAGAATTCAGTCCAAGTATCAACTGGTGTGAAGCTTCTAATATAGAAGACACCAGCATTAGGGTAGAACTGATCGTACAGCTCTGTTGAGGAAGTCCAGGGCTGCACATAGAACGCTCCGGCATTGGGATAGAAACTATCATAGAGATCTGTTGAGGAAGTCCAGGGCTGCACATAGAACGCTCCTGCGTTGGGATAGAACTGATCGTAAAGGTCAACTGCCGAAGTCCAGCTCACCACATAAAAACTTTCCTGTGTTTTTACGTAGAACTCTTTAAATGTGGCATCTGCTGAAAATCCCTCGTCCGATGTCCAGAGTGTGCAACCATATTGGATCTGAGTTGGAATCGACGTCATCTTTGTCGGTAAGACGTTTAGGTCCTCGACGTTGCTAGTCTCCGCAAGGTGTTGGGTGTTTACATCGGGCATGAACCAGGCACCGGTGTACCGGGGCTCTAACGAGTCCTGATTTATCAGCCAGCCGCAGACATAAAAAGACATTCATTCCCAATCCTCTAGAATAGTTCGATCCAATTAAGTGAAACTGTGATATCAGAAACAACGCCTGTGTGTTTTATAGTAGCTGTAATAGTATCTCCTGGATTTATTACACCAATAGTAAGATTGATAGGTATTAATAGTGTCTCTTGACCAGCAGATCCGAATGGTATAGAGAATACCAAGTTTCCTCCCGTAAACGAAGTGGCTGTTTTGCTGACCTCAGCAAAAGAATGGTCGGCTTTAACATCAACCCATGTGTCTCCGGTTGTTATAGCGTTCTCATAAAAGTTTATTATGCCTTCCGCATCCTTGTTAGCAGCACAAGTTGATACTATTTGTAACTGAAGATCTGCGCGGTTAAGATCATTCCCGTATATTATTTTGTTTCTTATACTAATGATAGGGACTTCGGTCGTTGTAGCCGTTTTTGTATTATTAGCCCCGTGCGGGTGTCCACCAGGTAAAATCGTACCTTGTATAGCAGCCATCATACTACTAGTTTTAGCTACAACGTCAGTAGTGTTAGAAGTGTTAATCGAGCTCATATACAACGGAAGCGTTGGGTTTAGAATTACAGGCACAGTTGTTGTATTAGTCCAGTGTATACGATGTACTTCTACAAACCTACCAGTAGCGGTATCCTCGATATAAAACGCGGAATTCCCAAACCCCAACCACTGGAAAGCTATCTGATAAACGTTTCCAAAAGTAGGAATAAGTGTCATTCCAGACTCTCCTGTTCCGTCTAGTTTATCAAGGTTCCAATCAGATTGCGGAATAAAAACCTCTTCTGCAGTAGTGCCTTCTATGTCTTGAGAAAAGGTTCCAACAGCTGTAGCTGCAGATAGAGAGTAAACCCCTGCTTTGGACCCAACTCTCCAGGATACAAATGTAACTTTGTTTCCTGCTACATAGGCTGTCCATCCTTGACCGGTGTCAGAATAATCGGCCGCTGCTATTTCGTTCGCTGTTACAGTAGCTTCAGCTCCATTTGTAACAGGGACTAGCTTCACATCTCCATTTAAAGTGATGGTGATGTTTTCTGCTGTTGAGCTTTTAGTGGTAATAGTAAGAGTTCTAGCTTCTACAGCCCCAGCTCTCCTATGAAGAACACCAAACGTCGATCCGTTGTACCCAAAGAAGTAACCGTCTTCTGCTGTGCCCATACCAATAAACTGTGTATTGCCTTCCACTCCGGGGCTGAATATACCGGCTTGACGTGTCATAATACCCTGTCCAGGTCTATATCTACATAGCTGGCGAGATAACACCTCAGAAGAGGAATTAGCATCAGCACCAGAAGAGACAGAGAGGAGGCCTGCTTCACTACCGACATCTCCGCTTTTATTATTACGAATGACAACATAGTCTTCTGGCACGATAGTGTAAGGAAACGATATCTGCATAAGAGGAGAAATCGCTCCTACTTTAAGCTCACCAAAAGCCATTTGATCTAAGTTGCCAAAATCAGCTCGAACCGGTTGTTTTGCATATCTATAATCTTCAAGTACCATATCTAACCTTCTAACTTCTTAATTCCCAGGTGAGTTGTGAAAGACCACTGCGGTCGCATCTTCCTGAGCTGAGGTAACCGCTACGCCAGCGTCAGCAATCCAAGGAGTCGTAAGCTCCAAAGACGAGTTTGATTCTACAGATACTGTAAATAGGGTAGTGCCAGCCGTGTTCTTGATGGTGAATATGCAAGCCGTAACAGCGCGCAGAATCATGCCGCAGACCTGCACATTATCGCCGCTTGCGACTGTAAGTGTCAAGTCTCCAGATGCAAAGGCCTTATATGACGTTCGTGAAGCGAAACTATTTATTGCCATTTATATTCTCCTGTGGGTTCGGATTCATTTTAAGTTCATACTCTAGAATCGCATCCTGGATAAAGGCCAGGAATTGACAGGCGTGCTGAAGATCTTCTTTCTCGCAGCTTGCCTCAGCTCGGTATACCGGGGGCCATTTCGTAAAGGCCGAGAGCAGATCGTCTTCCTTATCTGTCCCGATCCACTCCAACATATCCTTTAGCTTGTGCTTGCCAAAGCCAGTCAGCACCAAGCCGGGTTCTGTGCCGTCTTTCATTTGCAGCTTCCTCCCTAAGTAGCCTGTGGTCCTACATAATTATAGGAATATACACCATGACTTGCAATCTTTGAAATAAAAACATATAATAAAGGAAGACAAAGGAAGAGATAAGGAGAAACAATGCAATTTAAGGGCAGACCAAATACGATTAGTACTAAAAAGTCGCTATATAATAACTGGGTAGAGAATATTCTTATAAAGCCCGATGGCTCCAACCTGGATGATGCTGTGGCTATCTGGGAAGAGAGCCTGGAGCCAAGCTCTATCAAAGCGGTCCTATATGTCGCGAAAGAAGCTGTAAGGCATTGGAGCGGGATAGATCTGGATATCAAGGGCCACATAAAGCGCGTCTCACGCTCTAAACAGGAGAAGGAGGTCCAGGCCCTCACCAAAGAAGAGATCGTCGCTCTGAGCGCAGCCTGCGAAGCCTCCGACCCCAAGCTGTTCCTTCCGTTTATGCTAGCACTCCATACAGGAATGAGGCGCGGGGAGGTCTGGGGGCTCCGGTGGGAAGATGTCGATATCCTCAATAACCGTATCCACGTCAAGAGAAGCTACGGAGGCCCCACAAAGTCAGGGAAGAGTAGAATAGTTCCGATCAGTTACGCGCTGGAGAAAGTTTTAATGGCACATCTGCCAACAAAAAGCTATAATTGTATAGAACGAGTCATCCGTTCATCGTGGGACCCAAACCCACGACTGAGAGCGGCCTGTAAGGGAGCAGGCGTGAGATCGATCAATTTCCATGCATTGAGACATACGTTCGCTACCTTGGCTTTAGAGGCCGGAAGATCGCCGGCCCTTGTCAGCAGAACGCTTGGGCACGCTACAATCTCTACGACTCTAGATCTTTACTGGTCGGTCGGGAAGGAGGGGCTTGATATGAGTTTCTTGCCTAAATGACTAAAGAAGATAAAGCAGAATACAACCGAAAGTGGTGTGAACAGAACAAAGAATACTATCCCAAGTACCGGGAAGAAAACAGAGAGCAAATAAGAAAAAACGGACGACGCTCCTATGAAAAGAATAAAAACAAAATAAAAGAGACTCACGATTAATACCGGGAAAATAACAAAGACAAGATCAAAAATGATAATCATAAATATTATGAACAAAATAAAACCGCCGGGAAGAACATTATAGGATGGCTAATAAGTAAGTATGAGGGAATTCCTTGTATGGACTGCCATCGGGTTTTCCCCTGGTGTGCTATGGATTTTGATCCTCGGCCCGATGAGATTAAGTCTTTTAGGCTCTCACGCAACGGATACCGGTTAGCCACACCAGAGCGCATTTCTGAGGTGCTTAAAGAGATAGCCAAGTGCGATTTGGTGTGCTCGAACTGTCATAGGGTTAGAACACAGGAGAGACATAATGCAAGACAGTGAGCTATGCGAGGCTTGCGGAGTGATAGAAGGAGCTATTGAGGCAGAAGGCAAGTTCATCTGCTATAGGTGTGACAGAAAGACCAAAAAACAACAACGCCAAAAAAGGAGAGAGAGTGTACGACACAAACAGAGAGAGAGCAGTGACTTTTATAAG
>Ga0326597_10011882_pt1 | contig 11507 bp, 12 predicted proteins | sample RVTome_12_FD_203789 | JGI IMG/M metagenome (GOLD analysis project Ga0326597, IMG submission 203789) | Soil microbial communities from uranium-contaminated site in the Upper Colorado River Basin, Wyoming, United States - RVT100D185 | ecosystem: Environmental > Terrestrial > Soil > Contaminated >...
AGGGTGCGGGCTCCGGTCGCTCCTCCCGCCTCGGCGGCGCGAACCGCCTCCTCCTTCAGGTCGAAGGCCACCACGCGGTGGCCCTTCCCCAGCAGACGCGTCGTCATGTTGGCGCCCATCTTCCCCAGCCCGATCATCGCGATCTCCATCAGCAACCCCTCCCATGGCCGGTATCTTCATCCTTCGGGGCCGTCTTTCAATCATACCCCGAGTACCCGGTGGGTGCCCGCCAGGCCGTGAAGCCCCGCTGTCGTCTCCCCCGGTCCAGCGGAAACTCCTTATTTGTCTGTCGCAGGGACCCCAAAAACCTTACAATTCTTTCGGCAGGAGGGAGCGATTGTCTTGACCGGTTGGAAATGAGATAAGAAGGCGTGGCGAAACCCGCGAATCACGACCCGTCGGAATGGGTGGACCGGTACGGGGACTACCTGTTCCGGTACGCGATCCTTCGCCTGAGAGACCGTTCAACGGCGGAGGATCTCGTCCAGGAGACGTTCCTCGCCGGGATCAAGGACCGGAGATCCTTCTCCGGAAATTCCTCCGAATCCACCTGGCTGGTCGGCATCCTCAAGCACAAGATCGCGGACCACTTCCGGCGCCAGGCCCGGGAGGCCCCCCTGGAGGACGGCGACCTCCGGGACCAGCCCGATTCCTCCCCCTTCGACGGGTCGGGAAGCTGGGCCTCCGGACCGACCGACTGGGGCGGCAACCCGGCGGACCTCTACCGGGAGAAGAAATTCCTCGATCAGCTCACGAAATGCCTCTCCGGGCTTTCCCCGAACCATGCGAACGCCTTCACCCTCCGGGAGATCGAGGGGGCGGACACCGGGGAGATCTGTAAGGTTCTGAACGTTACCGAGACCAACTTATGGGTGATCCTCCACCGCGCGCGGATGTTGCTGCGGCGGTGCCTGGAAGCCACCTGGTTCGAAAGGAGTGCGAAGAAGGGATCCTGATGCTTTCCTGCAAGAACGTGACACAGCTCATCTCCGAGTCGATGGACACCTCTCTCCCCATCGGCAAGCGGATCGGCGTGCGCGTTCATCTCCTCATGTGCAAGTTCTGTTCGAGGTACGAACGGCAGCTCCTCCTGATCCGCGAGACGGTGAGGCGTATCGCGGCGACGGAGGAGAAGCCCGGGGAACCGCCCGGGGAGACCCTTTCGGAGGAGGCGAAGGAGCGGATCCGGAAATTCCTCCGAAACCCGTAACCCCCCCCCAGGCAGGTCCAGTCGCCGGCTCCGGGCGCAAACCGACCGCCCGCTACTTCACGGGCAATACGAAATGCATCCCGTGTAAGAATCCCCTGAGTATCGCGACAAAAAGGAAAATCAAGAGAGGGCATGCCGATGAGCAGGGGGAGAAGGCTCGCCGAGGAAACGCGCCTCCGGGAGGATGCGCTCCGTAAGAAGAACTGGAAACGGTGGGGACCGTACCTGTCCGAACGGCAATGGGGAACGGTCCGGGAGGATTACTCCCCCGACGGGGACCCCTGGGAATATTTCCCCCACGACCACGCCCGCAGCCGGGCGTACCGCTGGGGAGAGGACGGTCTGCTCGGCATCGCCGACCGGGAGGGGCGCCTCTGCTTCGCCATCGCCCTGTGGAACGGCAAGGACCCGATCCTCAAGGAGCGGCTGTTCGGGTTGACCGGCCCCGAGGGAAACCACGGGGAGGACGTGAAGGAAACCTACTTCTACCTCGACTCCACGCCCACCCACTCCTACATGAAGGCCCTGTACAAGTACCCCCAGGCCGAGTTCCCCTACCGGCTCCTTTCGGAGGAGAACCGCCGCCGCGGGAAGGAGGAGCCGGAGTTCGAGCTGCAGGATACGGGAGTCTTCGAGGGGAACCGGTATTTCGACGTCTTCGCCGAGTACGCGAAGGCATCCCCCGACGACCTCCTGATCCGGATCACGGTGGCCAACCGGGGGCCCGAGCCCGCTCCCCTGTCCCTGCTCCCGACCCTCTGGTTTCGCAACACCTGGTCCTGGGGACGCACCGGGGAAGGGTACTGGCCCAGGCCGGCGATCGTGCGGGAGTCCCCCGAACTCCTTCGGGCGGACCACGCCACCCTGGGGCGGTACGATCTCGTCGCCGGCCCCGGCCCCGATGGCGCGCTCCCGGATCTCCTCTTCACGGAGAACGAGACGAACATGGCGCGCCTGTTCGGAGCCGCCAACCCCTCCCCGCACGTCAAGGACGCGTTTCACGAATACGTCGTCCGGGGAAGGAAAGAGGCGGTCAACCCGGAGGGGACCGGCACGAAGGCCGCTGCCCTGTACACCCTGGAGGTGCCGGCGGGCGGAGAGGTCACGGTCCGTCTCCGGTTGTCCTCCGGGGGAAAAACCACCGGGGATCCCCTTGGGGACGGATTCGGGAAGGTCTTCGAGGCCCGGTTGCGGGAAGCGGACGATTTCTTCGCTTCGCGGGCCCCGGCGGAATATTCCGTCGAGGAGCGGCGGGTCGCGCGCCAGGCGTTCGCGGGGCTTCTCTGGTCGAAGCAGTTCTACCACTACATCGTCAAGGACTGGCTCGAAGGGGATCCCAGCCAGCCGAAACCGCCCGAGGGCCGGAGCCGCGGCCGGAACCGCCGATGGGCCCACCTGTTCAACCGGGACGTCCTCTCCATGCCGGACAAGTGGGAGTACCCCTGGTTCGCGGCGTGGGACCTGGCCTTCCACATGATCCCGTTCGCGGAGATCGACCCGGAGTTCGCGAAGGCGCAGATCCTTCTCTTCCTGCGCGAATGGTACATGCACCCCAACGGGCAGATCCCCGCGTACGAGTTCGCCTTCTCCGACGTGAACCCCCCCGTGCATGCGTGGGCCGCCTGGCAGGTGTACAAGCGGACCGGCCCTCCCGGGAAGCGCGACCGCATCTTCCTCGCGCGGGCCTTCCAGAAACTGGTGCTGAATTTCACCTGGTGGGTCAACCGGAAGGACGTCCACGGCGACAACGTCTTCTCCGGGGGGTTCCTCGGCCTCGACAACATCGGCGTGTTCGACCGGTCGCAGTCCCTCCCCACGGGGGGCCACCTGGAGCAGGCCGACGGCACCGCCTGGATGGCCTTCTTCTGCTCCACCATGCTGTCGATGGCCCTCGAGCTGGCTCGGGAAGACCCGGTATACGACGACGTGGCCTCCAAGTTCTTCGAGCACTTCATCGCCATCGCCGACGCCATGAACGCCCTCGGCGGCACCGGGTTGTGGGACGAGGAGGACGGCTTCTACTACGACCACCTGCACGTGGACGGGCAGTTTCTCCCCCTGAAGGTACGGTCCCTTGTGGGACTCATCCCGCTGATCGCCGCCGATTCCCTCGAGAACGAGGTGATCCAGCGGCTGCCCGGGTTCCGGAAGCGGATGAACTGGTTCATGGAGAACCGGAAGGACCTGACCCGGCAGATCCTCTGTGCCGAGACGACGGTCGGCGAGAAAGCGCACGGTCACTGTTTCCTCGCCATCCCCACGCGGGAGCGGCTCGTGCGCATCCTCGGTTCCCTGCTGGACGAAAAGGAATTCCTCTCCCCCCATGGCATCCGGTCCCTCTCCAGGGTCTACGGGGACGACCCGTACGTGCTCCGGTTGGGAGGCAGGGAGTACCGGGTGGAGTACGTCCCGGGGGAATCGACCACGGGACTTTTCGGCGGGAATTCGAACTGGCGGGGGCCGGTCTGGTTCCCGGTGAACTACCTGCTGATCGAGGCGCTGGAGCGGTACCACCATTTCTACGGGGACTCCCTGAAGGTCGAGTGCCCCACCGGCTCGGGCCGGAGGATGAACCTCGGGGAGGTGGCGAAGGAAATCTCCCGGCGGCTCGCATCCATCTTTCTCCCGGACGGGGAGAACGGGCGCCCCTGCCACGGGGGCGACTCGCGGTATGCCGGGGACCCGCACTGGCGCGAACTGGTCCTGTACCACGAATATTTCCACGGAGAGACGGGACGCGGGATCGGGGCGAGCCACCAGACCGGCTGGACCGCCCTGGTCGTGAACCTCCTCATGCGGACCGGCGGAAAGAGCGGATGAAATGACGGCGGCCATCCCCTGGCATCGGGACGATCTCCCGTACCTGACCGTCCCGCAGATGATCGAGGTCGACCGCGCGATGGTGGAGGATTTCCGGATCGACCTGGTCCGGATGATGGAGAACGCCGGGAGGGCCCTCGCCCATCTGGGCCGCGTCCGTTTTTTCGAGGGCGACCCGAGGGGGAGGAAGGCGATCGTCCTCGCGGGGCCGGGCGGCAACGGAGGCGGGGCGCTGGTCTGCGCTCGTCGGCTGCACGCCTGGGGCGCGGACGTCCGGGTCTTCCTGGCCCGGCCCCCCGGGGAATTCACACCGGTGCCGGCACAGCAACTGGAGATCCTGCGGCGCATGGGGGTCCTCTTCGCGGGTGGGGTGCCTCCCACGGGAACACATCGGCCGGACCTGGTCGTGGACGGCGTGATCGGCTACAGCCTGAAAGGTTCTCCGGGAGGGACGGCCGCCAGCCTGATCCGCTGGGCCAACGGCCAGGATGCCCCTGTTCTGGCCCTCGATGTTCCTTCCGGGTTCGACGCCGCGACGGGCCAAGCCCTCGAGCCGGCGGTCCGGGCGGCGGCGACGCTGACGCTGGCCCTCCCCAAGGAAGGGCTTCGCGCCGCGGGCGCGGATGAACACGTGGGAGAGCTGTACCTGGCGGACATCGGGGTCCCGCCTTCCCTCTACGGCGGAACCGCCTTGGGGTTGTCCGTCGGCCCCCTCTTCGCCGAAAGCGACCTTCTTCGCCTTCGGTAAGAACATGTACGGAGAAACCACGATGATCGAACTCGGACGGGACCTCTGCTCGAACCTCGCCGTTTCCTCCCGGCGGGAGTGGCTGGCGACCAACGGCATCGGGGGGTACGCCTCGGGGACGGTCTCCGGCGTTCCGACCCGCCGATACCACGGGCTTCTCGTCGCGGCATTGAACCCTCCCCTCGGGCGGACGCTTCTCGTGCCGAAGCTGGAGGAGTGGGCGGAATACCGCGGGCGCCTCTTCCCGATGGGGGCGAACCGCTGGGCCAGCGGGGCCGTGGAGCCGCGGGGATTCCTCCTCCTGGACCGGTTCCACCTCGAGGGAACCACGCCGGTCTGGACCTATGCGCTGGCCGACGCGATCCTCACGAAACGGGTCTGGATGGAGCCGTTGGCGAACACGACGTACGTCCGGTACGACCTGCCGCGGGCCGGAAGCCCCGTCACGCTGGAGCTGGCCGCCATGGTCAATTACCGCGACTACCACGGCAACACCCGGGCGGGCGGATGGACGATGGCGGTCGACACCGTCCCGCACGGCGTCCGCGTCACGGCCTTTTCCGGGGCAAGACCTTTCTTCCTGCTCTGCGAACGCGCCGAAATCTACCCGTCGCACGACTGGTACCGGGAGTATTTTTACACCGAGGAGGCACGCCGGGGGCTCGACCCGGTGGAGGATCACCTGCGCGCCGCCACCTTCCGGGCCACCCTTTCTCCCGGCGGGTCGCTGACCCTTGTCGCCGGTGTCGAGGGGTCGCCGGACATCGACGGCAAATCCGCTCTCGAAAGGCGTCGTGTCTATGAAGAGGGCCGAGTTACCCAAGCCGTGCCGTTGTGGGACAGCGCCGACCCTCATTGGGGCCGGATCCGGCAATTGGTCCTCGCGGCGGACCAATTCATCGTGCGCCGTGCGGTCGGGGGGGAGCCCGACGGGATGTCCGTCATCGCCGGATACCCCTGGTTCGGGGACTGGGGGCGGGACACCATGATCGCCCTCCCCGGCCTGACCGTTCCCACCGGCCGGACCGGGGATGCCGCCACGATCCTTCGCACCTTCGCCCGCTTCGCGGACCGCGGCATGCTTCCCAACCGGTTCCCGGACACCGGAGAATCGCCGGAATACAACACCGTCGACGCCACCCTCTGGTACTTCGAGGCCATCCGTGCCTGTCACGAAGCGACCGGCGACGATTTCCTCCTTCGTGATCTCTACCCCGTGCTCCGGGAGATCCTCGACCGGCACGTCCGTGGGACCCGGTACGGCATCCGCCTCGACCCGGAAGACGGCCTCCTCTTCGCCGGCGAGCCCGGCGTGCAGCTCACCTGGATGGACGCCAAGGTCGGCGATTGGGTGGTGACGCCAAGGGTCGGGAAACCGGTGGAGATCAACGCGCTCTGGTACAACGCAGTCCGTTCCATGGCGGCGTTCGCCCGCCGTCTGGGGGAAGAGGAGTCCGCGTACGAGGCCCTGGCGGAAAAGATCCTGCGAGGGTTCGGGCGGTTCTACCGTGAAGACCTCGGCCGTTGCCTGGACGTCCTCGACGGGCCGGAGGGCGACGACGCCGGCATGCGCCCCAACCAGATCCTCGCCGTATCCCTTCCGCACAGCCCGCTTTCCGAAGCCCGCCGGAAATCGGTCGTCGACGCCTGCACGCGGGACCTTCTGACCCCCCTTGGCCTGCGAAGCCTGTCGCCCGACGATCCCCGGTACGTCGGTCACTATGGAGGAGATCCCGCCAACCGGGATGCCGCCTACCACCAGGGGACGGTCTGGCCCTGGCTGATCGGCCCCTTCGTGACGGCCCACCTTCGGGTCTACCGGGACCCGGCGATGGCCCGCTCCTTCCTTCTCCCGCTGCTCCGGCACATGGACGACCATGGCCTGGGAAGCATCTGCGAGATCGCCGACGCCGACCCCCCGTTCACGCCACGGGGCTGCATCGCCCAGGCGTGGAGCGTGGCCGAGGTCCTGCGGGCGTTGCTTCTCACCCGGCCCTCGTGACGGTTCGGAGCGGCCTGTACGCGGCAGGAAAGTGAGGCTGGAGATTCCACGCCGCTATGCCCCACGCAACAGGAAAAGGACCGGCACGGGAGAGATCGCCAGGCATACGGCGAACAGGTACTTCGGGTAGGAAAACAGCCGGCTCATCCCGACGACGAGCCCGATCCCCCCCCCGCCTCCGATGAGGGCGTTGCCGGGAAGGTTGAACAGGACGGCGATGACGAGGTATCGGTGCCGCAGGAGGAAGGGGACGATCCGGGAAGGGACGCTCTGAAGAAGAAAACGGAGCCGCTCTTCCGGACCGAGGGGCATGAGAACGGCGACCAGATCCCGGGCACGATCGAGGTGGAACCAGTCCAGGGCGCGCACGATGATCCGGGGGGAGAGGAGCCGGCCGAGCAGGAAGCTCAGGGTAAGGGCCAGGACCGTCGCAAGATACACGAGAACGATCCCCGGACGACCGAGCAGAACCATGACCATGAGGCCGATTTCGACCCCCGGAAGGAACGGGATCGCAAGGAGGAGCACGTACGCGAAAACGGAGGCGGTCAGCAACGTGAGCACCATGCCGGCGTGACGAGGCCACAACTGAAACGCGATCCGTTGCGCGATCCACCCCATGCCGTAATTCAGGAAGACGAGGATAAGGAGAAAGAGCGCGACCTTGCCCGCGATCCGCGCGCCCCTCTCTCCGCTCTTCCCGACGGTTTCCCCCGGAACGCGCTCTTGCTCGCCGGAACGTGTCCGGACGTCGCGGGAAGGAATCCTTTCCGTGCCGGAGGTCATTCGGCCGGGCCGCCCCGGTACCAGTACTGCCGATCCACCTTCCAGTACCACCGATCGTGGACCCACCGGGCCGTAGCCTCCATGGCATCCCCCCGCACGGTTCCCTCCCAATACATGGTGCCGTGCGTCGGACTCACCGTCTCCGCCCGGAAACGGATTCCGTTCCCTTCCGCGGCAGCCGAATAAGACGATTTCCCGAAGTCCTGCTCCACACACCCGCTCGAGACGAACTTGCCGTCCCGGAAGATCATGTAATCGCCGTGGTCGGCCGGTTTTCCTTTTTCTCCCGTCCGGACGAAGAACGTCTGCCCATCCAGCAAGGCCGATGTCCCCGTGCCGCGGACAGACGCACCGGCGTGGTTATTTACCTCGTGCCCCCTCGCCCAATACTCCCGCGTCGGATTCGGGTCGTACCACCTGGGGACGTCGGCCCAGGTGTAGCGAACGTCGATCTCTCCGCCCCGCACCGTGCCTTCCCAGTGAATCGTCCCCCGGGATCCGCTCTTCGTGTCGGCCACGAACGTAATGGCGTCTTCGCTTTTCGTGGAGGCGTAGGCCCCCTCGCGAAATCCGTCCCACTTGTCGCGGATGGTCGAGTGGAATGTCCCGTTCCGGAAGAGATACACGTCTCTTCCATCAGCTTTTTCCCCCTTCGACCCGTTTTCGACGATGAAGACCTTCCCGTCCAAGAATCCCTGACCGGCGGAAACGTCCTGTGAGATGGAGAACAGACCGACACACGGGGCGATCGCCAGAACCAACAGGTTGCGAATTCCCCCCGAAAGAAGTCTCGTTTCCATATCGTTCCCCTCTCTGCAACGTTCAAGGAAATCGCCGTCCCGGGTTTATGGATGCCGCCGGTGCCCCACGAGGCGACTTATAAAACAGGAGATCCCGGTCCTGATCGAAGTTTCCTGCAGGTAGGATGTTCCGTCAGGTCCTTCCGTTTTCTTATTGGCGCACAAACCCGCCCAAGGAACGTTTCCCCGGAATAGCACCTGAAACGACAAGGGTCCTGTTTGGGGTGGGGCCCCTCCGGGGTCGATAGCGTTCCCGAGCCAAGACACATTCCTCGTCGGGATTCCTTCGTCCCGGTGTAAGGATCCCGGGGTTCGATCGACTCATCAACAGGCATCGGATGGTGCCAATTCCGTTGTGGAGGTTCGACATGCAAGCGAAACATAGGGTTACAAGTTCGTTGTTGGTCGTCGTCTTTTCCCTCATTGCCGGGCTCGCCGTGGCGGCGGGGGAACAGAAGGTCGCCCTGAAGGCCGACAAGGCGGGGAAAGGGGCTTCGGGGGAGGCCGTGATCGTGGACAAGGGGGGTGACCTGAAAGGAGTCACCATCACCGCCAAGGGACTGAAACCGAATTCGGTCTACACGGTCTGGCTGGTCAACATGAAGCCGAAGATGGACATGGCGGGCCTTGGAGAGGGCGACTACGCCTTCAAGAGCGACGACAAGGGGAATGCAAGCTACTCCGCGACGATCGGCTCCGCGGATCTTTCGAAGTGGCAGTTGATCGATCTCGCCTATCACCCTTCCGGCGACCCGAAGAACACGAAGGAACTGATGAACACCGCCCTGATCGGCAAGCTCAAGAAATAACGAACCCTTCCCCGGGAGCCGCCGCGGCATTCGAAAAGGATGGTGCGGCGGCTCCTCCCTCCTCCGGACACGGGCGCTACCGCGCGTTCCCGTACTTTCCAACCTTCGCCAGGTAGTCCCTGAGGAATTTCTTCCCGCCATGGGCCATGATCCGGGATATGTCCGTCGTCCCCTTCCGCTCGTCGATGGACTCTCCGACTACCCGTAGATCGTCAGGGTCGCCGTCGTGGAGATAGGAGAACTTCAGAAGGTTCCCCAGGGGAAGAAGGCCGGGGACCGTGTAGTAGTCGGAACCCGGCGGGCCGTCCCTTCCGATGTCGCACCCGAAAAACGGCCGCGGCGCCCCCAGCATGATCTTCGCCGTGTAGAAGGGGTCGCAGGGAGACGGAAATCAGAGGTCGTAGACCACTTCCCGTCCCCCGGCCCGGCGGCCGTAGGTGATGTCGTCCGCGGACGCAAGCGGCCGGCCTTCCCCGCCGAGCAGGTATTTCAGGTAAAGTGGCCAGCGCACCACCCGGTGCCGGACGGGAGTTCCCGAGTCGGAATCGGGATAGAGTTCGTTCGAGCGCAGGGCGACGTCGAAGACGAATCGGCCGTCCGCGGAGAACGCGATATCCCTCCGGACAAGATAGGCCCTGTGGTGGTTATGCTGGGCAAGCAGCACCGCGATGGGTTTCCCGCTTCCATCCAGGACGATGTGGGCCGCCACGAAATTGTCCAACTGGTGCCAGTCCCGGGGGTCGAGTCCCGCCCCTTTCAGGATGCTTTCGGCGAGACGGTTGAGGCCCGCGGGGAGACCGCTCACGGGGAAGACAAGGTTGTACTTCAGGAACGTGAGATCCAGATATCGTGTCCCCTCCCCGTTTTCACCAGGGAAGGGAACGCGTTCCCGGTAGACCCGCCCGAAGACGACCGGGATTCCTTTCGCCCCGGAGGCCGGATCCGCTTTTTCCGGACCGCCGGCCCGGATCCCCCGTTTCCCCTTCTCCGGGCGATACTCGAGGTAGACTTCCGTGTTGTCCTGCTGCCTCCGCAACTCCTCCGCGGATACCGTCACCTCCACGACCGCTTTATCGGAGAACCGGCGCAACACGGTGGCCGGAAGGTACTCCTCGTAAAAACCGACCGGACGGATGGATCCCGGCGGCAGAATGAACCGGGGACGGAAGCGCCGCAAGAGTTCGCGGTCTTTCATTGTCGGCGGACCGGGGTCCCCGTCGGCGCAGCGGCGGGCGTAGTACGAGGCGAACCCCGGGAAATCGGCGAAGGTCCGGTAGCGATCGGATCCCGGCCTGCAACCCGCCAGGAGCAGGACGGCCGCCGTCGCCGTCGCGATTCCATTCAGCGTGCGGCCCACCGGTATCCGACCCCCAGCAGAAAGATGTCGCCGTGAGGCTGTAAACCGGCGCCCAGCCGTGAACGATTTCCCGGAGCGCACGGGGGCGGCTTCCCGGGGAGCCTCCGCATCACGGACATCGTGGTCACCCCTTCCCGGCGCGCCGGCCCCTGTACCGGGCATGCCGACGAAAAGCACCGTGCCCCGATACGATGATTCCGCCGCCCCCTGTAAGGATTCGGAACGCACGCCGAGGCCCGCCTCGATAGGGTATATTCACGATGGTAGCGCCATTTCGCGAAAAGGGAGCGACGCATGGACCCGGGAATTCGCCATGGGTGACCTGACCGGAAAACCCGCCATCCCCTTCCGGCTTCGGGACAGTATCGGCCAAAGCCATCGTCTCGAGGAGTACCGCGGAAGCTGGCTGTTGATGGTGTTCCACCGTCACCTCGGCTGACTCCCCTGCCGGGCGCACATCACGCAGTTGCGTGATCGGGAGGAGGAGTTTCGCGGGCGGAAGGTTCGAATCGTGGTGGTCACGTTCGAAAACGACTTCCTCGCTCGAGGGTATGTCGAGGATACTTCGTTGACCTGGCCCCTTCTTGTGGACGATACCCGGGAAACGTACAGGGCCTACGGGATGCTCTCCGCCTCTTTTTGGGACATATGGGGTCCCAAGACTTGGTGGGTGTACCTGAAGGAGATCCTGAAGGGGCAGAAAATGAAGAAATCGGAGGGGGATATCTCCCAACGCGGCGGGGACGTCCTGATCGATCCGTCCGGAATCGTCGCCTTGCATCACGTCGGGGCCGGCCCCGCGGATCGCCCTACCGTTGCGTCGATACTGGAACGGATCCCTCCGGCAAGGCGGTGACGGTCCCCTCTCCTGTCATTTCAACCTGCGCGATCCCCGACATGCATCGAGATGAGCGATCGGGACGAACCGTACCGGGCCGGCATTCATGGTGCATCAGAATGGCCCAGCGACTGAGA
>Ga0326597_10011883_pt1 | contig 11507 bp, 10 predicted proteins | sample RVTome_12_FD_203789 | JGI IMG/M metagenome (GOLD analysis project Ga0326597, IMG submission 203789) | Soil microbial communities from uranium-contaminated site in the Upper Colorado River Basin, Wyoming, United States - RVT100D185 | ecosystem: Environmental > Terrestrial > Soil > Contaminated >...
GGGGCGCAAGTCGAGAACGTCCGTTCCCTCGCGGAGCATCATCCGGTGCTCGCGCTCGCATCCGGGCCCGCCCGGGCGCGCGAAGCTCTCGCTTCGGGTGCCCGCGGCGTCGTCTCGCGCCGATCGAGCGGCGCCCGCCTCGCCCGCGCGCTCGACGCCATCCTCGAAAGCCTGGTGGTGCTCGACGAGGAGCTGGCCGAGGAAGCCCTCCGCCCGCCGCCGCGGCCGCTGGGATCGCACGAGACCTTGACTCCGCGGGAGCTGGAGGTGCTCGAGCTTCTGGCCTCGGGACTCTCCAACAAGGAGATCGCGGAGCGGCTCGGTGTGAGCTTCCACACCGTGAAGTTCCACGTCAACGCGATCCTGGGAAAGCTCGGCGCCTCGAGCCGTACCGAGGTCGTGGCGCTCGCCGCGCGAGCGGGGCTCCTTCGTTTTTAGCCTTCTTCTCACCCTGGCCGAACGGTCGGGTAGCCGCCTCCCCTTTTGCCCGATGCGTGCCGCGGGCTCCAAAGCTACCCTGGGCTCGAGAAAAGGAGCTCAGGAATGGGGCTTGTAAAATTGAACGAAGACATCCGATCCGTGGTGGCGAATGTCGGAGACAGCGTGGTCGAGGTCAGGGCGCGCCGCAGAACATCGTCCTCGGGGGTGGCCTGGCCGGGCGACGGTCTGGTGGTGACCGCGCTTCACACCATCGAGGATGAAGATGGAATCGAGATCCGGACGTCCCGGGGCGAGTCGTTTCCGGCCGAGATCGCCGGCCGCGATCCTTCGACGGGGATTGCGCTCCTGCGGGCGAAGAAGGCGCGCTTCGCGATTCCTGCGTGGGGCGACACCGCGAGGCTCGAGCCGGGCGAGGTCCTCGTCCTCGTGGCCTCGTCGAGCAACGGATGCCGGGTTTCCCTGACGACGGCGAGCGTCGTCGGGGGCGAGTGGACGACGGACCAGGGCGGACGCATCGACCGCTACGTCGAGACCGACGCCCGTCTCTTCCCGGGCTTCTCCGGAAGCCTGCTCCTCGCAGGCGACGGGCGCGCTCTCGCTCTCAACACCGCCGGGCTCCGGCGCCGAACGCCGCTAGCGATCCCGGTCGAGACTCTTCGGCGCGTGGTGGACAAGCTCCTCGAGCACGGCGAAGTCCGCCGGGGATTTCTCGGAATCACCACGTACCCGATTCGACTCCCCGATTCCGTGAAGTCGCAGCGAGCGGGGCTTCTCGTGCTTTCGGTGCAGGGAGGGAGCCCGGCCGAAAAGGCCGGTTTGTACCTCGGCGACGTTCTTCTCTCGGTCGACGGGCGAAGCGTGGACTCGCCGGCGGTGCTGTTCTCGCTTCTCGGCGAGGAGCGGATCGGAAAGGCGCTCGACGCCCGGATTCTCCGCACGGGGAAAGAAGAGAGCGTCTCGGTGGTCGTCGGCTCACGGAGCTGACAATGTCGCTGGCACGCGATAGCGAGCGGAGCGAGCCCGGCCGGGAGGAAGCCGCCGCGCCGAAGGCGCAGGGCTGCGGGAATCCGGCCATCCTCCCCGAGCGAGGAGCGAGGGGAGCGAGCCGAGCGAGGAGCGAGGCGAGCACTGATAATAACGACGGGATTCTCGACGCGTACTCGCAAGCGGTGACTCGCGTCGCGGAAGACGTCAGCCCGTCGGTGGTCAAAGTCGAAGTCGGGGGGGAGTCGCGCTCGCCGCGGCGCTCCGGGGAAAAGCCGGCGGCGGCGTAGCGCATCGCATCGCCGTACCGGTATCATGGCCGGCCAGGAGGCTACTTCACTCTCATCACCAAGCTCTCGGCGCTCTTGCCGCGCCGGCTCGTCTAAACATCCTTTCCCGGGAGGTCGCCATGCTACAAGCCTTCCTCTTCGTTCTCGCTCTCGCCGGAGCGCCGTCCGATCGGCTGTCGATCGAGGACGTCTTCAACCTGGAGCTTGCCTCCGATCCGCAGATATCGCCCGACGGGACGCGCGTGGTCTACGTCCGCCAGTTCGCCGACATCATGAAAGACCAGAGACGATCGAATCTCTGGATCGTGAGCTTCGACGGCAAGGACCACCGGCCTCTGACCACGGGGAACTTCAGCGACACCTCACCGCGGTGGTCTTCGGACGGAACCCAGATCGCCTACATCTCCGACCGCGACGGAACGTCCCAAATCTACCGGCGCTGGATGGACAGCGGACAGACGGCGAAGCTTTCGAGCCTGATCTCCGACCCTTCGGGCATCGCCTGGTCGCCCGACGGTAAATGGATCTCCTTCACCGCTCTCGTTCCCGAAGAGCCTCCCATCGTCGAGGACATGCCTTCGAAACCCGAGGGCGCCACCTGGGCCGAGCCCGCGCGGGTCGTCGACCAATTGGTCTATCGCTTCAACGGCCCCGGATACTTGAAGCCGGGCTATCACCACCTCTTCGTTCTCCCCGCGGAAGGAGGGACGCCTCGCCAGATCTCGAGCGGCGATTTTCAGCATGGCGGCGCAGGATTCCGCGCCAGCGAGGCGGTCTGGACTCCGGACAGCAAGTACCTCATCCTTTCCGCCAACCGCCACCCGAACCACGAGCTCGAGCCCCTGGACACCGACGTCTATGAGTTCTCGCTCGCCCACGGTTCGGTCAAGGCGCTGACGACGAGAAAAGGGCCCGACAACTCACCGCAGGTGTCTCCTGACGGGCGTCGGATCGCCTACCTCGGTTTCGACGACCGCTACCAGGGATATCAGGTGACGCGGCTCTACGTGATGGCGCGCGACGGAAGCGGCTCGCGGCCCTTGACCGACAGCCTCGACCGCGACGTCGCCAACATCCGGTGGTCCCCGGACGGAAGCGGACTCTACTTCACCTCCGACGACCAGGGGAACACCGGTCTTCATTTCATGACCCTCGACGGTCCGGTCCAGAAACTCGCGGGGAACCTGGGGGCGAGCTTCAGCGCTTACGGGGGAGGCGGGACAATCTCGATCGCGAGCAACGGTGCTTTTGCGACGACCGAAAGCCGTCCCCATGTGCCGGGCGACATCGCGGTGGGCACGATGGGAAACCCCGAGGTCAAGGTCCTGACCGCGGTGAACGAGGACCTGTTCGCGGGAAAGAAGCTCGGAGAGGTCGAGGAGATCTGGTACGACTCGTCGAAGGACGGCCGGAAAGTCCAGGGCTGGCTCTTGAAGCCCCCGGATTTCGATCCTTCGCGAAAGTATCCCCTGATTCTCGAGATCCACGGCGGACCCTTCGCCAACTATGGAGACCGCTTCGATCTCGAGAAGCAGCTCATGGCCGCCCGCGGCTACGTGGTGCTCTATACCAATCCGCGCGGCAGCACCAGCTACGGCAACGAATTCGGGAACCTCATCCATCACGCCTACCCGGGAGACGACTTCTACGATCTCGACTCCGGCGTCGACGCGGCGATCGCGAAGGGCTACATCGACCCCGACAACGTGATGGTGACGGGAGGGAGCGGGGGCGGAGTCCTAACGTCATGGATGGTCGGTCGCACCACGCGCTTCCGCGCCGCGGTCACCGTCTATCCGGTCATCAACTGGTACAGCTTCACCCTCACGTCGGACATCGGCAACATGACGAGCAAGTACTGGTTCCCGGGTCTCCCGTGGGATCACGTCGAGCACTACGAGAAGAGGTCGCTCCTCTCGGTGGTTAAGAACGTGAAGACGCCGACGATGGTCCTCTGCGGCGAAGAGGACTACCGCACGCCGATGTCGGAGTCGGAGCAGTACTACCAGGCGCTGAAGCTTCTCGGCGTCGAGACCGAGCTGGTGCGGGTTCCCGGGGAGCCGCACGGCATCTCCCGGCGGCCGAGCCATCACATGGCGAAGATCCTGAGCATCATCGGCTGGTTCGAAAGGCATCGGAAGGGGGCAGGAGAAACGACGCAGTGAGGTCGGAGCGAGGTCTGGACTCCCTTACAGGAGAGCGGCGGACTCGCGGGTAAAGAAATCCTTCACGTCGGCCCACGAAATCTCGGTCAGCATCTCTAGCGGCGGGTCGGCCTCGGCGTCGTCGAAATAGGTGAGCGATTTCAGCAGGTGCAGCCGGCTGTACTCGATCCCGGTATACTTTCGCACGAACCAAGAAAGGATCTCACCGAGCGAGTACTCGTTCGCCGCCACATAGTGGTCGACGAAGTCGCGCCGGGTTCCACGGCTCGCGACCGCTCTCAATTTCATGCAAGCGATGTCCCTGGCATCCGCCACCTCTACCGTGGAGAAGCGGTCCGTGGAAAAGAGCAGAGGATAGGGGTAGCCGATGAAGCTTACTTTGATCTCGAGGAGAAGCAGATCCAACGTCGAAGGCGCGCGACTCAGGACCCTGGGCGAATGCCCTTTTAGAACGGCGAGCAGCGCTTCCTCGTCGAAGGACTCCTCAGAGAAGAAGTCGAAATCCACGGAGCGCCGGTGACCGAGGCGCAGCGCGAGTCCGGTTCCGCCAGCGAGGTAGAACTTCGAGAAGGGTGGTACCGGACCCAGGGCCGAGAGAAGATTACGCGCCGCCGGTGATACCGCCTCGGGATGCCAGGTGGTGGATTCTTCCATCAAGGAGCGGCGAGAGCGGCAACCTCGTTGCGAGGCAGGCCGTACACCAGGGACCAGAAGTTCGCCGATCTTCGTGTCAGACGGCGTTCGCGGAGAATGACGTCTTTGATCTCCGCCTCAGAGAAAGCTTCTTTGAGCCAGGCGTAGGCCCGCTCATCTCCCCATTCGAGAATGCGCCCGATCGTGTAGCGCGGGTAGGATCTCGGGTCGAAGCCGTCCGCATCGATCTCCCAGAAGAAAGGGCGGACGTGTTGAGGGATCACTTGTAAATCATAGCTCATCCCAGCGCGCCATGATTAACGATCCGGTTCCCGCTCCTTCAACCGACCCGAAGAATGGAGAGCGGCTTGTGGCGGAGGACGTCCAGCGTGACGACCACCCCGACGAGGCCCACGGCGAGCGCCGCCGCCAGGATCGCCCCCGCGGGGGTGAGGACGTCCGGACGAAAGGGAATCTCGAGCACGCGCTCGCTCAGAAGGAACGTCAAGACTTGAGCACCCAGGGCGCCGATGGCGCCGGCGATGGCGCCGAGCGTCCCGTACTCGAGGACCATCATGGTCGCGACCCGGCGGCGGCTCGCGCCCAGCGTCCGAAAGATCGCGGTCTCGTACGAGCGTTGGTATTTTGTCATCGCCACCGAGCCCAGGAGGATGAGGCCGCCCGAGAGGAGGGCCACGCTTCCCACGACCGAGATCGCGAGAGATACCCTGTCCACAACCTGCGCCAGGTCGTCGAGGATGTCTCTCAAGTCCACGATCGAGATGTTATAGAAGTCCTCGACCAGGTCACTTTGGAAAAGAGCGCGCTCCATGGGGTCGTTCGGTCCCTTCACGAAGCCGGCATAGGTATTCGGAACTCGCTCGAGTCCTCCGGGTCGAAAGACGAACATGAAGCCGCCGTTTCGGGCGTCCGCCCACTCGACCTCGCGGATGCTCGTCACCCGGGCCGAGATCTGCCGCCCCATCACGTCGAAGGTCACGACGTCTCCAACCTCCATTCCGAACTGTTCCTTGAGGCTTTCTTCGATGGAGACCTCGGGCTCGGAGGAGTGGCTCTCGGGCCAAAGTGCTCCTTCCAGGACGCGCTCGTTGTCTTCGAGATGATTCCGGTACGTGAGCGTGTACTCACGACCGAGCCAGTCCTGCTTTCGCACGTCCTCGTACGTCCCGAGGCGGAGCCTCTGGCCTTCCACCCGGACGACCCTCCCTCTCAATACCGGAACCAGCTTCACCGTCGAGGCGCCGAGCCTCCGCGCGCGCTCTTCGAGGAGGCTCCTCTGATCGGGCTGGATATCGAGGAAGAACAAATCGGGCGCGTCCTCCCGGAGCTCCACCGCGAACTGCTCCAGGAGGTTCTTCTGGATGCCGCGAATCGTCAGGACGAAACAAAAGCCGACGCCGACGGCGAGCAGGATGACCCGCGTCTGGTTCCCCGGGCGGCTCACGTTCAGGACCGCATGGCGGAGCGGGAAATAAGCGCTTCTCGAAAGCGGCGCGACCGCCCGGATGAGGAGGCTCCCCGCGTAATGGAGTGCGACCGAGAGTCCGACGAACGTCGCCGACACGAAGCCTCCGATGAGGAGGGACTCCGCCTGCCACGAGGCCACACCCACGAGGGCAAGGACCAGAAGAGCTCCTGCGCCGAGCTGCATCCGGTCGATTTTCGAGAGCCGCTCTCGCAAGCTCCGCTTGTGAGGCTCGGGCTGAACGCTCTCGGGCCTGAGGAGCCACAGGGGGCGGACGAGCCGGACGTGTAGAAGAGGAATGAGGGAGAACAGAATCGAGACCAGGAGACCGATAGCGATTCCCTGCACGACCGAAGAAGCGGTGAGCCCGTACTCCACGTCTTTCAGGTCGAGTCCGAGTCCGACGGGAATCCAGGCGACGACCAGCCGGGCGAGCCCGAGGCCGAGTACGCAGCCGGCGACGCTCAAAAACAGGACCTGAACGACGTAGATCGCGAGCACCTGGCGAGTCGTCGCCCCGACGCACTTCAGAACGGCGATGCTCTTGAGCTTCTGCGCCACGAACACCCGGACGACGCTCCACACACCGACGCCGCCGAGGATGAGGATCACGAACCCCGCGAGGCTCAGGTAGCTCTCGCCCCGGTTCAACCGTCGCGCGAGCTGGTCGCCCGCCTCCTTGTACGTGCGGACCCGGACGAACTCGTTCGCGAGGGCGCCCTGCAGATCCCAGACGAGATCCTGGAGCTTCTCCTCCTCGACCCGGACCAGGATCTGCCGGCGGATACGGCTTGCGTAGTCGAGAAGACCCGTCGTCTCGAGGTCTCCGTAGTCGATGAAGACCCGCGGGCCCATGGTGAACATGCTCAGGCTCCGGCCCGCCTCGCGAACCACGACCCCGCGGATCTCGAAGCTCGCTTCTCCGATCCGGATCCGATCGCCGACCCGAACCCCGAGCCGGGTGAGAAGCTCGGGCCGCACCAGCGCTCCCCGCCCCTTCAGAAGATGGTGCGCGTAGGGACTCCCGTCCGCCAGCTCCATTCTGCCGTAGAAGGGAAACGCTTCCTCGACCGCGCGAAGCTCGACCATGGTCGTGGCCTTCCGGCTCTCGTCCTCGGGCCGCGCCATGGCGGTCGATTCGATGGAGCGCGTGGTCGCGAGCGCGCCGTGCTTTCCGAGCTTCTCGTCCACGATGTACCGGGCGTTGTCGCTGTAGGGTCGGTCGGCCCATATGAGGAGGTCGGCGGCGGTGATGCCCTTCGACTCCTTCATCAACGCGGCGCGCGCGCTCTGAATGACGGACCCGAGCGAGATCATGGCGCCGACCCCGACGGCGATGGAGACGAAAAAGAAGAGAAGCCGCCTCGAAGACGCCCGCAGCTCGCGGGCCGCCATCCGGAGGACGAACTTCATCCTCGCGAGCCCGCACTCACCAGGGGAACGATGCCGGCGAGCTCGATTCGGCCCCCCTTGAGACTGAGGACGCGATCCGCTCTTCCTGCCAGCTCCTGGTCGTGGGTTGCGAGGACGATCGTCGTTCCCCGCCGCTCGTGGATCCCGAGGAGGATCTCGACGATGTGCAGGCCGTTCGCGGCGTCGAGATTTCCCGTGGGCTCGTCCGCCAGCAGAATGGGCGGGTCGTTCGCGAGCGCCCGGGCGAGCGCGACTCTCTGCTGCTCGCCGCCCGAGAGCTGCGAGGGATAGTGATGCGTTCTTTCGGAAAGGCCCACCTCTCGCAGAAGCTCGCGCGATCGGGCCTCGGCGCCGGAGAAGCCCGCAATCTCCATGGGGACGAGGACGTTCTCGAGCGCGGTGAGCGACGGGAGCAGGTGGAAGAACTGGAACACGAAGCCGATCTTGGCACCGCGCAGCCGCGCCAGCGAATCCTCGTCGAGGGAGGTCAGGTCCTCGCCGTCGATCGCAACCCGGCCCGAGGTCGGAGCGTCGAGACCGGCGACGAGGCCGAGGAGCGTCGACTTCCCGCTTCCCGATGGACCCACGATCGAAAGGAACTGCCCCTTCGGCACTTCGAGGTCGAGGGGATGCAGAATGGTGAGTTTCTCCGGGCCGCTCTGGACGATCTTCGATACGCTCTCGAGGCGAATCATGGAGCGCTCGACGGGTGAGACCGGGAGAGAAAAGGCTCGAGCGCGCGAAAGACGTTCTCGGCGAGAACGCGAGCGCCCTTCACGTTCGGATGCTTCCCGTCTTCCTGGTTGAGCTCGGAGACCCCGGCGACGTCGCGGAGGAGCGACGGCATGAGCGCTACCTCGTGCTCGCGGGCGAGCTCCGGAAAGACCGAGACGAACTCTTGGAGGTAGCGGTCCTGGGAGTCGGGCGGCGCTTCGAAGCCCGCGAGAAGGACGCGGATTCCGCGAGACTCCGCCCGCTCGACGATGTCCGCGAGGTTCTTCCTCATCTCGGCAGGCGGAAGACCGCGGAGACCGTCGTTCGCGCCGAGGGCGAGGATCAATACCTCGACGTTACGGCCGTCGAGCACCCAGTCGAGCCTTCGCACCCCCCCGGCGCTGGTGTCTCCCGAGACCCCGGCGTTCACCACTTCGTAGGCGTAGCCCTCGTCGTCGAGGAGCTCTTGGAGCACGGCGGGATAGGCGTCGTCGAGGCCGATTCCGAGCCCTGCGGTCAGGCTGTCGCCGAACGCCACGATCTTCGGCAGGGCGCTTCGATCGGGAAGAGGCGCACTCACCTCGGGCGCTTTCTCCTCCTCGAGCCCCTCGCAGCCCAGAGCGACCAGAAGAGCGAGGGTCCAGGGCATCATCCGGCCGAACATCGAACTAGACTAGACTAACGTTCGGAAGGGTGGCGCGCCAATTCCAAGGTCGAGGTAGAATTCCGCCATGGCGAAGCTGACCAATCCCGAGCCACTAACCCAGGAACTGACCCAGGAGCTCGAGCGGATCCGCTCGGCTCACCGCCTCCGGGCGCTCACCGATGCGGAAAGTGGAAGCGGCGTGAACCGGTTGCCGAACGGCGTCTACGGCTTCACCTACTCCCCCGCCGAGGACAACTTCCCCCTTTTCAACGATCGGGACCTGCGCTCTTTCGAGGGCCACAAGCTCGAGGACGGGCGCATCTTCCTCCTGGGCTTTTTGGCCGCGGAGGACAAAGAGGCTTTCGAGAAGAGGGGGGCGGGGCCGACGATTCACCTCTTCCCCGAACCTAAGGGGAAGGCGGTTCAGCTCGTGCGCGTCCCACTCGTTCGCATCGTGAGGCACGTCGAGAACTCGGTGCGGAAGGGGACGGGGCTCGAGCTGTTGCTCCGGCCGGCTTAGCGCGCCCGCTCGACCTCCGAGGTCGAGGTGACGGGCGACGCATAGAGATCGAGGTAGTACCGATACCTCGCGAGCCCGAAAAACACGAGCCACGCGGTGAGCGCCACCGCGGCGACCTTACCCCATCGACGGCGTCCGAGCGCCGCGAGGCTCGCCCCCGTGAGGATGGCCACGAGCGGCGCCGCGAGCTCGATCTCCTTGATGTCCTTGAAGACGCCTCCCCCGAACGCGCGAAGCGAGACCATCAGAAGAAACGCCAGCCCCCAGGCGGCGAGGACACGAAATGCGCGCGCGTCCTTGCTTCGGCGCGCGATGTACAGACCCGCGAGCGCGAGCGGAGGATAGAGAAGCCCAAAAAACAGAGGAATGCGGGAGAGCGCCGTCCGCACCGGAGCGGAAGCGGCATCCCCCGCGGGTCCCGGAAGTCCGGAGGCCAGGGCCGGCAGGATCTCGCGGAAGAACGCGATGAGAAACGGATAGTAGAGCCAGGTCACGGTCAGGGTGCCGGCGATCGCCACTACCCCGAGGAGCTTGATCGCGAGCCTTCGCTCGAGGAGCGACTCGAAGAGGAAGAACGCGCCCATCGAGAAGAGGCTCGAGGTGTAGGCGAGGAGACTCGCGAGCGTGGCTCCGAAAACCGCTCCGAGCCGTACACGGCTTCGAGGCTCGAAGCTCAGGACCAGCACGGACGCCATCGCCAGGGTGTCCAGGAGGTTTCCGACGACGGTGGCGTGGAGCGCCAGAAGCAATCGGCTGAAGACCGGTGGAGAGAAGACCCAGAGGAGCGAGGCCACGACTCCTGCCAGCGGCGAGAAGACGGTCGAAGCGAGCCAGAAGATCGGGAGCGTTTCGAGCGCGGTGGCGGCGAGGCCCGCGTGGCGCACCGCGTCCTCGATTCCGCCCGGGGTTCGGGCAAGACCGAAGGGAAGAAAGTAGAGCGGCGAGTAGGGAAAGGCGTAGTCCTTCCCCGCCACGTTCCGGGGGTAGCCCACGCTGGTCTTCGTCTGAGTCTCGACCCCGCGCTCGGCGAGACTTCCGGAGGTTTCCCGGAAGACCTCCACGTAGTCGCGCGCGTTCGCGACGTCACCATAGAAGGTCGACGGGTGAAAGAGGCCGTAGCCTCTGAGGAGGTATCCGGCGACGAACAGCGGGAGCACGAGGGCGCCTTTCGGTTGAAGACGGAGGTAGAGCCCCGCCGCGATCGAGAGCGCGACGAGGGGAAGGCTCAGTTGGGCGGCGACGTGGGCGAGCCCGAAGATGTCGTGATGCATCGTCGAGACCACGACGCCCAGGAAGACGAAGCTCGAGGCGAGAGAGCCCCGAAGCCCGAGGCCTCCCCATCGAAAGAGCGCGAAGAGAAAGGAGGCGAGAAGGGCCGGCAGGAGCCGCCCCCCCGCGAGAAGGCGCAGACGAGCTTCGGGACCAAGCGCGACAGCGACCCAATCGAGCTTCAACCCGAGATTGCGTCTCTCATGAGAATCGACGTCGAAGCCGATCGAGAGCGGCGTCGGTGAGAGAGCGGGAAGCCGTATGCGGCGCGTTTCGACGGCGCCGCCGCGGGCGTTGAAGCGATCGACCGCGCTCCCGCCGAGCGTGACCTCGGCCTCTGCCGTTTCACCGAAGACGCGAGAGAAACGGTAGATGACCTCCGCCGGCCCCTCGAGGACGAGCGGAAGGTCGATGCGCGCGTGGTAGGTCGTCCAGTGCGTGCCCACGGTGCCGTTCTCGACCTCGTAATGAGGAGCGAAGCCTTCGAGATAACGATGATCGTTTGGCCCGAGCTGGAAGACGACGAGGTCGTCGCGAACGGGAAGGCCGGTCAGGAGAAAGGTAAGAAGACCGATTCCTACGACGGCTGCGAGATCGAGCATTCGCCGCCTCTTCGCATCCATCGACGCGGTATTCTACGTCAGCGCGCAGTCTGGGTTATGCTCTCGCCGCCAATGAATATGGGCGCCCGAGCGGGGCCCTCAGCCCGAGCGCAGGGCGAGCGAAAGCGAGTCCGGAGCGAGAAGCGCTGGGGTTGGGTCCCCGGCGCATTGAGTGACGAGCGAGCGAGCACTGATTAATGTGTGGCATCTGCGGCGTATTCGATCCCGCTTCCGGCGCGAAGCCGGATAGAGCCGTTCTCGAGGGCATGTCCCGGTCCATCGCCCACCGGGGACCGGACGATGAAGGGTCGTTCCTCGACGCCGGGGTCGGTCTCGCGGCGCGG